>Ga0105049_10010294_pt1 | contig 10736 bp, 7 predicted proteins | sample MAT06_FD_78087 | JGI IMG/M metagenome (GOLD analysis project Ga0105049, IMG submission 78087) | Freshwater microbial communities from Lake Fryxell liftoff mats and glacier meltwater in Antarctica - MAT-06 | ecosystem: Environmental > Aquatic > Freshwater > Ice > Liftoff microbial mat | place... | reverse complement strand
GGCCACGATGGCGTGGTACCGAGGCATCTGCTCCGCCGACACCTCGACTGCTCGAGCAGACTTGATGGCCAACTTGTCGCTGAACCAGTACGAGCCACCCACGAAGATCAGGCCGATGCCCATCCCGATGGCGGCACCGGCGTTGCCACCGATCATCCCGCCGACCCCGATCATCAGGCCGCCGATGGCGGCCAACAGGACGGCGGTCTTGAGGTTGTTCTTCATCAGCCTCCTCGTGTGATCGGGATGCCTGTCACGGCGCCGGCCAGCCTACCGACGACCCCCGAAAACGTGGTTAAGCCAAGCTCCGGCGCAGCGGCCGATGATCAATCATCGGCGGTGTTGGAGGCCGCGCGCGTGCGGATCTCCTCGACGACGCCGGGATCAGCAAGGGTGGTGGTGTCGCCCAACTCACGGCCCTCGGCCACATCGCGCAGCAGGCGACGCATGATCTTGCCCGAGCGAGTCTTGGGCAGATCATCGGTGAAGATGATGAGCTTCGGTCGGCTGATGGCGCCGATCTTGGTGACCACGTGCTGGCGAAGCTCCTCACCCACCTCCGGCGATGCCACCGAGGTGGAGCGCAGGGTCACGAACGCCACGATGGCCTGACCGGTGGTGTCGTCTTTCGCACCCACGACGGCGGCCTCGGCAACCAGGTGGTTGTCGACGAGCGCCGACTCGACTTCGGTGGTGGAGATCCGATGACCCGACACGTTCATCACATCGTCGACCCGGCCCAGCACCCACAGGTAGCCGTCGTCGTCGATCTTGGCGCCATCGCCAGCAAAGTAGCGACCCTCGAAGTTGCTCCAGTACGTGTCGCGATACCGCTCGGGGTCCCGCCAGATACCCCGCAGCATCGATGGCCACGGCCGGGTGAGGGTCAGGTAGCCGCCACCTCGCTCGACCGGTTGGCCCGCGTCGTCGACAAGTTCCGCGCCGATTCCGGGAAGCGGGAACGTGGCTGACCCAGGCTTCGTCGTGGTGACCCCGGGGAGCGGCGAAATCATGATGGCGCCGGTCTCGGTCTGCCACCAGGTGTCGACGATCGGACAGCGGCCGCCGCCGATGACCTCGTGGTACCAGATCCATGCCTCGGGGTTGATCGGTTCTCCCACCGATCCGAGCAGGCGCAACGACGTGAGGTCGTGCCCGCCAGGCTCCTGATCGCCCCACTTCATGAAGGTCCGGATGGCCGTGGGCGCGGTGTAGAGGATGGTCACCCCGTACCGCTCAACCAGGTCCCAGAAGCGGTCCTTGCCCGGTGTGTCGGGGGTGCCCTCGTACATCACCGAGGTCGCACCGTTCGAGAGAGGGCCGTAGACGATGTAGCTGTGCCCCGTGATCCAACCAACGTCGGCGGTGCACCAGTACACGTCGGTCTCGGGATGGAGGTCGAACACGTACTTGTGGGTGAAGGTGACCTGCGTGAGGTAGCCGCCCGTGGTGTGCATGATGCCCTTGGGCTTGCCCGTCGTGCCCGAGGTGTAGAGCAGGAAGAGCAGGTCCTCGCTATCCATGGGCTCCGGTGCGCACGACGGATCAGCGGCGGAAAGGAGGTCGTGGTACCAGTGGTCGCGTCCTTCGACCCAGTCGATGGGCGCGTCGCCACCAGAACGGGCGATGCGATCAACGACGACGACGTGGTTGATGGAGGGCGCGTTGGCGACCGCCACATCGGCCGTGGGCTTGAGCAGCGAGGGCTTGCCCCGACGCCATCCACCATCGGCAGTAATGAGAACCTTGCACTCGGCATCGTTGATGCGGTCCGACAGCGAGTCGGCCGAGAAGCCGCCGAACACGACCGAGTGCGCGGCACCGATGCGAGCGCAGGCCAGCAGCGACACCGGCAACTCGGGAACCATCGGGAGGTAGATCGCCACGCGGTCGCCCTTGGTGACCCCCAGATCCTTCAGGGCATTGGCGAAGCGCTCGACCTCGGCCAACAGATCGGCATAGGTGATGGTCCGCGTGTCGCCGGGCTCCCCTTCCCAGTGGAAGGCAACGCGATCACCCAACCCGGAGCGAACGTGGCGGTCGAGGCAGTTTTCGCTGACATTGAGCTGGCCGCCGACGAACCACTTCGCAAAGGGCAGTTGCCAGTCGCAGGTGGTCTCCCAGTCCTGCTGCCAATCGATGAGTTCGCCGGCCTGGCGGGCCCAGAAGCCCTCGACGTCTCGCTCCGCTTCCGCGTACAGCTGGTCCGAGGAAACGAGCGCTTCGGCGGCGAACCCCACCGGAGGCGGGAAAAGGCGATCCTCCAGCAGGTAGTCCTCGATGGTGGCGTTGGCCGGCTCGATCGGGTCGGACATGTGCGGTCTCCCTATTCCCCTTGGCGACGCGGCACGCAGCCGCGGTGCCCGGTCACCCTAGCGACGACCAAACCGGCAATCATCGAACCGTCCAAGCCGCGACCACATGACACGATGTGGCTCCATGACAACCGTGAACCCGACCGATGCCACCGACGCCGACGACCGCGAGGAGCTCACCTGGGAGACGTTCGGCTCAGCGACGCGCACCCTCGCCGAAGCCGTGGCGGCCGACGATTGGCGCCCCGACATCGTGGTAGCAGTCGCCCGCGGTGGCCTCACTGTGGCCGGCGCCTTGTCCTACGCCCTCGGGGTGAAGAACTGCGGAACCATCAACGTCGAGTTCTATACCGGGGTCGATGAACGCCTCGACGTCCCCGTGGTGCTCCCGCCCAGCCTGCAACTCGTCGACGTGGCCGGCCTCAAGGTCCTGGTGGTCGACGACGTCGCCGACACCGGCCACACCCTTCGGCTCGTGCGAGAGGTCCTGGTCCAACATGTCGACGAGGCCCGCACCGCAGTGCTGTACCACAAGAGCCAATCGGTGATCGTTCCGGACTACAGCTGGAAGCAGACCGATGCCTGGATCAACTTTCCTTGGTCCGTCCTGCCCGCAGTAGCGGGGCTCCCGCCTCGGTGAGTTCAGTCGCCGGGGTCGCTCGTGAAGGTGATGTCAGCGGTGGAGAACGACGACGCGGTGGCTTGGTCGAGACCCACTGGCGCGGCGTCGATGCCGAGCGCCAAGCGAAGGAAGGCCACGCTGAAGTGGTCGATCGCCGGGAAAGCACGTAGCGGGTCGAGGCGCTCGGGTTCACAGCCGTCGCTCGCAAGACCGAGGAGCTCGTCGCCGAGGTCGAGGCCGGCGTCCTTGGTCAACTGGACGAGACCACCTTGGTCGCGTCCGATCAGGCAGATGTCCGAGAAGACGAGGTGACCGGCTTCAGCCACCTCGACCAGGTACTTCGGCGCCACCATCTCGTCGTAGACCTCGACGCTTGCTTCAGCAGGAATGATCCCGTCCGCTTCGCCGAGCATCACCATGGCTGGGACCGTGGGGATCTCGCGCTCGACGGCGTTGCCGTCGTCGTCGGGTCGGCCGGTACCAACCGAGTAGGCGATGAACGCCTTCATCCGGTCATCGGCTGCTGCGGTCACGTAGGCCGCAGACGCTCCCGCCGAATGGCCAGCAACGGCAACCTTGTCGAGATCCAGGAGTCCGTTCAGCGGCGACGATTCGTCGGAGGCGTCGGCCACGGCGGCGTCGAGCGAGGCCGAGAGGACCTCGGAGTCTTCCCGAGGTTCGACACCCTGCGCGGCCGTGCCGAGCAGGCCGCTCAAGCTGCGCTCGACGTGGTCCGGAGCAATCACCACGAACCCCCACGAAGCCAGGTGGGTGACCAGGTCAGCTGACTGCTCAGGAAAACCGGCGAAGCCGTGACTGAAGAGCACGACTGGGTAGGGCCCCTCGGTCGCCGGGTCGGCACCGATGTGGGCGTTGATCTCGTACTGTGGCCGCAGTTCGGGTTCCACCTGCGCCTGCAACTCCGGTGACAGCAGGCTGGCGATGTCGAACGTCTCGGTGGGCGCATCTGCTGCGCTCGCCGCAGCCGGGTACCAGACCACCACCCGTCGGCCATCGTCGAGAGCAACGGTGCGGCTCCCCACCTCATCGGGCCCGAGGTCGGCGTATGCGGGCTCGGCCTCTTGGGCAGCACTCGTCGTCGTGGTGACCTTCGTGCTGGTGGTGCTTCCGGAGCCTTCATCGCTCGAACTGCACGCCGCGAGCACGCTGAACGAGACGACCAATGCGACAACAGCAACGACAGCGGAGCGGGGACGGATCACGCCTCGACCGTACTGGGCACATCCGGCCTCTGCCGGGGTACCCCGCTTGTATCTGGCCCGACCCGAGGGCTCACCGCACCCATTGTGCGACGGTGAAACCGCCGAGGCCGAAGGGGTCGAGCAGCGCCTGCGCCTCGGTCACGCGACTCCTTGCCGCCAGTGCCTCGAGTCCGCCCGCCAGTCCCATCCGCTCCCAGCCCCGCCGTCCCTCGTCGACCAGTTCGTCGATGCCATGGGACCGGAGGAAGGCGGCTTGGGACTGCACGATCGATGGGTCGGCCACCAACGCGAGCTGATCCATCGCAACATCGGCGGTGATGTCGTACGAGCCAGGATCGTGGAGCGGACCTGCGGCTCGTCCATGATCGGCATAGGTGCGAAGCCAGGCCGACGGCAGCACCGATGCCATCTCGGCGGTGGAGCGGGCGTAGTCGATGGCCACCACCCGACCGCCGTTACCCGCCACCGATACCGCCCGCGTCAACCAAGCCGCCGCCTCGCCGAGAACGGGGATCCTTCCACCCACCGGCGCGTCGGGCGCCCGCTTCGCACACCACCGCTGCTGCGCCTCGGTGAGCGGGCTGGTGCCCTCGACCAGGCGGCCGTCGGAGACATCGACCACTATTTCGACCCAGGCATCGGTGGTCCGTTCGCACACCGAGATCGCCATGTTGTCGAGCAGCTCGTTGGCGAGCACCACCGCGGGTGCCCCCGATGGGTGCGGTGCAGGTAGCTCGACGGCGCTCCTCACGCCAGCGGGGTGGGTGGCCCACTGGATCGGGGCGACCTCGACGAGCATCAGGTCCAACGCACGCGAGCAATGAGGGTCGGCGCGAAGGATCGCGCGCGCCAGGGTCCCAGGGCCAGCACCAGCATCGATCACCACGTACGGGTCGGGGCGACCGAGCTCGTACCACCAGGTGTCGAGCGCCCGGGCGATGACGGCGCCGAAGAGCGGCCCCACCTCCGGGCTCGTGAGGAAGTCGCGCCGCCGGCCCGCTCCCCCACCACGCTGGTAGAACCCCGACTCCGGGGCATACAGCGCGTTGGCATGGTACTCGTCGAAGCCGATGGGTCCGTTGGCTTCGATGCGGGCGACGAGCAGGCGCTCGAGTTCGCCCACCAGGTGGACCGTCAGCCGCCGGCGGTGAGAGCAAACGTGGCGCCCTCAGCGATCTCGTTGACGAGGCCGGGCAGGAAGCCAACGACCAGCGTGGCAACCAACGCCACGGAGACAACCGCGAGCAGCGGGGCCGGTGTCTTGATGGCGGTGGTATCGCCATCAGGCACGTCGTCCATGAACATGATCCGGACGATGGAGAGGTAGTACCCCAGGGCAATGACCGAGTTGACGGCCATGACCACAGCAATGGAGTAGCCGAGCGTGGTGCCGCCACCAACCACCGCCGAAAAGGCTTGCCACTTGGCCCACCAACCAACCGCTGGGGGAATGCCGCCCAGGGCGAAGAGGAACGCCGCCATGGAGACCGCCAAGCCGGGGGCGTAGGTGAACAGGCCACCCCACGAGCTGATCTCGCCGGTTCCGGTGCGGCGGCTGACCGCGATGATCACCGCAAAGGCCCCCAGGTTGACCACGGTGTAGATCAGCGCGTAGGTGACCACCGCAACCAGAACCCGCTCCGAGGTGCCTTCGGTCCCCCCGCCACCGGCGAGGTCGGCGCCGAACACGGCGAGCGGGGCCAGAATGAAACCGGCCTGGGCCACCGACGAGTAGGCGAAGAGTCGCACGATGTTGGTCTGGCGCAGGGCGATCACGTTGCCCACGGTCATGGTGAGCACCGCGAGCACGAACATGAACGGCCGGATGACATCGGCTCGGCCGTAGAAGCCGACGAACACCAGTTGCAAGATGGCGACGAAGCCGGCGGCCTTGGAGGCAACCGAGAGGAACGCCGTGACCGGGGTGGGTGCACCCTCGTAGGTGTCGGGTGCCCAGTGGTGGAACGGGACGGCCGAGACCTTGAAGGCGAAGCCGATCAGCACGAACAAGATGCCGACCACGGCGATGGGTTCTTGCCCGAATGAACCGTTGATCTGCTCACCGATGTCGGTGAGCAGCGTGGAGCCGGTGCCACCGAAGACCAGCGACATCCCGTACAGCATCACGGCCGAGGCGAAGACACCCATCAGGTAGTACTTGATGCCGGCTTCGACGCCAGTGCGCTGGCGCTTGCGCCAGCCGGCCAACAGGTAGGCGGGGATCGAGAGCAGTTCGAGTGCCACGAAGATCGAGATGAGGTCGCGAGACGATGCCATCATCGACATGCCGAGCACGGCCGCGAGGAGCATGAGGTAGTACTCGCCCTCGTCGTAGTCGCCCTCGGAGATGGTGTTGGTGGACAGCAAGATGGCCAGATAGCCCGCCACCAGGAACAGCGCCTTCAGCGCCAGGGCGAACCCATCGACCATGTAGGCATCGCCGAACATCGACCGAGCGGTGTCGTCGGAGAGGGCCATCGTGAGCAGCGGCACCATGGCCGCCAACATGCCGATGCCCGCGACGGCGGGCACGGTCCAGCGGTTCTCCTCGGAAACGAATGCATCGAGGAAGAGCGCCACCACGATGGTGGCGATCAGGATCAACTCGGGCGCGAGCGCATGCCAGTCGAGGACGGGCGTGGTGTAGCTGCCCGAGGTGACGGCGAGGACCGAGGAGAGCACCATCAGCCTCCGGCCCCGAAGGCCGCGAGGCTCTTGACCACCGCACCATCGGTGATTCCGAAGATGAGCTGCGGGTAGATGCCGAGCACCAGGATGAACAGCACCATGGGCGCCCACGCGATGTAGTCGGTGAGGTGCATGTCACTGATGTCTTCGTCCTTGAACTCCTCGGTGGGCGTGCCGAAGGCGACCCGCTGGAGGAGCCACAGGAGGTACCCGGCGGCCAAGACCGTGCCAATGGCGGCGATCACCATGTAGACCCGGAAGAGCTCGACGCTCAGGCCGTCGGCCGGGCTGTAGGCCGCCAAGATGGCGGGGAACTCGCCCCAGAAACCGGCGAGGCCGGGGAGACCGAGCGAGGCCATGCACGAAAGCGCGAACAGCCAACCCATCCGCGGCGCCTGCAGGAGCAGACCCCCGAGGCGCTTGATCTCGAGGGTGTGGAACCGGTCCTTTACCGCGCCGGCGATGAAGAAGAGCATGCCGGTGATGAGACCGTGGGCCACCATGCCGAAGATGGCGGCATTGGTACCAAAGGGCGTGAGGGTGGCGATGCCGAGCATCACATAGCCCATGTGCGCGACCGAGGAGAAGGCGATCAGGCGCTTCATGTCGGTCTGGGCCAAGCAGCCGAGGGCGCCGTAGATGATGCCAATGACCGCAAGGCCGCCGATGATGGGGGCCCACCACTTCGCGCCCTCCGGCAGGATCGGGATGGCGACGCGGACGAAGCCGTAGGTGCCGAGCTTGAGCAGCACCGCCGCCAAGATGACCGAGCCCTGCGTGGGGGCCTGCGTATGGGCGTCGGGCAGCCAGGTGTGGAACGGGAACATGGGCACCTTGATGCCAAAGCCCATGAAGAAACCGCCGAAGATCAAGATGGCCGTGGTGGGCGCCAGACCAGAACCGGCCCATTCGCTGAGGTCGATCATCGAGAAGGTGTGCTGGCCGGCGGCGTTGAGCGGCGACAAGAAGTAGGTGGCCAGGATCGACACGATCATGAGCGCCGAGCCGAACGCGGTGTAGAGGAAGAACTTGAGCGATGCGTACTTGCGCTGCTCTCCGCCCCACACGCCGATCATGAAGTACATCGGCAGCAGCACGACCTCGAAGAACACGAAGAACAGGAGCAGGTCCTGGGCCACGAAGGTGCCGATCATGCCGGTCTGGAGGACCAGGATGAGGATGAGGAAGGCCTTGGGGTTGTGCGGCTCGGGGAAATGGTTCCACGAGTAGATGATCACCAGCGGCACCACGAACACGGTGAGGGCGATGAGCGGCAACGAGATGCCGTCGATACCCACCAGATAGCGGCTGTTGATGAGCTCGATCCAGGACTTGTCCTGGAAGAACTGCAACTCCGCGGTGGCGTCCATGTCGAAGTTGGCGATCAACGCCACACCGATACCAAACACCAACAAGCTGGTGACGAGCGCCACCACCTTGTGCAGGGTCTCCTCTGACTTGGGGATGGCCAGCATCACCGCTGCTCCCACCAGGGGCAGGAACACGGCGGCGGTTACACCCCAGCCGTTGAGCAGGTCCTTCACGGTATTGACTCCCTCGTCCTCAGATGGCGATCACGAAGATGGCGACCAAGATCACGGCCCCCAGGAACAGATAGGCGCCGTAGGTCTGGACCTTGCCGGTCTGGGCCTTGCGCAACACTTGACCAGAGCCCTCGGCCGCGAGGCCAGAGCCCTTCACCACGTTGTCGACCACGCCTTGGTCGATACGGGTGTACACGAACTCGCCACTTCGGCGCGCGGTGGTGCCGACCAGGTTGACGAACCCGTCGATGATGTTTTGGTTGACCCAGTTCGTGGCCCGAGCCATCGGGCCCTTCACGGATCCAGCGATGATGTCGGTGTACAGCTTGTCCAGGTAGTACTTGTTCTCGAGCACCCGGTAGCCGGCCCGAGCGAACCTGTTGCGCTCGGTGATGCCATGCAGGCCGATGCCCTTCCAGTACCAGGCGTAGGCAATGGCCACACCCGACAACCCGACGCCGGTCGAGATGATGGCCAGCACGATGTTGAACTTCGGATGGTTGATCTCGGGGAAGTAACCGGCCGTGGGCTCGACGAAGTGCTCGAAGCGCAGGGCCAGACCCTCGGGCACGAACGAGAGCACCCCCGAATCGGGGACGTTGGTGAAACCGGCCACGATGGCCCCGCCCGCCAAGATTATGAGCGGCCAGGTGATGCGGGGCCCGTTCTCGTGAAGCTGGTGCTCGGCGGACTTGCCACGCGGCTCGCCGTAGAAGACGTACCAGATGGCCCGCATCATGTAGGCACCGGTGCAGGCGGCGGTGAGCGTGCCCATGACCAGCATGAGCGGATAGCCGCCACCTCCGAGCTGCTGAGCCCCGGCCAAGATCTCGTCCTTCGACCAAAAGCCCGCCAGTGGCGGCACGGCCACCAGGGCCGCGGTGGCGATGACGAACGTCTTGAAGGTGGTGGGCATGACCTTGCGCATGCCGCCCATGTCCTTCTTCATGTCGAAGGAGTGGATGTGGTGGGCCAGCGAACCCGAACCCAAGAAGAGGCAGGCCTTGAAGATGGCGTGGGTGAAGAGGTGGAAGATCGCCGCGGTCCACGCGCCGACGCCGAGCGCCATGACCATGTAGCCGAGTTGGCTGACGGTGGAGTACGCCAGCACCTTCTTGATGTCTGACTGCACGAACGCCAGTAGGGCGCCGAACAACAGCGTGACCGAGCCCACGACGGCCAGCACGTTGATGGTCGACGTGCCGATGGACAAGCCGTTGAAGAAGACGCCGTAGAGGCGAGCGATGAGGAAGACACCCGCCACCACCATGGTGGCGGCGTGGATCAACGCCGAGACCGGCGTGGGTCCGGCCATGGCATCGGGCAGCCACGTGTGCAGCACGAACTGGCCGGACTTGCTCATCACCGCAGTGATGAGACAGAGCGAGGCCACGAGAAGGGTGAAGTGTTCGATCCCACCCTCGTTGGCCAGGGTGTTGATGGTGATCGTGTCGAAGGTGCCGGCCGCAAAGTAGAGGATGATCATGCCGACCAACAGACCGATATCGCCCACGCGGTTGGTGAGGAAGGCCTTGAGGGCGGCGTCGGAGTTGGGTTTCTCCTCCCACCAGTGACCGATCAGCGCGAACGAACACAGGCCGACCAGTTCCCAGCCCACGATCATCTGCAGCACGTTGTCGGACAGGACGAAGAACAGCATCGACGCGGTGAACAGGCTGAGGAAGCCGAAGTAGTGCGTGTAACGCCGGTCTCCGGCCACGTAGTCGGTGGAGAAGACGTGCACCAGCAGCGAGATCAGCGTGACGACCACCAGCATGATCGCACTCAGGCCATCGACCAGGGTGCCGACCTTGATGTCGACGCCGTCATTCTGGAACCAGGTGACGTTGCGCTGCACCGCAGGGGTCGAGTGGTACTCCTTTTCGCCTTCGGCCTCTTCGGCCGCAACGGCGGTGGAGGCCGCAACCGGCGCGGTGGCGAAAAGGGCGCCGGTACCGGCGGCGCCTTCTTCTCCTTCGCCCTCGGTGCTGGTTCCCTTCTCCTCGGTGGAGTGCACGCCCTTCTCGACCGATTGTTCGGTGCTGCCGCTGTGGGACTTGATCGCAGGACCGTCGACCCGGCCCATCCAGCCTGCGAAGACCGTGATGGCCAGCACGAAGCAGATGGCGACCGAAGCAATGCCGATCTCGGAACCGCCGCGGGGCAGCTTCTTGCCGAACGCCAAGATGAGGACGAACGAAACCGCTGGAATGAGCGGGATGATCCAGGCGTGAGCGAGCACGATCAGCCCTTCATCAGGTCGACGTTGCCAAGGTCGACGCTTCGGTAGTTGCGGAAGATGGCGAGCACGATGGCCAGGCCGACGCCCACCTCGGCGGCGGCG
>Ga0105049_10010293_pt1 | contig 10737 bp, 8 predicted proteins | sample MAT06_FD_78087 | JGI IMG/M metagenome (GOLD analysis project Ga0105049, IMG submission 78087) | Freshwater microbial communities from Lake Fryxell liftoff mats and glacier meltwater in Antarctica - MAT-06 | ecosystem: Environmental > Aquatic > Freshwater > Ice > Liftoff microbial mat | place... | reverse complement strand
GTGTGAGAATGCGGTGATTCTCTAGCTCTGTTTTATAAGATTTTCGCTACCCTTTTTTGTGCTTTCAAGAAGCTTTCAGGTTCTAGGGTGCCGACTAAAAGCCGCTTCACAACCGCCCACCTTGAGGATTTCAACCGCTTCCATTTTAACTAAAAGCCGCCCTAGAAGGGCAGGGTTTTAGACCCATTTTTTTGATAAACCTTCCGCATGGCTTCTCCAAAACCAAACGGGTTGAGGCTGGGGGAGGCTAAATGGGTAGTGTTCTAGACCTGTGTATTGGTTGTCATGCAGCCCGCCCAAATTCATAGCGGTTGCTGAACAATCCAATCACCGTGTCAGGCATCAAGACAGATCTAGAGACTCAACTTATTTTGCGCGTCAACCGTTTGATTCGAGTCCTCAACGTTAAATGTTTTCGTTCAATCCGCTGAGGGAATGATAGACATAGCCATAGTCACACTGGTTAGGACATCAAAAAACCATTAAAACGTTCAAACGTTCAAACTTTAAAACGTTCATCTGAAAAATGTCTCAACCAGACTAGCTACAGCTATAAATGTCCCATGGATCATGGCTACGGCCATAACACGCCCTAGATCAGCAACCGCGGTGGGGTTAGCCAAAATAGCTCACTGGCACCCACTGGGGTTCCTTGCTCAGGCACTTGCAGGCCAATGATTCCTGCTTTTTTGAGCACTAATTGTGGCGGCGTTTCACCTCCTACAAGATGAGCGGCCCAAGTGCTGAGGTTCGGCTCATGGCCAACGAGGGCGAGATCGGGCGATCGCCCCTCAACCTTAGATACACCAGATACACCCCTATGTTCTCTTTGCCATTGTGCAAACCAAGTCACCCAGTCAGCCAACGTCCCTTCTGGGGCGAGGAGCCGCGATTCGATCACGGCTGCCCCAATGCCTACATCTCGGAAGATCTCGGCTGTTTGTCGAGCCCGATCTAGGGGGCTAGTGAGGATCAATTCAACCCACACCCCTAGATCTCGCAATCGCTCAGCAACTCGCCGGGTTTTGCAGCGACCCTCTTCGGTGAGGGGGCGTTCTTCGTCGTTGGCATGGCTACCATATGCCCCTGCGAGGCCGTGACGGATTAAATATAAGGTTGGCATAAAATTCCATCCAAATCAGCATTTACAAAGTTATGAATGTCACTATACCGCTGTCACTCAGGCTATTTGTAACCCACTTGATGGCTGGGATCGTTGGGATATTTTTGGGATCGTTGGGATATTTGTAGGGCACTGAGGCGAAACATGGCGAAGGCTAAAGGATTGGGGATCTGAAGCTATTATCTACAAGGCTTGTGTCTACAGGCTTGTTTTTTGAGGAGGTCGGCGGAAAATGGGCGATCGCTGTTAGAGTAGCGATAATGCTGGGGTCATGCGCAGGGATGCGATCGCCCCCGCAAAATACTCCACCTGTTTGTCTTGACGTTGCCTGCCTTGCCCATGAATCAGCAGCCCTCCCACACCACCGACACGCCCTTCACCGCAGCCGAGGAGCCAACCCCTACGGGTGCAGCCCAGGCTCCAGACCTGCTGCCCGACCCCGATCGCAATCTGCCTGTGCCACGCCAAAGCCATATCATCAGCACGATGTTGGCTCCAGCGATGCGGCTGTGGTTACGCTCCCAGGTTGAGGCCGTGGGTGAGTTGGAGGTGTTGATTGAGGGGGGCGATCGCCAACTACTCAAGGGCATTGTGCCACGGCTCACCATTACAGCGCGAGATGTGCTGTATCAAGGGTTGTACATGAGCCAAGTACGGCTAGTGGGGCGGGGCATCCAGGTCAATTTTGGCCAAGTTCTGCGGGGTAAACCCTTGCAGCTAGCCCGGACGATTCCTGTGCAGATCGAAGCCGTTTTTTGCGAAGCAGACCTCAACGACTCCCTCGAAGCGCCGATCTTGATGACGGCCCTTACGGAAATGCTGGTTCATTTGCTGCGTGCCGGAGTCGCACCGGAGCTAGTAGACCCCAACTCCAACCGCCCCATCATCCTCGATAACCTCAAGGCTCTCTTGCATCCTGGCAAACTCACCCTCGGAGCCGAGTTAGTATCCGCCACCCAGGGCACCACTACCCCCTTTGCCGTGCGCACCGGGCTGCGCTTGGCGGGGCGCGACCAGATTCGGCTCGAAAGCCCCGAATGGCTACCCACGTTTCGGTCTAAGCGGGGCTTACCCCTCGATGATCTCGATGGCTACCCCCTCGACCTCGGCTCGGAGGTCAAAATCCAATCGCTTTCAGTGGATGGGGATCGCTTGTTGTTTCGGGGCAGCCTCAATGTTTATGCAGATGATGGTTTGTGACATTGATGGCCAATGATTTATGCGGATGATGCTTTGTGCGGATGATGCTTTGTGCGGATGATGCACAAGCAGCCGCCTAATGGTTTGATAGAAAAGGTTGGGCTGGGAGACTCGGCAGAGGGGCGTTGCTAGAGATTCGAGATTCATCAGATCCATCAATGCCGCTCTCCGTGCCATGGTTCCCTAAGGAGCTATGGGTTTGCTGGGTTACGACCGCTGCCATGTCCAGAAAGGGAACCTTGCGCGATGCTGTCAAAAGGGTTTGAGATCGAAATTTATACTGGAACCCCCACGGGAGAAATTGTGGGGTTTTCGGATCAGATTGTGGCTGAATTGGATGGGTTTATCCGCGAACCAGACAGCCGCAATGTGGAATACACCACCCCACCGCTGTATCGCTATGAGCGGTTGCTGTGTGAATTGGTGCGCCCTCGCATCCGGCTACGGGAGTTTGTCCAAACTCTGGGGCCTTACACCCTCATTCCGGGTAGCACCTTGGCCTTAGGAGGGAGCGATCGCTTCTACCGCTCTGACCCCCAAAACCCTTACCATAGCTACATCGAAAACACCTATGGCACCTCCGTCGTAACCGCCAGTGTGCATATCAACATTGGCCTCGCGGATATGGAAACCCTGATGCGGGCCTGCCGTTTGGTGCGAGTAGAAGGGCCGCTATTTTTAGCTCTCAGCGCCGCCTCGCCGTTTTTAGACGGTCGCCCCACCGGAAATCATTCCAGCCGCTGGCGGGTCTTTCCTAAAACCCCTGCCCAGGTGCCGTTGTTTACCTCCCACGATCACTACATCACATGGACGGAGGAACAACTGGCGGCAGGAGCCATGCAAAATGTGCGGCATCTGTGGTCGTCGGTGCGCCCCAATGGCGATCGCCGCCCCTACAACCTCAATCGGCTAGAACTGCGGATTTGTGATCTCGTCAGTGACCCGATTGCCCTGTTGGCGATCGCCGCTCTCCTCGAAGCCCGCCTAATCCAACTCCAAGACCAGCCGGATCTAGACCCCCTCCGACAGAGCCAACTCCCGGCGGCAACCCGCGCCGCAGATCTCGCCCACATTGCCGACGCCAACGAAATGGCCGCCGCCGAGCATAGCCTTGATGCCGAGCTGCGCCACTGGCAAACGGGAGCGCAGATCCTCGCCCGCGACTGGGTATCACAATTGCTGGCCGAGGTCGAACCCACCGCCAAGCGCCACGGGTTTAGCTGCTTCCTCCAACCCGTCAAAAAAATTCTGAGAGAAGGCAACGAAGCCCAACGCTGGCTCGCCCAAGTCGAGCGCGGCCTCACGCCCCAACAGGTGATGATCCAAGCCATCCAAGAAACGGCCCAGCAAGAAATTGCCCTCGCCACGGCCATTTGTCCACCCTTAGTGGCTTAGTGATAAACCTCGTCTAACTTGAAACCCAGAGTTTTCCCTCACCCTCAATCCCTCTCCCCAGGGAGAGGGACTTTGAAAGCTTTTCCGGCTCCTCTCGCCCTTTGGGAGAGGGGTTGGGGGTGAGGGCTAAAACTACAGTTCTCAACGTGGACTTGGTTTAGTGCGACCTATGGATTCCTGTTTTCACGGGAATAACGCTGGCATGGCCTAAGCTCCGTGACCATGGCTATAGAGCCTGAACGGCTCGCCAAAATATTTAGTATACTGAAACAGACCGATCGGTTTCTCAAGCCTTGGCTCTCACTTTTTTATGGGCAACGCACAAGATACAAAGGCCAAAATCATCGAAGAAGCTGCCCATTTGTTTAACCAACAAGGGTATGCCGGGGCTTCGATGGCCGATATTATGGCGGCAACAGGGCTAAAAAAGGGAGGGATTTACAACCACTTTGAGAGTAAAGATGCCTTGGCGATCGCCGCCTTTGATTTTGCTGTGCATCAGGTGCGCCATCGCTATCTCCAATCACTCAAGGGAAAGCGGGGGGCGATCGCCCGTCTCACCGCGATTCTCCAGACCTTTAGCACCTCCCTAGATGATGACAACGCGCCCCTCAAAGGCGGCTGCCCCTTGCTCAACACGGCCATCGACAGCGACGACACCCACCCAGCGTTACGCGAACGCACCCGGCAGGCCATGGAAGAGTGGCGGCTGCTCCTGTGCCGCATTGTGCAGCAGGGCATCGACCAAGGCGAACTCCAACCAGACAGTAGCCCCGATGCGATCGCCCTCATTCTCATTGCAACCCTCGAAGGCGCGATGATGCTGGCTAAGCTGTATGGCGATCGCCAGCCCCTCCAGCACGCCCAAGCCCACCTAGAGCAGTACATCGCATCCCTGCGATCGCCCCCATAACCCAGAGGGTATGTCAGGTAATCTCATATTTTTTTGTCCCAAAACAGACCGATCGGTTTCTCTTTCAGTCGTGCAAGTTCACCTAATTTATCCCCAGAAAATTCCATGCTGACCTTTTACTACCATCCGCTTTCCCCCATTGCCCGCCGCGTTTGGCTGGCGCTGCTCGAAAAAGGCATTCCCTTTGAGGCGCGGCTTATAGACCTCACCGGGGAGCAACTGCAGCCAGAGTTTTTGGCGCTCAATCCGTTTCATCATGTTCCTGTGATCGTCGATCAAGGGGTGCGGGTTCTAGAATCCTTTGCGATTTTGGATTACCTCGAAGCCCAATATCCCACCCCAGCGCTGCTGCCCTCAAGCCCAGGGGCGATCGCCCAAACCCGAATGGTGCAATTTGTCACCACCAACGAACTGATGACCAAAATTCCACAGTTGTTGCTCGATCACCCAGAAGCAGCAACCACCCAGGCGATCGCCCAAACCCTCGACTTTTTGCAAACCCAGCTAGGAGATGCTCCCTTTTTTGGCGGGAATACTCTGTCGCTGGCAGACATTACGCTAGGGGCAACGCTGCCATTACTCCGCCGTTTGGGGCTAGCAGTAGATGGCCATGGGGCGATCGCTGATTGGGGCGATCGCCTTCAAACCCGCGCAGCTTGGCAACAAACAGAACCCAATGACGCCGACTTCCTGCGCTGGAAGCGCTGGCTCTCTGCACGGATCAAACGCCGCCAACGGCAGAGTGCCTCCTAATGCCTCTCAGTGCCTCCTATCAATCCTAGAGATCCTCGCCCTCCAAGGACAAGGCATAGTAGTAAAACGCCTCGTCTTTGACATAGCCAAGCGTGGCATAGAGGGATTGCGCCGTTGTGTTGGTGTGGTGCGTTGCCAACTCCAACTGCAGGGCTTTTGTCTCGGTTGCAAAATCCTTGGCTGCTTGCATTAATAGCGTTGCCACCCCCTGCTTCCGGTAGGATAGATCCACAAATAAATCATTCAAAATCCAAATCCGCCGCATCGATACCGATGAAAAACTGGGATAAAGCTGCGTTAACCCAACGATGCAGCCATCATGACGAGCCGCAAAAATGACCGAGTCACAGTTTTGCATTCGCTCTCGGATAAATTCGCGCGCACCTTCTAGATCAGATGATGCCTTGTAGAAAACGCGATAGTGATCAAACACCTCCGCCACTGCTTCGAGATCCTCTAACCCCGCCTGAAATACTTCCATTGGCTCTACGTTTCTCTCTATTTACTCTATGTTTTAGACGTAGCCCTGAAAAATCAGCAATCAAAAATGCCGTCAATGTTAGAGAATATCGCCTACGAAGATGATCCTGATTCATGGCGCTGCCAGAGCTTGCACAAGGAAGCGGTGAGGATTTCTGCTTCCAGCGACTTCCCACTATCCCGTTGTGGCTATCACCTGGCTTCGACTCCGCTCAGCCAGCAGTTCCCTGAGCCTGCCAACGGGGAAGCCAGCGTTCTCTGAGCGGAGCCGAAGCCAAAACTCAGCCAGCGTTTCCTGATCGGGAGCCGAAGCCAAAACTCAGCCAGCGTCCCCTGAGCGGAGCCGAAGGGAACGCTCGCTGGCTGCGTCTATAGCCGTTAATGGCCTCCTTTTTCTGTGAACCTTTTCAAAGCAGATGTTGCGTTAAAAAGGTTCAGGGGGAATGCTAGAAGCAGCGATACACTTCCACTAGCCGCATTGGGTGACATTGGATTTAGGGATTAACCAAGAGCAGGCAGAATTTTTAGAAACTGGGGTTGTTGATATTGAGATCTTTTCGCCAGCCATGCAAGCGTCATATCCGAAGTGAGAACATCCGGGATTTAGGCATCTAGGACTAGATCAGCGATAAATTGGGATTGCTAAGGCTACCTTCATTACTGCGAAGTTCAGCTCAGAGCTCATCCGTTCAGAGTTCATCCGTTCAGAGTTCATCCGTTCAAAGCTCATCCGTTCAGAGCAGGTGGCGATCGCCCCATTCTCGCCCCTCCCTCCAACCTTCTGGGCGCTACTCTCCTCAATGATTTTGCCCTATTTGGCTGCGCTACTTTCTTGGTATGGATTATTCTTACACGGACATTTCACCCAACCCATTGCCCTCATCATCGGGCAACCCAGAATTCCGTGCTTTAGTCGAAAACACCCCCGACCTCATTCTCCAAGTCACTCCAGACCTAAAAATTAGCTATGCCAATACCCGCCTCATCCACGAACTAGGCATCCTCCCAGCAGACATTGTGGGCAACGTGTTAGCGAAGGTTGATCTGCCAGAAACAGTCATTGACTGTTGGCAAGCCGCTATTGAACAGGTGCTCTCTAGCCACCAAGAGCAGGATATTGAGTTTGATTTGCCGACCCGCAGTGGTGCCTTTTTTTGGTATGCCCGGGTTGTGCCCCAGTTTGATCTGGCGGGCACCCTTACCTCGGTTTTAGTGATTAGCCGCGACGTGACTCGGCTCAAAATGGCTGAGCTGGCCTTGCGGCAAAGCGAAAACCGCTACCGCGCCATCATCGAAGACCAAGTGGAGTTGGTGTGCCGCTTTACCCCCGATGGGTCGCTCAGCTTTGTCAATGATGCCTGCTGTCGGTTTTGGGGGCGCGATCGCCCCTCCCTAATTCACACCTCCATCTTGCAGTGGGTTCTACCCATCGACCATCCCCAACTCGAACAGCGGTTAGCCAACCTCAAATACCGCCTGACTGACCGCGAGACGATGGAAATCCGGGTGATCAGCCTTACCGGAGATATCTACTGGATGCAGTGGAACATTAAAGCGATTCTCAATGACCAAGATGATTTGGTAGAATGCCAATCGGTGGGGCGCGACATCCAAGACCGCAAGCTTATGGAATCGGCACTACGCCAGCGGGTAGAACGCGAACGCACCTTCAACCGAGTTGTCCAGGTGATTCGCCATTCCCTCGATTTGACCACGGTATTTTCGACGGCCACCGCCGAAATCGCCAAGCTGCTGCAGGTCGATCGGGTGGCGATTTTTCAGTATCTCGCTGAAACGGGCGTGTGGATTGGGGTCGCCGATCATTGCCCAGACCCAGCCCTAACCAGCGTGCTGCATTTGCAGATAGCCGACGACCACGCCCCCCTGTTTGATCGGCTGAAGCAGGCTGAAATTGTGTGCATCACCGATACCACCATGATGCAATCGTTGACCAGTGTGGTGTTTGCCGCCGAGTTACCGGGTGCTTGGCTGCTGGTGCCCTTGATCGTGGGCAACAAGGTATGGGGTGCCCTGTCGATCAACCAATGTCCACAGCCACGCCACTGGAAAGATGCGGAAGTCGAGCTAGCTTGTATTGTGGCCGATCAATTGGCGATCGCCATCCAACAATCGCAGCTCTACGGCCAAGTGCAGCACCTCAACGCCAGCCTAGAGCGCCAAGTGCGGGTTCGCACTGCCCAACTGCAACTAGCCTACGACTTCGAAGCCACCCTCAAACGCATCACCGACCGCGTGCGCGATAGCCTTGACGAAGATCAAATCTTGCAAACCGCCGTCGAAGAACTGGCGCAGGGGATGGGGTTGCTCTGCTGCAACGCCGCCATCTTTGACCTAGAGCGCGGCACCTCCACCATTCGCTACGAATCAACAACAAATCTGCCGCCCAGCCAAGGCCGCACCTCCCGCCTCCAAGATTTTCCGGAGCTTTATGGCCCGCTGATGCAGGGGCACTATTTCCAGTTTTGCTCGATCTTGCCCAACCCCGTGCGCGAGCCGATGGCGGTGTTGGCCTGCCCCATCCAAGATAACCAAGGCGTTTTGGGAGATTTGTGGCTGATTAGCTCTAGCTACCATGCCTACAGCGAACCAGATATTCGCCTAGTGCAGCAGGTGGCTAACCAATGTGCGATCGCCATTCGCCAAGCCCGTCTATACCAAACCTCCCAGGCTCAAGTAACCGATCTCGAACGTCTCAACAGCCTCAAAGATGACTTTCTCAGCACAGTGTCCCATGAGCTGCGCACCCCCATGTCTAATGTCAAAATGGCGGCGCGGATGTTGGATTTAATGCTCACCCACGCTGGCATTCTCACCCCCGAAACTCGGCAAGACCATCCCGAAATCGATCGCTACTTCCACATTTTGCACGACGAATGCCAACGTGAAATTAACCTCATTAACGACCTGCTCGATCTGTCGCGCCTAGATGCGGGCTCCGATCCTCCCAACCTCACCACCATTAACCTGTCAGATTGGCTACCCCAAATTGTGGTAGCTTTTGATGAACGCGCCCAAGCCCAGCAACAAACCTTCGAGTTTCGGCTCGCCCCAAATCTCCCAGCGCTGATCACCGATCCCTCTTACCTAGAGCGCATCCTCAGCGAGTTACTCAACAATGCCTGCAAATACACCCCCCCCGGCCAACGGATTTGGCTCGAAGCCCAGGCCATACCGCTTTCAACCCCATTCCCACCCAGCGCCCTCCAGCCCCAGATAGGAGACTCCGCCCCAGCGCTCTTGTGTTCGGTGGCTCAGCCCTGCTGGTTATTCCAAATCATCGTGACCAACACCGGGGTCGAAATTCCTGAGGCAGAGCGCGATCGCATCTTCGAAAAGTTTTATCGCATTCCCAAAAGCGACCCATGGCGGCATGGTGGCACAGGGCTAGGGCTGGCGCTAATCAAAAAATTGGTAGAGCAGTTGGGCGGCTGCCTGCGGGTTGAAAGCAACCCATTACAAACCCAAATGATTCTGGAATTTACCCAGCACATGGGCAATGCCCCCGATCGCCCCACCATCCCCATAGAAAATACCCCCAGGCTAGAACCGCACCCCACCCCTCAATCTCCGCTCTAAGCCCATTTGCGCCCTCTCCTCGCAGACGGCTTCCCACTTTTTTCTGGAATTGTGCCCAGACCCGACCCATCTGGGGCAAGATTCATCCAGGTAAGGCGCTACGCTACTCATAGAACCTGCATTGGCACCCTGACCGAGACCGAAAGGATTTGGGAATAGGCTCCAAGCCCTGTTGAGTAAGCCCTGTCGTTGATTAAGGTGGTTTCTGGAAAATATTCTCCCTTGTGGTGGGCAGTGCCCACCACAAGGTGGCTGCGATCGCCCGATCAATGCGGAGATCTTCTTTCTCGGAAACCGCCTAAGCCCTGTTGTTGATTCAGACAAGATAGCCAAACTGGTATGCCCCTGGTGATATGAGCAATCCTGACGAATTATCGGTTGAACGGCCTGACATGGTGCGATCAGTCGGCGAGTTAAACGCATTTTTGGCTGATCTGCATCAGCACTATGGCACCTTGAGCGCCGGTACCGTGGCTTCTTACATCCCCGAACTCGCCAAGGTTAGCCCTGACCTGTTTGGGATTTGTATTGCCACCGCCGATGGGCAGGTGTTTGAAGTAGGCGATACCACGCCGCTATTTACGGTGCAATCTATTTCAAAGGTCTTTGTGCATGGGCTGGCCTTAGAAGATCATGGCCGCGATGTCTTGTTGAGCCGCGTTGGGGTGGAGCCAACGGGAGACGCATTTAACGCCATTGTGCTCGATGATGCTTCGAAGCGGCCTTATAACCCCATGGTCAATGCTGGGGCGATCGCCACCACCAGCCTGATTAAAGGCGCTGACCCCACCGAACGCCTCAACCGCCTGCTCGATATGCTGCGGCGCTACATTGGCCGCGAGATTTTTGTAGATGTGGCGACCTATGTATCGGAGCGGGCAACGGGCGATCGCAACCGAGCAATGGCCTACCTCATGCGCCATTTCCGCATGATCCAGACAGATGTGGAAGAAGCCCTCGACCTCTATTTTCAGCAATGCTCGGTGATGGTCAATTGCCGCGACCTAGCGGTGATGGCCGCAACCTTGGCTAATCAGGGGATCAATCCTTTGACGGGCGATCGCGCAGTTCATGCCCGCTACATCCGCGACATCCTCAGCGTGATGTCATCCTGCGGGATGTATAACTACGCCGGCGAATGGGCCTATCGAGTCGGCTTACCCGCCAAGAGCGGCGTCTGCGGCGGCATCATCGCCGTAGTCCCAGGGCAAGTGGGCATCGCGGTTTTCTCACCCCCCCTCGACGAACGGGGCAACAGTGTACGCGGGGTCAAAGT
>Ga0105049_10010286_pt1 | contig 10739 bp, 9 predicted proteins | sample MAT06_FD_78087 | JGI IMG/M metagenome (GOLD analysis project Ga0105049, IMG submission 78087) | Freshwater microbial communities from Lake Fryxell liftoff mats and glacier meltwater in Antarctica - MAT-06 | ecosystem: Environmental > Aquatic > Freshwater > Ice > Liftoff microbial mat | place... | reverse complement strand
AGCCCATTCTATCGGTAGTCTTAAGAGATCTTCTCTAGATTTTCGTTCCACAGGAATTAATAATCTCGGATCGGCCTCACCATTTCGTAAGGTTTCTCCAATTTTTAGAAGACACCTTCGACGATCAAAAAGCGTTAAAAGCGTGAGCCAAATAATTCTCAAATCAAAAATCAAAGAGATGTTTTCAATAGAAAAAATCGCTAGGCGCGACTTCCATGGCTGAATCATGCTTAAATAATCTTGATCGGGAGACTTACTCGCACTTAAGATCTCCCCCTCATCCGCAAAAACAATTGATGCTAGATCTGTAATTCCGGGCCGGACGGTCAGCATTTTCTTTTCGTCATTAGTGTAGAGTTTTACCGCCCATTCTACTTGAGGGCGAGGCCCGACGAGACTCATATCGCCCTTAAGAACGTTATAAAGTTGCATGAATTCATCGAGCTTAAACTTTCTGATGACTCGGCCGGTGCGAGTAATCCGATCGTCATCTGATTTAGTTGAGCTCACACCCGCTTTGTCAGCATCAACACGCATCGAGCGAAGTTTAAGCATTTTAAAAATTCTCCCATTCTTGCCCACTCGCGGTGCAATATAAAATGGAGACCGGCCGTCTTCAGCCCAAACGGAGAGCGTTACCATTAGAAGGAGCGGACTTAAAATGACTAAGCCAATCAGTGACGCACAAAAATCAAGTGCGCGCTTCAAATACAGGCAGTACAGCGAGTTTTTCATGAATCCGATTTACTCCCATTATATCCAAAATACTTTTTGTGATCTGCTCACCCAATAACCGATGCTGAGATCTTAAATATTTTTGGTCTCCTACAACACTGGTATGCGAATCAGAGTGAATCCCGAATCGTTTAAAGAATTTTGGGCGCACTCCACTCTCAAGCAAGCTTTCAGAAAGAAGAGACCCTAAACCGCCTTCGACAACATTCTCTTCGATCGAAAAAACTCCTTTAGAATTTTCAGCTCTTTTTAAAAATCCGTCCACGTCAAAAGGTTTTAGTGAATGCACACTGAGTACGCGCACCTTTAATCGCTTCTCTCGAAGATTCTCGGCAGCGATCAGAGCTTCTTCTAGGATTCCTCCTGAAGCGACGAGCAGAATATCTGCAGACGATCCAATGCCAAGATTACCGCTTGAAACGTCTCTTACTTTTTCAAATGAAAAGGTCTCGCCATCCATTCTAGTACTGAGCATCCCCGATTTATCGAGTCTTAGATATTTCGGCCCCAGCTTACCCAGTAAATTTTTAGTGAGTTCTTTTGCTTCCCAGATGCAACTCGGCGCATAAACCGAGAGTCCAGGAAGGCTTCGTAAAATACTGAAATCCTCAGTGGCATGATGTGAAAATCCAAGGCCTCCATAACTAAAGCCGCCGCCTACGCTCACAATCGTCACGTTCAGATCGTGATAGCAAATATCATTTCGAATCTGTTCTAAGCAGCGAAGAGTCGAAAAATTTCCGATCGAATAAGTAAAAACTTTAAATCCATTCATAGCCAGGCCCGCTGCCAGACCGGTCATATTCTGTTCGGCTACTCCAGCGTTCGTGTATTGATTTGGAAAATCTTTTTCATATTGAGTAAGGACGCCAAATCCAAGATCGCCGGTGATCAAGTGAATGTCTTTGTCGCAAGCGGCCGCCAAATTAAGCTCGTGAATAAAAGCATCTCTCACAGGAGCTCCACCTTCGCCGCATCATACTCGGAGCCTCTGGCCGTTCGATAGTGCCAGAGAACTTGATTCTCCATAAAGCTGACGCCTTTTCCTTTGATCGTATGAGCAATCAAGCAATTTGGTTTCTCACTTTCAAACGGAAGCCGGCAAAGTACTTCTTGCAGAGCACGATGATCGTGGCCGTCTACCTCTTTTACAGACCATCCGAAAGATTCCCATTTTTGGCGAAAAGGTTCGAGGCCGAGCGTTTGTTCGATAGACTTTAAACTTTGAATCTTATTGTAATCAACGATGGCAACGAGATTCGATAAACGATGATGAGCAGCGAAGAGAATGGCTTCCCAATTTGAACCCTCATCACATTCTCCATCACTCAAAAGACAAAAACTTCTAAAAGCTTGTCCGCGCAACTTTGCAGAATAGGCGAGACCTGTGGCGACTGGTAGTCCATGTCCAAGCGATCCAGTCGAGAACTCAACGCCCGCCACATTTTTATGGGACACATGGCCCGATAAAACAGACCCATTTTGATAATAAGTCTCAAGCAACTTGCGATCAAAAAATCCAAGCTCAGCGAGCGTCGCATAGAGCGCTGCGCCCGCGTGACCTTTGCTCAGAATGAATCTATCTCGTTTTGGACTATCAGGTTCTTGAGCGTCTACTTTCAAAACATCTTGATAAAGAACCGCCAGTAAATCCGTGATAGAGAAAGCCGATCCAATATGAGAGCTGCCCGCACGGGAGGTCATCTCGAGTACATGAAGTCGAATCTTCTTGGCGAGTTCTTCGCTTTTCATCCTTAAGCTCTTCCAGCGGTTCTATTGTAAAAAGTTCGGATGGCCTGGCAAACGTATCGGATGTCATCATCGGTCACAGATAAATTGAGCGGTAGCATTATCGATCGCGCCAGAACTTCTTCGGTAAAAGGGAGTGATTGATTGAAGCCCAAAGCTTTAAACTGATGGACGGCTTTTCCGCCCCATTGTCGAAGTGTGCCAATATTTAAATTTTTTAAATATACTTGCAGTTCGTCCATTTTTTCGGCCTCGATCTCATAATTCTGAAAGCTATCGAAATGATCAGGATCTTCCGTTTGGGTTACGGGTAAGACGAGCTGAGGAACGTTGCCAAGAAGCTCATTATACAAATTTGCCATTTGACGACGGCGTTCAATCGCTTGCGGAAATTGATCGATTAAAAAACTTAAGAATGCAGCTTGAAGATTATCGAGACGAGTGTTGATGCCCCATAAAAGAACCTCGGTTCCGTCTCCGCGGCCATGATTTCTCATCAAGTGCATCTTTTCGTAAAGCTTAGTATCATTCGTCACCACGGCACCGCCGTCTCCCAAACAGCCCAGACTTTTTGCAGGATAAAAACTAAAGGCAGAAGCCACTCCAAAGCTGCCCGCTTGTTGGTTTTTAAATTTGGCGCCGAGAGCCTGTGCGGCATCTTCGAAAATAAGAAGGCCGTGCTTCTTTGCAACGGCTTCGATCTGGTCCATTTTAGCGACTCGCCCATTTAACTGTGTGGGCATAATGGCCCATGTCTTTGGTGTGATGGCTGATTCAATCGCAGACACATTTATCAAATGGTCTCGACCGCATTCGACGGGAACGGGTTTTCCACCAGCCTGAACAATGGCCGCCGCGGTAGCGATAAAAGTGTGAGATGAGATAATCACCTCTGCTCCCGCTGGAATTTCTTTAGCCTTTAGCATTAAAAAAAGACCATCCGTGCAATTTGCTACTCCGAGTGCGTGCTTTACACCTACAAAACGGGAGAGCTTTTCTTCAAACTCGCGGACTTCTTTTTGCAGAATGTACGCGCCTCTTTCGCAGACACTTTTAAAAGCCTCTAGATATTTTTGCTCGTCACTTTTGTAGAGCGACGGGTAATTAAAAAATGGGACTTCGCGAACTTTCGTGGAGCTAAAAAGCTGAGAATCTAAAACTTTCTTCTGATGCTCCGCCGTCCCCGATTCCATGCCTTAGAGAATAGCAAACGAGACATAGGGGTCAAAGTCAAAGCGACGAAGTTCAAGTTTTTGAATGCCCAAGGTGTCGAGGAGCGCCATGGTTTCGCCAGGCCAGGCAGGATGATCGAGCTCATCAAAGGCAATCACTGAACCCTTTGGCATTCTTGGTAAAAATTGCGTGAGGGCAACTTTTGTCGGCTCATAAAGGTCAAAATCGAGATAAAGGAGGCTGATAACCAAGTGTTTATTTTCTTCAATAAAGTGAGGAATCGTCTTTGAAGCGTCGCCTTTCACCAACTGAATCTTCGGAACATGGCCCAAGAAGCGGTTTTCATCAAAGGCCTCGATAAGACTCAAGAGCTCATCATAGGCTGAGGCCTTTAAGTCACCCTCTTGAGATTGCCGGTCTTTTGATTGGTCGACTTTAGTGACGCTCGGAAATCCCGCAAAGCTATCAAAGCCGTAGACTTTTCGCATAAGATTATTGGGCTCTAAAATCGCACTCAGATTTCCCCAGGTCATGAGGCCTGCGCCTTGAAAAACCCCACATTCCACGATCGAGCCCTTGACCCCCAGTTGCATTTTGAAAAGTTCATGGCGAGTAAGCCATTTCGTCATATCTTGACGGCGGAGATATTTAGCTGCGTGGCGAAGTTTCGACTCGGTAGAGTCGGGGTTCGAATCAAAAGCCCTTGCTATATTTTTCGCGGCCAATTTTTCGTTTGAATTTCGAAGCCCGCCTTCTTCGCCCCATTTTCTTTCTTTCATTTTGAGTACTCCAAGTACCAATCTATAAACAGCCTCACGCCTTTCGCAATGTCGGTTTTAGCTTGATAATTAAAATCTTTCTGCAAATCGCTTATATCGGCCAGACTCTCTGGCGTGTCTCCCAGCTGTAACGGCATCATTATTTTCTGAGCGGTCTTTTCAAGATATTTCTCGATAAGTTCGACGTATTTCATGAGCGGCTCTTTGCTGTTGGCCCCTATATTATAAATACGAAATGGAGCGGCACTTAGGGAGGGATCCGGATTCTTCGGATTCCATTCAGGCGAAAGACTTGCTGGAGCTTGACCCTCTGCGACTCGGCGAATTCCATCTACAATATCTTCTACGTAGGTAAAGTCGCGCGCGTGGTTGCCGTTATTAAAAATCTCAATAGGCTCCCCCGCTAGAATTTTTTTAGTGAAAATAAATAGAGCCATGTCGGGGCGGCCCCAGGGTCCATAAACGGTAAAGAATCGAAGTCCCGTTGTAGGTAATTGATAAAGGTAACTATAGCTGTGAGCCATCAATTCGTTAGCGCGCTTCGTTGCACCATAAAGGGATATCGGATGATCCGCATCATCGTGTGGAGAGAAAGGGAGTCGCTCGCTAATGCCATAAACAGAACTAGTTGAAGCATAAATCAAGTGCTTCACTTGATGATGTCGACAGCCTTCTAAAACATTCATAAAGCCGACGATGTTCGAATCAATATAGGCGTGAGGATTTTCTACGGAGTAACGCACGCCGGCCTGAGCAGCCAGGTGAATCACTTTGTCGAACTTACCATCAAGAAATAATTGATTCATGGGCTCTCGATGCGCGATGTCTAGTTTTTGAAAATTAAAATTTTTAAAAGATTCTAAGACTTTGAGTCGCGCGCGCTTGAGCGAAACATCATAATAATCGTTCAGATTATCGATGCCTAACACTTCGTGACCTGCATCACACAGGACTTTGCTGGTCCAATATCCAATAAAGCCTGCAGCGCCGGTCACAAGAACTTTCATATTTGGCGATCAAAGCGGATTGGCGAAGGGTCGACAAGACAGATTTTTGTAGGCCTTTTGGGTTTCAATATCTTGCCAGCGAGTGCGGTTGGGACTTAAAGTATTTCTCGAGTGGGCTCGGGGTGTTAAAATTTATTAGAAATTTTGTGAAGGGTTCTGCGTCCGTCCTGCTTTTCGGTTTTTTTTATAAACATCGTGATTTCGTCGTTCATTCGGCCAGTGTTGGGGCCATTTTGGCGTCGGCCCTTTCTGCTTTTTATTTACGTTTTGAAGATGTTTCGGTTTTTTGGAGTGATGCTCGTTTTTGGAAGTTTCTTGCTCTAGGCGTACCGATCAAGATTCTTGCCTTGTTAATTTTTAGAATTGATTCTTCTTCGTGGCGTCGATTTGCCTTTAACGATTTTTCGCTCATTTTAATGGTGTGTCTTTTCTCGCAGACCCTGATCTTTGCGAGTTTGTATCTTTTCGGTATTCCTCACAGCCGCGCGGTCGTTATTTTAGACGGGCTATTTACTTTTGGCTTTTTGGTCTCGATGAGAATCATCGTTCGAACTCTTTTTGAGTTCAAAAGCAGAGCGAGTTTTCAAGCCAAGACCGAGCGACTTCTCGTGATCGGGGCTGGAGAGCGGGCGGTGGCTTTTACGAGACAGGTGGCGACTAATCCGCATTTGCCTTATCGAATTATTGGTTTTTTGGACGATGCCACCACCAAGCAGCGATCGAAGATTTTAGGATTCTCAATTCTGGGGCCGATAGAAGAAGTCGAGGGGCTTTGTAAAAAGCACAAGGCCAGTGCGATTTTAATCGCGATCCCTTCTTTGCGCCCCGATCGGCTGAAACAGATCGTTAGTCTTTGTTTGAATGCCCGGCTCCCAATAAAAATTCTACCAAGCCTTGGAGACGTGGTGAACCATGGGTTCGAGTTCTCTCAGCCACGGCAAGCTCGTGTCGAGGATCTTTTGGGGCGCGAACCCGTACAACTCGAGAAAGAGAAAACTTTAGAGCAGCTCCGCGGTTCGGTGGTGGCGGTAACGGGTGCGGGCGGGTCTATTGGGTCAGAGCTTTGTCGGCAGATTGCAAGTTTTTCGCCTGCAAAACTTATACTTTTTGATCAATACGAAAACGGTCTCTTTTATGTGGATGGAGAATTACGAAAGAAGTTTCCCTCACTTCATATTCAAACTTTGGTAGGAGATATGACCGATTCCCATTGCGTTCGGCGCTTATTTTCTCAGCAAGCGATCCAATATGTTTATCATGCTGCTGCTCATAAACATGTTCCTTTGATGGAAGCAAACCCACACGAGGCGATTCGAAATAATGTGAGGGGAACTTACGTACTTGCCCGTGAAGCTGTTCGTCACGGGGTCCGGCGGTTTGTGATGGTTTCGACTGATAAAGCGGTCAATCCCAAGAGTGTGATGGGCTATACTAAAAGACTTGCAGAACTCGTGTGCCAAGCGTTCTTTGGAACAGGCACTGGCTTTGTGTCAGTACGATTTGGAAATGTTTTGGCGAGCAATGGTTCGGTGGTAGAGATTTTTAGAAAGCAGATCTTATCGGGAGGGCCAGTCACCGTGACTCATCCAGATGCGATACGTTATTTTATGACGATTCCTGAAGCCGTCGAATTGATTCTTCAAGCGGGTAGTGAGGGTGAAGAGGGTCAGATTTATCTTCTCGATATGGGGGAGCCCGTTGCGATTAAGACTTTGGCAGAAAGAATGATTCAGCTCGCTGATCCTTCGGGCGTTAGGAATATTCAGATCCAGTATTCTGGACTGCGTCCTGGAGAAAAACTTTTTGAAGAGCTTATCGCGGATGGCGAAAACATGGTTCCATCTAAAATGAAAAAGGTATTCGTTCTGAGAAGAAAAACAATTTCTTATCCTGTGCTTGAAGAAGTTTTGGGCTTTCTAGACAAGATAGAGAATACAGAAATTTCTGGAGATGCCGATGGCGTGGTCGATGGACTTCGACAGTTAGTAGCAGGGATCGAAAGCGGTGCGAAACCTTCACCTGAGCTTCATTCTGTGAATTTTAAAAAGAGAAGCTTATCGAACCCAAGCACGCAAATTCAGAGCTCTTTATAAAATCTATAAAACCTGTGTCGACACTAAATTGCTCTTCAACTTTTACGCTCGAGCCGAAGGAGTAGGCGTGCTTTTTTGTGAATTGTGAATATTGGTATCCAGCGCGCGCGGTTAAGAAATCATGGGTCAGATATTCAATTCCGGTTTGAAAAGATTTTCCTTTGGTTTTGAAGCCATAAACAAAATCTGATCCCAGCCGGAAGTTTAAAGAATTAAAACTAACTCCTGATCGTAGCTCTCGTTCTGAAAAATCAAATTTATCAGACGCTTTCATGGCTGAGCCCATTCGACTTCCAACTAAGAAATGGTCGCCCAATAAAATTATGGCCCCCGCGTCTAGCTGATAAAACCAATCGTCAAACGATCTTCCCAAATAAACTAAGTGGTGAACCACCCCTAGTCGAAAAAAATCCCACAATCGGAAGGAGGTTGCGAGCGAATAGCGATCCTGGCGAAGTGCTGGAAAACTGGTGGTATCAAAAGAAAATCCCCACTGAAGTGGATCCTCGGTTATCCCGTCAACGAAGCTAGCGCCGAGAGACCAATTCTTCCAACGTTCTCGTGAGCCTCCCTGAAAACTCAAACTTCTCTTTTCGGCAAAGCGAGAAAGCCCAGCGGGGTTCAGGTAAAAAGAGCTTCGGTCATCTGCGATCGCCGTATAGGCGCCGGCCACGCCCAGACTTCTGGCGCTTTGCTGGAGTAGAAATGACTGCTGAGGATTCGGGCTGGCAGAGAGTTCTAAACTCTTCGAGGGTAGAATTAGCGTTGCCGCTATCGAAAACAAGAACCCACTATATAAAGAGAGCACACTTTTCATTGGCAAGATTTTGATACGGTAATCACACGCAAAGCTCAAGTTCCAGGCAGAGTCTTGTCCCCATTCTTTTAAGTCCCCAATAAGCCCGGGTTTTTTTAGGGGGGGTCTCAAAAGCGGGAGGAGCTGCTACGACCCCGTTCGTGTTGGTGGAGCGAAATAAAATGGGCCATGGAAGCTTTCGGATCGTGGGTCTTGCTCTCGTGGCATTTTATTTTTTTGCAATGTTGCCAACAGCTCTCCAAGCTCAACCCGTCCCGGATGATAAGATGCTTCACTTTACGGTTGCAGCGACGGCTCAAACTTCTTGCATGATGTTAGCCAAAGCCATTTGGAAGACTGAAGTCGCGCCTCAGATTTCATGTTTTTTAATTTTAAATGCGGCTGGCGCAGTTAAAGAGATGACTGATCCGGGCCGAGGTGGAGACCGCGATCCAAATGACATCGCTGCGAATGTGGCAGGGTCGGGACTCGCGCTTTTCACTTTTACACTGGCTTTTTAAACAACAGGGCCACTGAAAATGGCGGAGGAGGTGAGATTCGAACTCACGATAGGATTGCTCCTATGCTAGTTTTCAAGACTAGTGCCTTCAACCGCTCGGCCACTCCTCCTGATGGTGCTAAAACTCGATCAGGGCTAAAATTACCCGATTTATCGACCACCGTCATATACTGACTTCAGAAATCCTGGCCAGGCTTTTGATTCCTTAGGCAGGTTCAGGCTAGGATCCTTAGATGTCCAAATTCAAAACTCCGACCTGGTTCTTTCTGGCTGCCTTGACTCTCTTACTAAGTGCGATAGGAGCCTATTTTCTAGGCTCTGAGCCTGGGCAATTGGGTTTAACGATGACCATCGCAGGGATTCAAATGCTGATTTTGGCATTTCCGCTTTTGATAAGTGCGTTTGATATTCGATTTCCTCAACATCTCCCGGCCTTCGTCGCCGCGGGGCTCGCGATTTGGATGGGTGAAGCTTGGCTGGTGGGCTGGATTTTAGGGCCGGCCGCGGTAGTTTCTTGGGGAGTTTCGGTTCTCTTTAAAAGTCCGACCGCCTTTGACTCTCGCTTCGCCCCAAGTTCATTCGGCGCGAGGTTTACTTGGATTCTTTTGGTTGCGGCGGCAGCGGTAGCCTTAGGAGCTTATTTTTTAAATGAAGGGAACCCCAGCGGAGGTTTAATAGGACTTTGCTTTTTTGCCGGAAGTATTCCTGCAGTTTTTTTATGGGCAGAATTTTTGTTTAAAAGAAAGTCTGCCATAGAAGTAGATCGGCACGGGATCATCATAAAATCAGAGGAGGCCTTCGACCGAATTTCTGAAATTACCATCGTGGCCTTCGATAAAACGGGAACTTTAACCGATGGCCGACCCGTAGTTGCTCAAATGATGGCTATCGAAAACGTCAGTCATCGCGACCTTCTTAGTTATGCCTATAGTTTAGAGTCCGGCATCGATCACCCGTTTGCCGACGCGATTATTCGTCGAGCTAACGAAGAAAAAGCCGCCCTAAAACAAACTAAAAATCTTCATTTCGAAGGCGGTAAGGGAATTCGGGCCCAAGTGGACTGGGACGGCAAGATTCAAGACGTAGTTTTTGGAAACCTCAACTGGATGTACGAGCACGATATGGAGCCGACCGAAATTCCCCCAGCGATAAAGTGGGAAGCCGACGGCACTGATCATACAGTTCTATGGATGGGGGTAGATAAGAAAGTGATCGGGGCTATTTTCTTAGAAGATAAAATCAGGGACGACGCTCGAATTGCGGTTCAGGCGTTAATGGATGATGGATACCATGTGGGGATCATTACTGGCGACTCTGAAAACGCCGCGAAGAAACTCGCAAAGACGATGCAATTGAAGTTTTCTCACTTTGGGGTGGTTCCTAAAGAAAAGATTACTCTCATTCGGCGGCTCTCAGAGAAAAAGAAAAAGGGCTTCGATTTTATTTTCCCGAAAGTTGCTTTCGTAGGCGATGCTCGCAATGAATCTCCGGCCCTAAAAGAAGCCTATTTGGGAATCGCTCTGGGCGATGAAGCTCATATGAACTCTACCCCTGGTGCGATCTATGCTCATTCGCAGAAGATTTCGGCGATCCCCGAAGTGTTTTCGGTTCTCAGAAATTCAGAGTTTAAGTCGAATCTGTGGAAAACTAGTTTTTATGCTTACGAAATTGTTCTCGCCGGAGGCCTAGGCTACCTGGCGCATAGTGGGCGATTTTTTACTCCCGCTATCGGGATATCTAGTTTTCTAGCAATGGGGATTTCGCTGTTTTTCTTGAGCCAAGCCCGTCCCTCAAACGAGAGTTGACCGCCGGGGCAAGGGGCGTTCATCGTAGGGCTATGCAAAGCTCATTGATGACCAATATTCTTCTTACTATCGTTGCCGTTCT
>Ga0105049_10010283_pt1 | contig 10739 bp, 9 predicted proteins | sample MAT06_FD_78087 | JGI IMG/M metagenome (GOLD analysis project Ga0105049, IMG submission 78087) | Freshwater microbial communities from Lake Fryxell liftoff mats and glacier meltwater in Antarctica - MAT-06 | ecosystem: Environmental > Aquatic > Freshwater > Ice > Liftoff microbial mat | place... | reverse complement strand
GATCTGTCGCCAACTGCTGTCCTGGAGGGAGGCCTGACCGTAGACACGCGTTGGATGGTGATGGGCGAAGATTTTCAAGGTCGAGGTGCAGATCTACAGGACGGTGAAAAAGCGTATGCAAAAAAGCGACGGGAAATGGAAAACGAAGCGAGGGCTATGGCAATCAGCCGCATTAATCTCGACAAGCTCATGGGCTGGTTGAGAGGATCAGGGGTAAGCGAGGTTTCCCCCCTTGGGAGTGCGATGAAGGCAAAGGCGAGTGACTTTCGTGCACCGGTGACGACACCCAATAGTACCGGCCGGGTGAGCGAACTGTTCCAAACCAGGGACGGGCGAACAGCCAAACCGCCAACGCCGCCTGACGCGAAATAAGTAAAACTCCACTAGAAGTGATTTTTGATAGCTTTTGGGGATTATTACGATTTTTTGAGTAAAATCGCTTGCAGCGAGCGAGCGTGCAGGATAAATAGTACAGTACGTTTTTGGGAGAGTCTTTCTCTTAGTCAGGATTTACAACATGAGATTTGGATCGCGAGCAAATAGCTTCGTTCGAGCATTTGCATTGGTAATGTCTACTGGTTTGTCTTTTGGAGTCGCCCCGAGCTTAATGGCAGATGAGAGCAATGCTGCGGCCCAAGCAAATTCCAGCACTTCCCTCAACCAATTGTTTAGCAAGCAGTGGGTTCGACTGGATTCGGAAAATTCGATCACAGGCAGCTTGGTTCAGTTGGCTGAAAGCGAAAAAGAGCCACTTGCTGGACTTCCAGTTTCGCTGGTTCGCGATGGCGAAATAGCCTACTCCGCTCTTGCCGACGACAAGGGTTTGTTCAAGTTCGAGGACGTTAGGACCGGCTCCTACTCACTCGTGACTCGTACCAACGAATCGATCGCAGCCTTTTCCTTGCAAGTGCTAGATGCAAGCAATAGCCACCTGAGCAGCTCGGTTGAAGTTCGAGTGGTTCGTCCAGCTGGCAGCAAAGTCAAGGAAATTCTTCGTTCTCAGGCCTTGCCGACCTACCCAGTTCCCAACGTTAAAGCGGTTGAGTTGTCGAAAGATCCGCTCGGTGACTCTCGTTCTTTCAGCAAGTCACACTTGGTGAAGATGGATGCGAACGGCAAGCTTTCGGGACAACTGGCTTCCGTCGCAACATCAGCCGATATGGGCGACATGTTTGTGTACGTTCTAAAGAACGGTGAAGAAGTTGCGAGAGCCAAAACGGATAAGAGCGGTAAGTTTAGTGTGGAAGGACTTCGTCCCGGTGTCTATGGATTCATCGCCGCTGGCGATTCTGGCTTTGCTGCAACTTCGTTTCAGCTGGTGGGCAGTGCTAAAGCGGGCGATGCCACAGCATCGTTGGGTGCAGATGGAAGTCGGTTGATTTCTACCTCGTCCATCGTGGATGCATGCGGCCAGATGAACGTCGAAGTAGTTCAGTGCTGCGAAGTTGTTTGTTGCGAACAACCCGTTGTACAAACGATTGAAATTGTTCAAGCACCCGTTGTTGAAGAAGTAGTCGTCGACGAATGCGGCGTTGCTCCGACCTGTGGTTGCGGCGGCGGATGGGGTGGCGGCGGCGGTAGCTTCGGTGGCGGCGGTGGCGGTGGCAGAGGTGGTCTCGGTATCGGCGGGATCGCTGGGCTGGCTGGTTTGGGACTTGGTATCGGTGCTTTAATTGCAGCCAATGACGATAACAACGATGCACCTAATGTCCTTAGCCCTATCGTTCAGTAACCAAAATTTTTTGAAATAAGTAAGTCAAAGGTCATCGAATCCTCGATGGCCTTTTTTTATTCTACGGGGGATTTTTTGCTAGGGAAAATTGTCGATGCCGTAACATGCGACGGCGTAAAGCTGCATGGCTTTCTCGCACAGGTTGGCAGAAAGAAACACGCATGGATTTTGGTTCATGGAGTGAACGGCAGTTTTTGCAGTTCCACGCTTTTGCGCTCGCTCGCAGACGCGTTGGTTAGCGAACGATCGACTGTCTTGCTGGCGGACACGCGAGGCCATGACATTCTCAGTTTCAATACCGGCCCAACTCCGATGTTTTTGGGGTCGCAAGTCGAAACGATCTCGGCTTGTCGATTCGATCTGCAGGCCTGGGCTGATTTGTTGGTCGCGAATGGTATCGAGTCCTGCTCTGTTCTTGGGCATAGTTTAGGTGCCATCAAGAGTCTGCTTTGGGCGGCTAGTAACGACAGTTTTATTCAATCAATCGTGGCGGTTTCTCCTCCGAGGCTGAATACAGAGTTGCTGCTTTCCGATGAGAAAAAGGGAGCCGTCTTTAAGGAACACCTAGAAGAAGCACTCCAGCATTGCGCTGACGGACGACCAGATAAGGTGATGAAGGTCCGATTTCCATTACCGATGCGGATCAGTGCTGCGACTTACCGCGACAAGTATGGAAGTGGTGACACGTACGACTACCTCGCATTGGCTAGCCAAATACGGGTTCCTCTTCTTTGGACGTTTGGACAGATAGAGGTGGAGGGTGGCACCGTCAATTTCCGCGATGCGGATATAAGCCTAGCCGATACGATTCGACGCCTGAAGGGTGGGCAGCAGCTGCATCAAATTGCGGTCATCCCGAACGGAGATCATTCGTATCGCGAGGCAAGGGCCGAGATTTGCGACTGCGTACTCGATTGGGCGGCGGGTGTAGGAAAACTGTAAGGGTTGGTGGAGCGCAGCTAATACCTACTCGTCGCGTGTAACCAATGCGCTTGGCACGTTTTGCGAAGAATAAAATTCGGTTACAATCTCTCCGAATGTCGCAGTTCCATCTCATCGGGCAGCAGCCCGAAGAGCCCCTCAAAGTCTTCCTACCCTTCATCTCTATGACCGCCACCATCCCCGCTTGGCTTGCTTCGGCCGAACAGACTTCCATCGCTAAGAAAACTTTGGATCAACATACCTACGAATCGGTTCAATGGCATTTTCACGAATCGACGGGATCTCCCTTTTGGCTTGAGAAGAAGTCAGAATTGAAGTTTGACCCGCTTCAAGAAGTAAAGGTCTTCGACGATCTGAAGAAGTTCCCGGAGTTTGAAGATGAATGGCTTCGAGGTGGTCCGGTAAATCGATGGATACCTAAGGGTTTGCAGGGAAAGCCAACGTATGTCTTCGAAACAGGAGGAACGACAGGTATTCCAAAAAGCCGAATGGTCATTGATGACTTTCGGATCGACTACGAGCTATTCAGTCATACTCTTCCCGACGAGTTCTTTCCAAAGGGTGCGAACTGGTTGATGCTGGGCCCGTCCGGCCCGAGACGCTTGCGATTGGCCATCGAGCATCTCTGTCAGTACCGCGGAGGTATTTGTTTCTGTATCGATTTGGACCCTCGCTGGGTGGTCAAGTTGATCAAGAAGGGGTGGATGGAACATCTTGAGGCCTACAAGAAACATTGTATCGACCAAGCGATCACCGTTCTGACGGCTAACCATGATATCAAATGCATGTTCACAACCCCCAAGCTGTTAGAGTCGCTCGCCTCTGGCTTGGCCGAGCAGGGGACTAGTATTCAGGAGATCGGCATTACAGGGATCTTTTCAGGTGGAACTGAATTCACCCCTCAGTGGACACGTTTTTGTATTGAGGAACTGCTGGGAGGCCCATCCGAGGAGAGCGGCGTTTATATGACCCCTACGTATGGCAACACACTGATGGGGCTAGCGTGCTCTCGTCCGGTCTCGAGCGATGATGGCTATACGATCGCCTACTATGCACCGCAACCGAGAGCGGTCGTGGAAGTGGTTGATTTCGATGACCATACCAAGATCGTCGGCTTTGGCGAAACGGGGCGAGTCAAGCTCTACACGATGACAAAAGAATTTTTCGTACCCGGCTTTCTAGAGCGAGACGAAGGGGAACGCGAAATGCCTTTCGAAAAGTATCCGTGGGATGGCGTCAGCGGAGTGCGACCTTATCGCGAGTTTGCTTCGTCAACCACAGTCGGCGTTTACTAAACGCAAAAACTGAATCTACTACATTGTTTTAATTACTGGAGTTCAAGACGGCTATGCTCACCATCAACCCAATTCGCTGGGGCAAACAATACAAATCGCTCGACTTTCAAGAAGTCTTTCATTTTGACACCGGTGAGCCCATAGCTCGAATTGGGCAAGTCACGGGCGGCATGGTAGAAATGGATATGCGTAAGGCTGCCAATGCAAGGAAAGTGCTTCGAACGATTCCGACTCCAGAACTCATCGCCCGCTGCAAAAAAGCAGCGCACCTGTTTGAGCACGAAACTCTACCGCTGGGTGATGGCACGCAGTCAGTAGATGAATTCATTCACCAACAGTCAGCGAGCACGGGTTTACCGGAGCATATGTGCCGGAACAACATGCAAAAGAATTGCTTTGTTCTAAGCAATATCGACACCATTTTGGATGCGCTCACTCGAGGTCTGGATCTCGAGATCTTTTCCCGTGGTTATGGTGAGGAGGGACGCAATGTGACTGTCAGCTTCCAATGCCAGACGCCCGTTTTAGGCGCGGTCCTACCGAACAACTCGCCTGGAGTACACACTCTTTGGTTGCCCGCTGTTCCACTCCAGGTCGGATTGGTATTGAAGCCTGGATCGCAAGAACCATGGACTCCTTATCGAATGATCAGTGCGTACGTCGAGGCCGGTATTCCAGCGGAAGCGTTTTGTCTGTACCCTGGCGGACACGATGTTGGTTCCACCATTTTGAACAAATGTTCCCGGAGCATGATCTTTGGCAGTGCTCATACCGTGGAACAATATTCTGGAAATCCTCGTGTCCAAGCGCACGGTCCTGGTTTTTCGAAGATTTTGATCGGCGACGATGTTGTCGATCAATGGGAAGACTATGTCGATTTAATGGTCGAGAGCGTGCTGAGCAACTCAGGTCGAAGCTGCATCAACTGTTCTGGCATTTGGGCGTCGCGTCACACCAAGGCGATTGGCGAAGCGTTGGCTGCCAGGATGGGAGGGGTTGAGATCTTGCCGCCGTCCAACCCGAAGGCAGCGTTAGCCGCATTCACGAATGCCCAGATGGCCAAGGGGACGTGGGCTATGGTGCAACAAGATCTTGCAGAGGCGGGGGTTACCGATATGACAGCCTCCTACGGTGAACGTTTGGTGGAACGTGAACGATGCGCTTATCTGCGGCCGGTGGTGGTTGCCGCGGATTCCCCTGGGCGTGCAGTAGCGATGAAGGAATACATGTTTCCGTTCGTTTCTATTGTTCAGTGTCCCCAAAAGGACATGATCAAATCGATTGGATCGACTTTGGTCGGAACTGCGCTGACCGCCGATGACGCTTGGATCGATGATTTGATCAATGCGACTCACATCGATCGATTGAACATTGGGCCAATGCCGACGAGCCGATTGAACTGGTTGCAGCCGCACGAGGGAAACTTGATCGATTTTCTGTTCCGTTCACGCGCCTACCAAGTGGTTCCGATGCGAGTCCCTCAAACGGTGTAAGCTGCCCAAAGCCAGTATCTACTCCAAGATTTCTAATCGTCTCGAGCCGTCGGACAAAATGCCTATTTGGCGTGCTCGGCTCGAAAGCTGATCTAAGGCCATTTGGCCCGTTTTGCCCAATTCCAGTGTCCACTCGTTGACATACAGGTCGACATGCTGCATCAGGACCGCATCGTTCATTTCTTGGGCATAGAGTCGCATGGTAGGTAGCGGTGCCGACCGATGTTCCAAGGCGAACCGCAACGAGTCGCGAATGACAGCTTGCACCGTTCGCAGTGTGTCCAGAGGCAAGTCTCTGGATCCGACAATGCCACCCAGGGGCAAGGGGCATTGGGTTTCCGTTTCCCAGCGAGTCCCGAGATCCTCCACCAGGAACAAGCCTTCGTGTTCCCAAGTGAATCGCCCTTCATGAATGCAGACTCCGAAATCGGCGCGATGCTCCTTTAAACTTGGCATGATCTCGGAAAAGAGGACTTGCTCCATGCGACTGGTGTTTGCATAAAACATGCGGAAAAGGAGGGAGGCAGTCGTATGCTGGCCAGGGCAAAGCGTGAGCTGGCTAGCGTTCGTAGGAACATCCTCCCTTTTAGCGGCGAGTAACAGAGGGCCAACACCAAAACCTAATGCTGAGCCGCTCGGCAAAACCCATATGCGATCGGCCAAGAGCAGGCCCGCGTGAAAACTTGCTTTCGCCACATCCAGTTCACCGCGAAACAAGCGATCATTGAGTTGTTGGATGTCGAGCAACTCAATTTGGAAATCGAGACCCCGCCAATCGACCAGCCGATGCAAGAGCGCATGGAAAGCAAAGGTATCGTTGGGACACGTGGAAATAGCGAGTCGAATGAGAGTGCTCATGCAAACAATTCCCGCTTGCACCATTGTTCCACTGCGTTCATCGCGTCGCGCATTCGCCAGTTCGATTGAACGCGATCCCCTGTGAGATTGGAAATACCGCGAGCAATTCTGAGCGGAACGTTTGCGAATCGGCATGCGACAGCGACCGCGAAGCCCTCCATGTCCTCGGCTACAGCATCCGGAAACTTTCGCTGCCGCGCAATCACGTCTTCGTCGTTCGCGGACGCTGCGCAACAGCTAAGCAGCGAGAGAGGACCACTGCCAGCCATGGAGTGATGAAGCTGAATGGCATCTTTAATGATTGGCTCGGCGGGCCATTGGCTCCAGCCCATTTCTCCGGCGGTTTGAAAGGTCTCCCTCGATCCAGCACCGATGCCATAGCAGTACACTTGATCGAATTCGATGGCGGTTCCAATGGGGAACCGCGTCGCGAATCCACCCGCAACGCCTACCAGTACTATTTTTTTAGGCGAGTGATTCGAGATGCATTGTGCCGCGCGAATCGCAGAAACGATCGGTCCGAATCCACACAGTTCGATGTGCACATTAGAGTCCATGCACTGGGCGTGGAAAGTACTGGAAAGCATTTCCAGTTCCATGGAGGTGGGAATAAGCAATAGAGTGGGATTCATGAAGCCAATCTTCGTTAGGATACAGACCGCCAGCTTTGGACCTACCGAACGTCGCTCAATTCGATCTCTGGGAACCGATGCAGTACAGATACGCATTGGATCGTAAGAAAAGTTGGCTGCGGCTGACCGCAGGAGTTGCGTTGAACACGCTTTCATCTGATTCCAATCGGTTTTGATGCAAGATCTGCAATTCGGGCTCCCCGGCCAAAACAAACAATCCGCTGTTGCGAGTCTGCATATACAGTTTGCCATCGATGGCGATAGGCGAAGCGTAGACGGGCCTCCCTTTCGCTTGGATTCCCGAGACTCGCTTCTTTTGAACAAGTTCGCCGTTTTTTGCATTGGCGCAAAAGTACAGTCCCTGGTCCCCGTACCCAGAGTAGGAAGTCACGAAGACTTGTGTGCTGGTAAGTATGGGGCTGGAGGATCCTGAGCCCGGCATCTTGGATTTCCACAGTACGTTCTGCGAGTCGTTCCATTGGGTAGGTATCGTTTTGTCGTGACTGATCCCCTTTCCGTCAACGCCTCGAAATCGAGACCAAAGGTCGAATGTTTCGGAAGGGTTTGAGGTGGTTGCCGCATTGCCCGTGGAGACTTTCAAACCAGCCAAAAGGTTAGTTGCGTCTGGCTCACCATCTAGACTTGGGGAAACATTAACGATCTGTCTTTCTGGCCGCAAGGCTGCCGCGCCGCCACTGGGCCGGCCGATCCCGTTGCGCGGCCGCAAGAACAATAACGCAATTCCACCGGCCCCAACCGTCGCGACGAGTACCAAGACAATTAAAGAAATTCGATTCATCTGCATTCCCCCTACCGCTCATAATACCAAAATCAAGGTCCTAGCATGACGGCCATCGCTTGATGGACAGCCATCGCTTGATAGACAGCCATCGCTTGATGGACAGCCATAGCTTGATGGACAGCCATAGCTTGATGGACAGCCATAGCTTGACGGATGGTACCTTAAAACAGCGTGAAGGATGTAAGAAATACTTGGGATCGTCCCTAAGCAGCGACCACCAGCGGGGCTGGTCGGTACTTGAACGTGGCAATGCATTGTTCTTTCATCCAGCGGGTCATGCAATCGAAGACCTGCTCCCGTTGCAACTCGTCGTGCAGATCATGGCGGCAACCATTCCAAAGTCTAAATCTGGCCATTCCGTTCGAAGCTTCGGCAAACGCTCGAGTCGCTTCTGGACAGGTCAAGCTGTCGTCGGAACCGTGCATCAATAACGCGCGACATGGAAGGAGAGGGGCGTTTTCCAGTGCCCAGATGCCGCTATCGATTAGACTTGCCGCCAATCGCAAGGACATATTGCGATGCACCCATCGGTCGCGTCGATAAGCGTCTTGCGCGCGTCGATCCTGACTGAGTTTGGATACGATTACTGGGGTCCGGATCCGCCAATTCGGAAATTTTTGAGCCAACCATCGGCCCGCGTCCATGATCCTCTCTTTCGGCATCGTCCCAGCTTTGAGCATCGGTGAACCTACGATCATGCCATACGTAGGTGAGACGACTTCCGGGCGGCGCAGCGCCAAGTTCAGGACAAGGTTGCCTCCCATGCTCTGTCCAAACAGGAAGTGTGGAATTTTAGGAAACTGCGACATCGAGTGATACAGACTATCACTGACCTCGTTCAGTAGTTGCTCGTACGATTCGATGCAGCCGCGACGACCAGGGCTTCGCCCATGCCCAACGAGGTCCATGGTGTGCACTGCGATCCCAAAACTAGCAAGCGAAGTTCCCATGCCTGCGAATCTACCTCCGTGATCACCAAAGCCGTGCACCAACGTTAAGGAAGCCCAGGGGCTAACCGCTCGCGGAGTCCAGCGATGAAAGTAACGCTCGTTACCAGCAACGGTGATCGTTCCCGACTCTGCTTCTACAGGTGAAAAGTATGAATGCAAAGGATATCTCTCCAATGGCCGTAAGCGCTGTTTGCCTATCTGGACTATTCGCCCAAAGCGTCAAAGTCGATCGAGCTCCGTTTAAACATCGGATTCTCGCGGTCGAAAAGTTAGGCATTCATAGGACTATATTTCCGGCAAACAGGGTGCTTTTGTTCAAGATCATGAGAGGAATCGCAAGACCATGCATTTACCCCGCTGCAAGCACCAACGTAAATCTGTGTGGCCTATGGGAATTAGATCCAAGCGGGATGGCCCCGATGCCGATAGACCCGATGGGATAACTGCTCCAACCGGCCGCTTTTGCCGATCGGTTGAAAGGAAAACTGGAAAAACCAATTTTTATGCCGACGACAATCGCAAGTTCCATTCGAAGTTCGATGCAGGCTGTCGTCTCACGCATAGCCAACATCGAAGATTCGTCTGCCATTTCGGAAACAACTCTCATCCGCAACGGAACGTATTGCGGCCGAAGATTTTCCCTAATGGGATACAGCTTGGTCTGGTTTCAGGAAGAGGGACAAGTCAAACTCTACAATCCCCTCGGAACTCTGGAAATGTCGTGCTCGGTGCAGCATTTTTGCACAATCCAATCCCAGCACCTGGACACCGCAACCCGACGGGCTGCGTAGATCTCATCGCCATACGACTATCCGGAGGCCTCGCAGTTCGCTAAAATGCGGAGCGCTGGCGTCGACGGAGTGGCGGTGAACCCAAAGAGCTTGGTTTGGGTTTGCTTCAGTTTCGTTTCGCTATTGCGAATGTAAACAGAAACCTCCACTAAGACCAGGTTTTTCGCATGGCTGTTGATCCACGACGGTTTCGTAAGGACTATTCTCCGAGACCCAAAAAACCAGATTCTGCCAATATTCTGGATCGGTCTCCCCCCTTCGATCTTTCCGCGGAGATGGGGGTGCTCGGAAGTCTTATTCTGAATCCCGATGTGGCTAACGATTTGGCCCTGGAGATTCGTGCCGACGATTTCTATGACGATGCTCATCGCAAGCTCTATTCGGCTATGATGAACATGTTTGACACCGGCCGCAAAATGGACGTCACCCTCCTGGTCAGCGAGCTAAAAAACGCGGGTGACTACGAGTTGATCGGCGGACCTGCTTACTTGGCTAAATTGTCCAACAGTGTGCCCAATCCGGCACACGCCAAATACTATGCGCAAATCGTTCGGAGCAAGGCTACCGTCCGCCGGCTCATCGACGCGTCGACATCCATCCTTTCCGATGCCTACGACGAAAGCTTCGACGCAAAAGAACTGGTTTCCCAAGCGGAGCAAAAGATCTTTGCCATACAGGATGATCGCAGCACGAAAACAGCGGCTCCCGTCAGCGAAGTACTTAAGGCTGCGATGACCCGTATCGATAAGCGGATGCAGGGTGAACAGTTGCAGAGCGGCGTCCTAACCCATTTCACCGATTTTGATCAGATGACAGGGGGGCTGCACAATGGAGAGCTCATTATCCTCGCCGCTCGCCCAAGCATGGGGAAAACTGCCTTTGCGATGAATATAGCCGAACAGGTGGCCATGAAAGATAAAGCTCCTACGCTGTTCGTTAGTTTGGAAATGAATGCAATCGAATTGGTGGATCGTATGCTGTGCTCCGTCGCTAAAGTCAACGGACACCGACTGCGTGTTGGCACGATCACCCCCGACGATCAGAAACGTTTGTTAGCCAATGCCGCCAAGATCAGCCAAGCTCCATTGTATATCGACGATGCGCCTAGCCGAACAGTCAGCGAGGTAGCGGCCGTCGCGAGACGCATTTCGCAACAGGAAATGCGCAAACCGAATGGCCGCAAATTAGGCTTGATCGTCATCGACTATTTGCAACTGCTAGACCCAGACAATCCAAAGGATCCG
>Ga0105049_10010282_pt1 | contig 10740 bp, 5 predicted proteins | sample MAT06_FD_78087 | JGI IMG/M metagenome (GOLD analysis project Ga0105049, IMG submission 78087) | Freshwater microbial communities from Lake Fryxell liftoff mats and glacier meltwater in Antarctica - MAT-06 | ecosystem: Environmental > Aquatic > Freshwater > Ice > Liftoff microbial mat | place... | reverse complement strand
TGCTAAAGAACACAAGGAAAAAAGAAGTGATTATCGCTACTTTTGAGAGAAACAGGTAATTCTTCTTTTCCTTGACCTTTGAAATATCGATCTGAAATTTATCTGTCTGTTCTTCGTCCTGTTCATTCTGATTGCGAATAAAGGCATCAAATTCATCGATCTTATCAAGCTTCGTAAAATAGATGGAGATATGCTGAAAGTCGCCACTGAAGTTATAATCCGGATCTTGGAACACTGGTATCCGGACGATTTTTTTTGCGATTTTTACAAACGCCGGAGTTTTCGTTATTTTCTGCCACAAGGTATCGAGTGTCCTATGATTTACGGCTTCATCAGGCCGTGTAAATTCAAAGGTGGCACCTGAGGACGCGCCCATTGTGTCGGCCCGGGAACTAATGCTTAATATATTATTATCTGTTTGAGCCTTAAAATCTTTTGAAAATGCCGCTGCGAGTTCTTTAATTTCGTTCTGGTCAGAAGATTTTAAGAAGAATTTCACGGTTCTGTATTCGCTGAAATAAGAGAAGTGCTTGGATTCTTCGTCATTCATCCAGGCAGCCCAGGCGCCAAGGGGAAAAAAGAAATAATATTTTCCGGGTAATTCTTCCACAACTGCAGCAATCGGAACAGGCAAGGACTGCGAAACGGTAATGGCTTCTCTACCTGTTGTGTCCGTTGTTAAATAGGTCCAGTAAATAAAATCCGCATCTTCAGGATAGCCGAAATCGCTCAGGAATTTATTGGAAACGATAACAGAAAAATCATTATTGTTTTTAAATCCTTTTTTATTTCCGCGGATAAAGTTTTTGTCGGATAATATTTCCTGTTCAATGAAACCACGATCGATGTTAAGATCAACCGATCGGCTTTTAGCTCCTTTTGCCTGAATTGTATCGGGAAGCTTTGTAAAGCTATTTGTTTTAAATGCAAAGCACCGCACCCCGGTAGAGACAAATGGGCTCACGGATTCGTAGAAGTACTGATTTTTGTAAATTCCTTTATCAATTTTTTTTACAAGTTCTTCAGGTGCCTTTTCACCGGCCTTGTTTGCAGGAACAGGAAACGTGACGAGATTCACAAATGCGCTGTTCATCTTTTCCGACATATAATTAAGACTGCCGTTTGCGAACCCTATTGCAAGGAAGGTAAACAAAAGAATTACACTAACGATGAGGAAATTTCGCGATGATTTTCCGCGTAGTGAATTAGATTCCCTTTTTCTGAAAAGCCTGGGGAAATCGAATCCGAAGTAATTGTATTCAGCGGCTTTTGATTCTGTCTTTGTGCTTTGTTCACGTGCAGAGAAAAGTCCTTTTATTTTATTTTTAAACTGAAGGATTTCTATTTCAGTAAATCCAGACCAGTGTTGCTTTTCGAATATATTAGTGAGCAGCAACTCACCATAATTATTTTCTGAGTTTTTTGTTAAAACCAGTATCTGATCAGCATGCTTAACGGCCAGATTAATATCGTGGGAAACAATTATCGCAGATCTGCCTTTTGCTGTTTCTTCCCGTATTACTTCAAATAATTCATTTGCATTTGCCTCGTCAAGGTTTCCTGTCGGCTCATCGCAGAAGATAACATTTGCATCGTTGCAGAGCGCCCGCACAAACGACAGCCGCTGCCTTTGTCCACCTGAAAGGAAAACAGGCATCTTATCAATTCCAACCTCTGTTTCCGAAAGCCGTACCCGTTCCATCAGCGCCTTAGCCCTGGTAAGAGTTTCTTCGAGCTTTACTTCATCTTTAATCATTTCGCTCAAACATACATTCTCGTATGCTGTGAAATTTTCCATCAGGTTGGTCTGCTGGAAAATAAAGCTGAAATTATCTTTCCTTATTTCATTTAATTTCTGGTCTCCATCTTTCCAGATGTGGCTTAGCTCAATTATTTTATCAGGGTTTTCTTCGGAAGGATAAAAATTAATATCACCAGTTCTTACAGTGCTGTTCATTAATCCGAGGGTTTCGAGCAATGTGCTTTTCCCGGAACCGGAAGACCCGACGATAAATACAATTTTACCTCTCGGAATAATTAATTCACGGATATTTAATACGACTCTATCCTGATCGCTGTATGCGCACTTCAGGTTTTTAAGGTGAAACAGTACTGATTCTGGCATAAAGATATTTATGGTAGAAATTTCTCCGGGACCCAATAATAAACAAGGTCGATATCTTCTTTACAGCGGTAACTGTCGTCAGCTTTTACCTCCTTTATTTGCCGGGCCTTCGATGCAAATTGTTTTGCAATTTCCTTTATCTGTTCGTCTTTAACAATTTTGGCGTCACCAATATCTTCGATTGATTTAATACTATAAAAGATCCTGTTTTTTGGCTCCTTGCCGATAACAGTGGTGAGCAGTGCATCGAGTGAAATGTCTTTAGCTTCGTTTTTTCCAATATAACTGGCAGCAATTTCTATAAGAGTATTTTTGAGTTGAATCCGGGTTTGTTCAATGTCGTCAAGGCTTACGGCAAGAACGTCAAGTGTCTGGGCAAGATCCGACAATTCGTCATCGGTAAAAAACAGGACGCGTTGGAAAATCTCTTTTGACAAACCTTCCACCGCCATCGGGGCATAACACCTTCCGAAGAACTGGTAATTCTGACCGCTGAAAGCCTGCACAATGTCTTTTTCTGAGACTTTGGTTTTCAGTCCGGCAAGCAACACCCTCATTGAATTTGTTAAAACAGGACCGTTCTGAACATCCGGGATAATATTTTCGAGTTCTTTCTGAAGTCGCGTGGTTATACGTTTCATAAAGCCGTCCATTTCCGTTACAAACATGGCTTCATCAAGGCTGCCTCCGGTTGACGGCCAGGAGATCTCACCATACTTAACGAATTTATCGTTCTCAACTGTTTTAAAGGAAAAGTATCCCGCACTTTCTTTTTGTTCCCATTCAATCGGGCTAACTGTCTGATTTTGTACTTTGATTTCAGATGCCATTGTCAGCATTTCCTCATTTCCCTTTTTCATTAGTTCAACTAATTTCGGCTGGAAGGAAAGATAGGCAGGGTGTGCAATTTTCCTGTTTTGAAATACAAACATATTTGCACCAACTTTTGAGTAGAGTTTTACTAATTCCTGTTGACTAACACCTGATGGCTTCACATTTTTTGCCGCAGGAGCCGGCGCATCAGCAGCACCGCCGATAAGGATAATGTAATTACTCTCATTAATTCCTAACCGGGTATCAAACATTTTCAGACCTTCATAAATACCGTTTGAAAGCGCTTTCGGAACCACAGCATCATTGCATCCGGTAATTGTTTTTTGCGCTTCAACAAATGCTACGGCATCTTCAAATTCTCCGGATAAATTGAATTTGCTCACAGAGATATCACCTTTATCGGGACAGGATTTATCTTCCGCATTTCGGTAAATAACAACCCCGTATTCGACTTTATAGATGTCCTTTCTATCGGCCGTGAGATCCCGGTTGAGACTTCGGATCGCATTTGTTATTGATCCCATGTATGGCGACATTGCCGCTCCGCCGTCTATAACAAAAACAACATTGATATTTCGTAAAAGTAGTTTCCGGTTGGTTAAGCTTTCCACCAGCTTGTTCCAGATAGAATCCTGAATTACCGTTTCTCCGGATGAATTGAGAATATTGGTAAAATATCCTGTTTCCGCGATTTTGAGTGTTTTATCGTAATTGAAAATCGGAAGTCTTTTTTTTGCGGGAATCCATTTCTCTGTTGATTCTGAGGCAAGTGAGATCAATCCAAGGCTGTCTGTTGATTTTGGAGACCTTTTATAGTTTTTTGCACCATCTAGTGAAATATTAAGTGCAGGATAAATGTTTTTTAATTTCCGTTCATCAATTGCATCTTTATCAAAATTGGGTTCAAGACAAAGCCGGTCTTCCCAGATCTGAACAATGTCGTTAGGCACCCACCCAAGAATCCTTGTAGAAGTCTCTATGCTGAATTTACTGCTCTTTGCAAGCAGAACCATGTTAGCTTCTTTATCTTCCTTGCACACAAAAAGGAATTTAAAGATCCTTACTTCAGCATCTTTTCTAACATATTTCTGATTAATGGAAGGCGTTGAATAGCAAACGATATTGTTGCCATTATCAATAAAACGTTTTGGATTTACCAATACATTTCCATCCTTCACCACCGAAAGTGCTTTTATTACAAACCCTTGCTGATTTCGGATTGCATTCTTCCATAAAAGCAATTTAGATTTCTCTGCGAAGCCAAGAATTTTTGGATTTTTAATCGTGTTTTTTACAATGTTTCCCTCTTCGTATTCTGCGACTTTAAAAAATGCACCTTCTTCAGCGATAACTACCAGAGGCTGGAGAAATCTCAGTTTTTTACCATTCGGTTTGTCTTTTACCGGCTCGTCGTACAACGGATTTTCATCACGATCACTTAATACGGTAAAAAGTTCACCTTTTTTAGCTGTATGTGCATCCAGGATTTTTCCGGTAGGGCGGTCGTAATCTTTTGGCCTGGTAAGGATCTTAACTGTGCCCTGAGCGGAAATAAAATTGCTCAGAACTAAGAAAAACAGAGCAACGAGAGCTTTATTAAAATTCATTTGTAACATCATTTCAATGATTAGTAATATCCCTTCCCATCAACCTTGAATGGTGAAATTCCCTGAAAAAATGCAAGAATTTAACCACCTTAATTAAGCCCTACGGAAGGAATTTTTCGGGAACCCAATAATAAACAAGATCTGCGTCTTCTTTATACCTGTAGCTGTCGTCAGCCTTAATTCTTCGTAATTGATCGGCTTTGGCAGCCAGTTGCTTGGCGATTTCCTTAATTGTTTCGTCCTTAACGGTTTTCGAGTCGCCAATATCTTCAAGTGATTTTATACTATAAAAAATCCTGTTGTTTGGTTCCTTTCCAACGACAACTGCAAGCAATTTATCAAGCGGCATTTCCTTTGCTTCATTTTTACCAACATATCCGGTTGCGATCTCGATAAGAGCCTTTTTTAGTTGTTCTCTTGTCTGCTCAACGTCGTCGAGGCTTATCGTAAGTTGATCGAGTACCTTTGAGAGGTCCGACAATTCATCGTCAGTAAAGAATAATACTCTCTGGAAGAGATCTTTAGACAGGCCAGCAGATGTCATTGGAGCGTAACATCGTCCAAAAAACTGGTAATTTTCTCCCTTGAATGATTCGATAATTGCGCTCGGCGGCGTTTTCGTCTGCACGCCCGACAACAATACTCTCATAGCGTTGGTAAGATTTACTTTTTGTCCGATTACAAAAGCAAGGTCGATTGCATCCACATAATCGTTCAATTTTGTAGTTATCCTGCCAAGGAATCCATCCATTTCTTTAAGGAAAATATCTTCCCCGATACTGTTGCCGACCTGTGGCCAGGTGATCTCAGCATACTTAACGAAGTTTTCATTTTCCACTGCATTGTATGAGAAGTAGCCGTTTGCTTGTTCTTCTTCCCACTCAACCGGTTCGATTACTTCTCCTTTTTCATTGAATTTTGAGCCGTTTGCAAGCATCAGGTCATTTCCTTTCCGCATAATGTCAACGATCTGCGGCTGGAAAGCCAGGTAGGCAGGGTTGGCAATTTTACGATATTGGTAGACAAACATGTTGATGTTAACTCTCGAATAAAGTTCGATGAGTTTTTGTTGCTCTGCCGCATTTTTGGTTTTGTCGGCAGGAGATTCACCCGCCCCACCAATCAGAATTACGTAGTTGCTTTCGTTTTTACCAAGTTTGCTATCAAACATTGAAAATCCTTCCAGAAGGCCTTTGTATAGCGCTTTGGCAATTACAGGGTCGTTACATCCCTGGATTGCCCGCTGACGGTCCACAAAGTCAAGAACATTCTGGTACTGGTTGGTAAGATTTGATTTGCTTATCGAAGCATCTCCTCCTGGGCAGCTTGCATCTTCGTAATTCCGGTAAATTACCGCACCATATTTTACTTTGTAGAGGTTTTTCCGATCCGAGTTCAGATCACGGTTTAGGCTGCTGATTGCGTTTGTTACAGATGAGAGATACGGCGAAAGGGCAGAGCTTCCATCGATCACAAAAACAATATTAATATTTCTTAAAAGTGCCTTTCGGGTATGAATATCGTTTCCAAGCCTTTCCCAGGTCGTGTCTTCAACTTCAACAATGCCTTTTGCATTTACAATTGGGGTAGTGTATCCTGTTTCGCAGATTTTTACATCCTTCAGGTAATTCAAAACAGGCATTCTTTTTCTGTATGGCTCCCAGCGTTTGCCAGAGACAGATTCAAGTGAAATGGTATCAGCACCAACACTGTTCGGATCAGCTTTAAATTGTTTGGCTCCATCCAATGTTACCAGCAGGGTAGGGGAAACGCCTTTACGTTTTCTTTCAGCTATTGCATCGTCATCGAAATTTGGCTCAAGGCAGAGCCTGTCTTCCCATAACTGAACAATGTCGTTGGAAACCCAGCCAAGTAGTCTGCTTTTGGTAAGTATATTAAATGAAGAACTGCTGGCTAACAACACCATTTTAGCATCGGTGTCTTCCTTGCATACATAAAGAAAACGGAACAATTTAACGCACGCTCCTTCAAGCGCATATTTTGAAGATTGAGAAGGTGATGAAAAACATTTAACCTGACCATCCTTGGAAATGAATTTTTCTTTTTCGACGAGTACCTCACCTTTCACAACGGCAAGAGCCTTCTTAACGAATCCTGTTTGATTGCGTATCGCTCTTTTCCAGAGAATAAGCCGGGATTTTTCAACGAATCCAATAACTTTCGGGCTCTTCAGAACATTGCCTTTGATATTGTTGTCATCGTATTCTGCAAGCTTAAAGAATGCTCCGTCTTCACCGATAACATAAAATGGCTCAAGAAACTTTAATCTTCGTGATGAAGGATTTTCTTTTGCAGCTGTTTCGTAAACCGGATTTTCATCCCTGTCGCTCATTACTGTAAAAAGCTCACCTCGTTTTGCCTGGTGTGTTGGTAAAATCTGCCCGGTTGGACTATCATATTCCTTTGGTCTGAAAAAGACATTTACATCTTTCTGTGAAAATGCATTATCGGTAAGCAGCAGTAAAAAGCAAAAGAAAAGTATCGATCTCCTCATTTCAGTTATTTCAGAATATTTATTGTGGGAACAGTTTTACCTTCAAAGATCCCTTCATTATAGAACGAATAGATCTGCGCAACGCGGGCTTGAATTTTGGCAGCAACTTTAGGATCTTCCTCGTCGTGGTAATAAATGAAATCGACCTTTTCCGGCTGGAAAGTATACTGCAGTTCTCTTAGGAAATAGGTTGAAAAAAAACCTATTTCATAATTAATTATATTCCCTTTGAAAAATTCATATGAGAGAAAGAAGTGACATTCAATTTTGGTGAATTTTAAGTCAGAATATTCGCTTAACAATCCCCAAATCTTCTGTTTATCGTAAAAGATATTTGACGAGACGGTTCTTTCTTTCGGAATTCCGGAGAGGAGGTTATTCATGTCTTCTTCGTTATTGAGACTGAATATCGGGGTTGTTCCATTCGGCAGATAGAAAAGATAACGGTCCTCCGTTAAAGTGGTGATATTGGCGTCGATATAGCTTTGGCAGGCCGGCGGCAATCCTTTGTCTCCTGTGGATGAGGCTCCGAAATTATCTATGTAAATGATCCTTAATACACGGCTCGCCTGTCCGAACGAAACGGATGCAGAAGCGAGGAAAATCAGCAGCAAGAAATTTTTCATGTTATTTGATTTCTATTTGGATGGAATTATATCCTTTTTTAGCGTTTTTCTCTGCCTTTACCACAGTAATTTTTTTCGATTTCTTTGCCATCTGAAGATCACTCTGAATAAAATCCCAGGCGTTTTTTCCATTAATTGAGGGAGCTGTTCCGTCCGGCGCTGAAATCCTGTTTACAAACTTTTCCATTTGCTCATAGTCGGAATTTCCTAAAAGCTTCTGGAAATTAATAGCCAGGTCCTGTTTTTCTTTTTCAGTAATTCCAAGGACTTTAACAGGCTTCGGTTCTTTAGGCGCTAGTTCTGGCTTTGGAGGCTTAGGACCTGAAGGTGCCACTACAGGTTTTGGCTTAGGTGGTGCAACAGAAGCTCCGGGCTCCGGCTTTTCTTTAATCGTTAATTTAATCTGCTCATTTAAAGCTTTGTCATTTTTAAGTGTAACCTCAATGGCACCAGCTCTTTTTGGAACATAAGTTATTTTCTGACCTTTCATCGGAAGATTGAGATCCGGGAAATACCAGTTAGACTCTTTTACGTCCGGAGTATTATCCGTGAAAGTTATTACTTCACCAACGAAGCGGGATCCTTCAATACTAAATTTTGCCTGAATTTCCTCGGGCGCAGGTGGTTCAATAACAATTACTTTTAATGAATCGGTGTACTTTCCGTTAACAGTAAGTCTCACCCAGTATTCATCCGGCTGATCGTAGCTGTGTGTGGTGAGCTGATCAAGACTTTCGGTTTCTTCAGGATCGCCGAAGTTCCATAACCAGGTTTCGGCACCTTTGGTGACATCCTCGAAAACTACTTCGGCTCCCACCAACACCGTATCAGACTTTGATAGCTCTTTGGTTTCCATATCTTTTATTCCGAAATTCATTTTCACTCCTCCTCCAGACGAGAAGACGAAGAAATAAAGAAGGACGCCGATAATTACCAAAGCAAGGGCAATTCCCACGATCATAAAGAGCCGTCTCTTGTCTACCGGCTCGTCATCATTTTTCGGCTGTTTGATCTCTTCATCCTGATCAACTTCTTCCTGGTCCTGCTCGGTTTCAGGATCGGAATATTCCTCGTCACTGTATGAATTTGAACTGCCAGATAAAGGCGAGCCACAGGCCGTGCAATATTCAACGCCTTCATAGTTAAGTTTGCCGCATTTTGTACAAGTAGCCATCCTTCAATTAAAATTTAATCATTAGTAAATGCATATCTGATCCCGATATTTATGGACAATACAGGCGCAGAAATTTTTGGTAAGCTACGAAGCATAGTGAAATACTCGCCGACGGTGTCAGAAACACGGTAATTGCCAGCATCAGCAAAGGAGAACACATTCGTTGCATAGGACACCCCCAACAGCCCAAAATACTGTGAACCAATCTTATAGACGAATTGTGGGGCTGCAATTATCGCGATGTTACCTTTAAAATCGGCGTCGCCCGTTACATTGTCGGGTTTGAAGTTGAGGGCCAGATCATAATTCTGGTTATTGCGTAGTTCATCAAAATTAACCGTGCCCTCTTCCCAAATAACCTGGTTTTTACTGCTGGTATTGTCTGGTGTTGGAAAAACTGTGGTTCCGCCGTCCTGGTATACATATCTCGCTTCGTAATTGAAAGTCCCTGCTGTAAGGTTGGATTTTGCAGTAAAAAGCAAGTTGAAATTAGCACCTGCGGCCAGCTCAAAATTTAGTCGTTTTCCCATACGGACTTTCCATCGTCCCATTACCGGTATACTAAAGCTGTTTCCGGAAAAGTCCTCACTTAAATCTGTAGACGACAAAATCCTTAAATAGGCGCTCCCAAACTGATCAACTGATTTATACCCGACTTTCATTGCCGGGCTCGAAATGGTGCCCGAGAATCTGTCCCAACGAACGCCGGCAGTGATTCCATAACGTGCTTTAATTCCGAAAAAGTACGTAGCAAAAAGGTTTGCGCCTACAGAGCTCATTGTGATAGATGGAGCCAGTGGTGTTATTAAAGACGAATGTGCAGACGCAAGATCGTAGTTTGCGATCATCGCCTGAGGGACGAAATCAACGATTTCCGGCGTTATTATTCCGTAGTGGCCAGTTAAATCAAGATTGAATTTAGCGTCGAATGTGAAGCCCATTTCCTTTAACTGCCGGATCTCTTCCGGGGTCGGTCGCCCGTCGGAACTTGAAAGGCTTGGGTATTTGCTGTCTTCGTCGTAGTCGGCGTTAAAATCGTAGTCGTCGTCGTTGCTCGAATGCTTATACTTACGAATCGTCTTTGCATCGTTTTCAACAACCATTCTCACCGAACTGATCTGGAGCGTTTTGAATTTATTACTAAACACAAGATCGATTTGCAGAATCGGCGTACTAGCAACAGTAATTCCTGATTTGGAAATTGTTGCACGGGAGGTGCGTTCCATGATCACAATTACTTCTCCAGCCCCAAGATTATTGTAGGCGATGTCGGTATTTAAGACTTTAATTTCATCAAGTCCTTTGTCAAAAAATTCCTTTCGTTTAAGCACGTAGGAATTGACATCCCTTTTTACAAAATTGAGGTAGGTTTTTAGGTTCTTATCGCCGTCATACCAGCTTACACCAAGCTCATCATCAATTGTTGCTTCTGGTTTAAACAACTCCTTGAATTTATCAACGTACTGTTCGCTGATATGATCGGGCTCCAGCGGATCTGTAAGTGTTGAATACCGGTTGAAATTATTTATCAGGGAATCAACCTTCGCATAAATCGCAGGGTAATCTTTAGGATTTATTTTTCCCTGGGCATTTAATTTAATTGCAGGTAATAAGTAGAAAAATAAAGCGAAAGCTGTTAAACATTTTATCCTTGAAAAATTGATTCCAAAATGCTTCCTGTCAACGCAAACAGTATCACACTCAAGGCTCTTGACTGATGAATAGAAGACACCTCTGTTCAGACGATTTTTTATGGTTGCCATTTTCATAATTCTCCTAATTAATTTCCAGGTGAAGACTTAATGAGCCTAATTTTCCCTTCAACACCTTTTTCATTAAAATAATTCAGAAGGTAAAGG
>Ga0105049_10010280_pt1 | contig 10740 bp, 10 predicted proteins | sample MAT06_FD_78087 | JGI IMG/M metagenome (GOLD analysis project Ga0105049, IMG submission 78087) | Freshwater microbial communities from Lake Fryxell liftoff mats and glacier meltwater in Antarctica - MAT-06 | ecosystem: Environmental > Aquatic > Freshwater > Ice > Liftoff microbial mat | place... | reverse complement strand
TAAAAATTCCCTTTTAAAATGTCCCATCTTTGTTAAAATGAAGATCAATTAAAGCAGATAACTTATTTTTACAAATCATGAGTTTAACTATACAAACAAAAGACCTGGTAAAAGTTTACGGCAGTCGTACCGTTGTTAATAAAGTTTCTTTCAATGTAACACAGGGCGAAATTGTGGGCTTGCTTGGGCCAAATGGTGCCGGCAAAACCACCTCTTTTTACCAGGTAGTGGGCCTGATAAAGCCAGACGAGGGAGAGGTTTTTTTAGGCGATTTAAATATCTCAAAACTACCGATGTACAAGCGGGCCCAAATGGGGATTGCTTATCTGCCCCAGGAAGCCAGCGTTTTTAGAAAACTGAGTGTGGAGGATAACATTACTGCGGTATTGGAAATGACCAAACTCACCAAGCTGGAGCAGCGGGAAAAGCTGGAGAGACTACTGGATGAATTTCGCCTTACACAAGTAAGAAAAAATAACGGGGATACGCTCAGTGGTGGCGAAAGACGCCGAACTGAAATTGCCCGGGCCCTGGCAGTAGATCCAAAATTTGTATTGCTGGATGAACCCTTTGCCGGTGTAGATCCCATTGCGGTAGAAGACATACAGGAAATCATCGCAAAGCTGAAATATAAAAACATTGGTATTTTAATCACCGATCACAACGTAAACGAAACGCTTTCCATTTGCGACAGGGCTTACCTGTTGATTGATGGTAAAATATTTAAACATGGCACTGCAGAGGAATTGGCTGCCGATGAACAGGTACGGCGTTTGTACCTGGGCCGTAATTTTGAGCTGAAGCGAAAAGACTATTTACACCTCGAAGCTGCCAGTCAAACGGTATCAATTGAAAGCCTGGTTACAAAAGTAGAAAGGGCTTTAGCCGGTCTGGAAAATATTGAGCGGATAAAAAATGACCGCTTATCGGCTAATTCCAGTGAGGCCGTTGGTTCTGCAAACGACTTTATAGAAGAAGATCTGCAACTGGAAGAATACCATAAATTTTTAAAGGAGGTAGAAAATGCGGTGATTACGTATGCAAAAGACAGTGAAAACACCAACCTGTTAAATGAAGTCAACGAAATTTACGCCGATCAGTCATTGGATACCGCTGCCGCCTTAAATAAGATTTTATTTGTGTTAAAATCTGTCAAATCCATTTAAATCGACTACAATAATAGTGTTCAGCAGTGGCGGAAAAATTGCTGCATTGCTTTAGTTGGCTTTATGGTAACTGGCTTTTCAATTATATGCCGTTATGATATCTGACCTACTAAAAACCAAACACGCCATGGTTGATGCTTTGGCTGGTCTTTACCCTTTTTTGCTTCAACAAAAGATTCGAATCGCTTTACCATCTTTCATTACTATTGCGTATTTTGCCAACTGTTAATGAAAATTCTATCTCCTGCAATATCACGATTGGCTCGCATGCGGTTCTGGCGCATTGAAAACTGGAGCAGGCACCCGGTTGCTGTGCAACGGGAAGTTTTGCAGGAACTGGTAACCGCTGCACAATACACCGAATTTGGAAGAAAGTATCATTTCTCAAAACTATTTACACTGAAAGAGTTTAAAAAAAATGTTCCCATACAGGAGTATGATGATATTAAGCCTTATGTGTTGAAGATGATGGATGGCGCAGAAAATGTATTGTGGAATACTCCCATTAACTGGTTTGCAAAAAGCAGTGGCACCACTTCCGATAAAAGCAAATTCATCCCCATCAGCGATGAAAGCCTGCAGGACAATCACTTTAAGGCTACCAAAGATGTACTTACTTTCTACTATAAAAATTTTCCGGGCAGCGATTTGCTCACTGGTAAAGGGCTGGTAATTGGTGGCAGTCACCAGTTGAATAAAATGAACGAAGAAATTCAGTATGGCGATTTAAGTGCCGTGCTGATGCAGAATACCCCCTTCTGGGGACAGTGGCTTCGAACGCCGGAATTAAGCATTGCATTGCTGGATGAGTGGGAAGATAAAATAGAACAACTGGCAAGGATAACCGCTGAAGAAAATGTGACTTCCATAGCCGGCGTGCCAACCTGGACCTTGCTATTATTAAAAAGAATTTTGGAGATAAAGGGTAAAAAAACCATCAAAGAAGTATGGCCCAACCTGGAGCTGTACATGAATGGCGGCGTGTCATTTGTGCCTTACCGGGAGCAGTTTGATAAGATCATGGGCGGTAAAATAAATTACCTGGAAATTTACAATGCAAGCGAAGGATTTTTTGCAGGTCAGCAATGTCCGGATGATGACGGTATGTTGCTTTTTACCGAGCATGGCGTTTTTTACGAATTTCTTCCGGTAGAACAATACAAAAGTATAGATGCTAAAACGGTAGGATTGGGTAAAGTGATAGTAGGTAAGCAGTATGCCCTCGTGATTAGTACAACCGGCGGATTGTGGCGTTATTTGATTGGCGATACCATCCAGTTTACCGCTATCAATCCTTACAAAATAAAAGTAACTGGCAGGCTTAAACATTATATGAATGCCTTTGGCGAAGAGGTGATTGTTGATAACAGTGATAAAGCCATTGCCATTGCAGCAGAAAAAACCGGCTGCGTGGTAAATGACTATACCGCAGCGCCCGTGTACTTTAGCGAGCAAACCAACGGTGCCCATGAATGGCTGATAGAGTTTGATCAACAGCCGGATAATCTGGATCATTTCATTGTAGAATTGGACAGTGCTTTAAAAAACAGCAACAGCGATTACGAAGCCAAGCGCCACAAGGACATTGCGCTGCGCCTGCCCATCGTGCATTCACTGGCTAAGGGTTCGTTTAATAAATGGCTGCAATCAAAAAACAAAATCGGTGGCCAGCATAAAGTGCCAAGGCTAAGCAATGAGCGGGCAATTCTGGAAGAAATAAAATTAATTGCGAACTTAGCAATATGAAAGTCAACAGCCTTCAGCTAAAAAGTTTCAAACGCTTTACAGATCTAACCATTCGGGACATTCCTGAAAGATGTAAATTAGTTTTGTTGATTGGAAGTAATGGAAGTGGAAAAAGTAGTGTTTTTGACGCTTTCGAGGTTTTAAATCGTTACAGGCTTCATTCATTTACAGGAAATGTAGAAAAATATTATTCAAAAAATGGAATACCTTTTCAAATAATTGCTGACTTTGGAAATGGTTTTATTACTGATACAGGAAAAACTTCTTTTGGATCAAGTGAAATAAAACGGTTCCCTATTACTTCGTACTATGGCAGAACAAGTTTACGGCAAATACCAAGGTTAACAAGAGTGCAGTTGGGCAACCAGGTTGACGTGCTGAATGATGGGGATAAGCCCTACTCTTTTATTGATAGGGATGATCGTTTTGAAAATGATCTCGAACATATCTTCGGGAAACTTCTTAAAGAATTTTTTAAAAATACAGATGATAAGTCGCAAATAAAGGATGAAGTTATCAAGCCTATCAATGAAGCGCTCAATAGAATATTTAGTAAAGAAAATGGCACCCGGCTACAACTTATTGAATTAATACCACCATTGGAAGGAAAAGTTGCAGAAGTCAATTTCAAGAAGGGTGATAGCATCTTTCATTATAATTTGCTGAGTGCAGGCGAAAAGGAGATTTTTAATATTTTAATCAATTTAATTGCAAGAAAAGAGATTCCTAAAGACTTGTATTATTTTGACGAAATAGATCTTCATTTAAACACCTTGTTACAATATAATTTTCTAAAAGAAATTATTGAAAACTGGATTCCGGATAATTGCCAATTTTGGACGGCATCTCATTCCCTCGGTTTTATACAATTTGCAACAGATTATGAAAACGGTTGTGTTATAGATCTGGATGATTTAGACTTTGATAAAAAACAATCATTGACTCCTAAGGATAAAAGCAATTTTGAGATTTTTGAAATTGCTGTTTCAAAATCTTTTATTGACAAGTCGGTTCAGGGGAGGAAAGTAATTTTTTCAGAAAATAGCGATACTCCTTTTTACAATGATTTAAATATCCCAAATACTTTTTTCTTTGTTGCAATTGATAAAATCGACGTCTTTCACAAAGCAAAAAATCATCAGCAGTTTGGGTTAATCGACCGGGATTATCTTTCAGATGAAGAGGTGGAACAAATTAAAACGGATTATCCTTATTTGTATGTTTTACCCTACTACTCATTCGAAAATTTAATCTATCATCCTGATAATCTTGAAGAATATTATGCAACTGTAAACAAATCATTTAATAAAGAATTGTACATTCAGCAGATAGCAAAGATAATAAATGATGAAAGGGATTATATTGCCGCTGGGATCATTCAAGCCAGAAGCGGGTATCCATTTTACAGGGAAAACGAAAATGCTATAAAACTAAAAAGCTTCAAGGGAAATTATAAAGTGATGATCGAACTACTCCGGAGTGATGATTTCGAAAGCTTTTATAAAGTTTTTCCTGCGAAAGATTATGGCAATGGAATAATACAAAGACAACAAATTGCAACCATTCATCTTGTGCAAACGACTTGGTTTAAAACTCAAATAGAAAATACAATCAAATGAAATTATTAGCAGGAAAAACAGCCATTGTAACCGGCGGTGCCAGGGGTATCGGAGAAGCCGTTGCCATTAAATTTGCAGAACAAGGCGCTAATGTTGCCTTTACGTATGTAAGCGATAGCAGTGCTGAAAAGGCAAAGGCATTGGAAGAAAAACTGACTGCCCTTGGAGTAAAAGCAACAGCTTATCAAAGCAATGCAGGCAATTATGCTGCCTGCGAAAGTTTTGTAAATGATGTGCTCAAAGAGTTTGGGCAAATTGATATTTGCGTAAACAACGCCGGTATTTCAAAAGACAATCTGTTGTTGCGTATGACGCCGGAACAGTTTGAAGAGGTGATCAATGTAAACCTGAACAGTGTATTTTACATGACTAAACAGGTAATTAAACCAATGATGAAGGCAAGAACCGGATCGATCATCAACATGAGTTCGGTGATTGGCGAAATGGGCAATGCCGGCCAGAGTAGTTATGCTGCAAGCAAAGCCGGCGTTATTGGTTTCACAAAAAGTGTAGCAAAAGAATTGGGCAGCCGCAATATCCGTTGCAATGCCATTGCGCCGGGTTTTGTAGAAACGGATATGACCAGTTATTTAAAAGCAGGCGATGCTGCAGATAAATATAAAGCAGGTATTCCGCTGGGAAGATTTGCTACAGCAGAAGACATTGCCAACGTAACCTTATTTTTAGCAAGTGATATGAGCAGCTATGTTACCGGACAGGTAATTAGTGCCTGCGGCGGATTGAATATTTAAGCTGCGGATTTTTTTGATAAAAACAGCCTTCAACCTTTATTACCGTTGAAGGCTGTTTTATTATTGAATTTATTTTATAAAAATCTAAAGGCCACCGGATGAGTTGGTTTTTTATGAGGTCTAAGAAAGTCTCCTCTGCCAGCGATCGTTTTTTTTATTACCGGCTAAGCACTTTTGCCTGCTGCCTTTTTCTTAAAAAAATGTATGGACTTTTCGGCTCCGGTTCTTTTATGCTATCAGTAAAATTTTGCTTTACACCCTGCAATGGCTGAACTGCTGCCACTGTGTTTAAATAAACGCACGAAATACGAAACTGCATTGAATGAACATTATAATCAAAATCAAACCTTAAATTGTTTTTCAAGCATTTGGTAACTGCCCTAAGCAGCGTTGATGCGTGATGCTGTTACATTGTTTGTTTAGCAGCTTTTTCAATTGGATTTAATGGTATCTTTTTTATCATCGCCTTTTTTACCGCTACCTTTTTTACCGCTGTTTTTTTTGCTACAGTTTCTATTAAGGGGGCCTTTGGTTTAGACTCGTTGAAAGCAAAGCGATAGATCTGGTCAATATTTTCTCTGCTGTCATGAATTACACTTAAATCTTTTACGAGTCCGTTATCAAGCCCATATACCCAGCCATGCAGGTGTAATTCTCTCGTGGCCCATGCTTGTTGTACGATGGTGGTTTTTGCGAGGTTTCGCACCTGTTCTATCACATTCAGTTCGGTTAATCTGTTTGCACGGTCTGTCTGGTTTTTTATAGCATCCAGCTCTGCACTGTTTTTATGATATACATCTTTGATATTGCACAACCAGTTATCTACAAAGCCATGATAGGTATCGCTCATTGATGCATTCACCCCACCGCATCCATAATGGCCACACACGATAATATGTTTTACCTCCAGATATCTGACTGCATATTCCAGTACGCTCAGCATGTTGCTATCTGTATGCACCACCAGGTTGGCAATATTGCGATGAACGAAGATTTCACCGCTCTGTGTTTTCGTAATTTCATTGGCAGGCACACGGCTATCGCTGCAGCCTATCCATAAGTATTCCGGCTTTTGCCCCTTTGACAAATTTTTAAAATATTCCGGATCTTCATGAATTTTTGTTTCAGCGTAAATTTGGTTACCCTTAATTAATTTTTGATATGACTTCTCCATAATATTTTTTTGTTATTAATGTACTGATTGCACGTTCATTTGATTTTCGATTTCATATTTCTCATGAAACCCTTCCAGTTTGGCATCAATATTTTTGATCGGTGCTTTTATATCCCTGAATTCCTTGATCAGTTCCAATACGTCAAAATCGATGTATTCGGTATTGGATGCATCAATGATTACTTTTGAATTTTCGGGAAGATGATCCAGGGTTTCACGAATGGAACCTTTGTTTAAGAAGGACACCTCTTCTGCGAGGCGAATTTTGATAATATCTCCATCGTGGTAATTTTCCTTATGAAAGTAATAGGAGTTTTTAAGATTGCCATGCAGTATCGCAATAGAAGCTACAATGATACCGGCAATTACTCCCGCCAATAATCCTTCTCCTTTTAGTGGAGGATAAACACCCATCAGATCGATACCAATAATCACCAGTACCGTTACAAAAAATGGCAGGTATTGGTATTTTCCGTTCTGATACATTTGGGCGAATACAGATAGCTTACACAATTTGTAACCCGTTAATAGTAAAATGGCGGCCAGGGACGACAATGGAATTAAGTTGAGCAATTGCGGAATCAGAATAACACAAATCAGTAATAAAAGACCATGAAAAATGGCAGACAATTTGGTTTTTGCTCCGGCATTTAAATTGGCGCTACTTCTTACGATCACACTTGTGATGGGTAGCCCGCCTATTAAACCTGAAATGGTGTTTCCTATTCCCTGTGCTACTAACTCTCTATTGGTATTGGTTACCCTTCTTTCGGGATCAAGATTATCCACAGCTTCTACGCTCAGCAATGTTTCCAGGGTGGCGATGATGGCGATCATAAAACCCGTAACAATTACTTTACTGTTAAGGAAACCATTGAAATCGGGAAAAGTAAAAAAGCTAAAAAATTCTGACGCATTACTGGCAGCTTTAATTTGTACCAAATGTTCCTGTTCAACCAGTAAAGGGCTGTTGGTGGCTTTAAAAAATTCATTGATCAAAATGGAAACTACTACAGCAACCAGGGCACCGGGGATAAATTTCACCTTGTTTTTTATAAAAGGTTTCTCCCAGATGATCATGATTAAAATGGATAGGATGCAAATGATAAATACACCCACATTGATATGCTGAAAAGGTTGTAATAATTCGTGCCAGTCTTCATTGCCATAGTCTATAAGTTCGGTCAGATTACCCTTTTCGTCTTTATCATATCCAAATGCATGTGGAATCTGTTTGGCGATGATCAATATCCCAATGCTCGTTAACATCCCCTTGATTACACTGGATGGAAAATAGTTGGCAACGCCACCAAGCCGGGCAAGCCCCATCAGCATCTGCAAAATACCTGCAATTAGCACCGCACAAAGAAAGAGATCAAATGATCCGATATTGGTGATGGCGGCTAATACCAATGCGGCCAAACCTGCAGCAGGTCCGCTCACACTCAGTTTTGACGTACTCAATGACCCAATTACAATACCCCCAATGATACCAGAAATTAACCCACTAAAAAATGGTGCACCAGATGCCAGCGCAATTCCCAAACAAAGCGGAAGTGCTACTAAAAACACTACCAGTCCGGCTGGCAAGTCGTTCTTCAAATAGCTAAAAGTGAGCCCCTTGGCATTCTTCATAACAGTAAAAATTAAATAAGTAAAATATATAGCAATGAGCAATGCGGTAATATCAACGCAAGAGTAGTCCCCTATTCCTTTACAATGCAAGCACAATTTAGTGGAGGCATTCACCTATTACCATCGGCGATAAATAATTGGCATCGATTGATCTGTCAAACCAATTGAAAGGGTTATTGGGCGTTTATTTAAAAGCGTGAATTGGGGGGTTCTGCCAGCACATCCGAAGCGTGATTGGATGGGATTTGATCAGAAAGATGCAGATAGGCAAGTTCTTTGCTTTGCGCTACATAAACGATCTTACAATTATCAATTTGCGGGAAAAAGTTGGAGAGGATAGCGCCTACTGCTTTACCCTCGTTATCATCAACATTGTTGGGCAACTCTTCAATCCATTGGTTTGAACCGAATATTTGACCTATTTGCGCTATTGGCAACATTTGCAATGTCATCAACAGGCTTAAAAAAAATGCTATGATTTTTATTCTAATCATCAAATTCTAACAAATATAACGTTTAATATTTTAGATAAAAAAAGGACATATTTTTCAACATTTATTCTTTATTCGTTCCAGTTGCGACCATACTTTATAGGATGCTGTTTGCTGTTAACTGTAGGGCATCTCTAAAAACTCATTTTTTTATTTGACCTCACCTTTGATTCCTCTCCCCCGAAAAATTCGGGGTCTTCGACAAAAGAGAGGAAAGGTAAGTTTTTAGAAATGCCCTGTATATAAAAATGATCTTTGGGTTGTTATCCGCCCCGGAATTTAAACGTAAAAGTGGAAGAAAAACAGACCACTTTAATTATGAATCTGAAATTGAAAGGCTTTTTTAAATTCAGCAAACTAAATACCAGCACGAGCTTTAAAAAGCGCAAAAATAAATCCGATTTAAAATAGGCAAAATCAACCTGCCCGTTTTCTTTTACTTAAATAACCATGCCATAAAATGAAAGCGGCAATGGTTAGATAAGGTTTCCAGCCATTGGCAATAATTGCAATTGCATCCCGGGAAACGTCTTTTGATAATTTCTTGGTTTCTCTCATACTCGTCATTAATGCAACATCGCCTAAGGGGAATAAATCGCTTCTATGAAGTACCATCATCAAATAAACGTCCACCGTCCAGTTGCCAATTCCCTTAATTTTTGTGAGGGTGGATCTTATGTGATCATTGTCCATTTCCGACAGTGCATCAAGATTTAGTACATGGTCCTGCATGGCATTGGCTAAATGTTGGGTATAAACAATTTTTTGCCTGCTGAAATAGCAATCCTTCAATTCTTCATTGCTCAATACCAGGAACCGATGAGGAGTAATTTCCCCAATTTTTTCTTTCAATTTTTTCAGTGCTGCCATTGCAGATGTCAAAGAAACCTGTTGTTCTAAAATGATATGTACCAGCGTTTCAAATGTAGGGGGGCGTTTCCAAAACGGAGGATAATCATGGGTATCTAATATCAATTTCAAGTCTGCATCCCGAGCGGCCAACTCGTCACAAATCTGTTTGAAATTGCCTTCATTAAAAGTCTCCCTGCTACCCATATTTGCCGGTGCTGTTTATTTTTTTATTTTCTTAAATTTTTCGATGGCATTTTTTGAAAAATCGCTCAACACCAATTTGCCGCTGATGGCTGCCCGCTCTTTTAATAATTCATCCCAATGGTCTGTATCCTGCCAGAAGATTCTTTTCATTTCTGCCATCGCTTCCGGATTGCTGTGCGATAACGTGAATGCCAGCCGGCTAATGGACTCATCCAGATTATCAATATCTTCATGCAGTTCTGCAAACAGATTTTTTCGTTTTGCCCAGTCGCTTCCACGCCAGGTATGTGCATCAATTGACAATGCACTAAAGGCGGATCTCCCTATCTTTCTTTCTACCGCCGGGCCAACCACAAATGGGCCGATACCCATTTCCAATTCACTTAATCTGATATCTGCTTTTACAGATGCAATGGCATAATCAACAGCGGATGCAAGGCCAACTCCACCGCCGACACATTTGCCATGGATTCTGCCAATGATAAATTTAGGGCACTTTCGCATCGCATTGATTACATTGGCAAATCCGGTAAAAAAACGCAACCCTTCTTCCCGTGTTTCAATGGTAAGCAATTCATCAAAAGAAGCTCCCGAGCAAAAAGTACTCTCACCTTCACTTCTTAAAATAATTACTTTCGTATCATCATCTATCCCTGCAACATGAATTTCCTGTGTGAGTTTTTCTAAAATTTTTGCCGGTAACGAGTTGCGCTTCGGATGAAAAAATTCGATCGTGGTGATGCCTTTATGGTTTTCGGTTTTTACATAACCTTCTTTGATTTGCTGAATCATAGTTGTAAGTTTTTCTGATTAAATAACTTGCTTTTTTACCATCGTCAAAATGGTTGCAACACCTACCAAAGGATCTTCGGAAGTATCCATCATTTCTACCAGCCATTTTACAATGCCTTTATCAATATCATCGCCTTTTTTGTTCCCAATAGCCATCGGATCTCCTGATTTTTCAACCACCCGTTTATCATTCGGTAATTTTTCTTTACAAGTAAAACGAATAAAAATTTCCGCACCGGGATAAACTGGTTTTGTAAACCTCAACTCATCAATACCATAATTTAACAGCACCGGGTTCTTTTCATAACT
>Ga0105049_10010277_pt1 | contig 10743 bp, 8 predicted proteins | sample MAT06_FD_78087 | JGI IMG/M metagenome (GOLD analysis project Ga0105049, IMG submission 78087) | Freshwater microbial communities from Lake Fryxell liftoff mats and glacier meltwater in Antarctica - MAT-06 | ecosystem: Environmental > Aquatic > Freshwater > Ice > Liftoff microbial mat | place... | reverse complement strand
GCTACCCAGACCGACCACCATCCACCCATACCCGAATCAACGCCTACGCGTCACCACCTAAGGGAAGAGCCGTGTGCGGTAATCCCGCCAGCACGGATCTGTGCCGGGATGCGATAAATGCAACGTGGCTACTGTCGACAAACGACGGTAAAAGTAGAGCTTTTATTGCATTCTACGGCGACTACGCAAATTGCCGGAGACCGGTAAGCGTCCGGAGTAGCCCACTAGCCGAGAAATGTTTGGTGTCATGATGCCGGGTCAGGTCCCGCCATGCCCTCCGCACCAAAACTTCCGTCATCGTCATCAGGCAAACCTCATCGACCATTCTCCCCGCATGACCTAGACCCGCGAACACGTCCTGACTAGCGGAGCGCTGGGCAGGACCTGAAAGGACGCATTGTCCCGCCATGACCCGCGCCCGCCGTGAACTGATCGACATTTCTTCTATCCCTTCTATCGCCCATCAGCACGTCATCCCACGAATCCCTTGAGGTGTCGGCGAAATATCCGGCTGACCATGGTCTGCCATCGTCCCCATTCCACCGGTTTGATAAGATAATCTGTCGCCCCGAGTTTCAGAGCCCGGTCCTTGTCGGCCTGAGAGATGGACGAGGTCAGAACGACCACAGGCACGTGCGCGAGGTCCGGCACTTCACGCATCCCCTGCAGGATGTCGAAGCCATTGAAGACCGGCAGAGTCAAGTCCAACAGCACCAAATCGGGGATTGCCACCTCTTCAAATGGGGCGGTGCGATGCAGAAAGCGGTTGGCCTGCAGGGCGTTCGGGGCGTTGAATATTTCTATGCCGGGGTAGTCCCGCGAGCAGATGAGAAGGAGATTGGCATCCCCAGGATTGTCTTCGATCAGGAGGACGTTCCAGGTACGTGTTGATGGCATGGATAGTGAATGAACCAATTGTGCGGCCTGTCAACCGGCTGGCGGTCACTGCATTCTGCAATCTTGGCCTACCTACTGCTCGCACAGCAGAGCTGGGTGATCAGGTGTTGAGCAACAGTGAACCGGCTTTGTGCTCCCTCGGTCTTGTCGCTGGCTGCCTGGGATCCGAGTTCGCGCGCTGCCCAGAAGGGAGGTGCTACGGTCCATATTCTTTGGCGAATCCGGGCAGGTGCTTGTGCAGGATCTGATGAATGGTGGCTTCCCATTCCGGCCAGTCGGTGGGTTTATTAACGTAATCGGTGGCGCCCAGCTGCTTGCAGCGCGCACGATCGAGCAGCAGCCGCGACGAGGTGAATACGACCACCGGAATGGTGGCAAGGGTGCTACCGGATTCACGAAGGGTCTCCAATACGGGCGAACCATCATAGATCGGCATATGCAGGTCCAACAACACCAAGTCGGGAACCGGTGCCTGGGTGAAGGGGCTTTTGCGCAGAAGATACTGATGTGCTTGGACGGCATTGGGGACGGTGTGCAGGACGACTCTGGGTCGCTTTTCGGCGCACATCTTGGCCAGGTGAACGTCACCGGGATTATCTTCAACCATCAGCACATTCCAGATCGTGATTGTCAACATGACGTGTTCCTCCGGCTTCGTACGTGGCGGCCGGGCAGATACCGGTACTTCGGGATCGACCCCTCTTAGGGGCCGAACGTTAGGGAAGAGAGCAAACATGGTGCCGAAAAGGCGATTCAGCGATCATGCGTACCACGCGTGCCTGCGAGAGGGGTATCCAACGATGCGCTCGCCCGGTGCTGGCCAGAGGATACATCGACTGCTGGTGGGTGGAGTTGGTCAGCGAGGAATTTGTGCGCCGCCGCAAGCACCGCTGGTTGCCTCAATGCCGCATCGCTGTGTGACAGGTGATCGAACAGCAGGAGTGTCGACGGTACACCGGCCGCGCTCAACGCAGCGTGGAGGAGTTCGCTTTGGGCGACCGGCACCAGCGTGTCATCGCGGCCATGGATGATGAGGAATGGCGCGCTGTTGCGGTTGGCATGCAGCGCGGAGCTGGCATCGCGGGCCAGTTGTGGTCGTTCACTGGGGCGGCCGTTCAGCAGTCCGAGTGATACCAGCGTCACGCGCCAGTGCCCTTCATCGCTGCTTTCGAGCGCGAGCAGTTCGGTGGGTGCGAACAACGATACCACTGCCTGTACGTCGCTCGACACGCCGGTCTCACCCAAGCTGCCTTCCAATGAGGGATTCCCCATCGTTGTGCCGAGCAACGCCGCCAAGTGTGCACCAGCGGAAAGCCCCCACACACCGATGCGGTCACCGTCGCAGCCAAAGCGCCAAGCGTTTTTCCGCAACCACCGCACGGAAGCCTTGCAATCATGCAGTTGTGCTGGGAACGCAGTCCGCTCTGACAGATCGCCCAGGCGGTACCCGACGCTGGCGACGGCGTAACCGTGCGTGGCCAGCGTTGCCAACGGGCAACTTTTGTGCGACCCGAACATCCAGCCGCCGCCATGCAGCCAAATGACGATCGGCAATGGCTGGCCATAGGTTTCCGGTAGGTAGAGATCGAGCTGCAACGACTCACCATCATTGGTGGCGTAGGTCAGGCCGCGGATGATGCGCACGCCATCGGGTTCAAGCAGCGCACGTGGCGTGCCGCCGCAGCCAGCCAGCACCATCACCAAGCCGAGGCAAATGGATATCAACCATGGGCCGTTTCCCCGTGGAGGTGTCGTGCCGCTCATTTGACCTGACCAGCAGGAATGGCGGTGACTCTCCAGATGACATTCCCCACATCATCCGCGACCAGCAGCGCACCCTGCCGATCAAGGGCGACACCGACCGGACGTCCGAAGGCTTCGCTGGTCTGGTGGTCGACGAAGCCGCTCAGGACGGTCATTGGATTGCCTGCCGGTCTGCCCTGGGCGAACGGGACGAAAATCACGGCATATCCGCTCAGCGGTTTACGATTCCACGAGCCGTGCTGGCCGATGAACATGCCGGTGTGATAAGGTGCGGGCAGGCTGGTGCCCGCCGACCATGCCAGACCAAGCGAAGCGGTGTGAGAGCCGACGGCGTAATCCGGGACGATCGCCTTGGCCACCAGATCAGGACGTGCCGGCTCGGGCCGGGGATCGACGTGTTGGCCGAAATAGCTGTATGGCCAGCCATAGAAACCTCCGTCCTGCACTGAAGTCATATAGTCGGGGACCAGATCGTTGCCCAGTTCGTCGCGTTCGTTGACCACCGTCCACAACGCGCCGGTTGCTGGCACCCATGCCATCCCCACGGGATTGCGCAGGCCGGTGGCGAACAACCGGCGGGTGCCGGCACGTGGATCAATTTCCCAGATCGCCGCATGGCCATCTTCCTTATCTATGCCGTTCTCAGCGACGTTGCTGGTAGAGCCGACCCCAACGTACAGGCGGGTACCGTCACGGTTGGCGATCAGACTGCGCGTCCAATGGCGGTTCGGCACAGTGGCCGGGAGATCCACCACTTTGGTTCCCGAGGTGGTGATGGTGGTGGCATCCGTCGGGTAGGCGAACTTCATCAGAGCATCGGTGCAGGCGACGTAGAAATCATCGCCGATGAGCGCCATGCCGAATGGTGAGTTGAGACCGGTGAGAAACACGGTGCGCAGGTCGACGGTGCCATCACCGTCATGGTCGCGCAGCAGGGTGATGCGGTTCGCGCTTGGGGTTCCCGCGCCGGACTTCTTCTTCTGTTGTTTCATCACCGCGGCTTTGATGCCAGATTCTTCATCAGGATTGGCTGGCGCATTGCTTTCCGCCACCAGCACGTCGCCGTTGGGAAGCACATGGATCCAGCGCGGATGGTCGAGGTCACGGGCGAAGGCCGCGACTCGGGTACCGGGTGCGGCGACCGGTGTCGCCCCATCACGCCAGCCGACCGCCTTGGCCACGTTGATCGTGGGGATGAGACTCGTCTCCGGTGCCGGCAACTGGGGCGATGGACCATAGCCGATCTCAGCCGGCTGTCTGGTCGCAGAACCGCAACCCCAAAGGATGACTGTCATCCCAGCGCACGTGCCGATTACAGCAGCGCGGTTGATCTGTTCGTCCAGGAAACGTCTGCGCATGTCCGACCCCAATCGTTCGTTGATAGAGGTGACAGCCTCGGATGTGCCATCGCCATCTAGGTGGGGTGGTTCACGTGGTTTCACCGCCCTGGGGTTGGGTGACTGCTGTCCACCATCGCGCTCCTGCAGTCTGCAATGGAATTGCTGACGTCATCATGCGCTTCGGCATGAGCGCACGGCGTGATGACCTCGACGGGACGCGAACTGACCAGAGGTGACGAAAGCGGCGTGAAATAAAATTGGCACGCCTGCTGCTATGATCCAAGCGATGCCATCAGCAGCGCCCGATACCCTTCAAACTTAGCGAGCCGTCACTGACGACATCATCCGACGCCCTCTGCTCCAGCAGGGGGCGTTCCTTTTTCCCCTGGAGGAAGCGATGGAATTCGATGTCAATCACTGGCGCACCGCCCCCGCATCACGGTGGCTAGTTAAACTCGCCGATGATCACGTTCATGCGGGTGTCATCACCCTCTTCACCGACACCACGGTGGAGGTGGACTCAGTCGATGGGATCGTCCGCCTTGATGCCCTGCAGGTGGAGTGGATTCGGCCACTGATCGTGATCGGTGCGGATGGCTGGACCGTGATGATCGGCTTCCAAGCCGACGACCGCACCTTCGACACGTGGTGGAAGCAGGGGGAGGTCCTTCTGAGTATCAACTTCTCGGCACCGAGTGGTTTTTCCAATCTGCTCCACCCCATCACCCCCAACGGGAATCTTGACGCGGCACGGACACCATCGCTGGGAACCCTTGCCCTGGTGCATGCTCAGGTCAGCCACGCGTTGATTGAACGGCAGCACCAGGCAGTTCCACCGGTGGCCCACCTGCAGTAAATCTGGGAACCGCCTGCTCTCAGTCGCGGGCGTCACTAGTTTCAGAAGCCGTACACCTCGTGCAGAGTCACGGTGTTCCAGATGGTGAACCCCAGACGATCGACTCCGACCGGTGGATTCCAGCTTCCCGCGTCAGGTCCGTGACGTACTTGGGCTTTGTTTAAACGGCCGTCGACCTTTAGGAGCCAGGATTCCCAGCCGGGAGTCTCAGCGCGGATGCGGATCAGGGTATGAACCAGTAGCCGTTCTGGATCTGCTAACATGCGATCGTCGCACGAAACGGTGGCGATTTCACCGGCCAGTTCGTGACCCCAGGCCTGATGTTTGGGGAGGCCGGCCATCACCACGGCGAAGGTGCCCCACAGTAGGTCGGTGCCGGGTCCGGCAGGTAGTCCGGATTCCGCATCCCAGACTAACGGAAAGGACAGCGGCTCGGAGCGGTTTTGCTGCCGATGAACTGCCCTTAGCCAAGTTGACACGCGCATCAGCGCGGTTTCTGCCGCAGGATCTTCGGTGTCGGTACCATCCAGGGCATACAGACTCCAGGCGGTGAGGCGCGTATCGATGAGGCCTTCCCGTTGCCAGCTGGTCCGCCATCCACCCGTCTGCCCCTGTTGGTCGAGCAAGGCGGTCACCGCTGTGGGTAAGCGATCATCCATCCTGTAGGTCATGACCTCGCGTTCCAACCGCCGTGCCCAAACCAGGAAGGCATAGTCTTCGCGCAGCGGCGTACTGCTGACCAGCGCCTCTGTACCTTCATCGATTCCCGAGAAGAAACGGTACGCTCCACCGCCGCGGCTGTGCAGCATACTCGCCAAGGCCAGAGCGGTCATGCGCGCGGATGGCTGACCGTCGGCCGATTTCCACAAGCTGTCGTCATCTTGTTGCTTGGCGATCCAGGCGACCGCGGCGCGGAGGGTGGCTTCGCGCTCAAAGGTCCTCTGGCCACGTTGCCGCTGCGCATTTTCGCGCGCGACCAGCAACTGTAGGCGGCTGCCGAAGATGCCCGCATCTCCGTGGTCGGGTCCGGTGGCCATGAATGCCGCGGTGGACCCGACTTGGCTGGTGGAGACGAACTCCTCATAACCAGCGGAAAAATCATTGGATTCAGGTATCATTAGCTCCCAGGCGTTGCCAACATCACCCTCCCGTGCTTGGAGATCGGTATCATCCGCTCCCGCTCCATCGTCGAGGAACTCCGGCCTTATGAGCGTCGGACGATCATACGGTGCTTGCAGGGTGGGAATCCGGAGTGCAGAGACGTTCTCCATTCCGTAACGTAGGAATGGCAGCGAAATGGCAGCCAGCGCCATCGCCACCCAGATATGCGTCCCGAGGCTGGAGGACGCCCCCAACAGACGCGCAAACCACGAGGGAATCTCCCGTCGGTGATGCGCATAACACCAACGTGAACGTCCGGTTTTTGTCGTGGATTCTTCCGGTGACGGCATCGTCGTCATGATGCGGGTAAGGTGATCCTGTCCAGTCGGGCTCATGACTAGGCGGTGAAGCGTACGACATCACAGCGCTGGATACGTCACCGCGTCGAGTTCATCCCTCGCCAGCAAGATCCTCTCTGATGATCGAGCGGTAACTCTCATACCGCGAGCCTGCGATCTTGCCGTCGATCACCGCGGCCTGCACCGCACAATCCGGTTCATGCAGGTGCGAACAGTCATCGAAGCGGCACTGCGGATGATGCGCTGCGATGTCGGGATAGAGCAACGCCACATCCAGCGCCGTCATGCCGGTGATGCCACACTCGCGGATGCCCGGCGTATCGATCAGGCGACCGCCGTCGCCGACGGTGTAACTGCGGGAACTGGTGGTGGTGTGACGACCATGACCGGCAAGGGCGACACTGCCGACGCGGGCGGCGATGTCGGGGAACAGTGCATTCACCAGACTCGATTTGCCCACGCCGCTTTGGCCAGCGAACACGCAGGTCATGCCAGCCAGATGAGCGCCAAGTTCATCAATGCCCGCGCCACTGAGCGCGCACACCGCAAAGGTGGGGATGCCGATGCGAGCATACAAATCGCGAGTGGCATCGCCGACGCGCAAATCGGTCTTGGTCAGGACCACCGTGGCGGCGATGCCGTTGTAAGCGGCGATCAGCAGGTACCGATCAATCAGACCATGTTTGAGATCGGGTTCGGCCAACGACGACACCACTACCAAGCGATCGATGTTGGCGGCGAAGACATGCATCAACGCCTTGTTGTGGCTGTCCGTGCGCGCCAGTTGGTTGCGGCGGGGCGAGACCGCCTCGATCACGCCAGCACCGCCGCTGGCGGTGGCGCGGGTGAAGCGCACGTAGTCGCCGATGCACAGCGGATTCTTCACTCCGGCGATGCGTTTTTTCAGGACCTGGCGCACCTCGCAGGAGATCTCGACGCCATTCGCATCACGCACCAGCACGGTCTTGCCGGCGAAACCGCAGATGTCGCCGGCTTCGCCACTCGCCAGATCCGCGCGGTACTCATCGGCTAGACGGTTGAATTTGGCGAGCAGTGCTTCGCCGCCATGGCTGCGGCGACTGCGGTGACCGTGGCTTTCGACGAAGGCGTCGTCTTCGTGGCGGTTTTCCCAACCGCTGACGCGGGCCTCGTCCTGCGCGTTGGCACGCCGCAGACGGCCCATGCCGGCCCGTGGGGCGTGGCCGCTGGTGTTGCCTTTGTATTTGGATGGGCCTTGTTCAACCATGTGCGCGGCAGCGTCGCTGGCGGCACGCCGCTGCCAGCGTGATTTTTTGTTCAGGGGCTTCGCCGGCTTCGCCCCCGCGGCCCTTGCGGGCCTGCCCCCACGGGCTTGGTCGTGGCTCGGGTTCGTCGGCTGCGCCCCCTCACCCGTGGGCGGATGGCTTCGCCTCTGTATCCGACAACAGGATCCGCCCACCGCCACTCGGGCGCCCGCCCCATTCGCGTAGTGACGGGGCCAGACTTACTTACTGGCGGGGTCGCCCTTGGTGGTGGCCCAGGTCTCGAGCGCCGGAAGTGCGGCGTCGGCCTGATCCTTGGCCAGCACCAGGCGGACGATGGCCTGCAGCGCATCTGGTGGGATCTCTGACCATTTTATCGAGGCGGAGCCGCCGGTGGCGATCTGGATCTGCAGGTTGGTCGCCTCGCCAGAGATTAAGTCGGGGTCGATCCAGCCTTTGAGCGTGCCGCGGAAGCGGCGTTTACCGTCTTTTTGCAGTTGCGCGGAAATCGCCGTGACCATGGCCTTCAGCTTGCTGGCGGCGTCGGCGTAGCTGTCGAGTAATTTACCATTGGCGGTTTCACCCATCGCCGTGCGGCTGGTGCGGGCGATGTCATCGACGGTAGGGAAATCCCATTTAGCCAGCGCCGTAGCAGCACCCTGGACGATCACGGCCTGTTCAGCCTGACGTTGATCCTCGATTACCTGGATGGCCTTGGTGATGTCGCTTTCGGACTCGGTGCCGAGCTGCGCTTCCGGTAATTGGTCGCGCAGGTCCTTCAATTTGGTGAGGTTCTTCTGGCTCGCCGCGAGTTGGATCTTCTGACGCAGGTTGGACAGGTACCCGTCACGCGCTTTGGTCACGTCGTCGCGCAGCGAGTCGACCCGGCCGGCGACTGCGGGATTGGCCTTGGCCGGGAAGTTATCGATGCGTTTGAGCGCCGAATCATAATCGTGGGCTGCGATGAACTTCTGGGTGTCGGATTTCAGCGCGACGAAATCCTGTTCGACCGCCTTGTTCTGGCGATCCTTGATCAAGGATCCGATCTTTCCGTGCAACATCTTAGCGCGGGTGAGATTCTCCGGGCTCAGTTTTTTCGCGCGTAGCTCATCGATCTGCGTGAGCATCGAGGAGAGGTCGACCTGATCGTTGGCAGCCTTCAACTGCAGATCCAGAGTCGTCAGTGCGTTGGCGTCTTGCTTGTGGTTGGCAACTTCCACCGGTTCGATCGGCGCGGGCAATGGCTGATCGGGCGTGTTGGAACCGGCCTTGGGTGGTGCAAGTGGACGTTCACCGATTCCGCTCGAACTCAGGACGTTCCAGCCAACGATCACCAGGACCAGGACGATGATCGAGAACACCACTCCTTTGATCATGCCGCTGGCGGCGCCTTGGCCGATCACGCGTTCGGCGGTGGTGTGGCCATCGGTCGCACGTGGTGTACGGGTGTTGGTGGTGCCGGCGGGGGTCTGTTGTCCGCCTTTGTCGCCTTTGTCGCCCTTGTCGCCGCCGACATAACGGCGCAGCAGCATGGTCTCGCCGCCGCTGATACGCGCGGTGCCAAGGCCATGGCCTTGTTGCAGGCGCACGACTTCTTCGACAATTTCAGCGGCGGTCTGGTAACGGTCATCGGCCTTTTTGGCGACCAGACGTTCGACCAGTGCGCAAACATCCGGTGGCACGTCGGGATTGAGATCCTCGATCGCCGGCAAGGGATCCATCACGTGGGCCTTGAGCACCTCGGTGGCGCTGGTGCCGTTGTAAGGCGTCTTGCCGGTAAGCAGGTGGTAGAGTGTTGCGCCGAGGGCGTAGATGTCGACGCGGTGGTCGATCTTCTTGCCCAGTGCGGCTTCGGGTGCCATGTAGTGCGGCGTGCCCATCACGCGTTTGGGGCCTTCTTCCGACTCGACCTCATCAAAGGTCTTGCTGATGCCAAGGTCGGCGAGCTTCACCTGATTGTTCGGCCCGATCATGATGTTGTCGGGTTTGATATCTTGGTGGATCAGGCGTTGGCTGTGCGCGTATTCGAGCGCCTTGGCGGTCTGACGGATGACCTCCAGCGCTTCGCCGATCTTGAACGGGCCCTGATCGCGCAGGACTTGCATGCAGGTGGCGCCCTCAACGTACTCCATCGAGAAATAATGGATGTCGTTCTCGGTGCCGACCTCGTGTACCTGGATGATGTTCGGATGGTTGAGTGCACCGGCGGCGCGCGCTTCCTTGATGAACTGATCGACGAAACGCTGCTTGGCCGAGTACTTCGGCGAGAGGATCTTGAGTGCGACCGTGCGGTTCATCGACTTCTGGTTCGCCTTGAAGACGATGCCCATGCCGCCTTCGCCGATCTTTTCCTGCACTTCGTATTTCGAGAGCAGGTCCTTCAGCTCGACGTCGCCCGGTTCCTTGACCAGTTTGTATTCGGCTTCGCCGATGCGGATGCGGTCACCGAAGACGAGCTGGCGCTCACTGACTTTTTTGTCGTTGAGGTGGGTGCCGTTGCGGCTGCCCAGGTCGACCAAACTGAAAAGTTTGCCGTCGCGCCGGATCTGGCAGTGCGCGCGGCTCGACATGTTGTCGAGGATCTGGACGTCGCAGGACGACTGGCGCCCCATGATGGTGAGGTCCTTGGTCAGCGGATATTCGTGACCGGCTTTGGGACCTGTTTGGCAGACCAGTTTGGCCATAGGGCTAGTTCTCACTCATCGCAGGGCGTGACGTGGCAGGTTCAGCCCCAGGGCCAGCAAGGCAAGGTGTTGTGACAGGGTTTATGATAGCGGTGTGGGGGGCGCGTCAGGTGTGAGGGGTGCACGACGATCGGCTTTTCGCCCAAGCAGATCACGGTGGGCGAAAGGTGGTCGAATGCCTTTCCAACCCGGATGATCATCAGAGGATCCCGCGCCATGCCGCTTGCCCACACCTGCGACTTGTTCGTCATCGCCGGGGAGACCTCGGGCGACGCCTACGCCGCCGAGGTGGTCCGTCGCCTGCGTGCGCGCTACAGCGACCTGACCTGCGCTGCGATGGGCGGGCCGGCGCTCAAGGAAGCCGGCGCTGAGATCGAGCAGGACATTGAGGGCCTGTCGGTGATGGGCTTGGGCCCGGTGCTGGCACGGCTGCCCACGTTCATTCAACTCGGCTTGCGTATGGCGCAGGTGATCCGCTCGCGCCGACCGAAGGTGGTGCTG
>Ga0105049_10010272_pt1 | contig 10746 bp, 15 predicted proteins | sample MAT06_FD_78087 | JGI IMG/M metagenome (GOLD analysis project Ga0105049, IMG submission 78087) | Freshwater microbial communities from Lake Fryxell liftoff mats and glacier meltwater in Antarctica - MAT-06 | ecosystem: Environmental > Aquatic > Freshwater > Ice > Liftoff microbial mat | place... | reverse complement strand
GTGAGTTAGCTGCTCAGGTGGCGAAAGCTGCTTTGGGTGTATAAAGTTCGATTCGTCAAACTGAACCAATCCAAAGTTTGATTGACCGAAAAGTTTGATTGACCAATTTGGGTGAAGCCGATTGGCATAGAGCTACTCGGCTTTTTTCTTACCCATCTTAATATTGCTGGTTAGTTTAGAAAGTGTGTTCGGTGGGGTGGTGCGCTTTGTGTAACGAAATATTTGCAATTTCGATAAAAAAGTGGGTATTTTCTCCGAAGATAACGTTCATTTTTGAAAGAATACACTACAATTCAAAACGTTTCTCATGTACCCCCAAGGGGCAAACCGTATGAACAAAGGTGAATTAGTCGATGCAGTGGCTTCCAAAGCCGAAGTGACCAAGAAGGAAGCAGATGCAGTTCTGTCGGCTGCCATTGACTCCATCATGGAGGCTGTTGCAGCGGGTGACAAAGTGACATTGGTTGGCTTTGGTTCTTTTGAACCTCGTCAACGAGCAGCTCGGGATGGACGCAACCCTCAGACTGGAAAAACCATCAAAATTCCTGCCACCACTGTTCCTGCATTCTCAGCGGGTAAACAGTTCAAAGAGATGGTCGCAGAGTAGGCTTCATCGCTGCACCAATAGAGGCTGCACTAATAGAGTAGGGGAGTTAGAGCAGTGAATAACACTAGGCTCTGGCTCCTTTTTGACTTTCAGAAATTCTTTCCCTCGACGGGCTTTCAGTATCCCTTGACCGAAAATTGCTTAAGTTGCTCAGTCAAATGCTCAAAGTAAGGCGCCAAGCTTTCCTGTGACTCTGGATCTATTCGTTTTAAGCTAGCTGCCTGAATCTTCTCTAATCCCATGACCATTGCTTCTAGTGGCACTTCTAGCTCTTGATATAAAAGCTGCATATAGTGCAGTCCTGTAACGCTGGTGTAGTCTGTCCGCTGTCCGGCAATGCCGTAAGTTATGCAACGCAGGAACTGCCAGAAATCTCGCCAGCAGGCTGCTGCCCGAGCTGGAGGATAAAGTCCACCACCTGGTTCTATTAGGGTGGGAAATGAGTCTAGAACGCCAGCTCTCGCCTCGTCTACAATTTCCTTGACGCGATCGCGCAAAATCCTCGCCCCCGCAATCCCTTCCGATGGAGCTGGCGACAGTGCAGCAAGGTGTTGCAAATCTTCATCTGTTAAATAGCGACTCTCATCATCAGCCCTTTGAAACCGCTGAATTATCTCTGTTGTGTAGGTATCTTGCCAAGTCGCAAAACTAACAATCCGGGCTTTTTGAATGAGTTCTTTAACTTTTTCACTCATCTGTGGTTTTGTCATCGTAGAGATTAATTTTAGAGATTGTATAGCTATTCCTAAACCAACCTAAATCAATGAGGTGCGCTTCACGCTTAGAACAAGGGGCTTAGAGGATGTTTGAAAAGTCGTCGGTGTCACATCAGAGTGTAAGGGCGCGGCATTCGGACGACCACTTTTCGGTGAGTCCGAGAAATTTTGTGCCGAATGCCACGCCCCTACCGATGATTGGCGATACTTTTCAAACATCCTCTTAAGCTCCCTGTCTGGATCTCACTGAATTGAGAAATGCTTCAGAAAGTTAAAAATATTTAGAATCACCAGCCTAACAGTCTTAACATGGCATTTTAAGTGATTTTCTGCTCCGTCACCCAGGTGAGGCTTACCCATTCGCCCTTTTCGTTGTAACGACGAATCAACCGCTGCCGAGAAGTGGACGAGTTCCTTGAGGTAGCTGTAAGGGGTCGCAACCACCCAATTTCTAAAAAGAACGGCTTCCCCTCAGCAATTTGCATGGGGCAAGTGATAGAAGCCCCATCTGGCAATAGTAAAGTCTGATAAACCTGCCCCTCCCTCTCAAATTCAAACGCAGAGCCTTGGGCGTGCTCTTCGAGATATCCGCAAGGGGTCGCTTCAATAGACCCGCAAGGGATTGCCCTTACTGTTCTCTCATCAGATTGAATCAACGCTTCCCCCTGCCGTATTAATCGAAAATTAGCCGACTGATGCTCTAGATCTTCCTTCGCAAAATACCGCGTCACCCTCTGACCTCGCCATTCTCCTAGCAAATCTTCTAGCCCTAGCGTTGGCTGCTCTGGGGCATCAGTCCCAACACGCTGCTCTCGAATTAACGTCAGTTTAGAAAACCGACTGGCATTAAATAACATCACAAGGCGCAACCGTCGATTTTGATCTATCAAACAAGATTCTGCACCAAACGTTCCTTGAGGGGAAAAATAAACTGCGCCATCTGAAAAAGCCCCCGTCTCAAAAAACAGGGCACCCGCACCTGGAGCGCTAAAGTCTACGACCATTTCCTTGGGCACTCGCTCTGCTGAATCTGGAGCCTGATAAAACCGTTTCAACACCAGATGAATCAACCGATTATCGTCAATGCCTTCTAGGAAAATTAGGCTAGGAATATCTTCTTGCAACACCCCTTGAGGCGAAAAATAGGTGAAAGAACCCCGCCATTCTCCCAAGTTTTGCAACACACAATCCCATTGCGATTTCATCCGCTTCCCCTATCAGATTACAGTGGAGAAAACCGTGATCATTTTCCCCTATGGAACTCCGTCAAATCGAAACCGATCTCCAAAACTCAGACTTTCAGTATCGGCTGAGAGCGATCGCTGCCCTTAAAAATTATCCCTCAGAAATTGCTGTTCCCCTCCTCAACCGCCATGTTCAAGACCCAGAATTTTTGGTGCGATCGTTTGTTGCCAGAGAACTAGGGCGACAACAAACCTCCGAATCTTTTGCAGCACTGCTGCAAATCATTAAGCTCGACAACACCCCCAACGTCCGTGCCGAAGCCGCCAACTCTCTGTCGCTATTTGGTAGAGTGGCGGCATCCCATTTGGTACAAACCTTTTTTATTGATAACCATTGGCTGGTTCGTCGCAGTATTTTACCCGCTCTCGCCGAACTAGGCTGCCCCGAAGAGCTTTTAGAAGTTTGCGTCAAAGCCCTAGAAGGCGAAGATCTTAACGTTCAAGAAGAAGCGGTTGATGCGCTGGTCACGCTTAAGGGTTCGCGGCAGCATGACGCTGCCTTGGCACATATTTTGGCTATGAAAGATGCGGCATCAGAAGGAACCCGCATCCGGGTGGCTTACGCCCTCAAACAATTCTCTGAAGCCAGCGCCAAAGCAGGGCTGGCACAATTACGGCAGGATGTTCATCATCGTGTGGTGGGAGCCACAATGGAAGACTTAATTCCATAAAATCCGTAGATTTTATTAGAGAGCATTAGCAAAAAAAATTTAGATTAACCGTGCTAACGTTTACAGAAATTAATGCCAATGCTGGCAAAATTCGGAGAGGCTAAAAGTGTTAATGAAGTGAGGAAGAGACTATGGCTATTCCATCTGATGGACAAATGACTTGGAAGGTAGAAGGGGCGATCGACGCTGCTCTGCATTTGCGTCATAGTTCCACTGAGCCTTGGTCGCCCTACGAAGAGTTTCCCCAGTATTTCTTGCCCGATCCTCCCGAATTTTCTAAGGGCTATGCAACTTTTCTGGCACTGCTGAAGCGAGGCTGGAAGACAATTTAAGGGGACGATAAACCCAATTAAAGATGCGATCGCACTGTGCTTAATTCTGTTCAAAAATCTGTTGCAGTCATTATCCTAATTTGATGGACGTAAGGCGATCGAGACATCGGTTGCACAGACTTCTGTCCTCGTTCACAGTCTGCGGTGGGTCACTCCGTGGACTGTGAACAAGCTTGTGGAGTCCGACGCTATAGCGGGACTGCGAATCGAGAAGCCCACACGGTATGGGGAAGCGTCAGTGTGTGGGAGGATGTCACCCTCCCATCCCCGGAATCAGCCCACTACTTAATCGCTTGAGCGCCCGATTTGCCACATCGGCGTAGCGTAATTCGCCGCAAAGCACCTTAGCCATTTTCTCGGAAGCAGAAGGACGTTTAATCCCCACCTTGTATGCCACACCAGGAACCCGGTAAAATACGCCGGCAAGGCGCTGTGCCCATGCCATATCTTCGCCCCATTCGGCGTTGATGATGTTGGTGTACTCCTCTAGGGCATTGGCATTACCGGCGATCGCCCCATCAATTGCCTCTGCTGCCTTCACCCCAGTATAAATCGAAGGTCGAATGCCCTCAGCGGTCATGGGGTCAACGATACAGGCAGACTCTCCCACCAGCAGCGCGTTCTGGGTATGCAGCTTTTGGTTGCCATCCCACAGACAGAGCGGATGCCCATACTGCTTAGTGGTTTTCATATCGATGCCAAACAGAGTGGCATATTCCGCCAAAATGGCTTTGAAATCTTGCTTCTGGTCACCGCCCCGGAAGGTGCCGATGCCAATCGAATAGCCGTCGGCTTTAGGAAAGTTCCAAATGTAGCCGTTTTTGACCATGCCGAACTCAAAGTGAACGGCCTGAGGGCCAGTAATCTGTGCTGAAGCTTCGGCTTCGAGGGCACCCGCGAGGCGACGCTTGCGGTCTTTGAAGCCGAGCCAGTTTGCCATCATGCCTTTGGCTCCATCGGCAGCGACCAGGTAGCGACCTTCAACGGCACCGCTAGCAGTGTTAACTTGCCAGCGATCGCCCTTCCACGCAATGCCCTTAACTTCGGTGTTGTCTCGCAACTCCGCGCCCTGCTCCTGAGATTTTTGCACCAGGAAGTGATCAAAATGGTCGCGCCGGACTAGCCAAATGGGTTCGGTATTTTCCAGTTCGGCATCGACCGGATCACCCATTTTCCAGGTAAAGCGAAGGGATGAGACTTTGAGCGAGATCACGGGTGAGAAATCGAAGTCAAACCACTGAGCAATTTGAGGTGAAACACCACCACCGCAAGGCTTGTAGCGAGGTAGGGACTCTTTTTCTAGAATCAGGACAGAGCGTCCTTTTTTTGCCAAATGATAGGCGGCAGAACCACCTGCTGGCCCTGCGCCCACAATAATGCAGTCGTACATTAAGCTTCACTCCTAAGTGCGTCAAGTTTACCCGGTTGTTCGTAACCTCAACATCTACATACGGGAGAGGAGGATTTCAACCGGAAATTTTCTAACACGATCGAGCACCCTTCACAATTAAAGAAATCAGAGCGTTGTGATATCTTTCTCTTTTTCGCCCAAAACCTGGTCAACCTTGCTGACGTATTTGTCTGTTAGTTTTTGAATGCCGTCTTGTAAATCACGGGATTCGTCTTCAGGCAGGTCGCCCGCTTTCTCTTGTTTTCGCACCGCATCGACCGCATCTCGGCGGATGTTGCGGATGGAAACTTTGCCTTCTTCGGCAAATTTGGCGGCAACCTTTACCAGGTCTTTACGGCGATCGCTAGTCAAAGGCGGAATGTTGAGCCGGATGGTGCTGCCGTCGTTATTGGGCGTTAAACCGATGTCAGATAAGGAGATCGCCTTTTCGATGAGCGACATGGCGCCGCGATCGTAGGGCTGAATGGTGATGGTGCTAGAGTCAGGGGTGTTGATGCCCGCGAGCGCCTTCAGCGGGGTTGGGGTGCCGTAGTATTCAACGGAGATGCGATCGAGGATGGCGGCATTGGCGCGCCCCGTGCGAATCGTGTTGAAGGAGCGTTGAGTTGACTCAACTGCCTTCTGCATATGGCTTTCAATTTCAGATAATTTCACAAGACTCTCCCACGAGCGTTCCAATCGATTCTCCTAACACGGCTCGACGCACATTTCCCGAAACGGAGAGGTCGAACACAATGATAGGGATATGGTTATCTTTGCACAGAGCGATCGCGGCTGTGTCCATAACTCGTAAATCTTGAGTAATGGCATGGGAAAAAGTCAGGCTTTTGTACCGTTTGGCATGGGGGTTAAGCTTCGGATCTGAGTCGTACACCCCGTCTACTTTGGTTGCCTTAAAGACAACTTCGGCGTTGATTTCAGCCGCCCTCAGAGCGGCAGTGGTATCGGTGGTAAAGAAGGGATTGCCTGATCCGGCGCCAAACACCACCACCCGACCTTTTTCTAGGTGGCGAATGGCGCGACGACGGATATAAGGCTCGGCAACTTCTTTCATTTCGATGGCAGACATAACGCGAGTCGGAACATCCTCCCGCTCCAGTGCATCTTGAAGGGTCATGGCGTTCATGACGGTGGCAATCATGCCGATGTAGTCTGCGGTTGCCCGATCCATTCCGGCTGCCGCGCCTTTGACCCCTCTAAAAATGTTGCCGCCGCCGACTACAATTGCAACTTCTACTCCATGTGCGGCAATATCTTTCACTTCTTGGGCAATGCCCTGGACAATAGTAGGATCTATTCCGTAGGCGAGGTCGCCCATCAATGCTTCACCGCTTAGTTTCAGCAAGATCCGCTGGTAAGTTAAGCCCATGTAGTGTTGGTTCTTCTAGCTCTAGGGTTCTCGTTCCAACTAAAAGATAGCAGCAGAAACACATTCTGTGACACTGTGGGACTTTTACGTATATTTTCGTAATGTGAACTTAAATAGATATGTTTTTGCAACATACTGGGCTACTGACACAACTTAATAGAGCAGCCAACGGCACTCGTGGAAAAATTGACAATCGCCTGCTGAGCAAGAAGTTGGGCGATCGCATCTCTGGCATAATTAACTTTAACTACCTCTGGATCTAGCGGCTGATCATCGATTGCACCATTGTAACAAATGGCACTTGAGCGGTCAATTAAAAACAGTTCGGGGGTACGTTGGGCAGCAAAACTCTCGGCAACATCTTGGGTAACGTCTCGGAGGTAGGGGAAGTTAAGACCTTTTTCTTGGGCGAAGCTCTTCATTTTTTCAAAGCTGTCGGCGGGGTATTGCTGGTCGTCGTTGGCGTTGATGCCGATGAGGGTGAAGCCTTGGCTTTGAAAGTCGGTTTGAATTTGCCTGAGGCGATCGAGATAAAGGTTTATTCTGATCACTGGACAAGAATGAACACGTCGTATTTATTTAAATGCTGCTAATATGCCTCTGTTTGTTAGATGAACAATAGATAGGCTGTTTAAATAAGTACAACGTTAGAACCTGCTATACGTACACCTAAAGCTGAGATCATACAATTATGGCAAGACACGCAACTGGTTTCTTCTCAGACTTTCAAGAATTCATCCGTCAAGGCAACGTCGTCGAGCTGGCAGTTGCTGTCATTATTGGCGGTGCTTTTGGCAAAATTGTGGAATCTTTTGTCGCAGATATGATTACGCCCGCTCTTCTCGCGCCAGCGCTGAAGGCAGCCAATGTTGATGACTTATCAAAACTGACAGCAGGAACCGTGAAGTACGGATCGTTTCTAGCGGCTGTGATCAATTTTCTGATCATTGCCTTCTCAATCTTTGTCGTGATTCGGATGCTTGAAAGTGCCAAAAAGAGGTTTTTACGGCAGCACGCTGTAGACGCAGCAGAGGAAGCGGCTGATCCTTCCTATTCTATTGTCTCAAGAGCGGCTCACCACTGCAATCGAGCGGCTGTCTCAAGTGATGGAATCTCGTTAGTCTCGGCTACAAATCTTTAGAGATAGGGTGTTCGCTGCCTTCGATCGCAGCACTACCGTTGACTGCACCGAGCTGTTGGCGAACATCATCGATCGCATCATTAAGCTGCGCAATTTTATCTTCTAGCCCGCGCCGCGCGACTTCAATGGTCTGCTCAGTGGGCTGCTTTAGGTTGCGTTTTTTATTCACTTTCGAGTCTAATTTTTTTAGACCCTCTGCATCTACTCCTTCAGACTGAGACAGCCGCGACGAAACCAACACGCCCGCAATGCCTCCAACGACACCGCCAACAATGGTTCCTAATATGAATCCACCTAAAAAGTTATCATCTTGCTGGCTCATTCCGAACCCCCTCATGATTCTAAATTGAACTTTATTGAACGCTTAAACTGTGCCAAAGGTGCGATCGCCCGCATCGCCCAATCCTGGCACAATATAGCCCAAACCATTTAACCCCTCATCAATAGCGGCGGCATAAATCACTAAACCTGGATATGCCACATTCAGCTTTTGCAGCGCCGTCGGTGAGGTGACCACCGAGATAATCCTTACCTGTGCCGGATCGACTCCTCGCGCTGTTAATTCTTCCATCACCGTGGTGATCGTACCACCCGTTGCCAGCATCGGTTCTGTAATTAAAACCCGCGTTTCTGGCGCAAACTGCTCAGGGAATTTGTTGAGATAAATGCTGGGTTCTAACGTTTCTTCATTGCGCACTACTCCGATATGGTAAATCGAAGCAAGGGGCAATAGCGATTGGGCACCATCTAATAGCGACAGCCCTGCCCGCAAAACTGGAATGACCGCGATCGGCGCTTCTGGGTTAATAAAGGTGGCGGCGCAGGGGGCAAGAGGCGTATTAATCGTAGTTTCCACGGTCGGCATCCAGTCTCGAATCGCTTCGTAGGTGAGCCATCGACCTAGTTCAGTCATGGCGCTGCGAAACAAAACGGAAGGCGTTCCTTCATCGCGGGCAACCGCTAGCCAATGTTGAATAAGCGGGTGGGGCGGAACGTAGACACGAAGTTGGAGAGCCATTGAATGGGAAAAGCCACAATTAGATTACCGATTACATTACCATTCATCGGGAACAGTAGGCAGTTAGAGGATGTTTGAAAAGTATTACCCATCTCCCGTAGGGGCGCGGCATTCGGCGAAAAAGTTCTCGGACTCACCCAAAAATGATCGTCTGAATGCCACGCCCTTACACCCTGATGTCACTCTTACGGCAATTCCTTGAGAACATCTGTCAGCATTTCAATCATTTGATCAATGTGGTGTTTTTCAATGATCAGTGGGGGCGAAAGGGCAATAATGTCGCCGGTTGTCCGAGTCAGTAAGCCCTTCTCGTAGCAGCGCAGGAAACAGTCGAAACCACGGGCGCCAGGTTTACCTGGAATTGCCGCGAGTTCAATGCCTGCGACTAAGCCCAAATTGCGAATGTCAATAACGTGCGGCAACCCTTTAAGTGAATGAACCGCTTCTTCCCAATAGCCCGAAAGATCGTGTGCCCGTTGAAATAGTCCTTCCTGCTCGTAAATGTCTAGCGTGGCTAATGATGCCGCACAGGCGACCGGATGACCGGAGTAGGTGTAGCCGTGGAATAGCTCGATCGCATTCTCTGCACCGCCCATAAATGCGTCATAAATGTTAGGGCGAACAAAGACGGCTCCCATCGGTACAGTGCCGTTTGTAATGCCTTTCGCAACGATCATCATATCGGGCATAACGCCGAAGTATTCAGTGGCAAAACTAGCTCCTAGTCTGCCAAAACCTGTGATCACTTCGTCAAAAATCAATAAGATTCCATACTGGTCACAAATCTTTCGCAACCGCTGTAAGTAGCCTTGCGGCGGCACTAAAACCCCGGTTGATCCGGCGACGGGTTCGACAATAACAGCGGCAATATTGGAGGCATCATGAAGCGCCACAATTCGCTCCAAGTCGTCAGCTAAATGTGCCCCCCATTCGGGCTGCTGCCGACTGAAGGCATTGTGCTCCAGGTCATGGGTGTGAGGTAGGTGATCGACCCCGGTGAGGAGGCTGCCGAAAAACTTGCGGTTGCCGCCAATACCGCCCACAGAAATACCGCCAAACCCAACTCCGTGGTAGCCGCGTTCGCGTCCGATCAAGCGCTGGCGGGTGCCTTGCCCACAAACGCGATGATAAGCGATCGCAATCTTCAGCGCCGAATCGACTGCCTCTGAGCCAGAGTTGGCAAAAAACACATGGTCAAATCCAGAGGGCGCTAGCTTGACGAGGCGATCGGCAAGTTCAAAAACGCCAGGATGACCCATTTGGAAAGCAGGGGCATAGTCTAGCGTCATCACTTGCTTTTGAACGGCGTTGGCGATCGCCTCTCGCCCATGCCCAGCATTAACACACCACAGACCCGCCGTGCCATCTAGCACCTGTCGTCCATCTTCAGTTGTATAGTGCATATCTTTTGCCGACACCATAATGCGCGGGGCAGCTTTAAACTGCCGATTCGCAGTGAAGGGCATCCAGAATGCTTCTAGCTCGGGACGGGTGAGTTGTTGCATGGGTTTTGATTAGTACGTGTATACTATTTTGAGATAACCTTTTAGAAGTTACCTAGTTCTGAAACTGCTTACGCTTGGGGCAGCAACGCCACAATTTGTTCAACAAACTGCTGATGATCAACCACAGGTTTAGAGATGTAATCATCAGCGCCGCTTTGTAAGAGGAAGTTCTCGCGATCGCCCTGCATAGCGTGAGCCGTCACTAGGATAATAGGTAAACTGGCGGTTTCTGGGTCAGCTTTTAACATTTGCGTGATCCGAATGCCATCCACTGGTTTACCCTGATAAACGCTATGGGAAAGCGAAACATCCATCAAAATCAAATCTACCTCCCGTGACTGAGCAATTTTCATGACCTCGTCTACGTTTTCAGTATGCTTAACTTCTAGCCCTGCCCGTTTGGTCAAAATCTTGGAAAACACTCGTGCATTAATCAAGTCATCTTCTACTATCAGAACTGTTTTCATAAGCTGTCTACCTGCTCAATCTCAAAATGCTGTATTTCATTAATCTTTTAGCAATCAATCTACAGTAGATGCCTATCCCTAAGCCTACGATATTTATTACTCTTAAAACAGCCTGTTAAATAAATAGGAACGTTAGTCTTTCTAGTTAGGGATCTGCATTGAAATAAAGTCCCAATGGGATGCGTTAGCTTTCTAGCCCCCTAAATCCCCCAATTCTGGGGGACTTTGAAAGGCTCGGAAGTCCCCCAGAATTGGGGGATTTAGG
>Ga0105049_10010269_pt1 | contig 10747 bp, 3 predicted proteins | sample MAT06_FD_78087 | JGI IMG/M metagenome (GOLD analysis project Ga0105049, IMG submission 78087) | Freshwater microbial communities from Lake Fryxell liftoff mats and glacier meltwater in Antarctica - MAT-06 | ecosystem: Environmental > Aquatic > Freshwater > Ice > Liftoff microbial mat | place... | reverse complement strand
TAAAGGTAGCATCAGCCGTTTCTTGCAATGACCGGGCCGTGGACTTGGCAGTGGATCTAGCCTCTAACCGTGTGTTTGTGGTCGGGTCCGCCGATAACCTGCCTGCCATACTTATTTTCAATGCTTCCTCGGGCAGCTATCTTAGCAAGATAAACTTTGGTGGCAGTGGCAGTGGCAACATCAGCGGGATAGATTATCGCGGAGGTTTTATTTATGTCATTGGCAGCTACACAGGGCAAGTAACAATCACTGACGGGGGCGGAACGACTGCCTTTACTGGCGGTGGCATTTTTGTAGCAAAATTCAATGCTGCCAGTGGTGCATTGGTATTGTCAAAACGCATTTATCCAGCAACAACGGGCACATTGTATGGTTATGACATCAAGACTTCAAACAGCCATGGTGTGTACATTTCAATGTCCACCAGAAGCAATATTCTCATACAGGGTTCTACGGTGTATACTTATTCTTCCTCAGGATTTGACGCCGTATTGATGTCACTCAATTCCACTTTCAATTTCAGTTGGGCCAAGCAAGCCGACAATTATGTCTCTGGCTTTTCCAGGGCCATGCCTGTGTTCTTTCACCAACCCAACAATACGGCGACCTACCTCTATATCGGTGTACCGCGTGCCAACAACGACTCCCGCCTGAAAAGGTACACGACGACTGGCTCACTCATCACCAGTATTACCCTTAATCGTACTTTGCTTGATATAGCGGCTTCAACTTGCGGGAAGGTGTACGTTACAGGCTGCACCGCAACAGTAAACCCAGATCTGCCATGCTGGCTTTCCAATACCAACTTGTTTATCTCCTGCCATTCCCAAACTTCTCTGGCACAAGAATGGATCATGCAGTCCTCCGGTGGCTGTGCTTACGGTGAGGGGATCGTGACTGACCCACAAGGTAACCCCGTCGTTTGTGGTAATTTCTCGGGTGCGGGGCCGTCCATTTTGGAATTCGGTGCAAACCTGTCGCTTACCGCCGGTTCGAGGTCTTTCGTAGTTCATTTGACTACAAACAGCCCTTGCTGTGCCACAGGCAATTACGCGCTTGACTTTGACGGCATCAACGACTATGTCCAGACGCTTTCCGCGCCTTTGACAGGCAATGCGAATTTTACCATCGAAACTTGGTTTCGCACCTCGGCCAGCAACAATGCCTTTCGGCGTGTTATCGGTTGGGGAGGCACGAGCACCCGCTTCGAACTGGGAGTAAAAAACGGGAAATTGGCCTATTATCACTACCCTGGTAGTATGAGCATGGAGGCTACACTTACCAACGTCGTTAATGACAATGCATGGCACCACCTGGCAGCAACCCGGAATGGCAATACGCTTATTCTCTATCTAGACGGTGTGCAAGTGATGCAGAAAACCCTGGCCAACACCTTTAACTTTGGCACGCCCTTCTGCATAGGCCGTTGGCCGGGCGGCTCAAACCCAACTGGGCAAAATTGGTTGGGTCAGGTAGATGAAGTGCGCGTTTGGAACGTAGCCCGAACCCTGGCGGATATAAACACGACCCGTTATTGCAAGCCTCCTACTGCATCGCCAGGGCTGGTGCTCCACTATAGTTTCCAAAATCTTGGCGCCAATAGTGTCCCCAACAATGTCCTCCCAGTCAACCCAGGCACACTGAACAATTTTGCTTTAATCGGAAATACTTCTAATTGGGTGTGTTCCAATCTGTTCTTGCCCGCTTGTTTCTTTTCCCCTACGGTGGAGGAACGCATTGAGGAGGAAGAAACAGAAAACACACTAAGCTCCCCTTCTGGCGCGGCCATCTTGTTCCCCAATCCTGCAAGACAGGAACTAACCATTCAGTTGGCGCAAGCGGCTACCTCGCTGGTGAAAATCAATGTGTATAACCTTTCTGGGCAGGTGTTGCGACAGCAGACCATATCGGAGGGCGATCAATCCGTACAAATGGATGTGTCTGATTTGCCCCCTTCGCTCTATTTAGTGGAAATACAACTGGCTTCAGGCCAAAAAGAGGTGCTAAAATTGATGAAGCAATAGGAAGAGAAGACAAAATGGCCTAATACGTACGGCCTATCTTTTTGATTAAAGAGCCCCACTATTCGCACAAAAAGATAGTTGTCTGATCAAAAAGTAATCTACTTGAAAGTAACAAGTTATTATTCACCCGTTCCTAGTTTATTCCAGTAACCCACAACAAGTACAAAACATGAGCCACTCCGTCCCAAAAATCCTGGGATGGGTGGCCCATGTTATATTGACATCCTACTGCATAAGAAGTGTTATATTTGTTCGCCCAAATTAGCCCTTTTGAGTGTTCAGAAATCTGTGTCAACTGCTGGTTCTGCAGATTTCTGAACAATCCCGCCTTTCAAAAAAACAACATCATAAAACTTCCAGCTAATGAAAAAAATCACTTTTCTTTCTCTCCTCTTCTGTTGTCTCACCACTGCCTTGTTTGCTCAAGATGTAAGGGGCGATATCTTCACTGGCTGTGCAACCGATCTATTGCACCGCCTACACCCCGAACTCCAGGCTGCGCAAAGACAGCACGACCAAGCAGCCTATGAAGCAGCGGTCAAACACCCTGGTGCATCACTTGCAGACCATACCACACGCACCCTGCCCGTGGTCGTTCACATCATCCACAACGGCGGCCCCGAAAACATCCCGGATGCTCAGGTACAACAAGGCCTCGCACAATTGAACGCAGCGTTCAACGCAAGTTTTGGAACGGGCATCAACACCGAGATAGAATTTTGCCTTGCGCAGCGCGACCCCAATGGGCAAACGACCAACGGCATTACGCGCGACCAGTCGTCCTTGACGAGTTTCACCATGGAATCGCAAGACCTTGCTCTCAAAAACCTGAACCGTTGGGCGCCCACTTGTTATATCAATATCTGGGTGGTTTCGGCCATTAACAGCCAGAGTAGTGGCAATGGCGTGGTCGGATACGCCTACTTCCCTTCCGCACATGGACAGAACATAGATGGCATCGTGGTGGAAGCAGATTATTTCGGCTCCAGCCAGGCCAACACGGGCGTTTTAGTACACGAAATGGGTCACTATTTAGGCTTGTACCATACGTTTGAAGGAGGATGCCCGAACAACAACTGTCTGCTGGATGGCGACCGGGTATGCGACACGCCGCCCGACCAAACGACCTTCTCTTCTTGCAACCCAAACGCAAATTCCTGTAGCACTGATGCCAATGACCTCTCCTCAAACAATCCTTTCACGATGGATGTCGCGGATTTAGGCGAAGACTATATGGACTATTCCACCCTGCAATGTTTTTCCAAAATTACCCAAGGGCAAAGCGAGCGGATGAACTGGTTCATTACCAACGTGCGCAGCAGTCTGTTCGGCTGTCTATCCTGCCAAACGCCTTGTCCGGCCTTACTGACGGCTACTATCACGATACCTTCCGGGGCACAAACGATTACCGTAGGCAGCAGCCTGAATTTCTCGGCGTTTGCGTCAAATACTACGAACTACGCCTGGAATATTGACAATGGACCCCTTTTGGTCAATAACCTCAACGTCAATATCCCATTCAACACGGTCGGGACGTTTTGGGTAAAATTCCGGGCCATCAGCAGCGACCCGTTATATTGCGTGGATGCGCTGGACTCTGTAGAAGTGACTGTTGTCTGCGATGTGCAGGCGGTATTTTCCGTGCCAGCCGTCATCCAGAATGGTCTCCCCGTCATCTTTGGCAACAACAGCACCAATGCTACCAGCTATGAATGGAGCCTGGACAACGTAGCAGTTGCTATCACTACTGACCTCAATTACACCTTTGCGAACACTGGGGTTTACCAATTGTGCCTCCGTGCCATCAATGCCAATTGTTCGAGCACACTCTGTGCCACCGTGTATGTGCAATCCAATGGCGATCCGGCTCCAGGTTGCGACAATACTTTTATCAAGTCGCTGTCGGACATGGGCGGTACGCGGCCCAATATTTTCCCGCATCCCAGTGGGGATTTCTTTGCCACTGGCCTGCGGAACGACAGCACCGTCATCACCCGTTTTGATCAAGGCGGCAATGCGCTTTGGGCCAGGGCTTTCCGGTTTGACAATGATGTGTTTCAGGTTCGGGACATGTACGTGGATGTTTCGGGGGATTTGATTGGGGTCACCAATCCGGAAGTACTTTTAACAGGCCAACAGCGATCTATGGCATTCCGCTATAACCTGACCAGCAACACCTTTGCCTGGATCAAGAGTTTTGCAACGATGCAATACACCCAAATCCACCCCTTAGGCGCTGACGACTGCGTGATGACCGGCAGCAATAATCAGGGGATCTGCCAGCTTACCAAAATCAATAAAAACACCGGCGCTATCAGTGGCTATAATTGGCAGGGAGAAGGCGGCGAATTTTATTCCTCTTCTTATAATGGAAGCCTCTACGGGGCCACCAGGAGGTACTATAATGCCGGTGGCGATTTCCGCACCGCTATTTTTGCGCACAACATCAACACGGGCGCCTTCCAATGGCAGAATTCGATTATTTCTGTGGGAAATACCGGAGGCCCAAATCAAACGCGCATGTACCCTGAAAAGCCAATCATTGACAATGACAATCTAGTCGTGCTCGCATCCGGCGACCTCCAGGGATTCTCTGTTTACCTCAACTCCCCCGTTGAATTGGTAGCCGCCAAAACAACCATGGCGGGTGATGTGCTGTGGACAAAACAGTATGTCATAACTGGCTTTGACCGCCCGGTAGCCTCGGCAGTGGTGGCAACAGCAACCGGGTATTACATGGTTTGCAACCTTTATCAAGCCTCTTTGGGAGATTTTGGGTTTGGCGCTTTGATTAAAACGGATAAGCAGGGGAATGTCGCGTGGGCAAAACGACTGGGTATTTCGGGGAAAAATATCGTCCGGAACGTCATGGAACGCAATGGTTTTTTGTACCTGACCATGTCGTCTGACAGCTATGGATCAAATGATCTTCTTTTGCTGAAACTAGACGATCAGGGGAATACGAATACCGATTGTGAGTTTATCCAGCCTGTCACGGTGAATGCCATCAACATGACCAACATTCAGAATCAAAGAAATTACGCCGTCATCAACAGCGGCCCAAGCCCTGCACCGATCAACACGCTGTCTGCAAGTACCTCCCTGGCCACCGTTACTTACTGCAATACGCCCTGTCTTTGCCCCGAAATCCTGCTTTCAGCCGGCCCTGACAGCACTATTTGTCTGGGACAATCGGTAAGCCTGCAAGCCACGCCAGGTTTCGACCTTTATGCATGGAGCCCAGCGGCAACGCTGGATAACCCCAACATTCAAAACCCGGTCGCCACACCCGTGGCCACGACCACTTATACCTTAGACGCCATTCAATACGGGGTTGAATTGGTGGTGAACAGTGATTTTAGTCAGGGCAACACGGGCTTTACCAGCGGTTACATCTCGGGTGGAATCGGATTCGGGCACTATAACATAACGAACAACCCTTTACTGCTTAACAACCAGTGGATTATCCCCCAAGATCATTCCCCATCAGCAGACAACCTGATGATGATGATAGACGGAAATAACACAGCCAACCTACCAAACATTTGGCGACAATCCGTTTTGGTACAGCCCAACACGGACTACATATTCCAGTTTTGGGGAGCGATGGCCTATTTTTCAAATCCGCCAAAAATTCAGGTAAAGAACAATGGAATCATCATAGGCACCTTTGACCTGCTGGGCGGCAATGCCATGGTAGGCATCTGGCAAAAATTTACCCTTCTGATTAACTCAGGCGCAGCAACACAGTTCAGCATCGAATTGATAGATCTGAATACGGCTTCCATTGGCAATGATTTTGCACTGGACGATATCAGTTTGCGCGCCGTTTGCCAATATACCGATAATGTGACCGTCACGATAGCAGATTTTTCTGCTCCAACCCTGAACTTAGGACCGAACATCACGGCCTGTACCAATGCGGTGCACACCTTTGATGCCGGTGCTGGTTTTGCAAGTTACCTCTGGCAGGACGGCAGCATCAACCGAACCCTTACATCATTTGTTACGGGCACTTACTGGGTTTCTGTACGAGACAGTTGTGGGGGCATTCAACAGGACACGGTGCAGGTAATACTTTCACCGAGCCCAACCATAGATTTGGGTGCCGACCAAACGATTTGCGCAGGCAACAGCATCCCGCTTTCCTATACCAGCAATGGTGTGCTCACCAGCTACAACTGGTCGCCGTCAAACGGCCTAAGTTGTTCCAATTGCCCGGCGCCAGTGGCTTCCCCACTCGCAACAACGGTTTATTACTTCGCTGGCTCCACTGCCGATGGTTGCACGATTCTTGACAGCATGACAGTTATTGTAAACCCGCACATTGCAACCATACAAAACATTTCTCAATGCGCTGGTGAACCGTTTTTCTTCAATGGGACTATTTATACATCCAGTGGCGTCTATACAGAAATTTTAACGAGCTTCAATGGTTGCGATAGCGCAGTAACGATCCATCTAACTTTTGTCCCCCTGAACACCCGTGCAGAAACCATCACATTCTGTCCAGGCGAATCGGTCAACATCGGTGGCGTCCCTTATTCCCAACCAGGCACTGTCGTTGACACCTTGATGTCCAATACCAGCAACTGTGACACCATCGTGACCTACACCCTTCAATACCAGCCCGATGTGCCCTCTGTAGTTACGGTCAATTGCCCCAATACGATCAATATCCCGGCAATGCCTGGGGCTCCGCCTTCTGTGGTATATTATGATCTGCCAACGACAACAACGGACTGTCCATGCCCCGGCATTTCGCTGACGCTTACGGCAGGTTTACCTTCTGGCGATGTGTTTCCACCTGGCCTCACCACGGTTTGTTATGCCGCGCAAGACAGTTGCGGAAATTCATCTGATTGTTGTTTTAAGGTGTTTATACGCGAAGAGATGCCCTGCGACATAAAAGAAAACGGTTGCATGAAATACGAACTGCTCACCATCACAGCAGATTCTGGGCAGAACTATACCTACCGTATCCGTGTGACGAACCATTGTACGGATGAGTTGATTTACACGGCCATTGAATTGCCCAGCGGAACTACCGCCATTAAGCCACTAGACCTTGCTGTTTTTGATGGCGGAGCTGGGCGGCTATACGACATCAGGAACCCCAATGCGTCGCCGTTCTATTCCATCCGTTTCAAGACCATAGGCCCGGGTATTTCAGGCGGTCAATCCGAGATATTCCGATATACCTTGCCAGCACAAACGGATCCATTGTACATAAATATCGGCTCGCGCATGGCCTCACAAGCCTATTACGAAGCGCATCTCAATACATTCAATTGTCCCGTGGGCACCACCCCCGAAGGAGAAAAACCAGCGGAACGCAGTTTGTCACCTAGGATCAAGGGAGCAGCATTGCGACTTTTCCCAAATCCCAGCGCGGGCGAGGTTTTTATTGATCTCGCAGACTGGAATGGCGCAACGGTGCAAATTCGATTGCTCAATGTGTACGGCCAGCAAATGGATCAGATTTTTGTAGTTGCCGGGAAAACACCCTCCCTGCTACAAATGCCGGAAGGCATGGCAAATGGCCTGTACATTTTAGAATGTAGCGATGGCCGGAAAACAAAACAGAGTGTGCGATTTGTGTTGCAGCGGTAATCGGGCGTAAGGAACGCGGCACAAAAAAGGGGCGGCTAAAAGCCGCCCCTTTTCCATTTAGGAGTGAGAGAATAATAACTTGTTCCTTATCAATCTTCATCCGCCGGAGATCCAATTTCCGGCACATGCGAGCTCTCGCCCGGTGTAGGATCAATAAACGGTCGTTTGCCGATAATTGCCTCCAGATCAGCGCGGTGCAGCACCTCTTTTTCCAGCAAGGCTTTGGCCAGTGCGTCGAGTTGCTTGCGCTTGTCTTTCAACAAAGTTTTGGCGCGTTTGTATTGATCTTCGATCATTATTTTCACCTCCTGGTCAATGAGATAGGCCGTTTGCTCCGAGAAGGGGCGGTTGAAACTATCGTTGAGCATGGAGTAGTACGACACGTTGCCTACTTTTTCGCTAAAACCGTGGTTCACGATCATGTCGTAAGAAAGGCGCGTGATGTGATCGAGGTCGCTTTGAGCGCCCGTACTGATCTGGTCAAAAACAACCGATTCCGCCGCACGGCCACCGAGGGTCATGCAAATATCGTCGAGCAGTTTTTCCTTCCGGGTGATGTACTGCTCTTTGGGAAGGTACTGCGCGTAGCCCAGCGCAGCAAGCCCGCGTGGCACGATGGTCACTTTCACCAGTGGGTGCGCGTATTCCAAAAACCAGCCACAAATCGCGTGGCCCGCTTCGTGGTAGGCAATAATCTGCTTCTCTTCCGGACTGATGATCTTGTTCTTTTTCTCCAGGCCACCGATGACTTTGTCCAGGGCATAGTTGAAATCGTCCAAGTCCACCGCCGTTTTTTCACGACGGGCGGCAATCAGTGCGGCCTCGTTACAAACGTTGGCGATGTCCGCGCCCACAAAACCGGGCGTCATTTCCGAAAGTGTGATCGCCTTGACATCGGGTGACACCTTGATACTTCTCATGTGCACTTCGAAAATTTGCGCACGGCCTTTCAGGTCAGGGCGTCCTATGCCAATTTGACGGTCGAAACGACCTGGGCGCATGAGGGCCTGGTCAAGAATGTCAGGGCGGTTGGTAGCAGCCATGAGGATTACCCCCTTGTCGGTCGGGAAACCGTCCATTTCCACCAGGAGTTGGTTGAGGGTGTTCTCGCGTTCGTCGTTACCGCCTTGCACTGCGCCTCGGCCGCGGGCACGTCCGATGGCATCTATTTCGTCAATAAAGATGATACAAGGTGCTTTTTCGCGGGCATTGCGGAAAAGGTCGCGCACTCGGCTTGCACCGACACCGACAAACATTTCCACAAAATCAGAACCCGAAATCGAGAAAAATGGCGCATTGGCTTCGCCCGCTACGGCTTTGGCCAGCAAAGTTTTACCCGTACCAGGTGGCCCCACGAGCAGTACCCCTTTGGGTATTTTGCCCCCCAAAACCGTATATTTTTTCGGATTTTTCAGAAAATCTACTACCTCCATCACCTCTTCTTTGGCTTCGTCGAGACCAGCCACGTCGGCGAAAGTGGTGTTCACTTTGGAATTGCTGTCAAAGAGGGTGGCCTTTGATTTTCCGATGTTGAATATTTGTCCACCAGGACCACCCGGGCCACCACCCATACGCCGAAGGATAAAAATCCAGAGGCCGATGAATATGAGAATGGGCAGACCGAAATTGACCATCACAGCCGACCAGTTGATTCGGTCTTCTATTTTGAGTTCAATGGGCTGCTGTTTTTTCTCCTTGATGATTTGCTCGTTGATCTTGTCTATCTTGGACGATGCCACTTCGATACTGCCGATGTTCATCACATAATGCGGCTGGTCGGTATTGAAAAGTGATTTTTTGGGCACTTTTACCTTTGTGGAATGTTCGGAGACGCCCAGTGAGTCCTTTTTGATATAGACATAAGCCTCCTTGGGATTTACCACAATGAAGCGTTCGATATGGCCTTTTTTAGCCCATTTATCTATATCTGTCCAACTGGCATTCTCGGGTTTCCCCGAAAACTTGGTGAACTGCAAAGCCAGAAGCCCCAACCCGATGAGGATAAATACCCACATAAAATTGAAGCGCGGCATACCACCACCCTCGCCGTTTTCCTCGGGGCGGCGTTGCTCGGGCGATTCGTCTTTTTTCTTTTTGTCTTCCATGATTGTAGCGCGAAATTCATTTCGCGAAATGATTGTTTTGATGCGACCAACAAAAGTCTGAGCCTGTAAACAAGTTATATTTTCACAGGATTTGCCGGATTTAAACCTCTCCGTACTCCGTCACTTTCGCGTCGCTCCAAAGATGTTCGAGTTCGTAGAAATCGCGCGTTTCAGGGTGAAAAACGTGAACCACGGTATTGAAATAGTCCATCAGAACCCACTTGGAATTGCTCGAGCCTTCGGTGTGCGAGGGCGCGGTTTCAAGTTCTTCCTTTACCTTTTTGTGGATGCTATCGGTGATGGCCTTAACGTGGGTGTTGGAATCGCCTTCGCAGATGATGAAAAAATCTGCCGGTGCGTCGCCGAGTTTCCGAAGATCGAGTTGCACGATCTTTTTGCCTTTTTTGTCGCGGATACCCTCAACGATGGCGTGGTTGAGTTGTTCGAGTTGCGGTTGTTTTGTCCGCCGGTTGGGAATGCTGACCAAATTGTTGATATAATTTTGATTTAGTACTGTGGATGTTGAACCTTGGATATTTGGACTTTGGAAAAAATAAGATTGGATCTCTAATATCCAACGTCAAACGTCCACAGTCCAAGAATCCCAAAAATTTAAGATCAAAGGTATGAGAAAAGGCTGTTATTTTGGCCTTCCCATTTTTGAAACACATGTCAAACACCCTCTTTGTAGGAAAGGTTTACCACCGTTTCGACGAATTGCCCTCTACGAACGATTGGGCTGCCAAATTAGTTGCCCTTTCTGATGTCAGTTCCCCTTTGAACGGTTTGGAAGGGAGTGCAAAAACCAAGCCGCCGGAAGGAACCGTGGTCAGGGCTGCCAATCAGACAGCCGGGCGCGGGCAACTTGGCAGTAAATGGCATAGCGCACCTGAGGAAAACCTGCTGTTGAGCATTATCCTCTACCCTACCTGGCTCGAAGCCCAGGCGCAGTTTTATCTGAGCATGGCGGTGGCTTTGTCGCTACGCGATGTGGTGGTGGGTTTA
>Ga0105049_10010267_pt1 | contig 10749 bp, 11 predicted proteins | sample MAT06_FD_78087 | JGI IMG/M metagenome (GOLD analysis project Ga0105049, IMG submission 78087) | Freshwater microbial communities from Lake Fryxell liftoff mats and glacier meltwater in Antarctica - MAT-06 | ecosystem: Environmental > Aquatic > Freshwater > Ice > Liftoff microbial mat | place... | reverse complement strand
TTGTCCTGCATCACCTTTACTTATTTTAATTCATGGTGGTGGTTTTACGGCAGGAACTCCAAATATGATGGATAGTTTAGCCTTCAAATTTGCAAAAATGGGATACGTTTGCGCCTCCATTAAATATAGGTTAGGGTGGCAAGGTGGCATTTGTCCAACTGATTCTTCAGAAGCAATCAGAGCTTGGTTTCGAGCCGTTCAAGATATTAAAGGGGCTATTCGTTACTTTAAGAGAATGCAACAGTTTTCGGTTTAGATACCAACAATATTTTTTTAGCTGGTTGGAGCGCAGGTGGATATGCTGCAATTGGTGCAGCATACTCTGATTTAGAATCTGAAACACCACCTTTTTGCTCAGATTTAGGTTCCATAGAAGGCGAACTTAATGTGGGAAATCACTCTTCAAACGTTAAAGCAGTATCGACCTTTTCAGCCGCATTTCTTTTTCCAAGTCATACAAATGCAGGCAGAAATCCAGGAATAATTATGTTTAACAATTCCTTTGATGCCTACGATATTCCAATTTCTTGCGGCAAATGGTGGAACTTCGGAACCTGCGAAAACTCATATCCACAAGCTTGTGGCATCGAAACTATGCTTCCATTATTTCAGCAAAATAATATCACAGCAGCAAATATAATTTACGAGTATCAAACAACGAATGAGTTTAATTCTCATTGGCTTCACAACCCTAATTATTTTCCTTTTTGGAATGAAGAAACAGATAGTATGGCCAATTTTTTTCAGCAATTTATTACTGTCGATATACCTTTAATTGTAAATCCGATTAATTCAGAAAATCAAAGGAATTATTTAGTTCCAGCATTTTCAGATTATCAATTACCTAACCTTTTAACTGGGAATTTGTATTCAATAAATGGGCAATTAATTGCAATTGTCATACAAGGTAGAATTTATTCGCAATTACCTGGTATTTATATTTTAAAAACGAAGTCTACCATCAATAAAATAATTGTATATTAATTTTTTGAAGTTTTCTTTAAAATGATTTTATTTCTCCACTATAAATTTGCTAAAATACCTGTCATCAATACAAATAAAATAAACACCATTTTGTAATTCACTTATATTTATTTCTTTTTCAGCTTTTAAGAAAATACTTTCAATAACATTTTTTCCTGTCACATCCATTACTTTATATTTATTTCCAGCCGTATTTAAATACAATTTATCTTTAGCAGGATTAGGAAATAAGAATATATTATTTTCATTAACACGAATTAATCCAGTGGAATTTGTTAATTGAATGTTCATAAATTTAGGGTCACTTTGGCATCCATTATTATCTTCCACAATAATTTGCATGCTCAATTCACCTTCAACATTATCAAAGAAAACTACTACACTATCTTTATCACTAGTAAAAAGAGTACTTGTAATTAAGTCAGAATTATCATTAAATATCCAAAAATAAGTATATCCAGCGGCACCATCAACATGAAATACTGCCGTGCTTCCCGGAACTTGAATGGTATCTCCAATAATTGAAACTTCAGGAGAAGGAAAAACCACCGCTTGCACAGTATCGCTTCTATTGCTGCAATTGTTTAATGTAATTTGAACAATATATGTCCCTGAGTTTGCTGGTGTGCTATTTAAAATCTGCGTATTTCGTGCGTTTACATTAAATCCATTCGGACCAGTCCAAGTAAATGTAGCTCCAGGAATTTCTGCTGCACCTAAAAACAGTATTTCACCCTCACAAACTTCTGTTCCAGCCTCAAATATTATAGGCTTAGGAACGACTACTACTTCTACATCAACCGACCTTTCTCCCACACAATTTTGACCAGTAATTAAAACCGTATACGTTCCTGCTGAAAGGATACTAGCATTTAAAATCGTTGGATTTTGTTCTATTGAGGTAAATCCATTGGGGCCAACCCATTGATAGGTTGCAGTTGAGGGAAAACTAGTTGTTAATGTTAAATCTTCACCCTCGCAAATAGGACCATTTTGAGTTATGCTTGCCGTACAGGGTAAACAACCTGATGGCGCAGTAATATTTTTGTTTGCCGTGCAACTAGGGAAACTAGAAAATTGGAAGTTTATTGTTGCTGCAGCTCCATTGCTAGGTAATCCATTTAAAGAATACGGGAAGGGTGAAGTTAATGGAGAATTATAAACCGAATTTACTCCCAAACTACTTACTGTTAGTGAACCACTAGATGGTGGATTAAAGGTGTATATTAATCCCGTTACATTATATTGGTTTGTTAAAGAATCGCAAGTTCCTACAACTGCAGTTGTGAGTGAGATTAAACAAGTTCCAGTAAATTCACAATTAAAATTTCCAGTACCTGATGTTTGTATGAAATTTACATTAGTAGCTTGATTAGAGAAGTTTGTTATCAATAAAACATAATAATCTCCTACCGTTGTGGAAGTAAATGAAACATTTTCGCTTGCACCACCAGCATAACTGCAGTCTGCCGTATTTGCAGCAGTTAATTGATTGCAATAACCAGCCAATGAAGAGAATGGTCCCCACACAATAAAATCCAAATCATTGGAACCAGTATTAGTAATATCTATGCTATGTGTTCCTGGTGTATTTACTTGAAAATAGAACCATGCTGGATTTGGTTCGGTACCCAAACATCCGTAATCAGGTCCTGACTCAGCAGCAGGCGAAGATGTTGATGCCGGAAAAGTGGCGCCGCTATTTGGGCAAACTTGAATGGCAGAAGCACAAGTAGAATTACCCGTTTGGGCCCAAATAGAACTAAAATTAAAGAATAAAAGCAGAAGAAATATGCAGCGTTTCATAACAATTTTTATGAATGCAATGTATTACTTTAATACAAATTAAAAAACTAATAACTCCTCGTGCAATTCATGCAGGGGAAGTCCCATAACATTAAAATAAGATCCATTTATTTTTTCAACTCCTATATATCCAATCCATTCCTGCGCTCCGTAAGCACCAGCCTTGTCCAAAGGTTGAAATTGTTCTACATAATAATCAATTTCCTCGGGTCTCAATTGCTTAAACCATACTTCGGTAACTGCGTAAAATGAAATTGACTTTTTCGAGGAATTAATACTTACCGCAGTAATTACCTCATGCATTTTCCCGGAAAGTTTTGTTAACATTAATTTTGCTTCAATTAAATCTTTAGGCTTATTTAATACGGAATTTCCAATCCAAACAATGGTATCTGCTGTGATTATTATTTCATTTTCTTTTAAAGAAGATTTTGCAGTTTCTGCTTTTAATTTTGAAAGAAACAAGGGAATTGATTCTCTTTTCAATTTATCAGGATAATCTTCATCTACTTCAATATCTAATAACTCAAATTCTACCCCTAATTCTTTTAACAAATAAGACCTTCTAGGCGATTTTGAAGCGAGAAGTATTCTTTTTCCTTTTAACTTTTCTTGTAACAACATCTTATTGAATAAATCTAAAAATGAACATGGAAATAACACCAGTCGTTATTATTATTTTGCATAACAACGATGCTTTGTGATAAGAAAATTTATCGTAAGAATTCCATAGTATATAAAGAAGATAAAATAATGGAACTTGCACCACAATTAATGTAAAATAAAACAACACTGTAAAATCTAATTTCCAAATATATTGTTGGACTAAACCTAAGAAAACAATAGTAAATACAATTAAACTCATGGCAATAAATTTTGAAGGTTCGGCTCCAATAACAATTGGAAGTGTTCTGCAACCATCTGCAATATCTCCTTCCATGTCTTCTATATCTTTAATAATTTCTCTAAACAAATTAGAAAGGAATGCAAAAGCTGCATAGCCAATTACCATAAATGCTCCTTTTTTAAGAACATAACTGCCCATCTCAGGAACGTAGCTATTTAAAATCTGTAAATTAATAATGACTCCAGATGAAAATTCATAAATTCCAGTTGTAATTGGAACCAATGCTGCTAAAAGTGCAATTAAAATATTTCCGGCAAGCAATTGTTTTTTTAAATGGGTAGAATAAAACCACAAAGCAACAATGCTAAACAATTGCAACAAGGCAAGCTTTATGTTTCCTGCATAATAAGCAATGTAAATGGCAATAAATAAACCTAAAGTACTTAGTGATACATGCAATATAATTGCAGCTCTGCGCTGAATGGTACGTCCTATTACAACTTTATTCGGTCTATTTATTCTGTCTGTTTTGGTATCAAAATAATCATTTATAATATATCCAGCTGCAGCAATTAAAACAGTACTTATTACCAATAATGAAAAATTAAATCCCGACATGTGAAGTCCAATTCCACGCACTAAAAATCCTCTCTCGAGCATATCTTTAATTATTGTCCTCCATAAGGGTTCTAATAATCCATATCTCACCCCAATCATTGTTAATGCAATAATTACTAAATTGGGAAATCTAATTAATTTTAAGAAATGGAACATCTTAATGAATATATTTCTGCATTATTGATTGCGTAAATAATTTATATATAGATTTTAACTCAGGATAATCCTTTAACAAATTTAAATGTCGCTCAATGATTTCTTCATCTTTTCTCTTAGCTGGTCCTGTTTGGTTTTCTCCTTTGTCATCTGTATAAAAGGATGAAATGGTATTTTTAAATAATCCTTTCAAAAGTGTACTGTTTATTTTTTCATTTTTAGTCCATTCTTTTATTAAAGTAAATAAATGATACATAAAATTATTAAGAACAACGGCAGTTAAATGAAGTTTCACTCTTTCTTCATTATTCAGAAAGACATATTTCGAATTTAATGAACGAATTAATTCAATAATTAAGTGCGACGCAAATTCATTTGAAGAATCGACCGCACAAATTACTTTAGTAAGATTTATTTTCTTATTTTTGCTAAAACTCTCTAAGGGCCAACAAACTGCCGCATTTACCGAATTTATTTTGAGTGTTTCTAATGAAGTTGTTCCCGAGAAATGCACTAATAATTTTGCAATTTTACCGTATTTTCGCGCGCAAAACTCAATTTGAGAATCAGGAACAGCCAATAAAAAGATTAAATCCTTTTTAACTTCTAATTCTTTATAATTGATTAACTTATTTTTCTTGCAAAATTCTTCTGTTTTCTCAACATCCGAACCTACAGCATAAACACTATATTTTTTACTTTTAATAAAAGCAGCAGCAAATGAAGTGGCTATTCCTCCAGTGCCAATAATTACAATTTTTTCAAGCTGATGTCTTTGCATTCGAAGGCAATTTAACTCTCGACCATACAGCTAATATTGTCCCTATAGCCATTAAAATACTGCCAATCCACAAAATATTAATCCCAGGGAAAATAATTGCTTTCATTATTATGAAATCACCTGCATTACTTGCTTTCTCTCTAATTCTAATATGAAATGCTTCTTTTTCTGGGTCTATTTTCCACAAGCTTAATTGCAAACCTTTTGCTTGTAGTATAGTATCTATTGCAAAACTTGTTAAACCTCTTATAACAAATACTGGCTCAACTATATCTTTCTCACTGCTCATACTCAATACATTTAATTGCGCACCAATAGCTATATCAGTTTCTTGAAGTTTATTCTTTAATTTATCTACGTTTCTATTTACACCTCCTAAAATTACCATGGCGTTACTCGTAAATATGGTATCTCCAATAGAAAGTTGGTAATCCTGAGCTTCTTCCCATCCTCCATTCTTTTTTTCTTTCGGGTCTTCCATTTTTGCGTAAGTAATGTGCGTAAAAACATCCTTATGCAAATAATGCTTTGTGGCAGGCTCTGCTACGTTGCCCATTCTAGGGTTGGTTTGAATAAAGGGATGTAGAGTAAATTGTTTTTTTATACTTCCACTTTCATCCTTTTGCAGATAATCTACATTATAATACACGTTAATTCCAGAAGTAGAATCGCCCCTATAGCTCACATAATAATCTCCCATTTTAACAGTATCTTTCCTTGACAAAAGAATGTTTTCTTTATTCGGAAAATCTTTTCCTAAATCGAATTTACTGTTGTTTTGAGAAATGACTTCTTTTTTGCCAGCAGAAATTAATGAGCCAAGCAATATCATTCCAAAACCAATATGAGCAATAGAAGAACCAGCCCTATTTAACTTACCTTTTAAGATTCTAAATAAATAATCAATATTCGCGATTGTTGCAAATAAGGATGCAAAAAGCAACAAAATAAGAAGTGTATTATCTATTTCTAAAAATAAAGATAAAACCAAAGTCAATACAAGAGATATTGCAACTGATAACCATATTCTTTTAATTAATTCAGCAGTATTGGTTTTTTTATATTTTAAAAAATGTCCAACTGCAATTAATAAACCTGTAATTATTGCAAAAGGTATTTGCCACGCATTGTAATGCCCAATTACATCTTTGGGAGTAGCTAATTTGGCCTCTGCTAATTTTTCGAACAAAGATGTCGGCATTATTCCATTTAGCCAGCCAAAAAACATAGAAACATTTCCACTTAGAAATTTATTTATCACAGGAGTAGATGTGCTAAATGTAATCTGGAAAGCAGCTATCAATAGCACTAAAGCACTTACAAACATCCAGAATTCCCTTGAACTTAAATTCTCTTCTTCCTCTTTCGTTTGTGTAGCTTTTGAAATATTATATAACATTAAACCAAGCGACGCAGCAATAAATAGTACGGTTGTTAATTTATAAAAACCAGTAAATAAACTGAACACAAGAAGTGAAAAACTAAGTGTTAAATAGATCACTTTAAAATTTCCTTTAGGAATGGAGATTGCTGCTGGAAGCCAAATAAAAAATAATAAATAAACAAGCAATTGACCACTCATTCCTAAATCTGTAAATGCATGCACAGAAGTATCTCCTAAAATTCCGCTTCTAGTTAAAAATGTTGAATATAAAATTAGGATAAAGGTGATAAAAATCAGAAAAAAAGCAGTAGTTATGGATTGCCCTTTATTCTTGTTTATTAGCATTACATGGCCTCCTGCAACAAATGTAATCCAAGGAACTAAAGAAGCGTTTTCCACTGGATCCCAAGCCCAAAAGCCACCAAAACTAAGTGATTCGTAAGCCCAAGCGCCACCCATCAACACTCCTGTACCCAAAATACTAATACCGAAAAAAGTCCATTTTAATGCGGGATTAATCCATTCGCTGTATTTCTTCTGCCAAATACCTGCAACCGCATATGCAAAGGGAAATAATGTTGCCGCAAATCCTAAAAATAAGGTAGGAGGGTGAATAGTCATCCAATAGTTTTGTAGAAGCGGATTTAAGCCTCTACCATCTAATTTTTCTAAGTAAGTAGCGCTTTGAACAAATGGTAAATTTACAAAATCAGGATGTTCCCGTAACAGTAAGAATGGATTACTGCCCAAATGTATTTCGCCAATGTAAATTCCAAGAAGCATAGATGACAAAAATACTTGCACCAATGCAACAATAGCCATAGTAGTAAATTCCCAACTTTTCGAAGTTCTAATTAAAATATTGCCAAGCACCATATTCCAGAAAGTCCATAATAAAAAGCTACCTTCTTGACCTTCCCAAAAACACGAAAGTATATATTGCATAGGCATTGCGGTATTGCTATGCTGCCATACATAATGATATTCAAACCGATGATTAAATAAAAGATAAAATAATACAGCAATAATACCAAGAACTCCAACACTATGAATGTTGAAACCAATTCTAGCTAATCTCTTCCAATTTAAATCATTTTCTTTATGTGCAAAATAATAGCAAATTGAAGAAAATATTGCTCCTACAAATGCCGCAATAATGAATATATTTCCAAGCGTTCCCCACAATAATTCTTCCCCCACAAAAACTTTTTCCATACTATATTATTTAGTGTTTAAACTTATTTTTGAGTCAGCTTCATGCGTAGTTTCTTCCATTTTACCCTCGTTGTATTTGCTTGGACATTTCATAAGTATTTTGTTTGCATTAAATACTTCTCCGCTCATTTCACCAACAATTACAACTTGTTCTGAGCGCTCAAAGTCTTGAGGTTTGGCACCATTAAAGAGTACTTTCTTTTCAGTTCCTTCTCTATCAGTTAAATAAAAACTAAATAAATTAGCATCTTTTTCAGGAGAGTAATCCATTTCCTTGGTTTTATTCAATTTTCCAACAACATGAAACTCCTCCTCAGGTTCTTTTAGTGCCTCATTAAAAGATGCATAAGTACTTGAATCTGAGAATGTACTTAAAATAGCACCAATTGATAATGCAATTAAGATAATCCCAATTATATGTGATTTTTTCATTTCTTATTTTTTATTTTGATTTTTTTCAATTTTACCAATTTTAACATCTAGTCGAATTAAGTAAACGATAATTCCTATAAAAATGATGCTAATAACACCTACAACTACATATATCTTGCCATTACTGCGCATCGTATCTGCCATATCAATGGTATTCTGCGCTGACATTACATTATTTAATAGCGTAAGCAAAAGAATTAATAGCCAATTATAAGATTTCTTCATTTTTATCAATATTATTTTCAGTGGAAATATTTAATTGATTGTAAACAACAACCTCTGCTCTTACTGCTAATTTGGAAATCCAAATTCCTATCAATATCCACCCTAAAACAGCTGGGTAAAATACGATACGCATGTTTTCATCTAAGTCATAAGAACTAAATCCTGGGTTTCCTCCATTTCCCGGATGCAAACTGTCAACTTGATTTAAGCGTGGGTAAACCATAACGAAAACCAACATCAACACATAGGCAAATATATTGTAAACGGCAGCTACCTTCGCCCTTTTTTGCTCTTCATCCATCGAATTTCTTAAAACTACGTATGCAAAATAAATTAAAATTGATATTGCTGCACCGTTTAATTTTGGATCATTCACCCACCAAGCGCCCCATGTAAATCTTGCCCAAAGTGAACCCGTAATTATCCCAAGAGTTCCAAATAAAATTCCTGTATTCGCAAATTTCTCGGCCCCAATATCATTTTTAATGTTGGTGTTTGATAAGTACATGATGCTGTGATACAACGAAATACTAAAGATTGCCAACATACCAAACCACATGGTAACATGGAAATAAAGGTTTCTCACAGATTCATGTAATATTGGTAAAACTGGAACTTCACCTAATAGTCCTAGAATAATTGAATACAACACTAATAGTGAACCAGTAACTTTCCACCAGTGCGAACTAATCCAAGAACTGCTTTGTTTTTGTTGAAACATTTTCTTCGCTCAAATTTGGTGCGAAATTACCAATAAAACACGTTGAATATTTAATATGTTTAAAAATATATAGAACAATTTTGTAACACATTAAGATTAACTTGTAAACTAATACTTAATTACTTATTCTTGCACTAAATAAATCAAAACGCTACAACTAAAAATTAAAATCATGGAAGAACAATTACTCGATCAGTCCTCAATGAATTCATTAGAACCAGAATATGCTGGTTTTTGGATTCGATTTGCAGCCGCATTTATCGATGCAATAATTTTATATATACCGCAGCTTGCATTACAATATGCTATGGCAGATTCAATTGCTGAGATGGGTGCTGGCTTTGCCTTATTTTACATTATAATTATTGCGTTGAATTGGATTTATTATGCGGGAATGGAGTCCTCATCCAATCAGGGAACTTTAGGTAAAATGGTTGTAGGTATTAAAGTTACCAACTTAGAAGGTGAGCCAATTAGTTTTGTAAATGCTACAGGAAGATATTTTGCAAAAATAATTTCAGCTATCATACTTTTAATAGGGTACATAATGGCTGCATTTACACCGAAAAAGCAAGCTTTACATGACCAATTAGCTAAAACATTGGTTGTAAAAAAATAATCTTTTTTAACTAGTTGGGAAGGAAGTAGGGTGCAATACCCAACTTCCTTTTTTTTGTGAGATATTTTTTATAATTTAGGTTTCATAAATTAGTTGAATGAAAAAATTAGTATTGATTGTAATAGCCTTCGTAAGTTGTTGCAATATTTTGGCGCAATGTCCTTTTAATCCGACAGTTATAAATGGTAACGTAGCGTTGTGTCCTTCTCAAGTGGATACATTAACCACTCAAATAGCTTCTGGATATCAATGGTATAAAAACGGAAACCCAATTATTGGAGCAAATCAGCAGTCATTAATTATTAACCAAGTGCAAGATGCAGGGGCAAATTTTTTAGTAGTTTCTACTATTAGTGAATGCTCAGAGCCTTCTCCTACTATACAAGTTTCAAGTATAAGTGTGCCAACCATCGGGTTTCAAGTTGTAAATTCTCCTGATAATACAGCCTGCACTGGCAATCAAATCCAATTAGATGTATTACCACCTTTTGATACCAATTTAAGATGGTTTAGAAATGGAGTGCAACTCACTGGGCAATTTTCAGATTCTCTTTTAGCTGTTTCATCTGGTTCGTATGCTGTTTCTGGAGCTATTGCTCAATGCCCCAATACATTAAGACTTTCTACTACTACAGTTTTGACTTTTATAAATGCAGAAGTCCCTGTCATAGTTGAAAATATACAAACACTCAGTTTGTCAACAGCAAGTGTCGCACCGAACTATCAATGGTATTTAAACGATGATGAATTGCCAAACACGAATCAAAACTCAGTTACTCCTCTAGTAAATGGTTTTTACAAGGTTGAAACAATCTTTTCTCAAGGCTGCAATAAACAATCTCTACCATATCTTTTTAATGGAATTGTTGTCGATTGCCCCTTCAATCCTTCAATTAGCCCCATTAACCTAATTCTTTGTCCTGAATCTTCAGATACGCTTTCAACTATTGTAGCAGAAACC
>Ga0105049_10010266_pt1 | contig 10749 bp, 10 predicted proteins | sample MAT06_FD_78087 | JGI IMG/M metagenome (GOLD analysis project Ga0105049, IMG submission 78087) | Freshwater microbial communities from Lake Fryxell liftoff mats and glacier meltwater in Antarctica - MAT-06 | ecosystem: Environmental > Aquatic > Freshwater > Ice > Liftoff microbial mat | place... | reverse complement strand
GTTCCCGTCGGTGCCGCCGTGCCCGTGATCGTAACGGTCGGTCCGCTTGTGCCGGTCGGAACAGCGGTGCCGGTCGGCACTGCCGTCCCCGTGATCGTCGGTGCAGAGGTGCCCGTAGGTGCTGAGGTTCCCGTAGGTGCTGCCGTTCCTGTGACGGTCGGAGCAGCCGTTTCCGTCGGGGCGGCGGTCCCAGTCGGCGCCGCCGTGCCTGTCGGAGAGGCCGTGATCGTCGCGCTGGGTGCGGTCGTGCCTGTGGCGCTGGGGCTTGCGGATGGAGAAGTCGTTGGCGTCGCCGTCGGCGAGGCCGTGCCGGTCGGCGTGGCGGTTCCCGTTGCCGAGGGAGTGGCCGAAGGCGTCGAGGTGGGCGACTCGGTTGGCGTCGCCGAAACCGTGGGCGAAAGCGAAACCGTGGGCGATGCAGACGGTGTGCCCGAGGGCGATGGCGTGGCCGAAACCGTGGGCGAGGGAGAAGGCGACGGCGAGGGGGTCGGCGTGGCGGTCACACATTCGATGGGGATGACGAGGCACTCGGAGAACTCCGAGGTGGCGCCCGTGGTTTGCAACGTCGCCAGCGCCGTCAACACGCCGCCGAAGGTAATCTGGGAATCGAGGAGGATGATCGTGCTTCCTGTCCCCGCGATGCCGGTGTCGATGGTTCCCGTGCCGACGATTCGCTCGCCCGGGCCGGCGTTGGGCTCTTCCCCGGTGTAGCACGCCGCGCTCTGGTAGATGACGATATCGAATGTCTCGCTGGGAAACGAATCGAGCTGGAGGCTGACCGACTGGCAGTCGAGCGTATCGACCGAGAGGAGCGCAGGGCGGTTCTGGAGGCTGTTGGCGCCGGAGACATCCGCATTCTCCGGCGAGATCGGGTTCAGGCCATCGGGAGAAAGCCCGCCTCCGTTGCGAATCAGGTCGATGGCATAGGCGGAACCGCCGCCCTGCCCGAAGGTATTCCCCGTGATCGACACGGAATCGGTTTGGTCCGATATGATGACGGCGGAGCCCAGATAGTCGGGGAACTCGTTGTCCTCGACGATGGTGCGGTTGGCCGCGGTGGCATCGGCCTCGTCCACGCGGACGCCATGAAGGCCGTTGGGATTGCCAGCCGCGCCAGACAGCGTGCCGCCGATGATGTTGCCCGCGATCAGGTGTTCGCCGTTGGCCCCGGTGGAGAATACGTTCAAGCCATCGACCAGATTGGAGGAGATCACGTTTCCATCCCCCACGCCGGGACCCCCGACCGTGACGCCCAGTGACTCGACGATGGAGACTCCGTTGTTCCCGTTGCCGAGTGCGTCGCCGCTCTCGTCGATGCCGATCAGGTTCCCGCGCACGATGGTGCCGGGCGCGTCGAAGAGGTCGATCCCCGAGTTGCCGTTGCCGACGATCACATTTCCCGCGGCCAGCGGGGCGCTTGACCGAAAGCCAATGGTGGTCGATCCGCCGCCGGCGATGCGCACGCCAAAGCTGGAGTTCGCGATCACCTTTCCAAGGAACGTCTGGCCGATGTAGTTGCCGCCGATCACGTTTCCGATGGCGGTGGCACCCTCAACAACGATGCCCGCCCCAGAGTTCCCCGCGATGGCGTTGCCGCCCGCCAGCGTGGAGGCGCCGACGAAGTTCCCGGTTCCGGTGATGCGGATGCCGGGGCCGACGTTGGGGCGCTCGAACTCGTCGCCGAAATCGTCCACAAAGACGAAACCAAAGTCGCTGGCGCGGACGGTGGTGTTGCTGCCCTCGATCTGCATGCCGGCATCGGTGAACGTGGCGACGTCGTCGCCGTTGCCCGCGACGATGCTGTTCTCCACGGTCACGCCGCTCGCCGTGCTCGCGATGAAAATGCCATGGCCCAGGTTGGCCTCCGCATCGCGGAAGCCCGTGGGCAGTATGCCGATCGCGCAGTTGTCCACCGTGTGGCCCGTTGCGCCGGCGATGGAGATTCCATTCCCCTCGAACCCAGTGATGATTAGCCCGTTGACCGTGCTGTTGCCGGAGCCCGCCACGAAGCTTAGCCCGTCGCCGGAACCGCTCAGCCCGCGAAGGTGAACCTGACCCGAGTCCGGCTGGGTCGATCCGTCGATGGACACCTGCCGGGCGATCGAGGGAATTCCCGCGCCCATTTCGATGACCGGTATATCCGTTCCGAAGCCGGGGATATTGAACGCGATCGAGTGGGGGCCCGCGGAAGCGTTGGCCTGGCCGAGGATGAAGCCCAGGCTCCCCGCAACGCCGGTGCCGCCGTCGGTGTTGGTTACCGTGAAATTGGCGGCCGATAGCGCGCCGGGGGCCGTCATGGCCGCGGCCAGAAGGGCGATCTTCCAACCGGTGGTGGTCAACTTGCTTCGTTTCATCGATACATCCTTCCGTGTTGGGAGATCCGGCGCCCCACGGGCGACGCAACGAATCGTTGAGTCGATCCCGACGACTGAGGCACTGGACGACAATATGATAGGATTTCGACGATGCCCCCCACGGCGCGCCACGAAAATTCACGCCGCCCCGGAAAATTCACCTATAAAACACAATAAAATGCTGGTCTCCCCGATCAGGCGCCAAAAGGAAGAAGCCCAAGGCAACGCGGCAACGCCGCACGCCCTGGGCTTCCTAAAATGCCCAATCCCGGTGGCAGCCAACTCCCTGCCCTTGCCTGCTGCTCCCTACCGTTCCCTGCTTTTCCCTGCCGTTACTTCGACAGCTTTTCCTTCAGGCCCGCCGCCGCGCGGAAGGCGACGGTGGTGGAGGCAGCGATGTCGATCTCGGCGCCAGTAGCGGGGTTGCGGCCCTTGCGGGCTTCGCGGTTCTTCAGCTCGAAGGTGCCGAATCCAGCCACCAGAAAGCGGTGCTTGTCGTCTTCCTTGATCGCGCGCAGGATCGTGTCAAAGACGGCCTCGTAAACTTCGCCGACCTGGGCCTTGGTGACGCCGTCAACCTTCTCGGCAACGATATCGATGAGTTCTGCCTTGGTCATTCTCGGGTGATTCTCCGTGGGATGTTATTGCCAACGGCGGGGGGAAAGCCTTTGCGCGCCGGGCACGGGGAGTGGAAGCCTGCTTGCGGGACCGGTAAAGGGAAAAGGGCCATGGCGCGGGAAGAATTCACCGTCAGGATCACGAAAAGCGGCGAAATCTTCGTCGAGATGGAGGGTCTGCCCCCCCGCCGCATTAAGGATATCGTCAAATATCTGGAGGAAACCGTCGGCCCCGCCCGCTTCATCGAGTCCGAGGACGGCGGCGCCTCCGGCAACGTCGAACTCGACGACCGCCTCGGCCGCGAAGAGGCCGAGGACCAGGAAGAAACAAAACAAAGGCTGAGGATTCGGGACGGGGAAAAGTGAACGGCAAAAAACAGGGAACGGCAGGGAACGACGGGGAACAGCAGGAAAAAACAAAAGTCGCATTACACTACTCTCCCCTGCCCTTCCCCAACCTCTCCCTGCCGTTCCCCGCCGTTCACGGCCTTTCCCTATTGTTCCCCTTCCCGCCGCTGCCCCAGCGTTGACGACCATGATCTCCGAACTCATCCGCAGCCGGGAACTGGTCTTCACGCTGGTCAAGCGCGACCTCAAGGTGCGCTACAAGGCGAGCACGCTCGGGTTCCTGTGGAGCTTTGGGCGGCCGCTTTTCCTGATGATCATCATGGTGGCGGTGTTCTCCCACATCGTGAAGATCTCCACGGATATCCCCTATCCGCTCCACCTCCTGACGGGCCTGCTGCCGTGGATGTTCCTGACGGGCGGCCTGCTGGACGCCCAGGGGTCGATCATCCACAATTCCAACGTGGTGAAGAAGGTGTACCTCCCCACGGCCACGTTCCCAGCCGCCACGGTGATCAGCCACCTGATCCACCTGCTGCTGGCGTTCACCATCCTGTTCGCGTTCATCCTTGGATATACGCTGTTCTACGACGCGGCGGTGTTCCCAAGCTGGGAGATCGTGTTCCTCCCGCTGATCGTGGCGATTCAGTTCGTCATGATCCTGGGGCTGGCGCTGGTGCTCAGCTCGCTCAACGTGTTCTACCGCGACGTGGGATCGATCTCCGACATCGTGCTGACGGCGTGGTTCTACCTGACGCCCGTGATCTATCCCGTCCAGAAGGCGCGGGAGGAACTGCGCGGGATGTTCGGCACGGACCTGGTCTATTACCTTTACCTCTGCAACCCCATGACGCCGATCACGGTGGCGTATAGACGCGTGCTGTATGGCCGCCACCTGAGCGTGGCGCCGGAGGTCAGCGACGCGACGCTGCTGCTGGGCCTCGGCATCTCGGCGACGTTCGCGGTGGGCGTCTTCTTCTTCGGCGCGTGGCTGTTCCGGCGGTTGTCTCCGCAGTTTGCGGACGAGTTGTAGGCGGGCGCAACCCGATGGACACAATGGACGTCCATCAGGTCAATGTTGCCAATTGCGTCCAATCGGTTGGCGATGCCACCCGCGAAAATCCCCTAGAACAATCCCGCGATCCACTTGTTCAGCCCCAGCAGTTCCGAGCTGCTGGCGAGGATGCAGATCGTCAGGATCGCCGTGATCCACTTCTCGCCCCTGTGCAGCGCCACCCAGCTTCCGATAAACGCGCCGCCGATCTGCCCGATGAAGATGGCGATGCCCGCGTACCAATCGATCTTCAGGCTGCTCATGCTGAAGATGACGAGCGCCAGCATGTTCACCACCAGCGTCAGCACCAGCTTGATGTAGTTCCCGCGAACGAGATCCAGCCGCATCAGCCACCCCAGCGCCGCCAGGATCATGATCCCCGCGCCGGCCTGCAGGAATCCCATGTAGAATCCGATTCCGGCGAACAGAACCAGAGAGATGCCCTTGTGCCTTGCCGTCATCGTCAGCCACGGGTTGATCGGCGGGCCGTCCCTGGGGAGCGACTTGGGCCGCGCCAGGATCAGCGCCAGCAACGCCAGCATGATCACGCCCAGCAGGAGGTTGAACTGCTCCTTGGGTATATACGCGGCGCAAAGCGCCCCCGGCACGGCGCCGATCAGCGCGGCGATGCCAAGGCGCAGCGAGAGGAAGTCCTCCTGAACGCCGCCGCGCCGGAACTGCCGGACGCCGACGATATTCTGGGAGATGATGCCGATGCGGTTGGTGGCGTTGGCGTCGGGCCCGCTGAGCCCGCCGAGGAAAATCAGCGCCGGGATGGTGAGGATGCTTCCCCCCCCGCCCACCGTGTTCATCACCCCCGCCAGCACGCCCGCCGCCAGCAGAACGATGTAGGTCAAAATCTCCAAGAGCCGCCCACGCGCGCCACAAGTGCCGCACCCGCCCGGCGACGGGACATTGCGAGGCGGGGGGGACAGCGGACAACGGCAATCCACGCATTATCCCTCGACCGCCGCCGCCGCCGCCGCTTCGATTCCGAGTATGGGTGTTCTGCGAATTATCTCTGGAGACCGCCGCGGCGCGCACCTGCGCACGCCCGAGGGCGACGAGACCCGGCCCCTGCGCGATCGGGTGAGGCAGGCGCTGTTCAATATCCTGCGTCCCCGGCTCCGCGAGTCGCGGGTGCTCGATGCCTTCGCGGGGAGCGGCGCCGTCGGCCTGGAGGCCCTCAGCAACGGCGCGCTTCACGCCACGATGGTGGAGCCCATCCCCGCCGCCGTGGCCGCGATTCGCGACAACGTGCGCAAGCTCCGCTACGAGGATCGCGCGCTGGTGATCCAGGGGCTCACGCCCGAGAGCCCCGCGCGCAGTCCGCTGGTCACGCAATCCTTCACGCTGGTTTTTCTGATGCCACCGTATCACTCCGGCCTGGGGCAGGCGGCCATCGCCGATATTGACCTCTCTCGCCGCATAGCGCCCGAGGCGATGGCCGTGTGCGAGGTCCATCGCGACGAGCCCTTCGAGCCGCCGCCCGGATGGCAGATCTCCGACGACCGCGCCTATGGCATCACGCGGCTCGCATTCCTGACGCGCATCGGCGACGTGAACTAGGCCTTTTCCCGAATTCCAGAGCCGACGCTAACGGTAGCATGGGCATCCTGCCCATGCCCCGCCAGCCTGCGACTCGAAGGGACCCCCGGGTACCGCCGCACGGGCAAGATGCGCCGTGCTACCTTGCTTCGCGCCGCGGATCAGAAGTAGTTGCGCATGAACGGCCCGTACTCGCGATAGACCAAGAAGACCGCCTGCACCGCCGCAAAGGCCACGGGCCCGATCCACCAGCGGCCCCGCGCGGCGTCGTCCGCACCGCGGAACGTGGACACCGCGAGCCAGCCCAACAGGATGATCGCATAGGGCTCGAAATAGCGCTGGAACATCATCTTGTTGGCCGTGTGCGCCACCAGCAGCGCGATCCATGCGGTCGCGAGGATCGCCGCCTGCCGTCCGTTCCCCGCCGCGCGCGCGGCCCCCAGCATCGGCGCCAGCGCCACGCACGCCAGCAACGCCAGCCCGGGGAACACGGGGGACCAAGGACCAAGGCTCCGCATCTTGTCCGTCACGTTCCACAGCGGACCGCCGAAGCGCCCGGCCTTCACCTCGAAGTTCGTGTGGGAGAGCAGCGCCGCGGCGAGGACCGCGCCGAGCGCCAGCAACAGCGCCGGGCTGTTCCATCGCGACAGATGGCGATGCCGCCACGCCAGCGGCAGCATCCACACCGCCACCCACCCGGCCACGCCCATGCCGATGGGAATGGCGGAGAGGCTCCACACCGAGTGCTTCGCCTGAAACTGCGGCGGCGTCGCCCCGCCCCACGCCAGCATGAGCCCGCCCACCACCATAAACGGCAGCGCGACGGCCACAAGGTAGCACATCAAGGGTGGCGTGGGCGTCTCGCCCGCGCGCGGTTGGCCTCCCCCGTGCCTATCAGCCCCCTGCCACCGCTCCCACGCCATCGCCACCACCATCGGCGCCACAATCCACAGCCCGATCTGGCGTATAGACACCGACGCCGCGGCCAACACACCGCACAGCAGCACCGCGCGCCATGACCTGAGCGGACCCAGCCACAGCATCCCCAGCGCCAGCATCGCGAAGAGCAACGCCGCGTAGTCCGTCAGCAGCCAGATGCCGCACCGGATCGTGGAATACAGGAACAGCAGCGGCGCCGCCAGCGCCAGCGCCCGGCGCGCGTCGATGCGCCGGGCGGTGAATCCATAGAACGCCAGCACCACGCCGAGGGCGAAGAACCCGCCAACGATGCGCAGGAACCGGGGCTCGTCCCACGCGCGCGCCACCACCGCCATGATCAGGTGATAGCCCGGCCCCGTCGCGGAGGGATAGTCGGTCACGTCGGGAAACGGGAGCTGCGCCGCGAACTGCCGAATCGTGGGCAGGTGATACGCCCGCTCGTCGGTCGCGACGCCGTTGGCGCTCTGCAGGTTGAAGACCTGTATCGGCCACGTCAGCGCGACAAACACCGCCGCGAGAATGGCATATCCAAACCGGCGAGCCCTGACCTCCGATTCCGCGTTCATGGCGAGTATCAGGAGAAACCGGCGGCGACGGCGTCAACCGGGCTCGGGTCGCGGCGAGAGTGTTTTCAGATTCTCCATAGCCAATCCGAAAAAAAAAGACCTTCACCACAGAGATCACAGAGAGCACAGAGCAAAAGAAGAACCGGAGGTATTGTCAGGAGAATCTGTGAAATCTGTGGATGGTTGGTTTGGCTCGGCCCATACGAATCGAAAGAGGCCGTAACTAATCGATAACCCACCCCGACTGCTGCCCCCCGGGAACCACCACCTGAAGGCTATTCGATTCCGCGTTGAGGTTGCCGCCGATGTCGCGCGCCATCCCGGCAGGGATGCTGACCGTGAGGAGGCCCTCGGTCACCTGAGGCATGACCGTGATGGAGAAGGCGCCGTTGCCGAGATGCTCCACGGCGGTCGCCTCTCCGTTCTCGACCTGTACCTCATGTGGAGGCATTGTCCGGGCCTCGCTCCCCGTTGGGGAGCTTTAGAAGTTCCCGCCGCTCAGGCCGTCGTCCTCAGCGGCGCGACCTGGCCGCAGTATTCCAGAAACTCCGGCAGGGCGGCGATGAGGGCCTTGAGTTCGGGGATCGAGGCGCGGTCGATGGCGGCGCGGTGGGGGAGCCAGCGGCGGCGGCGGTGGCTCATCTCTGGCCACAGGTCGTGGGTTTCCACCACGATGAGGGGGAACACGTCCACTCGGCGCACCAGGCCGCTCTTGGTGTATGTCCAGGTGCCGATGGCGCGGGATTCGACGTGGCCGGTGACGCCGCCCTCCTCCCACGCTTCCTTGGCGGCGGAAAGATGCGGCTCCATGAAGGACTCGCGGTGGCCCTTGGGCACGATCCACTTGGTCTGGCCGGTATTCGTTACGAGGAGAATCTCAAGCCCCACGGCGCCCATCCGGTAAGGGAGGGCGGCAGACTGCACCATCATGAGACGGGGGGACTTGGTGGTCAACGGGTGCTACCCCTTGGCTAGTAGGCTCTCGACGCGGGCAACGTCCTCTGGAACATCGACCCCGACGCTATCCCTCGGGCTGGTGACGCACTGGATTCGCATTCCGTTTTCCAGCATTCGGAGCTGCTCCAGCTTCTCAATTGTTTCAAGGGAAGATGGGGGTAACTGACAAGCCTTTTCTAGGGCCGCGCGCCGGTAGATATATAGCCCAAGGTGCTTGTAGCCGAAAACATACCCGGGGCGCAGCATCTCCTCGGCGTCGCGGCGAGAGAGCGACGGAATCGGCGAGCGGCTGAAGTACAGCGCCCGATCATCGAGGTCGCGGACGACTTTCACCTGGCTGGGGGCCTCGAAGTCCTCCCTCCGCGTAATCGGCACACAGGCCGTGGCGATGTCGGCGCCCGTTCGGATGAGGGAATCGAAGGCAAGTTGTACGGCCTCGGGCGGCATCAGGGGCTCGTCGCCCTGCACATTGATGATCACGTCGCCGGCGCGGCCATCCATGGCGGCGCGGATGCGGTCGGTGCCGGAGGGGAGCTCGGGGTCGGTCATCACGGCCTCCACCCCGGCAGCGCGGGCGGCGGCGGCGATGCCGTCGTGGTCGGTGGCGACCAGGACTTCGTCCACAAAGTCGAGCCGTTGGGCCGCCTCGATGGTCCACTGGATCATGGGGCGCCCCCGCAGCGGGAAGAGCGGCTTGCCGGGGAGGCGTTGGCTGGCAAAGCGGGAAGGAATCACGCAGATCGTTTTCATCGTGGCCCCGACATGACCGGTATCGGGGCACCCCGCCAAGGACAAAGCGCTGCTGTTCTGGTTGAGTACGCGGGCATTCGTGGGCTAATCTGCCAAGCGTTGTCGAGTAACTTCGCATGTGGAGGGATTCCCTGTGCACAAATTCCTTTTCTTGATCGCGTGGGCGCTGTTGGCCGCGTCGCTCTCCGCCCAGCCCAGCCTGACGGTGCTCCCCAACGAGCAAATGCGGCTGAACGTGGGCGCCTCCACCGTGGTTGCCGACGGCGCGGAGTGGGACATGACACTGGTGATGGCCAACGACAACAACGTGGCCAACGGCGTGCTGCCGGCCAACTTCCGCCGCTGGTGGGGGTTGGAGATCGGCAACCTGAACACGACGACCGGCGAGACGCTGAACATCCTGGTGACGAACACCGAGTACAGCGACCGCATCACTCCGGTGTGGAGTCTGGACGGCGGAGCGACCTCCAGCCGCATACCCGGCCCCGCCCCCACCGGCCCCGGCAACAACCAGAACTTTCAGATCGTGACGCCGCCGGGGATCGCCTCCATCCGGCTGTGGAAGTACTTCCCGTTCACCCCCGCCATGCTGGATGCGTGGATGGCGGGCTTTGCGGCGGATCCCCGCGTGGTCAAGACCGACATCGGAAACTCCCCCCAGGCCCGCGATATCTGGATGCTGGAGATCACCGATCCCGGCACGGCCAGCGCCGGGAAGAAGCGCGTCTGGATCCACGCGGCGGTCCACGCCTCGGAGAATACCGCCTACTTCATGGCGCAGGGCCTAGTTGGGTTCCTCCTCGGCGGCACCCCCGAGGCCAACGCCGTGCTCCAGAATGTGATCATCGATATCGTTCCCATGGCCAACCCCGATGGCTCCGCGATCGGCAACTACCGGGTGAACGCCAACAGCGTGAATCTGGAGAACGAATGGGGCGCGCCCTACGACTCCGACCAGCCCGAGATCATCGCCATGCAGACCCAGATCGAGGGCTTCATGGGGACGGCAAGCTCCCCGGGCGCGAATCCGATCACGCTGTTGCTGAACCTCCACGCCACGCACAGCATCACCTATCCATTCCACTTCGTCCATCGGCCAAACTGGCCCGCCAACGGCGTGACGCAATCCGTCCGCAACTTGGAGGATCAGTGGGTCGACGCGATCCGCGCGCGCAGCCCCCTCATCGATCTGGGCGGAGACCAGTTCAGCACGCTCTCTGGCCGTCCCTTCGTCGAGTCCATGATGCACGACCGCTATTCGATCCAGCCGGAGTGGGAGGACGTGATGGCGATCACGCTGGAGGGCACCTATCAGGCGGGCCCACTCCCCGGCGTCACCAACACGCCCGACGACTATCGCGATTCGGGCGAGGCCATCGGCCTCGCGATCATGGACTACTATGGAATCGTGCCAGCGCCGCCCGCCCCCGTGGACTATTGGATGATCATGGGGGGAACGTGATTCCGCCGGCTCCTTGTCCTTGAGTTTCCCGGGACGGGAGCCGTCTGCTGTTCCCCATGGCAAGCAAATCGACAAAGCGGCTGGCGGCTGAGTTCGCGCTTGCCGCGTTTGTCTATACGCTGCTGGCCTTCATCGCCTTCCTGCCCGGTGGGCTGGG
>Ga0105049_10010260_pt1 | contig 10753 bp, 7 predicted proteins | sample MAT06_FD_78087 | JGI IMG/M metagenome (GOLD analysis project Ga0105049, IMG submission 78087) | Freshwater microbial communities from Lake Fryxell liftoff mats and glacier meltwater in Antarctica - MAT-06 | ecosystem: Environmental > Aquatic > Freshwater > Ice > Liftoff microbial mat | place... | reverse complement strand
CTCGATCCCTACGCGGGCGAAGGTGCTTCTGATCGTCCTGGTCGCCGCGGCCTCGTATCCGTTTGTGTGTTCGGTGTGTCCGCCGGCGGAGCCGGTTACGGACGTGGTGGGGCTCTTGCCGATGATCGTCGGGGAGGCGGCGGTGGGCTTCTGTATGGGGCTTATTGCTTCGATGCCACTTTTGTTCTTGGAAGCGGCCGGAGCCATCTGCGGCCACCAGATGGGGTTCGGGCTGGCCCGTGTGTACAACCCCGCAGCGGATGAAGATGCGGACGTGCTTGGCCAGTTACTGTATTTCACAGGCTTCGGGACATTCCTGATGCTGGGTGGACTGGAGCGGCTGTTCTCGATGTTGATCGGGACGTTTGAGGTGCTACCGCCCGGGACGGCGACCGTGGGGCTGATTGCTTCGGTCGATTGGGCGAGCGCGGTGGGCGCCGGGCTTGATCTGGCGTTGCGGGTGTCGGCTCCGGTGACCGGGATCGTGATCATTTCGTCGGCGGTCTTGGGGCTGGTGGGCAAGACGATGCCACAGATCAACATCATGTCAGTGGGGTTCACGGTGAAGGCGATCGCGGGCATGCTGGTGCTCGCGTTCTCCATCCTGGCGGTGGGGGAGGTTTCCGCAGAGGAGATCAGCGAATCGCTGCGGGCCACGGCGGTGTGGGCCGGGTCGCTCGGGGAGGTGGCGGCTCATGGCCGATGACCTGGGCGACAAGACAGAACTGCCGACCGATCGGAAGCGGTTGGATGCTCGCGAGCGCGGCCAAGTCGCCAAGAGCCAGGATCTTTCGGGGATTGTCGAGTTGATCGCCGCGGTGATCGCCTTGATCACATTGGGGAGCGGGCTGGTGCGGGCGATGACGGTCGTGCTGATCCGATGCATGGAGACTTCGGGTGAAGCCCTCAGCGTCGATGCGTTGTTCCCGTTAATGCTGGGCGTGTTGCTGGAGACGGTGCTCGCGTTGGGGCCCATTCTGTTGGTGCTGGTGGGCGTCGCGGTGGTGGCGAACGCAGCGCAAACGGGGCCCATGTTCACGCCGTCCGCGATCGCGATCAAGCCGGAGCGATTGGACCCCATCAAAGGGTTCGCCCGCCTCTTTGATACGAAGACTTTCGTGAAATCGATGATGAACTTTGGCAAACTGGCGGTGATCATTCTCGTGACCTGGCCGGTGTTACGGAGCGTGATGCCGCGGGTCGTGTCGCTGGGGCGGCTCGAGACGTTTGGTGGCATCGTGGAATTGGGCCGGATTCTGCTGGAACTGATCGCCACACTCCTGGCATGCCTGCTCGTAATCGCGGTGATTGATTATGTGGTGCAGCGCTGGCAGCACACACGCGACCTCAAGATGACCAAGGAAGAAGTGAAGGACGAGCGGCGGAGCATGGACGGAGACCCCACTGTGCGCAACCGTCGGCAGCGGATGATGCGGGAACTCGCGCTGCAACGCGTCAACTCGGCGGTGCCGCGGGCCGACGTGGTGGTCACGAACCCCACCCACTTTTCGATCGCCATCGCGTACGACGAATCGACGATGCGTGCCCCGCGGGTGGTGGCGAAGGGTGCCGACCACCTCGCCTACCGCATCCGACAGGTGGCCATCGGGCACGGCGTCCCGATCATCGAGCGGCCGCCTTTGGCCCGTGCGCTGTACGCCTCGGTACAGGTGGGCGAGGAGATTTCCCCCGAGTTCTATGAGGCGGTCGCGGAACTTCTGGCTTATGTCTACCGGTTGGAGGCGGCCGCGTAAAGAACGCACGGATGAACGGTAACACGCTTTGACCACCGGACCCCAATTAACCCCGACTTTCCTCCCGGCCTGGCTGCACAACCTGCGGCGGTTCCGGGGCTACATCGTGCCGGTAGGGTTTGTGATGATGATGTCGGTGCTGCTCGTGCCGATGCCGCCGTTCGTCATGGACATTCTCATCTCGTTCAACATCGCGCTCTCGATCATCATCCTGATGACGACGATCTATATGACGACCCCTCTGGATTTCAGCGTGTTCCCGTCGCTTCTCTTGGCTACCACACTCTTCCGGCTGGTGCTCAACATCGCATCGACGCGGCTGATTCTTACGGCCGATGCATCGACCCCGGAAGAGGCGATGGCGGTGGCTGGGCACGTCATCATGGCGTTCGGAAACTTCGTGGCTGGAAGCAGCCTATTTGTGGGCGTGGTGATCTTCCTGATCCTCGTGATCGTTCAGTTCGTGGTCATCACGAAGGGTGCGACGCGGATCAGCGAAGTAGCCGCCCGCTTTACGTTGGACGCGATGCCCGGGAAGCAGATGGCGATCGACTCGGACCTGAACGCCGGGATGATCGATGAAAAGGAAGCCCGGCGGCGGCGGGAACGTATCGGGCAGGAGGCCGATTTCTTCGGCGCTATGGACGGTGCCAGCAAGTTTGTGCGGGGCGATGCCATTGCGGGCATCATCATCACGGTCATCAACGTCGTCGGCGGTTTCGCGGTAGGGATGATCGACCGGGGGTGGGACGCGGCGTCGACCGCCGAGGTTTTCACCAAACTGACGATCGGCGACGGCCTGACTTCGCAGATTCCATCGTTCGTCATCGCCATCGCATCCGCCCTGATCGTCACCCGCTCGGGCAGCAAAGAACAATTGGGAACCGAACTCACCGATCAGGTCACCAGCCAGCCCAAGGGCCTCTTTATCACCGCGGCATTCCTCGCTGTTATGTGCTTCACCCCCCTCCCGACGATTCCGTTGCTTAGTTCCGCGGTGGGACTCGCACTCGTGGCGTTCGCGCTGCAGAGATCGCAGAGTTCGGCCGCCGCGGAGGCGGCCCCGAAGCCGGCCGCGCCGTTGGCGTCGGAGCCGCCGGCTGTCGACGCTTTGCTCAAAGTCGATACCTTGGAACTGGAAGTGGGCTTCGGCTTGGTGCAACTGGTGGACACATCGCAGGGCGGGGATCTTTTGGAGCGCATCAACGCCGTACGGAGGCAACTGGCCGCCGAGATCGGGCTGGTTATGCCGCCGGTGCGCATTCGCGACAATCTTCAACTCGCGTCCGACGAATACCGTCTCAAGATCCGGGGAAACGCGGTCGCGACTGGGACCGTGCGTCCGGGGCGGTTGCTGGCGATGGATTCCGGGATGACGACGGGCACCATCGAAGGCGAGGCCACGCGCGAACCCGCCTTCGGCTTGAACGCCTGGTGGATTGAGGATGCGCTACGGGCGCGGGCCGAGGCTATGAACTACACCGTGGTTGAGCCTTCGAGCGTGATCGCCACCCACCTGACGGAGACGGTCCGCCGGCACGCCGATGAACTCTTGACGCGCGACGAGGTGGGAAATCTGCTGGAGCAGTTGAAGCAGAAGGCCCCGAAACTGGTCGAAGAAACCGTGCCGGCCATCGTGAAGCCGTCGGAACTCCAGAAACTACTTCAGAACCTGCTGCGAGAACGGGTTCCGGTCCGCGATATCGAAACCGTTCTCGAGACGCTCTCGGAATGGGCTCCCCGCACCAAGGACCTGGAAGTCCTGACCGAATACATCCGGAACGCCTTGCGGCGCACCATCTGCGGGCAGTACACCACGCCCTCGGAAACCGGTGAGCCGCGTCTGGTGTGCGTGACGCTTGATCCGGCGATGGAAGACTTTATTTCGGGGTATGTCGATCGTGGCCCGGCGGGGACGAGTGTCACCATGCCCGCTCGAACGGTCGGGAAGGTGACGGACCAGATTCTCTCCGGGCTGCGGCGCGTCACCGATGCGGGTCATGCGGCCGTCGTCATTACATCGCCGCAGGTGCGGGCGGTGGTTCGGCAATTGCTGGAGCCGCACCTTCCATCGGTGGCGGTGCTGTCGTACAACGAGGTCGTGAACGGCGTGGCCGTGGAGAGCCAAGCACTCATCATGCCGCCCGGAGCCGAATCTGCCCGAGCCCCCGCGATAGCCGCGTAAATCCTGACTGATTGATCTTGCAAGTGCGGACGGAGTTTGATAGTCTCTCGTATCTCGACCCGTTCGCACCGCATCGGCCGGAGGCCGACCCCACAAGCGCCAGGATGGCATGAACCTCAAGACTTTCCGCGGATCCACGATGGCTGAAGCCCTGACCGAGGTCAAGAAAGACCTCGGAAAAGAGGCCGTAATTCTGCACACCCGAACCTACAAAGTTGGTGGCGTTTTCGGCGTCGGTGGCCGCCAAGTGGTCGAGATTACGGCCTCGGACACCATGCAGACAACGGGGCGGCCGTCGCGGCGTCCGGAGAGTGCCGGCCCGGCCAACGGACGTTCGAACCCGCAGCCTCGGGTGAGCGAGCCGGCGACGGGTAGATCTTTGATGACGGCGCGTCCGGGGTCGGCCGCGGGCGTTGATCGTCCGGAGTCGCCGTTGGTGGAAGTGTTGCCGACCCGAACCGGGGCGTCTCGCGCTCAGCCGGGTGCCGGTTCCGGCGGCGTTCCTGCCGGTCTTCCTTCGGGCGGTGTCCCTTCCAGCCCGGGTCGAGGGATCGATCGATTGACGTCGCGGGCCGATTTTGGTCCGGAATCGGCCCGTGCCACCGATGAACTCCGTGCCGAACTCGCCTCGATCCGTTCATTGGTAACGCACCTGGTGCGGGCGTCGCCAGCACGGAATGAATCTTCGGCGCTGGGCGTCCTTCCCGATGCTCTCTTTGATGCCCACGCCCGGTTGACGGAAGCGGGCGTCAGGTCCGAAGTCGCATCGTCGATCATTGCGCCCCTCCGCAATGCGTGCACACCGCTTGAACTCTCCGACCCTTCCTGTGTGCGGGCATTAGTCCTCGGTCGTTTGGCCGCGATGATCAAAGTGGCGAAGAGTCCTCAACCGGGGTCGGGCGGTCGTCCGCACACCGTCGCACTCATCGGCCCGACCGGTGTGGGCAAGACCACCACCATCGCCAAACTCGCCGCCCTTCAGAGGCTTCGGCACGGGAGGCGCGTCGGCCTGGTGACTTCCGACACCTACCGGATTGCGGCCGTCGATCAACTCCGGACCTATGCCAATATCATCGGGCTGCCAGTAAGGGTGGCTTCGTCGGCCACCGAGATGGAACGGGCGTGCGCCTCGCTCGCAGATTGCGACATGATCTTTGTCGATACTGCGGGCCGCTCGCCGCAGGACGCGGCCCGCCTTGATGAACTCCGGGACATGCTCGCGGCTTGCAGGCCGACCGAGACGCACTTGGTTCTTTCGATGGCCGCCGCGGAAGCGGTCCTGACCCGCACCGTGGAGCGTTTTCAGCCCCTTCTGCCCGACCGCCTGATCCTCACGAAGCTCGATGAGGCCGTGACCTTTGGCTGCATCGCCAACTTGGCCGGTCAAACTTCGCTCCCGATCAGTTTCGTGACCGACGGCCAGGAAGTGCCTGACCAGATCGAAGAGGCCGACTCGGCGAGGCTGGCCACGCTGGTGTTCGGCAAGGACGCCGCGGCGTGACCACACTTCCCGCCGGAGCACCGCACGATCAGGCCACGCGGCTGCGGGCCATGGTCGATCTCTGGAAATCCGCCGATGACACCGTCAAGCCGTCCGCGGCGGCGGAAGCCGTGACCGCCCGACGAACATGCCGCACCATCGCGGTAGCATCGGGCAAAGGCGGTGTGGGCAAGACCACGCTTTCCGTCAATCTTGGATTGGCTCTCGCCGACCTTGGTTGCCGAGTCACGCTTCTCGATGCCGACCCCGGCCTCGCCAACGCGGACGTGATGTGCGGGATCTCGCCGACCACGCGGCTGGATGCAACTGTGGGCGGGCAGCGGCGGTCACTCTCGAGCATCGCCGTCGAAGTGGTACCCGGGTTTCGGCTGATTCCCGGTTCCTCCGGCACGCCCCGAATGGCCGACCTTCCCGCCGCTGACAGGATTTTGTTGGTGAGGTCGGTGCGTGCTCTTGAACTCGAATCCGATGCGGTGATCATCGATACGGGTGCCGGGCTGGGGCTTTCGTCGCTGGCATTCGCGGCGGCGGCCGACCGCTGCATTATTGTCGTGACGCCCGAGCCGACTTCGATCGCCGACGCGTACGCCGTGATCAAGAGCGTCGCAGCCATGCCGCGGTCGGGTGGAAGCACACCGACCATCGACATTGTCGTGACTTGTGCCGAAACGGAAGCGCTCGCCGTTGCGGTGCACGGTCGCATCGCGGGTGTGGCCGAGCGGTTCCTTGGGTTCCGTCCGCCGATGTTGGGGTGGATCCGCAGGGACGATGCGGTGACGCGTTCGATCCGTGCCCGGCGGCCGCTGATGCTCAGCGAACCGTCGTCAAAGGCGGCACGCGATGTGCGGAGAGTCGCCGAGACGCTCCGCAGCGTTGCGGGCGTTGAAACACCAAATAAAATTCGCGCCAAGCGAAGTTTGTTCGGTGTTTGGTTTGGCTGATAGTATTTTTGTTCGATTTTTTCCATCGAAGTGCGCGAAAGTGCGAGCATCGACTCGATTCGTTCGACGTTGCCGCCGATGACGCCCTCGCGAGGGTGGAACGCGGCTTTCACGTGGTTCCGGAGAGTTTCGAGAGTGAACACCAAGAGCGATGAAAAGCATTCGGAAGCCGCGGCGGGGGCCGCGGCCGACGTCGATTCATCATTTCCTAACGGTTTAGTCGCCTCGTCTCTCGGGATTTCAGGCTTCACGATCGCGATTGTGGCCGGTCTGGGCGCGGGGAATGATGCCTCGGACGTCTTGGGACGGGCGATCGTGGCGGCACTCGGGTGCTATCTCGCCGGGTTCTTTCTGAGCGTCATCGCGGCACATGTGGTTCACGAGCACCTAAGCGGGTTTCGGGCGGCGCACCCGGTTCCGGATGCGACACCTTTTCAGTCCAAACGTTCGCCGGTTACCGAGGGCGGTGCAAGAAATGTGGAGAAACGGGCGGCTTGACGCGGGTGTTGCGGCACGGAGTGATCCTTTGATGTATACTCCTCCCGCTCTCGGTCAAGGATGATTCGACGGGCATGTTCGAGGATTCGTTCGAGCAGACATCAGGTGGGAAGACATTTCAGTTTTCGCACCGCAAGGGTCAAGGAGTCGACCATGGCGACGATGAAGGTAATGCGTGGAAGTGTCCGTGCCAACGCCCGTTTCGGTGCGAGGCACGCGGAGCGGCCCAAAGTCGTTTCCCCGCTTGATTCCCGCCCCCTCAACGACATCTGGGCGGAATTCGCAACCCTCCCGACCGAGGATCTCCGCAACTACCTGATGGAGCGATTCCTCCACTTGGTCCGCTATAACGCCGAACGCGTGTACACGCGCCTGCCCGACGAGGTCGATCTCGAAGACCTGATGTCGGCCGGCATCTTCGGGCTGATGGACGCCATCGATTCGTTCGATCTGGAACGCAAGGTTAAGTTCGAAACCTTCAGTGCCCCCCGCATCCGCGGCGCAATCCTCGATGAACTCCGTTCGATGGACTGGGTTCCCCGGCTGGTGCGGCACCGCAGCGGCAAAATCGAGCAGGCCCGTCAGCACATCGAGAAGTCAACGGGTCAGCCCGCGACCGACGACCAAGTCTCCGATTTCCTGAACGTCAAGGGTGAAGAGTTCGACAAACTCAAGAAAGACGGTGAGGCCATCGGCACGCGCAGCCTTACGCAGCGCTGCTTCCCGACCGACGGCGGCCGCGACGTCCGCGAGATCGATGTCATCCGCGATGAGACGCAGAGCAACCCCGTCTCTGACCTTCAACGCCGCGACATCCGCGAACTCATCACCAAAGGCCTCTCGCGGGCCGAGCGACTGATTGTTGTGCTTTACTACTACGAGGGCATGACGATGAAGGAGATCGGGGCCACGCTCGACCTCTCTGAAAGCCGCGTCAGCCAGATGCACAGTTCCATCCTGCTCCGCCTCAAGGCCCAGATGCAGCACCGCGAGAAGGAACTCGAACCCGTCGAGTAAACCCACGCTCTCCGCCGTTGCGGTGCGGGCATGCTGCCCGATTGCGCGGTTGTATTCCAAGCATCCCATCCCGCTCCTCGGCTCCCCCGCGCCTCAACCGCATCGCGGCGACACGTCCTTGCCGAGCCACACCAGCCCTTGGCAGAGCCACACGCCCACCGTCCTTGCTCCCCTTCCGAACAGCTCGAGGGGCTCGAAAGCAATTACGTCTGGCTCGGCCGCGCGGACTTCGCAGGCACGCTCCCTTGAACTCTCGGAACAGACTCGCATCGTCCACGCCGAAACCAAATGGGTCTACGGCAGAATGAAACAAAGTGGGTTAACGGAGCGGGGTCAGGTCACCGACGGGCTCGACATTGAAACCTGCAATCGCCCACGTTCTCCATCAACGAAAAAGCCCTTCGACGTGGTTGTCGAAGGGCTTTCCGCCGAAGCAAGTCGGGGCGACAGGATTCGAACCTGCGACCTTGTGGACCCGAACCACACGCGCTACCAAGCTGCGCTACACCCCGGAAAGCGAGCGTAAGCGTAGTTCCATGGGTGCGGAATGTCCAAATACGGGGTTTTGAGCGAAGAAAAACGCCGCGGCCGACGAGGGTGTCGGCCGCGGCGTTGGGCTGCGTGGGAGGGGCGGTGCAGGCCTTGCGGATCAGGACTTGCGGCGGCGAACAAGCGCGATGGCCATGAGAACGGGCAAGCCGATGGCGGCGGTGCCCAACCCTGCCCGCATCGCGGCTGCCTTTTCATTGGCCTGTGCGACGTCGGTCATGGATGCTTTCCACTCCATGAGGAGCGCGATCTGGGAATCGCGTTCGGCGAGTTCGCTTTCGAGTTTCGCGTTGAGGCCCTTGATGGCGGAGAGGGCGACGCCTTGGGCGTTGGTGGCATGGATCACGGTTTCGTCGGGGCCACCCAGGTGGAAAGCGGCGTGGAAATCCTGAGCCATGGGGCCAACGTATTGGATGGTGGCGTCGGCGCCTTTGAAGTTCCAACGGGTGACGGGGAGGTTGACGACCTTGCCGAGCATTTCGAGGTCGTTGATGTCGGTGAAATTTTCCTTGACGTTGCGGTCGGAGGCGTTGAAGGACTGGCCGGCAGAATCGAAGCCGCAGAAGCCCCCGGAACTGGTTTTGGCGCGGAGGACGTCGGCGGCCCCGGTGGCGGAACCATCGGAGGTGCTGTTGTTGATGTAGATGGATCCGTTGGCGAAGACCGCGCGGCCAGCAACGGACCGGGTGTCGAAGAATCCGCCGTTGCCGCCGGTGGTGTTGAGGTTTTCGCCGCGAACGCCGTGAGCGGTGGGGCTGCCGCTGGAGGGGATTTGACCGAAGACACCGGCGTTGGAGCCCGAGAGGGCGGTGGCGCGACCGATGACGCCGCTGCCACCGGTGCTGGAGTTTGTGGAACCTGAGACGCCCGACCCGCTTGAGGATGTGCCAGCGACGCCGGTGCCGGTCTGGGCTCCGCCCAGCACGCCGAAGCCTGCGCTGCCAGAGCCGTGTACGCCTGCCGCGCCGGCGTTGGTGTTGTTGAGTGTGGAGCCCCAGACACCATAACTGACTGAGTTGGAATTGCTCAGTTCGCCGTAGACGGCGGTGACACCGCCGGTGTTGCTGGTGGAACTGCGAACGAGGACCTTGATGGTGGGCTCAATCGCTCCGCCGAAGGCTGTGCTGCCGGAGAGGTTGTAGGTTGAATTCTGTGCGACGATGGTGAAGGGGGCGGAGGGGCCAGCGGGACCAGTTGCGCCGGTGGCACCCGGAACTCCTTGAGGGCCTTGAGGCCCGGTTGCGCCTGTTAAGCCTGTTGCGCCCGTTGCGCCTGTCGCGCCGTCATTGCCGTTGATACCCGCGAGACCTTGCGCACCCGTAGCACCGGTGTCGCCTTGCGGGCCTTGAGGTCCTTGGGGCCCGGTGGCACCTGTCGCGCCGTCAATGCCATCAGCACCCGCGGGTCCTTGAGGCCCGGTGGCGCCGATGTCACCTTGAGGTCCTTGTTGTCCGGTGGCCCCTGTCGCGCCGTCATTGCCGTTGGCGCCTGCGAGGCCTTGTGAGCCCTGCGCGCCTGTGGCACCAGTTGCGCCTGTGCCGCCTTGAGGCCCGGTCGGGCCAGTTGTGCCATCATTGCCGTTGGTACCCGGGAGACCTTGCGGGCCCTGCGGCCCGGTGGGACCTGGTGCTCCGATGTTGCCTTGTGAGCCTTGGGCACCGGTGATGCCTTGCGGACCTGCGGGTCCGATGGTGCCTTGCGGTCCCGAAGGCCCGATCGGGCCGATGGAGCCTGTTGGACCAATGGGGCCTGCGGGACCTAGAGGGCCTACGGGACCAACAGGGCCTTGCGATCCGGGGGGGCTGTTGATGGCGTAGAGGGCGTAGGGCACGGCGGCGAGGTGCTGCCGCGGCGCGAGGGTTGTGAACGGCCCAACGTTGGTGTCTCGCACGGAGACTTGGAGGTAGCGTTGATCGCCGTCGAAAGTGCCGGAGCCGAAGTCGAGGCTTACGGAGAAGAAGCCTTCGACAAGGATGACGTTGCTTGCCTGGAGGGTGGGTCCGACCTGGGTGCCGCCGGTGGCGGCGTCGAACAATCGGAATTGGAAGTCGGCGGGTCCGTTGCGGCTTACGCCTGAAACTCGGAGGTAGGCCGAGAAACTGAACGCGTTGCCGACGGGTGTGCCGGCCGACGCGGTGGGCGTCAGTGAACCGACGAGGGCTGCCAATGTAAGAGCAGCGAAACGATGAGTGCGCATGTGAAACTCCTTTGTCTCTGCCCCCGGCGGAAGTGCCTTATGTACAACTTACCGGCCCGGTCCGAATCCCGCAAACCGGAAGGATTGCAACGAGGGTGAATAAAGGGGATT
>Ga0105049_10010256_pt1 | contig 10757 bp, 7 predicted proteins | sample MAT06_FD_78087 | JGI IMG/M metagenome (GOLD analysis project Ga0105049, IMG submission 78087) | Freshwater microbial communities from Lake Fryxell liftoff mats and glacier meltwater in Antarctica - MAT-06 | ecosystem: Environmental > Aquatic > Freshwater > Ice > Liftoff microbial mat | place... | reverse complement strand
GATTCTGGTTGATCAGCGATTCTTTCTTTTTGCTGATCGCCTTAATCACCGTGTACGACGACGCCAGCGGAATGCCACCGAGGCGATTAAGGATTCGCATCACCTGCTCTTGGTAGACCATGACTGAATTGGTCTCGCCAAGAATATCCTTGATCACCTGATGCTTATATTCCGGCTGCTGGCGTCCGTGCTTGATGTTCACGTAATCGTCAACCATGCCGCCTTCCAGCGGTCCTGGCCGATAGAGCGCATTGGTTGCGATGATGTCGGTAAACTGGTCGGGCTTCATTCGCTGAAGCAGGTCGCGAATTCCGCCGGACTCGAGCTGAAAAACGCCCTTGGTTTCACCGCGTTGCAGCAATCCGTAAGTCTTCTTGTCATCAAGTGGGAACTTTAGTGGGTCGATCGTTTTCCCAGTGGTCTGCTCGATCAACAAAACCACCTTGCTCAGGATCGTTAAATTGCGGAGGCCCAAAAAGTCCATCTTGAGCAGACCCGCAGCCTCGACATCACCCATCGGCCACTGAGTAATCACGTCCTGCTTGCCGGACACACGGCAGAGAGGCACGTATTCCGTTAACGGTTTGTCCGCGATCACCACGGCCGCAGCATGCGTGCCAATGTTTCGCGCCAAGCCTTCGATTCGCATCGCCAGATCAACCAGCTCGCGAACTTCGTGGTCGGTTTCGTACGTCTTCTTCAGATCAGCGCTTTGCTCCAACGCCTTGGGCAACGTGATCTTCAATTCCTTGGGGATCATCTCCGTGATTTGATTCACTCGCACCAGCGGAATTCCGAGCGCACGCCCGGTGTCCTTGATTGCCGCGCGAGCGGCGAGCGTGCCGAAGGTACCGATTTGACAGACGTTATCGTGGCCGTACTTTTCTTTTACATACTGAATGATCTCGCCGCGACGTTCCTGATCAAAGTCAATATCGATATCCGGTGGCTCGATACGGCTTTCGTCCAGGAACCGCTCGAAGAGCAAGTCGTATTGCAGCGGACAGACGTGCGATAAGTACAACGCGTAACAAACGATTGCACCGACACCGCTGCCTCTCGCGGTCGCCCAGATGCCTTTGCTGCGAGCGTGATTGACGAAGTCCCAAACGATTAGAAAGTAAGTTGGAAAGCCGAGCTTCTCGATGACGCCAAGTTCACGCTCTAGTCGTGCGATCACTTCTTCACTTAGCACGCCGTCAAGCAAGCGATTCGTTTGCCCGTCGTACCGCTCCAGCAACCCTTTGATGCAAAGCTCGCGAAGGTAATCGATCGGTTTTTTTGATTCCGGACATGCGAAGTTGGGGAAGTAATACTTGCCGAGCTTCAAATCGATGTCGACAGAATCCGCGATCTGTTGCGAGCGTGCAACGGCGTCTTCAAGCCCAGGAAACTTGTCGTACATCTGCTCGGGGCTGCGCAAGAAGTATTGGTTTCCATCCATCTTCATGCGCGACGTGTCGGTGCGAAAGCGACCGGTGCTGATGCACAACATGATGTCTTGTGCTTCGGCGTCGTCTTCGTTGACGTAGTGTGCATCGCTGGTCGTGACAACGGGAAGCCCAAGCCGTTTGGCGATTTCGACAGCGCCTTCAAGCTGCATCCGCTGGATATCGACGCCGTTGTTCATCACCTCGATGAAGTAACGGTCACCGAACAAGTTATGGAACCAGCCGGCGACATCACGTGCTTCTTTCTCAGCTTCGGAGGTGTCGATTCCCTTGAGCACGGCGCGGCTGAATTCGCTGCTCACACAACCCGACAAACAGATGATGCCCTCGCTGTGGGCTTTCAAAATCTCTTTGTCGATGCGGGGCTTGTAGTAAAATCCCTCCAAGCTGGCGGCAGAGGCTAGTTTGACCAAGTTTTGAAACCCGGTCTTGTTTTGAGCAAGCAGCGTCAGGTGGTAGCTCGCTTCTTTGCTGCTCCCCGCATTGCCGCGCTCATGCCGGCTGCCGGGTGCGATGTAGGCTTCGTAGCCGATGATCGGATTGATGCCGCCATCTTTCGCCTTGCGATAAAATTCAAGGGCTCCATGCAAGTTGCCGTGGTCGGTCAAGGCGAGGGCGTTCATGCCTTGTTCCTTGCACTTCTTGACCAATCGCCCAATATCGCTCGCGCCATCGAGCAAGCTGTAATGGCTGTGGCAATGCAAATGAACGAACGGGCGTGATGCTACCGAAGGGGCTGACATGGACAGACATTCCGTTGCGGAAAGTGAGTGGGAGACACTGGGTCTAACGGAGAATTTACCACGTTGCAAGGTCTCGGTCAGCGAGCCAGCTCAGGGAATCAATGGGCTGGGATAGACTTCCGGTAAGGGTGCGCAGTGCCTACAAATCCCGCAGACTTGTCCTACGAGGAGTTGTTCACGGGTCAGCGATCTGACGAACCAGCGACCCAAGACGGGCTTGCACGTCCAGCATTTGCTGCCAACTCTCCAGTCCCAGTTGCACTTTACCTGCCGAATCATCAATCTTTGCGGATTCGATCAATTTGTGCAGGCGAGATTGCAGGTACTCCAGAATCTCGCAGAGCTGAGCCGCTTGACCAGGAGAAAGTCGGTCGGGTAGCACGGGCGGCTCGGAAAGCGTCAGCATCCCGTGGCGCGGCCTCGGGCTGTCAGGCTGCCCGCCGCTCAGTTCCATCAACAGCGAACTATCGTGGCCGGCCATATCGTGCGACATCGTTTGACCACCACCGCCGCCGCCAGCCATGGCCGCCATTCGCGCCGCAATTTGCTGTTCCGTGCCTACCAGCATCAGAGTGCGCCCAACCGCAATCAAGTCGCCATGACGAAGAATCTTGAGCTGGCATTCATCGCCGTTGACCTTGGTCCCATTGGTGCTGTCCAAGTCAGTCAAGACGAGGCGTTCATTGTCTCGCTGAATTTTGAAGTGACAGCGACTGACACGCTCGTCGTTGAGCTGAATCGAGTTTCCTTCTTCGCGACCGATGGTCAACGGAGGTGCTAAATCGTGGAAGACTTTTCCACGATCAGCGCCATGTAATATTTTGACCGTCACGCCGCCCATGAGCAGCCCCGCAGCGAAGTCGAGAAAAAATGGCCCCGAAAAACCATGGCTCCGCACTTTGATCGGCGATTGGTAGCGGTGGCAGGCATCAAATTATAACCAGCAGGTCAAAGATAAGCGAAAAGATATTGGATACAACGCCGAACTCACTAACTCACTTCGCAAATCATACACTTCAGGTAATCCGTCTCAGGGCAAGAAACTGAGATCGGATGATCCGGCGATGCTCCCCGACTCTCCAAAATCGAGATGCTGCGACCGCGACGACGAGCGACCATGCACAGCATATTCAGAAAATCGCTTCGTGATACGCGCCCGGAGCAACTACACGTCACAAGAATTCCACCGGGTACGAGCACGTCCACCGCTGAACTGTTCAGCCGTTGGTAGGCACGGACCGCTGAATCCGTTTGATGGCGAGACCCCGCAAATCGTGGTGGGTCAAGTACCACTGCATCGAATTTATCACCCGCCGAAGCCGCCGTTGCGAGGTAGTCAAAGCAATCCGCGCGTTCGAAAGTCATCGAAGTCAGCCCGTTGCGTGCGGCATTGGCTGCCGCTTGTTCGAGTGCCTTGGAACTGCCGTCAATTCCCAAGACGGAGACCGCGCCACTGGCCGCTGCAACCAATCCGAACCCTCCGGCGTAGCAGCAGACATCGAGGACACGTCGCCCGCCCATGTAGGTCGCGGCCGCCGCATGATTGGTCCGCTGATCCAAGTAAGTCCCCGTTTTCTGGCCTTCCAGAAGGTCGACACTGAACATCAATTTGTTTTGGCGGAACAGCACTGGACCCTCAGGCGCCGCCCCTGCGACCCAAGCATCCACTTCGGGCATTGATTCGTTCGCCGAAGTTTTTTCGTCAATTCGAAGGCAAATTCCTTTCGGCGAGAGCGTCGATTCTAAGTGCTGCAAAATTTCATCGCGAAAAACGTTCATTGCCCCAGCCGTAATCTGGACACTGAGATAATCCGCATAACGATCGACAACCAGACCGCTGAGCCCATCGGATTCGCTGAAAATGAGTCGTTCGGCGGCTTCCGGATCGACCGGTCCGGTCAGCCGCCGCTTGGCGATTGCTCGGTCAATTCGCTGCGTAATCATCCGCAAATCGACCGGTTGCTCGCGATCCCAAGAGTAGAGCCGCACGCGCAGGCGGCTGCCGGGATTGATCAGACCCTGGGCGATCCAGGCACCATCAGGCCCAAGCACGTCGACGACCTGACCAACTTGCAGGCTCGCCCCATCATCAGCCATCGAGCCGATATGCACCCACGGATGTCTCGCCAAAAACGGAAATTGCCGCTGGTGCTTGAGCGTAATGGAGGCGATTGCGGGCGTGCTGGTGGACAATGTCTTGGACCGATCGAGGCGAGTTACGGGTAGTGCCCAATGGCTTCGAAGCAATTCTCGTTCGCTCCGACAACTTTAGTCTAAAGTCCGCTTTAGTCTAAAGCCCAGGCAGCCAATCGCCGAGACGCCCTTGGCCGGAGAAATGCCTCAGCCCGGGAAACTTTGAACCAATGTCTGATTGACAGCGACTTGACACGGTCCTAGGTTTTCTTGTCGGGTTGAATGGAAACTCTGGGTAGTTCGCAGGCGTTTCTCGGTGATTTTGAATGGATCGGTTAGATCCGCGTACCAAAAGCGGGTGAACCTGCTGAAGCCACCGATGGACAATTGCCGATAAAACTCCGGTCGGCGATGGATTCGTGATTTCCCTCCATCAGTTTAACGTCTTAAAAAAAGGTTCAAGCGATGACGCACGTGGTTACAGAACCGTGCTCCGGTTGCAGGTACACGGATTGCGTAGTGGTGTGTCCCGTGGAATGTTTCTACGAGGGCGACCAAATGCTTTATATACATCCAGAAGAATGCATCGACTGCGAAGCGTGCGTCCCCGAGTGCCCCGTCGAAGCGATTTTCCATGAGGACAATGTGCCTGAAGAATGGAAAAAGTACGTCGAGATCAACGCCGAGAACTCGGAGACGTGCGAAAGCATCACCGAGAAAAAGACGCCCCTGGCGGATAAATAATCTGCGAATAGCGGTAACTACAGCATCCATGGTCTGTCGAATCGATCGACAGACCTTTTTCATTGGCTCGGGCTTTACGCTCGCGGCAACGTCAGCTCGACGGTCGTTCCAACATTTTGCTGACTCTTGATTTCCAAACGTCCGCCGTGGGCAACGACGATGCTTTGGCAAATCGACAGGCCCAGTCCGCTTCCGCCCGTCTCCCGCGACCTCGCCTCGTCGACTCGATAGAAGCGATCAAAAAGTTTTGGGATCTCGTCGCTGGCAATGCCACATCCGGTGTCGGTGATGCGTAAGCATGCTCCGCCATCGGTTTGGCTCAAGTTGATCAACACCGTCCCTTGGGGCTTGTTGTACAGAATCGCATTGCTGAGCAAGTTACTGACAAGCCTCAGCAAATGATTCGAGTCACCGCGACACAAAACCGATGGCGTCTTGGTTTCGAGCGTGACCTGATGTCGATCCGCCAGCGGAACAAGCAGTTGCACACTTTCATCAATGATCAAACTTAAGTCGATCTCTTCATTACGCATCGCCAATTGTCCAGAGTCGGCCTTGGCGAGGATCAACAGATCTTCGACAAGCGATCGCATTCGCTCCGACGCTCGCATGCACGTCGCTAACGTCTTTTGATACTCTTCTGGTTCTCGTTCGCGCGAAAGAGCCAACTCACAATGCATCGACAACACGGAGATGGGTGTTCGCAATTCATGGGAAGCGTCGGCGACGAAACGAGCTTGCTGTTCGAACGAACTGTCTAGTCGCTCAAGCATCGAGTTAAGAATGGAACCAAGCTGCGCAAGCTCCAGGTCCATTTGACTGACATCAATACGGCTGGCCAGATTTTTGGAATTAATCGAAGCTGCCGTCGAGCTGATTCGCTGCAATGGTTCAATGGCTCTCCCCGCCAGCCACCAGCCACCAATCAGTCCAACGCCCAGAACGACGAGTCCCGACAACGCGATCGGGACAATGAAACGATTGACACTGTCAAAGACGGGACCGACGTTTTGACCGACAACAATCAAGTGCTCCTGAGGCCCATTTAAAACAACTTCACGATACCGTCCATCCGTACGGAACGCGAATTCGGTTCTTGGCCTAGCGGGCAGTTCAACGAGGTCGGTGCTATTGCCTGCCACGATTTCCCCGTATATGCCAAACACAACAAAATACGGCAGATCCTCCCCGGGCCGACGGCGGATCGTCATTGATGGCGGCAGCTCCAACATTTCATCGCGCCGCCGCTGATTCGGCGGTGGATCGAAGCCAAAGGCAGGTTGTGGTCGTCGCTGCATCGGCGGCGGTCCCGACCGACTGCCCGGCGGCGGCATTGTCCGCAGCGTTGCCTCCAACACGCGTGCACCGGCCAATAGCTCGGCATCGATATCGCCAGCCGTTGCTCGCCGCATCTGCAAATAAAGCGCAGCACCAAACCCTAACACAACGCAGATCAGGATCGCTGCATGCCAAATCTGCAATCGCCAACGCAAGGACTTAGCCATTGATGATGTAGCCTAGACCGCGCCGGGTGGAAATGAAATCGGCACCCAATTTCTTGCGAATATGCGATACGTGGACATCAATCAAATTCGAAAGGCTGTCGTCGTCTTCACCAAAAATATGGTCATAGATTTGCGATCGACTGATCAGTCGTCCGCGATGCAACGCCAGCATCTCCACCATCGCGTATTCGCGAGCTGTCAGCAAAACGGCTTCGCCCGCCTTCGATACCGTTCGATTGACTAAGTTGATCTCAACATCATCGATCTTGATCGCGGTATCAGCCAAGCCGACGGATCGCCGAATGAGCACTCGCAACCGCGCCAGCAGTTCTTGAATAGAAAAAGGCTTGACAAGGTAATCGTCCGCACCACCGTCTAGCCCACGAACGCGATCGGTCACGGCATCGCGTGCCGTTAGGATCAAAACTGGCGCGGAGTTCTTCAGACGAATGGATCGCAAGACGTCCCAACCGTTCATCTTCGGCAGCATGATGTCGAGCACAATGGCGTCGTAAGTCCAAGTCGTCGCCTTGTAAAGTCCATCGCATCCGTCCGACGCCGTATCGACCGCGTAGCCATTTTCGCTCAGCGTTTGCGCAAGCGCCGCACGCAAGTCAGGCTCATCCTCGACAACAAGTACTCTCACATGACCGCCTTCAATCGACGTAAACGCATTTCTAGTTTTCAGAGTAGAACAATTGTCCCAATTGTTTTCCGAGCAATTGTGACAATTGCTCTACTCTCAACCCAGAAATCGAATTGAAACCAAGCGGACAAAAGTTTAGCTAAAACCCCGTTCTAGCTCCACGACAAAATCCCACTGGCTTGGCCCCAGGCTCAGTCTACTCGGTCGTTCCTAAGCGTAAGCCTACCATTGCAATCTGAAGGGAACATTAAGGCGAGCCAGAATTCGCCAATAGGCCAGCTGCAAACTCTAAAGCCAGCTCAACGGAAAATTCCAGCGTTTCGGAAAAGCCATTGAGCCAATCCCGGTAGTTCGGCTGCAGTCGTCATGCAGCTTTCATGACGCACCAAAAAATGTCGGTAACACCCGCGCTCGTTGTTCGCTTAGCAATTCGCAGGCGATTGCGGTCACCAACCAATGTGTCGCTGACTGCACCGCAATCCAATTCAAAACAGCCAGCAAACTTAGCCATCGCCAGGAAATATCATGCAAAACACAACAAAATCCCTTCGTAAGCCAGCCAACAAAGCCCGCGGAAAGCTCAGCAAGCGAATGACCTTCGAGACCCTCGAAAACCGCCAGGTCATGGCCGCAGAGATTTTCTTTGATAATTCCACGGGCATTTTGTACCTGGAAGGCACCGACACCTCCCGAGATTCTGCGATCGTCCGGGTCGACACAAAGGGTACGCCGTCGCTGGCGGACGACCAAGTTGTTGCTGGGTAAAGCTGGAATACCAACTTGGCCGCAGGAAACCTGTCCCGCGTCTACAGCCGGTCGGCAGTACCGGGGTCGACACGTTTATCGATGATACGAAAAGCTTTCCCGGCGGTGATTTTACCTCTCAAGATCTGTGGTCGACTCAGCATTCGGCAGCCGCCATGTTTGACTACAACGTAGCTGTTGATTCGGTACGTTCATCGCAGAGATTGCAGGCTTACCTGGACCAGAGAACAACGCCTGATCCAACACCACAACCGGTGTCTCTCAATAACGCGGTGTTGACTTTCGCTCAAAGCAAGCTGGGGCAAAAAGTTGGAGATGGCGGTTGTACGCGGCTGATTGAAGCGGCTCTGGAAGCTGTCGGTGCGAAGCCAGGCGAGAACTTTAATTCACCTGGGTTTTATACATGGGGGAGTTTGGTAGGTCCTGGTCAAGCGATGCTGGCTGGCGACATCATCCAGTTCGCACCTAGCACGACGTTCCAGACCCCGACTTCCTCCCTCTGGATGGATTCGTTCTTCGGTCACACGGCCATCATTGAGTCCGTCAGTGGCACGACTATCACGATGCTGAACCAGAACATGGCGGGCAGCCCTGTGATCCGCACGACTGTCGACTTGGCAACCATAACCGGCGGTTCGTTCTCCGTGTATCGAGCCGTACCGAAGTAAACCAAAGGTAAGAACGAGCAAGATAGGCTTGGCCTATCTTGCTAAGGTGGCGACTGCGTTAGTAGTCGCTGTTGGATTCGATCAATGATTGTTGGATTGGGCAAGTCTTTCGACTGCATCACGAGGTGGGCAAAATTGTCGGCCAAAATCTCGTCGGGATGAATGATGTAACCCGTATTTCTACCAATCTGTGATCCGTAGGAATCCAATCCGCGCGGCTCCAACAATCGTGGCTTGCCGTCTCGATCTGCGGCCTGCCAATGATCGTTAACTCGCTGGATGACAAGCAGCTTAAATTGCATGTACTGAAAAAGCGATCTGCCTAAAGACGCGTCATAAGCATCAGCCGATGCGATCAGCAAAGGAATCGCGGCAACGGTTTCGTTGTTCGGCAGCTTCAGTTCGATATACGCATCTCGCAGCGGTGCATCGGGGTTGGTGATCAGCCGATCGCGAAGCCCAAGCGGAACATCGATCGGCTCGCACATCTGAAAACCGATGATCGAATACAAGTCTCGTCGTAGCATCGCATTCTGCGAGCTGATGACATGAAACAGTTCGTGGGCAAGCAACCGCTGCAAATCCGGTTTCGCTTGACGTACATTCGCTGCGGGTATCACGATTGCCGAACCTCGGCAGTAGGCAGCATCCGCTTCCTCTTTGCCCGTGGTACGAATGAGAAGAATCTCGCTAGGTTGCTCGAATGAAAACGCTTTGAGACGCTCGCTCACGAATTCCAGAGCTTCGGTGACAACAGTTATTTCTGATTCTGGCCAAGCTGTGACGTTGTCGGCGTATAGTTTTGTCAACTCCTGCGATGTGACTTCGGCTTCCGTTTTCAATCTGCACTGCAAGTCAAACTTGCTCAACGCGGATGTGAAGGCATCCTCTCTAGCGATCGCGACGCGTCCTTCTTCCAGCGTGGCGAACTTTGCCACCGTATTGGGCAACAATGAAACGACAGGCGAATCGGCACCGACTGAAGGCGGTATCGAAACGTTGACGATGAGACTGATGAAAAGCAGGTACGATCGGCGCATAGATTTCAACGAAGGATTTCAACGAAGGATTTCAACGAAGGATTTCAACGAAGCTGAATTGCCGCTACAGGATTACCTACGCGAGCAGATCGTGAACTACGCTTCCGTGGACATCGGTTAAACGATAGTCGCGTCCCTGAAAACGATAGGTCAACTGTTCATGATTGAAGCCTAGCAGATGCATAATGGTTGCTTGCAAGTCATGCACATGGACCTTGTTTTCGGTAACACTAAACCCAAGCTCGTCGGTTTGTCCGTAGTTAAAGCCGCCTTTAACCCCGCCTCCGGCCATCCACATTGTGAAGCAGTCAGGGTAGTGGTCGCGACCGAGAACTTTGCTTGCGGCTGTCCGGCCTTCTCGGAACGGCGTACGACCAAATTCGCCGCCGCAAATGATCAACGTATCTTGTAGCAATCCACGCTGTCGTAAATCCTTAATCAACGCTGCGATTGGTTTATCAGTCGCGGCAAACTTGTTGGTCAGTCCTTCGGTGAGACCCTCTTGCGGACCCGTTCCGTGGAAGTCCCAGCCCCAGTCAAATAACTGGACGAAACGAACGCCTTGTTCAACCAACCGGCGCGCGAGCAAGCAATTGTTTGCAAAGCTGGATTCGCCCGGCTTGGCCCCGTAACTATCAATTGTTTCTTGGGACTCCTTGTTGATATCCATCACTTCGGGAACGGACGCCTGCATGCGGAATGCCAACTCATACTGGGCGATTCGCGTTAGCGTTTCTGGATTGCCAAGCTCTTGCGATTGCAGCTCATTTAACTCACGTAGCGTATCGAGTGACCGGCGGCGAAGCAGTCGATCCATCCCGGCAGGGTCAGATGCAAACAGCACTGGATCGCCTTTTGAACGGCATTGCACCCCTTGAAAGACCGATGGCAGGAAGCCACTGCCGTAAGAGTTCGCACCGCCGTTGGGCTGTACGCCGCTGCTGATCAAAACAACAAACCCAGGTAGATCCTGGTTCTCCGTTCCCAATCCGTAGGTCGCCCACGACCCCAATGAAGGTCGGCCTGATCGCGGTGAGCCGGTATACATCAACAGCTCTGCTG
>Ga0105049_10010252_pt1 | contig 10759 bp, 6 predicted proteins | sample MAT06_FD_78087 | JGI IMG/M metagenome (GOLD analysis project Ga0105049, IMG submission 78087) | Freshwater microbial communities from Lake Fryxell liftoff mats and glacier meltwater in Antarctica - MAT-06 | ecosystem: Environmental > Aquatic > Freshwater > Ice > Liftoff microbial mat | place... | reverse complement strand
GTCCATGACAAGGCGCGCATCTGTGCTGGACGCCATCGAGCCGGAAGCGGTGGTATCGGTGCACCCGCTCGATCTTGCACAGATCGGCGCATTGGCTGGCGATGTGATCAGCGTACAATCGCGACGCGGTGCGATCTCGCTCAAGGCGCGCTCCGATGAGGGCACGCCGACCGGTGCGGTATTCATTCCATTTGCGTTTTACGAAGCGGCCGCGAATCTGTTGACCAATCCTGCGCTGGACCCGGTGGGGAAAATTGCCGAGGTCAAGTATTGCGCGGTGAAAATCAGCCGGGGCGGGCAGGTGACTGCGCTGTCGAGTTACGGTGGCGGACAGGCATTTGACAACGCTGCGGCAAAAACGCCGGTGACGACGGCGAGTGCGGTGGATTAAGACTCCCGGTGGCGTATCGCTAACATTGGCGGGCTTCCCAGAGGCCTTTTGTCTGGAAAGGTCCGCCAATGCTGCACTTGAACTAAATTCCAGCGATCGTCGTACGACACGGGTCGCTCAGCTGGCATCCTGATTGCGCATACCCTCTGCGGCGGAAATCCGCAGGCGTGCTGCGAGCTGCCTGGTAATGTTGGTCATGATTTTTAGCGCTATCGACGGCCGCTGCTTCTGCAGGTCGCCGAGTTGCGCGGGACTCATGGAATAAAGTGCCACGTCGCGTTTTGCGTATGCATCTGCGGACCGCGGCTTGCTCTCCACTAGCGCCATTTCGCCAAATGCCATCCCTGGGCCAAGCGTTGCCAAGCGCCGGGCACGCTGGGTGCCGGGAATCTTGAGCTTGATACTGACCTCACCCTTGACAATAACGAACAGTCTGTCGCCTGGATCGCCTTCGCTAAATATCAGACTGCCCCGCACCAAATCCTCGCGGGTCAGGATGGTGTAGAGATATTCAAGTTCAGTCTCGTCGAGGCCGTCAAAGAGTGCTGCGCGACCAACCGCATGGACGCCACAGCGTCCAACCATGACGCGAGCAAGCGCGTCGTCGTATTCCTTCACGATCTCCTGATAGGCAACTTCCGCTTGCTCCCATTGGCCGTCTGAATACAGCGCGTACGCCTTTTCTGTTGCGGCACAAAGGGCCTTTTCCGTGGGCGTTGCCGCAACTTCTTCGTCCGCGTCGCGGATGCCAAGAAGTTCGTAAATCAGGAATTCGCCCTTGCGCCCTTTGACTGCCACCATGTCGATCGGACGTAGCCACAAACGTTCGCCTGACTCCTTGAATACGGCGTTGCTGACACAGATACTGGTGCCGAAATCCTTGTTGATACCCTCTAAACGCGAGGCGATGTTTACGCCGTCACCCATCACGGTGTAGCTCAGACGCTCCAGTGAGCCGATATTGCCGACCAGCACCTGATCCGAATGGATACCAATGCGCACCGTCAATGGCCCTTTGCCGGTTTCGCCGAGAAGCACATTGAGTTTCGCCATTCTGCGCTGCGACCTGACTGCCGCGACGCAAGCGCGATATGAGTGGTCTGGGATCATTACCGGCGCGCCCCAGAAGGCCATGACCGCATCGCCGATGAATTTGTCTATCGTGCCCTGTTCTTCCTTTACCGCCAACGTGACCAGCTCCAGATAAGCCGAAACGGTCTCGAGCAACTCTCTCGTTGGTGTCACTTCGGCCAGACTGGAGAACCCCTTGAGATCGGTGAAGAACATCGTCAGGTAACGGCTTTGTCCGCCGGGTGCAAGTGGCGTACCGGTGCGGATCAAATCGCTAACCAGCTCACGCGGAACATAGGCTGCAAAAGCGCTGATCGCCGTTTTCAGTTTTTTCGTTGCGTCGATAAGCAAGCTGATTTCAGCCACCCGCGAGGAGAGCACCAGATTCGGGCTTATCTGAAAGCTGAATACCTGCTTGATCTCTTCAACCAGAACTTCCAGTGGTCGGGAAAGACGCTTCGATACGATATAGGCCAGCAGGATGACGAGCAGCAGCAGCCCGCCACCGACCAGCGTAATCTTGCGGTTATTGGCGTCAATTTCGCCGACAAAGTCTTTGACCGGGGTGAGTATGACCACCTCCCAGGGCTTCTTGAAATTCTCGGGGAAAGGTGAAAAAAGCGCGATGTACTCTTCACCGCCTTCAGTGAAGTAGAAGTTGTCGCTCTTTCGCTGGGCGCGCTCGACCGCTGCCCTGGTTACCGCCGGGTTGTCGAGTTCACGAATATTCTTTTGGGACTTTGCCTCATCCTTCCGATAGGCTTGAGCGAAATCCGGGTGTGCAACGACCCGGCCGCTACGGTCAATGATGATCGTAATGCTGGCCGGACTGGCCGGATTGGTTGCGAGGAACTCGGAAATGCGTTTCAGCCGCAGGTTTGCTGCAGCGGCACCGAGCAACTTTCCGTTGGAAATAATCGAAGCCGAAATCGACAAGCCAGCCTCGCCAGTGCTGCGGATAGTGTAGGGATCTGACAACAGGATTTCGCTAGGGTCTGCAGTCGGCCCACGTTTCACGGCGGCCAGGAGAAACGCCGCTGTGCGAGGGTCATAAACGGCCGGAATCGAGCTGGTGCCAACAGGTTGTCCCCACTCCTTCAGGAATGTATAGCTGTCATTGGCTACGCCTGCCTTGGAGCGATCGACCATGCGGTTCGAATACTTGGCATCGGGCGGAACCTTGTGTTCAGTCATCGGCCTTTTCGGGTCGATGTGGCCAACCTGCCGGAAGCTACCGTCCATGAACCCCAAGTAGTAGCTTGTAATGTCGCGATTATTTTGTATTGCCCGAAGCAACATCTGTCCCGACTCATCCTTACGGAAGAAGCCCGGCTCTACCGAGGCCAATTGCGCAGTTGACCGAACGGCGTCCGCGATCGGCTCCACGAATGAGTTGATGTTGCGCATCGCATCTTCACGAGCCCGCTCCATCGCCTTGGCAGCTTCCCTTTTTGCCAGCGTGATATTGCTTTGATACGTGTAGAAGATCAGGCCGGAAAAAAGCGGCACGATGAGCAGCAGGAACAATCCGCTGATGGTGACGTGCAGTTTGAGAGTAGCTGGAATAGATTTCATAAAGACGCGCCTGGTTCCCGGGAGGCAACGCTCGGCGGCGAGTACAAGACTTTATCGGCACGAGCCTCGATGTGTGGCGGGGATTGTCGGCTAGCGGTTGCGATAAATCCGAAAGATCCACATCTCATTCAGCATTCCCCCGTTTTTTTTGATTTCCCGGTCCAGCAGGCATTACGCGACAAATAGTCAAAGCCGGTTCCCCCACTTTTTAATCCCGGAGCCTATTTTCTTTAAAGTCGTGCGTCGCCTTTAAACCGCAAATTATCTTGCCACTCTGCTGCCAAGGCAAACCACAGTCTTCGCCTGTGCGATACCGCAGGAAGTGTACCGCGCGCAATCCGTAGGTCCTAGTCTAACAGCATATGCATTTTGGGGCGATTGAAGGCGCGTCCAAGTCGCTATCCGCCCCGACCCTCGTCATGTGGCGGTGTAGTCTGTGTGCCCGGCAACGTGTATCATTGTGAAAAATAATTGCAAATTTATTGTAAAAAGCATTCCGCGTGCGAATCGCAGCCAACCGGTCCACTCTCCAGCCAATTTGCATGAATGTTGCAGCGAAAATTCTGCAGAATGAGCGCGCAAAAAAGATGAACAATGTCCGACAATACTAACTCGCCGGACCCACGCCAGACAGGGTCGACCGTATGAATATCAAGTCAGCTCAGCCGGACCGATCACAGGCAATCGTGGCGTTGCTGCGCGTTGTCAAGATTGCTTTGGCAATCATGGTGGTGATGATTTTTTCCCTGGGCGTGTTATCGGTGATGGCCCTGGAAAAATTCAAGAACACACTTAACGAGGTAACTGAATCTCGCATCGGTGTAATCGCTTTTGATATAAAGGACACCATCGAACAAGGTTTGGCAATGGGATACAACCTGGCGGCGCTGCAGAATGTGCAGGACGCGATACGTCTGGCAAGAAGCAGGGACTCAAAGATCGCGTCGATTTATGTTGTTGGCCGTCAGGGCGAAACGCTATACCGCGCGCCGGATACGGCACCCGATCTGAAGCCGGAAGCCGTCGAGAAATTCCGCAAGGAGAGTGCGAAAGGCCCGCTGGCGAGCTTGCGCGAAGGTACTTTTCTTGATGCATTTACGAACCTGCAAAACAGCTTTTCGCAGCCGGTCGGTGTACTTCTCATCAAGTACGACGCAGCATCTCTCGACGAGCGATATATTGATTTCCGAAAAACGTTTTTCAGGCAAGTCATCATCTTCCTGTTCGCAGGTGTACTCGTGGCTACCATCGCAATCTGGATTCTGCTCAAGCGGTTTGACCGGGTGGATTCCATTTTGGCCGCGTCGCTAGAGGCTGAGGTAAATCTGGACTTTGACAAAAGCAAAGCGCCCCCGGCGGAATTGGCAGCGTTCAAGGCCAAACACCGCGAGGCGCTCGATGCCATCATTGCGGCAGAAAAAGTGCTGGAGGCCAGATGAATGCTTTGAGCCTGCGCGCACTCGATCGTTATCGCTTTCTGTTGTTCGCGTGGCTGCTGGCCGTGGTCCTCGGCACGCTGACGTTCTTTTCGTACCAGACGACCAATCTCTTCATCAATGCCATGCGGCCGGACTTCGAGGCCAAGGCGGTACTGGTTTCCGATACGATCAAGGCGCAGTTCCAGCGTGCGTCAGATTTGAATTTCGATATCGCAGATATGCGCGACCTGTCGAGATTCCTGGATGACGCGATCGATAATCACCCGGAGGTGGTCTACGCGGTTGTCACGATTCCGGCGAACCGCTCGATTCAGGCTTCGAACAAGTTTGCAAAAGATCCGCGGATCTCCAGCGAATTGCGCGCCCATATTCTGGCAAAGAAAACGGCCGAGCGGTCTCAATCGTTCGGCAATGTTGTTGATGTCACGACGGCCCTGCCAAAACTGGGGCCAAATGACGCGTTGCTTCACGTCGGCGTCGATGAAAAATATATCCAGACCAGACTGCTCGAAATCAAGATCGACCTGTTCATTACGCTGTTCGTGGCAGTTGTCATTACGCTGGAGGTCTTGTTCTTTGTCGTACTGTTGACCCTGGACAGGCAAAGTCAGACGATTCGTGATTTCCTGGATTCGGTAAAGGCAGGCATCTTTCCGCGTGTACGCACCGGCAACGAATCGAGCAGCCCGCTGGCTCGATCTCTGCAACATTCAATTGGCATGGTCAATGATCGGTACCGCGCGCTTCTGCAACAGGGCGCTGCGGCGAATTTGACCACCGAGCCCAGGCGGATGCTACGCAAGTTGATCGGCAGCATCGATGAGAAGTTCCAGTTCTCGTCGATGCGCAAATCCATGGAGGGCGATGCCACGGTCATCAAGGCTATTCGCCTGCCCATGTTCATATTTTTCTTTTGCACCGACTTGTCGCGGCCGTTCTGGCCAAACTTCGTTGGCGGCTTTCCGCCACCGATGGCCGGAATGGATCCAAGTTTGCTGATGGCGTTGCCGATGGCGATGTGGGCGCTGACCATGATGCTGGTGACGCCCTTTGGTCCGCGATTGGTGCAGGTGCTAGGCGTACGTAAGTCGTTGCTCGCTGGCATGGTGCCAGCCGCGGTTGGCACCTTGATGTGCGCGTTTGCGACCGGCTACATGGAGTTGGTGATATGGCGGTGCGTGACGGCTGCTGGCTTCGGCATCGTCAGCGTCACCGGCATTCTGTACGTCACCATGGCCGCACAATCCGGACGCAGCGCACGCAGCGCAGCAGTATTTATCGGCGCGCAAACTGCGGCGGGCGTCTGCGGCACGGCGATGGGCGGTATTCTGGCTGATCGGTTAGGGTACTCAGGCACGCTATTTGTTTCAGCGGCACTCATCGCCTGCAATTGTTTGCTCGTGGCCCGCATCATCTCCTCAGCGTCGCCTGCGCGTGTCAGCGGTGGCGAAAACGAGGATGAAGGAAGCCTTGCAAGCTATGCCAAAGTATTGCGCAGCTTGAGCTTCGTCAGCTTTATTCCCCTTGCGGCATTGCCGCCGCGAATTGTGCTCACCGGATTCCTGTTGTTCATGACCCCGGTGGTATTGCATAACCTTGAATACTCCGATGCGGCGGTGGGCCGCTTCATGATGTGCTATTTCATCTCCAACCTTTTGTTTACACCGCTTGTCGCGCGCGTACTGGACCGCTTCAACTGTCACCGCAGTCTGCTGCTTGTCGGTAGCGCATTAATGGGTGGAGCGGTACTGCTTTTTTCCTGGTCCACGCTTGTTTCCAGCCTCGTTGCTTCAATGGTCTTGCTCGGGCTTGGGATGTCCCTGACCACGACATCGCTGATTTCCATTATTCCGGTGCAGTTTGTGCGCGAGTGCGCCGCTCAGGGGCAGGGAACCGTGACATCGCTGCTGCGGGTTGTGGAGAGAATCGGCAGCATACTCGGGCCGCTCCTCGTGGCGCTACTGATCAAGTCATTCGGTTTCAGCGAGGGCGCGATGATACTCGGGCTGACCTTGGCGGCGATCGCTGCGTGCCTGGCGGTCTATTTTTATGTGACGCGCCCACGAATCCTTACACCCTCAAATAAACAGGCATCGCAATGACAGACCTCGATCATCGGTTGTTACGTCTCAGTCCTGACGCACGGCGAGACTTGAAAGTCATTTTTCTGGCCAAGCATGCCCCCGTAGACCCGCACGGTGCGAAGCCCGAACTACATGAACGGTACGGCATTGAGCCGCGCTACAACTTTGAAGTGTTGTCGATTCTTCAAGCAATGGGTATCGACTGTATTCCGTGCCGATCATTGGAAGCATTCCCCGCATTGGTGCGAGACGCCAACTTCGTCTTTACGCTGTATAACCGCGCAGACTTTCGCAATGGCGAAATTTTCGTCTCTCTTCAATGTGAAAAGCTTGGGATTCCGTATCTGGGCGCGCCACCGAATGTGCGTGCATTAGCGGAAGACAAGAGTTTTGCCAAGCATTTGGCGGTGTCGGTCGGGCTGAAAACCGCGCCATGGAAGACATACAGTTTGCACGAGGCGCTGGAGCCCCCGACGTTCGCGGGACCATATTTCATCAAGCCCAGATTCGGCGCCGCGTCTGAAGACATTGCGTTGGACTCTATTCAAGATGAATGGCCTGGCCTGAAGTTAAAAATAGAAAGCCTGATCGCACTGGGTAAAGATGTCATCGTAGAACAATGCATTAACGGAACTGATCTGACCGTGCCCGTATTGGGTGGCGTTGACCCAATCATCTTGGATGTGGTCGAGGAAGTTTCTGACTTGCCTTCGGGGATTTGCACCCACCGCCAAAAGCGGCTGTTGGATAAAGGGCGCTTTCGCCGCCGCCTGGAAAATCAGCAGCTTGCGGCTGAAATTACAGCCAAGGTTGAGCGCTTTTGTGCACACGTGCGTCCATTTGACTATTTGCGCGTCGATTTCCATTTGTGCAAAGAAACGCAGACCGCATTTTTCCTCGAGTTCAATATAGGTTGCAATATTGGCAGCCATGCTGCGGTTATGTTCGCTGCCACCAATAGGGGACTTGATCAGCAGCGTGTGATCGAGCACATCCTCGCTTACAGCTTGACACGGCAGCAGCAAGTGGCGGTTCCTGCCCAGCGTTCTGCGGCCGTCGCATGAGTGAGTCGAACTTGACAGACTTGAAGCGACGCCGTCTGCTGCAGGCCTGCGCGATTCTGCCTGGATTGTTGTCTGGCGGATTGGTGTTTGCGCAATCGGTCGCTACTCGAAAGAAATTCAAGGTGTTTTTGGTCATTCATCGGGAAGGCACCCGCGCCGATGAAGGCTTCATGGAATACCTCAAAAGCGCGGGACTCAATGTTGAGTTTGTGGTTCGCAATATTGCCGGCGATGCGAAATTGCTGCCCGGTATTGTTGAGGAGATAAGGCAGCAGAAACCGGATTTGATCTACACGCAAAGCACTGACGTAACAAAGGGGGTCGCAGGTGAAATTGACGCGAAAAACCCGGAAAAATTCATACGGGACATTCCGGTGGTCTTTTCCATGGTCGGCGATCCTATCGGTGCCAAGTTGGTTCGCAACCTCGAGAAGCCAGAGCGTAATCTGACGGGTGCGATCCACGTTATTTCGATGGCCGTGCAACTGAATTCCATGAAACAGTATTTGCCTATAAAGCGCCTTGGAATCATTTACGTCAAGAGCGAAGCCACGCAAAGAAAGACCTACGACCAACTGAAGAAATTAACAGATGCGCAGGGCATAGAGTTGGTCGCGGCAGATCCATTGGGTGCCGACGGGACACCGCAGGCTGAAAGCATCATTCCCATGCTTGACCGTATGGCTGCATTTAAGCCGGACCTGGTGTATGTCCCCAACGCAAATTTTTTCGGGACGCATAGCAAATTGTTGATGGAAGAGGCGCTCAAGCGAAAACTACCTACGTTTTGTGCCCTGGAACCGCAGATTGAATCGGGAGGGCTAATGGGAAGCGTTGCAAAGCTGATCAACGTCGGCGCGCTGGCAGGCTTCAAGGCGGAGCAGATATTGCTGGGCAAGAAGACCGCACAGAACACCCCGATCGAAGTGCTGCCCAAGTTTTCCTTCATCGTCAATATCGATACGGCGCGTATATTGTCACTGTATCCACCAATGCAAGTCTTGCGTTTTGCGCAGATCGTTCCGGAACCGCGAGTGAACTAATATTCGACCCGGCAGCCGCATTGACCATTTGAGCTCGTTGCGCTACCTTCACTATTGCAGCAATGGCTACCTGCCAACCAACCGTATTTGGATAAATCAATGAAAATATTCTTGCCGTTGTTGTTGGTATCAGGCGTGGCAATAGCTGATAGCGCTGGACTCATGCGTTGCCGCGGCATCGCTGACGGGCCTGCTCGATTGGCGTGCTACGACGCGCTTGCCGTTCCGGCGGCTGGTACCGCTGCCGGAAGCACGTCCAATTCGGCCGGCAAAGTAGCCTCGCAACCTGTGACAGCTATGCAATCGCCGTCAGCACAACAAAAACCGGACCAGTTTGGGCTAGAGGCAAAGGCGGCAAACAATAGCCAGCTGGACGCCATCGAAAGCCATATTCCCGGCAGCTTCGAAGGCTGGAGTGCTAAAAAAAATATCAAGCTCGCCAATGGCCAAGTCTGGCAGATTGCCGACGATAGTTCTCGCGCCCATTACATAGACAATCCGAAGGTCAGGATTCGGCGCGGGGCGCTGGGCTCCTTTTACCTCGAAATTCAGGGAACCAACGCCTCCCCCAGAGTCAGGCGCGTTCTGTAGCTGCGAGCCGTTATCGGCCATTCCTGCGGTGAACTCGTAATTCACCTGTAGTTGTTTCACTGCCCTCGCTTTTCACTTCCGGTTCAGCATGTCCATCACATCCAATCCCACTGTCGCGCCTCCCGGCAGCACAGCACCCGCTGCTGCGCCAACCAAGAGCGATTGGAGCGTCATCCGGTCGCTGGTCCCGTACCTTTGGGATTTCCGCTGGCGCGTCGCGTTGGCACTTACCTTCCTGATCACGGCCAAGGTCACCAACATCGGCGTGCCCCTGTTGTTGAAAGAAATCGTCGATTCACTCGACAAGTCGAAAGCCGTTCTGCTTGCGCCGTTTGCGCTGCTGGCAGCCTACGGATTGCTGCGACTCTCCTCGACACTTTTTGGCGAATTGCGCGATATCGTCTTCGTCAAAGTCACACAGCGCGCGGTACGCAAGGTCGCGCTCTCGGTATTCCGGCATTTGCACGCGTTGTCGCTGCGCTTTCATCTGGATCGGCAGACGGGAGGCGTCACGCGCGACATTGAGCGCGGCTCGCGCGGCATTTCTACGCTCATGTCGTTCATGTTGTTTTCGGTGATTCCGATCCTGCTCGAAATCACCCTGGTGACGATATTGCTGGGGCGCAAGTTCGATATCTGGTTTGTCGTCATCACGTTATCTGCAATCCTCTTTTACATCATCACCACCATCGGCATCACTGAGTGGCGTACTGTACATAGGCGGCAGATGAACGAAATGGACTCGAAGGCCAATACCAAAGCCATCGATTCCTTGCTCAATTACGAGACGGTGAAATACTTCGGCAACGAAGAGTACGAGGCCGCACGTTACGACAAGAACCTGCAAAGTTACGAGGCGGCTGCCACCAAGAGTGAAACTTCGCTGGGCCTGCTGAACGTCGCGCAGAGTCTTGTCATCGCCACCGCAGTCACGCTGTTGATGTGGCGGGCGTCCGAGGGCGTGGTGAAGGGGCAACTTACGCTCGGCGATCTGGTGATGGTGAATGCCTTGTTGATTCAGCTCTACATTCCGCTCAATTTTCTGGGTGTGATGTATCGCGAGATCAAGCAGGCGCTGACCGATATGGAAAAGATGTTTCGTCTGCTCGGTGAAAATCGCGAAATCGCCGACAAGCCGGGTGCGCAGGCGCTTGTCGTGCAAGGCGCAAACATCAAATTCAACAACGTCAATTTTGGCTACGACGCCAAGCGCCAGATTCTGTTTGATGTGGCGTTTGAGGTTCCCGCCGGGCACACCGTCGCGGTGGTGGGGTCGAGCGGCGCGGGTAAATCGACACTGTCGCGATTGCTGTTCCGGTTTTACGATATCGGCAGCGGCAGTATCTCGATCAATGGTCAGGATATCCGCGATGTCACCCAAGCCAGCGTGCGTGACAGTCTGGGTATCGTGCCGCAGGATACCGTGCTCTTCAACGACACCATCCGCTACAACATTGGCTATGGCAGCCCCGGTTCCACAGATGCCGAGATTGAAGACGCT
>Ga0105049_10010250_pt1 | contig 10760 bp, 10 predicted proteins | sample MAT06_FD_78087 | JGI IMG/M metagenome (GOLD analysis project Ga0105049, IMG submission 78087) | Freshwater microbial communities from Lake Fryxell liftoff mats and glacier meltwater in Antarctica - MAT-06 | ecosystem: Environmental > Aquatic > Freshwater > Ice > Liftoff microbial mat | place... | reverse complement strand
TAAGTCTATCAGGCCTTCTGCATTTACCTGTAGGTAGGTTACTTCACCGCCTTGCTTTTCAATATGCTTGCAGGTGTCCAACACCGCTTTGTGTTCTGTAGTAGCGGTAATGATATGGTTTCCTTTACTGGCATACATTTCAAAAACGCCTTTAATGCCCAGGTTATCTCCCTCAGTGGCTCCTGAGGTAAATATAATTTCTTTGGGCTCGGCTCCAATTAATTTAGCTACCTGCTCTCTGGCATAGTCAACCGCTTCTTCTGCCTCCCAACCAAATGGGTGATTACGACTTGCGGCGTTTCCGTAATGTTGCAGAAAATATGGGGTCATGGCTTCCAAAACTCTTGGATCCATGGGTGTTGTAGAATTATTATCTAGGTAAATCGGCAGCTTTAACATAAATTTTTATTTATTATTTTTATATATTCCAATAACACAAACTTACTATAAAAGGTTCTATTTTAGCGTCGAGTTTAGAACTATAACAACCATTTTACTCATTTCGTAAGTAAACCAACTCAAAAGCCAAATTTATATGCTGAAAGTAGAACATCTAGGTATAGCTGTAAAAGACTTTTCAGATGCCATACCCCTGTTTGAAAAACTGCTAAATAGTCGGTGCTACAAAACGGAAACCGTAGCATCCGAGCAGGTGAATACGGCTTTCTTCAAGACAGGAGATACCAAGATAGAGTTACTGGAAAGCAGTACTTCAGACGGCGTCATCGCCCGTTTCATTGAAAAAAAGGGTGAAGGTGTTCACCATATTGCTTTTGAGGTAGCCGACATTTTTGCAGAAATGGAGCGCTTACAAAAAGAGGGTTTTGTATTGCTACATGAAGTACCAAAACACGGGGCAGATAACAAACTGGTTTGTTTTCTACATCCCAAATCCTCCAACGGCGTACTGATAGAACTCTGCCAGGAAATAAAGGCTTAATCAACGGCCGCTAAGTTAAATATGGATTGTTTCTCTTCTCAAATCCAATAGTGGTGGGCGTTCCGTGCCCGCTGTACACTACCGTTTCTTCTGGCAATACCAATAATTTTTCTTTGATACTACTAATCAGGGTATCATAATTGCCCCCGGGCAAGTCTGTTCTGCCGATGCTTTGGCGAAACAACACATCCCCGCTGATCAAAAATCCCTGGGCTTTGCAGTAAAAGCTAATGCTGGCCGGGCTATGACCCGGGGTGAAAAGTACCGAGAGCTCATCCTCTCCCAGCCGGATGGTATCTCCATCCTTCAGAAAATGGAATTTACCCAAATAATTGTCGAATGGCAGGTTGTACATCAACCCGCTGGTGGGGGCAAAGTTCAAAACCGGCACTTCGCCCTCGTGCAGGTGTAGTTCCAAATGATACTTTTCTGCTATAAATTTGTTGCCAAACACATGATCGAGGTGGCAATGGGTATTGAGCAACAGGGAAGGATGTAACCCATTTTTTTCTACGAATAGGGCGAGTTGGCCCTGCTCTTCTTCAAAATAACAACCAGGGTCAATAAACAAACAATTGTTAAACTCATTATAGAGAATATACGTATTTTCTTGTATAGGGCTAAATTCGAATGATTTTATGTAAAACATCTTCTTCTTTTAAATATTTTAATGATTAAAGCGAAACAAGTAATTTTAGTGTTCAATATCAAATAGATAGTATGGCAAAGTTCAGCAGATTAATCCTAATATCCATCATCTTCATCAGCGCCTCCTTCGAAACATCGGCTCAGGTAAATTCTGTTTTATATGGCAGGAACCGACTTCAATTTAATAAATTCAAATGGCAGTACTACCAAACTAAAAATTTTAATGTATACTTTTATGAAGGAGGGCAAGAGCTCGCCAAATTTGTAGCACAAAGCGCAGAAAAAGAATTGCCTCAAATAGAATCTGCTACAGAATACAGTTTACAACGAAGGGCCAACATTATTTTGTACAATGAATTTGCCCATTACAAACAAACCAATATTGGATTAGAAACAGAGATACTTAGAACTGGTGGCAATACCAAATTCGTGAACAACAAAATGGTGCTATATTTCGATGCCAACCATGCCAATTTAAAAAGGCAGGTTAGACAAGGCATTGCACAAATCATAACACAGAACATACTTTTTGGAGAAGATATTGGCGAGGTAGCGGGCAATCAGGCGTTGCTAGAACTGCCTGTATGGCTTACAGATGGTTACGTTGCTTACATTGGAGAAAACTGGAGTGCGGATTTAGACGATGACCTTAAAAGTGAATTGTTATCTGGCAACTACAATAAGTTTTCTTCCCTCAGTTTTGCGAGACCGCTATTGGCCGGTCATGCCTTCTGGTATTTTATTGAAGAGAAATACAAAAAAGAAAACGTCACATATTTTTTCTACCTCGCCCGCCAGTACAAGAACCTGAGCAAAGCCAGTTTACAAATCACCAATTTAAAATTCAATGCTTTACTCAGTCAATTCATGGAGTATGAAACGGAGAAATATTACCAGGACGTAACGCGCCGCAGAGCATACCCTAAAGGAAGTTATGTAGAAGGGTACACCATCAGCAAACGGTTGAATTACTATCGCTTTAATGTGAATCCTGCTAAACGCAACAATTCATTTGTTGTAACTCAATACAAAAAAGGGATTGTTCGGGTGATACTCAATGAAGACGGAGACAACAAAACATTGCTGAAATATGGTGTACTCAGTTATTTAGATGAAGTAAATCCCAGTTATCCGATCATGGCCTGGGATCCAAAAGGCACCCGCGTTTCTGTTGCTTACACAGAAGAAGGGCGGCTCAAATTATTTGTGTACGATGTGATCACACGCATCAAACAATATAAACTTGATTTAACAGGCAAGCTTGATCAGATTCAGGATATGAAATACATGCTCGACAGTAAAACTTTGTTGTTTTCTGGTGTAAAAAATGGACGCACTGACATTTATACCTACAACATTGATACCGAAAAATTACTTCAAATCACCAATGATGTGTATGACAACCTGGATGCATCCTTTGTAGCATTTCCAGGAAAAACGGGTATTATTTTCAGTAGCAACAGACCCTCTCCCACTGCCGTTTCTGCAGATACAGTATTACCCAGTAACAATCGCTATAATGTTTTTTTGATCACCAATTTTGGCGACAAACCTGAACTGAATCAAATATCACAACTCACCAATTTAAAATACGGAAATGCCCGTTTCCCGATGCAATACAACAACAATCACTTCACGTTTGTGAGTGATGAAAATGGGATTGGCAACCGCTATGCAGGATTTTTTACCACTACTAAAGCCGGGCTAGACACCTTAGTATTGATTGGGGAAGACATCTTAAGAAATCCTTCTCCATTTCAGGTAGACAGTACTTTGAAAGCGTACAAAAAAACAGACGTAGATTCTATTGCAGTGGTTTCTGTTTCTGAAGATTCTGCATATAGTTTTCCCCTTACGAATTACCAAAGCAGTTTGGCAGAAACCAGAATTGCAGGAGACAACAACCAAGTGAGTGAAGTAACCCGCCAAAGTGACGACAAAGTGCTGTACAAATTAAAGATCGATGAATTTGTGCTAAACAAAAGAAACATCACGGCACAACCAACCACTTATGCAAAAAAACTCATGAGAGAAAGCAGGCTCACCAACGTAAATGCTGCAGCTCCTGTGATAACACTGGATACGATACAGAAAAAAGAAGATATTTTTCAAAATGAATTTGGCACAGACACCAGCACCAAAGTATCTCCCGTTATTGGAAATATTTTTGCCAGTAATTTCTCAGAAGAAAATGTGTTGGCCACTGCTAAATTATACCCTTACAAGCCAAAGAAATTCTCTGCTGATTTTGGTTCTGTTGGCTTCACCAGTTCCGTACTCATCAATCGGTATCAAACTTACACCGGAGGTAGCGGACCAATCATGCTAAATGGTGGAACTCCTTTAAATGGTTTGATAAGATTGGGAACTTCAGATCTTCTGGAAGATATCCGCATCAATGGCGGTTTTAGAATAGGTACCAATTTAAAAGACAACGAGTGGTTCATCAATTATGAAAATCTTAAAAGAAGATTGGATTGGGGTGCTAGTTACTATCGCAATGCTCAATCTTTTATGTTTGATGGAGGGTATCCTGGAAAAGTTTTCACCAATCTCTACCAGGCCAATGTCAGGTACCCTTTTGATGAAACAAAAAGTATCAAACTATCTACCGGCATTCGTTCAGATTACACGGTTTTATCAACGGTTGATCCCATTACGGCTCCGGTTGAAAGCCAGCGTACATTGTATTCTACCAGCAGACTAGAATATATTTATGACAACACTTTAAATCCAGCTTCAAACATCTGGAACGGTTTGCGTTATAAATTCTTTGCAGATTGGAATAGACAAGTGAGCGGCATTAAATTTGCAGAAGGTCCCAATACCTTCAATTTTGGCTTTGATGCCCGTTACTATGTGCCGATATACCGAAACTTTATTTGGGCAGGCAGAGCAGCAGCCGACTTTAGCTGGGGTAACCAGAAATTTATTTATTACCTCGGTGGTGTAGATGGCTGGATGATGTTTGGGGAAAATACAGTTACAAGAAATGGACAGCAAAAAGACAGATACTTTAATACGAACAACAGGCCAGCACAAGATCAGTCATATGCATTCCAGAGTTTGGCGGTGAACCTAAGGGGCTATATTCAAAACGTGGCCAATGGCAACAATGCGATGGTGATCAACAGTGAATTCCGTTTACCGGTGGTATCTACTTTCTTTGATAAAATGGTGAACAATCCATTCATCCGCAATTTGATGATCACCCAATTTATAGATTTAGGAACTGCCTGGAATGGTGCATACGATTCGTTTAAGAGACCAGAAGTAGTGTACGGCTCAGACCCTGTAAGTGTAAAAGTAAAAACAGGTGGTGTTGGTCCGTTTGCCGGTGGCTATGGTTTTGGAGCCCGCAGTACATTGTTTGGTTATTTCATCAAATACGATGTGGGTTGGCCGATGAACGGATTCTTTAAAGGACCTCCGGTTATGTATGTTTCACTGGGCTTTGATTTCTAAAATATCGATCTCTATCCATAAAAAATACCGGGTAAATGCCCGGTATTTGTATTTTAACTAATTTTTGATGGTGGATGAGTAAAGGGTTTAACTGCTGTTGTAAAAGATGCCAGACTACGGTCTGGCATCTTTGATTTCAGAAACAACCCTGGGCATCAGTTTAATAAAGTAAAAAACCAAAGAGTAAATAACGGTAAACAGTATGGTGATGACCCAGACTTTATAGTGATCAAAGGGATTCATCATTTTATCGGCAATATCATAGGCGAGCGAAAGCGGGTTACCTACCACATCCCAACTATTCCAACGTTGAAACCTGCCGAGATACACGCCAAAAGAACTGATGAATAAAATCAAAGGCATCAGGAACAGCATAGCTTTTTTAGAGACAATAGAGGATAGAAAAGATTCGGCTCTTAACAAAGAAATAAATGCCATCACCAGGCCAACAAAGGCTGAAGAAAAAATAAGAACAGTATCATACCACCAGGGCATCGTACTTTCTGTTCGCAGGTGAACTAAATCGGTTACAATGTACAACGCGTTGGGAAAAAATAAGAACCAACTACAAAATAAAAACAGTTGTTTCCATTTTTGTTTTTGTTTGTAAACTCTAAAATAAGCGCTTAGAGCATAGGGTATCCATGCAAGAAAAATATTCCAGCTCATAAAAATATAACGAATGGTACCACTGTAAAAAATGCGAAAACCGATGAGCAGTGCTATGAAAAGCAGAAAAACGAGTAGGAGTTTATTAAAAGAACTGATTGTTTTCATGATACATAAATTTGAATAGTGAATATGATTTTAGGAAGTAATACCAAGCTGCCGCATATGGCTGCCACCAAAGCCAATATTAAAACGGCTGCTGCACTGGTATCTTTAATTTTTTTGATCAGAGGATGGAAATTCGGCTCGGTCATATTACAAAGCTGTTCTACTGCTGTATTAAAAACTTCTGCAGCCAACACCATACCCGTACAACCTATGATGATGATCCATTCAGTAGATGATAAGCCTAGATAAAAAGAGGTGCATATAACCAATACAGTAGCTGCCAGGTGTATCCTGAAGTTAGGCTCTTGTAGCATGAATTTTACACCAGAAATTGCAAAACCAAGAGACTTTAAAAAACGATTCATGATGCTTTGTTTTTTGAATGAAAAATAACAGATTTTAACTGTGCGGTGGGTTGGTCTAACACGCCAAACCAATCCCAATGTTCGAGTGCATTTGCCCCCTGCCCCCTTAGGTATGCTTGTTTGAATTTTGTCCAATGTTCTGGCATGGTAGCCAAACCAAAAACTACCGTTGCCAGCACTGGAAAAGAAAAATGACGATTGCCCAACATGAAACACTGCAGACATACTTCACCCTCATCGGTGGTATCGTATTGGAGCAGCAGGTGTTTCATGTCATGGCGGGCGTAATAGGGTAACAACTCCAACCCTTTGTGCTGAACAAATTCTACCAAATCTCTGCCCAATGTTCCCGCTTCAAACTGTAACAATTCAGCCCAGCTGTAAGGAAATTTTTCGGGTGCACGCACCAGTTTTAAAAGGGGTAATGCCATCTGGTGTGTTAAAAATACGAGCAGTACCGATCTGCATTTGACGATGAATGAATACATATTATTCGTTGATGATGGTTTGAAATGAGGGTGATACAGATACAGGCGCATACCAATTTATTTTTCTACTTACAAACATCACCATGGCCAATACCAAAAACAAACCAATACTTCCTACCAGTAAGGCGGTGTCTTCTAAACGAATGAGGACAAAAATGAAAGCGTACAAAACAGATAGCATCAAAAATAATATAGTACTGGTTTTCCAGTTTTTAAAATGACCCTGGGCATATAGGGCTATCAATAACACCGTAGCGAGTGATGCTATCGCGTACGCATGATCGAAAACAATGTATTCGCTCAAAGAAAGTAGCAAAGCGTAGAAGATCACTAAAGCGATACCAACTAAAACGTATTGCACTGGATGCAAGGGTTTGCGTTGCAGGAGCTCGATGATAAAAAATAGTGCAAACGTGAGACCGATAAAAAGAATCGCATATTTCACACTTCTCATGGTTTTGGCGTATTGGTCTGCCGGTTGAACCAGGCTCACCCCAAAGGCCATTTTATTTTGTGCAACGGTACCCTGCTTCATCACAGCAGCAAATGGCAGATTGGCCTGGTTAAATTTCCACAATGCATTAAAACCGCTGTCGCCGGTGCTTCTTTCATTGGGGAGCATTTCGCCATCGAAGGAAGGATTGGCCCAGGAGGAGCGTACTGCAAATGTGCTGGTAGTAGCCAGCGGCGTGAAATGCAACCGTTCGCTTCCCTTTATTTTAACCATCAAAGAAAATAGCGTACCATCAGTTAGGTTAAGTGCACTAAGTGAGATAGGCGCGGACAAGCCGATTTTTCCAAAATCATCTACGGGTAACCCAGCAGTCATTTTTACGGTGCTGGCTCCTATTGTGACCAACAGATCATCTTGAATACCTTTAAAATCGTTCAGCGCAAAACACAGTTTGGCATTCGCCAGATCAAGGTTGGCTTCTATAATGTCTGAAGGCCATTGAAATTTGAATTGTCCATTGAATTGCAAAGCTGTTTTATACAGCAATACTTTGTAAATGGAACGTTTGCGTTCTTCAGGGAAGATATTACCATTCACCGATAAGTCGTAAGCGGGTACAATTAACTGCGTTCTTACAGGTATGGTTTTGCCATCGCTGTTGAGGTAACCGTCGGTATAGGGTACCACTAAAAACGGACCAGTAAGGGTTTGGGCAGCTGCCCATTTGCTACTGACTTCTTTTACAATTTCCTTTTGACGTTCTTCTCGTTCCTTTACCAACTCTGTGATAAATATAGTTGGAATGAGCAGGAGTAAAATCAATCCGCCGGTGATCAATCCTTTGATCAAAATTTTGTTGCTCTGTGTGCCGGAGCTGGCAGGCGCAAGTTGTTGTTGCATGTTGTGGTGATTTGGTTGCTGTTGTTGAAATAAAAAATTAAAAAGAAATGTATAGGGTACTGCGGCAAATTCGTCGCAGGAAAAGAAACAGCATAAAGCCCTGAGCTGAATAAAACCGGCCAATAATGAAGCAGCAAACAAGGCTGCTGATACCCCTACTAAAATGATCCATTCATCGTTTTGAAAACCAACTAATAGAAAGGACACTATACCATACAGCAAAGCAATAAAAGCCAGTAATCCTGTAAAAAGCCCGTATTTTTTTCGGACTGGGGTCGTGCTTTTTCTGATTCGATGCAAACCCGTACAGAGTAATATCAATGCAGGGATACTTCCAACGAGTGAAAAAATAGAAGCATATAAAAGCACTTCGAAAAAGGTGAAGCCACTGTCAGAGAATCCCGTAAACAGCACGATCCCGAGCACCGTATTTAATACGGTGTTGAGCCAGATCTTTGCCCCCAGTTTAAGAGTATCCAATATTAAATTCATTTTAAAAGTACTTTGTTTTTCAAAGTGTAAATACAAAAAAAATTATTTTGTCGCCTTGATCATTTTTTCGAGGGCGTTGATATGCTCTTTAAAAGATTTGTTGCCCACTTTGGTAATGCTGTAAATGGTATTTGTTTTTCGGCCAATAAACCCTTTTTCAACTTTGATGATCTCATTTTCTTCTAAAGCTTTAAGGTGGCTGGCCAGGTTACCGTCTGTGATTTCCAATAATTCTTTTAGCTCGTTAAAATTGAGGGTTTCATTTACCATGAGTGCGCTCATGATGCCTAAGCGTACCCTGCTATCGAATAGTTTATTTAAATGATTGATCGGATTCAACATGTTGTTTCTCTTTTTAATGGGCCTATGCAACTGTTTGCTTTCAACAGGTAACCTTTATTTTTCGTACTTCTGCCACATGTATATTCCATAAGCAATGTGCAATACACCAAAGCCAGCTGCCCAGAAATATAGACCAGAACCTACAAAAAACAGGTTGATCAATCCCAGTAAAATTTGCCCGTAACCGAGGTAACGTATTTCATCTAAGGTGTATTTACTGGCGTTTACAAGTGCCAGTCCGTAAAACAACAAACAACCGGGCGCCACTAGTCCGAAAGTGCCATAGTCTAATAACTTCAGCAGGAATACGCCCCCAACTATCAGTGGAATACACACGTTGATCATTAAACGTTTGGCGGTGCTGCCCCAAATGGGTATCCCTTGTTTTTTGCTTTTCAGGTAGGTAAACAAAAAGGCTGAAATAAAGGCGGCGGTAAAAGTACCCGCAGCGATCCAGAACAACCAGTTATGGAAGAGCAACACCCATGTACCGTTCCCTGCCAGTTGGTATGCTTTTTCCCAACTCATGATAAAATCGCGGGTACCCATCACGTAAGGATGGGCGAGCCAGGCACCGATGAGCGCACAAATACCAGCACTGATGCCGCTTAAACCGCTTAAACTGATGAAACGACTACTGCGTTCCATCATTTTTTTAATATCATGAAGGGCGTGTAAAGATTGTTCTTGCTCAGTCATAAAAAGTACTTTGAATTACAAAGTAAAGAGAAGAAAATGATATCTGCAAATATTTTTTTAATGCTGTAAAGCTATAGTCGGACGCGCCAGAAGAAAATAAAAGGCATCCATGAGGTGGCTGAACAAATTGTTGGTTATCGCATTGTTGTTGAGTCGAAAGAACCAACCAACTAAAATTCCTTCAATTTTTAGAGTCGTTGGTCGAAAAGTGGGTATGCCTCTCAGTATGGCGAATGGGCATTAAAGTAAGATTGACCGCATGTATTATTTCTAATCCATGTAAAACATAGCACAACTAAAACGAGTTCCTCTATTGAAATCTAATGTCGGTTATTACAAAATATTTTAACGTTTAATAAATATTTCCAGATACTTTTGATGGCTGATTAACTGCGAATTCATACCCAACTCTGAGTGCTATCATGCCATTTGAATTCCCTTGAAATACCCATGCTTCATGTCGCAACGCGATATCAATAACACGATTATTAATTTTGATTTTATCCCCCATGCCTAATGAGTACACGAAGTTTGTACCTTTGTTGAAACCTGAAATAAACAGGGCGCCAGCTTCTCCGCCAGCATAAAAACTGCCCAAATAATACCTTAAGCCAGTCTTTACAGGCACTGCTGAAATGTTTTCGTAATTGATCATATTTTTATTTCTCCCTTTCAAAAAATAATAACCGGTGACGATAGTAGCGGTTACATGTTTTCCAAAAACGTACTCTCCTTTTAAAGTGGCACCAAGCCCGGTTTTGTGAGATTGGGATAAACTCTTTTCCGGAATTAGCACTTCTCCTCCCAGACTTAGCGAAAATGTGCCTTTCTCGTATGGCTGGCTAATAGCAGCAAAACAAACCCCCATAAAAATAAAAACGAGCCAGCCGGCTTTTTTTGAATTATGCATAGTGTATATTTTTTTCTTAAGTAAGTATTGTTTTATACTTTGATATCTATCTAACAATAATGACCTGCCCGCTTCTTCACCGATTTAAAAACATGCAGCGCATTTTTTAACTTTTCGGCACAACAAAGTATAATCCAACCTGTAAAAAATCTCTCCCCGTTTCGTCATTTATTTTATAATCGAACTGGTGCAGGTAGCCAATTTGAATAGATGTTATTGTCGAAAATTTATATCCGAAAGCCACCAATGAGCGGTTTCTTTCAAAAAATGGTTCCCTGTC
>Ga0105049_10010248_pt1 | contig 10761 bp, 12 predicted proteins | sample MAT06_FD_78087 | JGI IMG/M metagenome (GOLD analysis project Ga0105049, IMG submission 78087) | Freshwater microbial communities from Lake Fryxell liftoff mats and glacier meltwater in Antarctica - MAT-06 | ecosystem: Environmental > Aquatic > Freshwater > Ice > Liftoff microbial mat | place... | reverse complement strand
CGGTCAGCGTGATGTAGACATCGTTTAAGTCGTGTTCGCGATTGGCCGCAACCCGCAGCCAGGCTTTACCATGTGTGAATGTGGAGAGAGAGAAATCGGGTATCATAAGACAAGTGATCTGTGAGTAATGGGCGTCTCACTGATTATGACGAAAATTACCGTATACGCTATTGGGAAGTTGAAAATTCGTTGAAAAATGGTTAGAAATGAGGTTATGGGCGATCCATACCTACGATGACTTGGTATCAGATCGCCCTGGAGACTGACGCGCCTTGAGTTAGCTCTCAAACACCTCAAGCAGACGCTGTGAAGCATCATCTTGTGGGACTTCAAAATGGCTCACGATGTAAGAGGTGGTACGGTTGCTGGAGGTCAGGCCGGAGAGCATGTCTTCAGGCATGATGAGCATGCGCGCGAAAGCATGCAGGTTATCCCCCTCTTGAACAAGCGAAAATAGACCGCGTCCGCGGCCCCATTCGCTGCTGGCGACATGGCGGGCCAGCAAACGTGCTAAGGACATACGCGGCGAAAAACGATCTTTGATGCTCAAAAAGCTGCCTGAAAGCTGTGTCACATCCACTTCGCTCCACATATCAGCGCGCGGTTTTTGCAGCATCAGCTCAATCGGGACAGGCGGGGCATACACCTCGAAGGCTTCCATCACCTCATTGGCGATAGCTTCTAACTGCTGGCGTGTACTCGTCATTCGTCTAAGTCTCCCGTGTCGTCGAGTGGTTCGGCATCTGAATCTGAATCCGCACGTTCATAAAAGAGAAGCAGCGTTTTGCCATATTTGCGTCGATCCACCTCGGCCAGGGTTTTGAGCGGCAGGGCTTCCCACTCATGGGGATCAAGCTGCACAATAACCGTTGTATAGTCGGCAATCCAGGCAGGATTGGCCTCTAGAGCAAGAAGTGTATCTTTCCACAATCCTTTGTACTGGGGTGGCGCGACGAAGATGTAATCGTAGTCTGTATCAGGCTTACGTTTGAGGAGATCAAACGCATTCATGATACGCACTTCGGCCTGCTCATTCAGCTTGGTGTGTAGCAGATTCTCGCGGATGATCTGGGCGGCCTGTCGATCAAGTTCAACGAACAGGACGCGCTCAGCACCCCGACTCAACGCTTCGATGCCAACGCTGCCTGTGCCTCCAAAGAGATCCAGGAATTGAGCATCGAGAATATTCTGACCAATGATGCTGAACAAGGCTTCCTTCACACGATCCATAATGGGGCGTGTTGTATCGCCTGGGACAAGTTTCAGTTTACGCCCTTTGGCGAATCCTGCAATAACACGGTGAGACATGGGTTATACCGCCTGTTGTACCGCGTCACGCACGGCTTGAAGATGAGAAAGGGGTGTTGTGAGCGAGAGCGGGCCGCCCGCACTCAAAATAAAACGGCGGCTCTCCGTGCGGCGCAAAGCCTGACGCACGACATCTCGAAGCGTAGCAGGAGTCCCGAACAGCATATGTTCGCGGGCACTGAGGCCACCTGCCACAGCCCCCCGAAATTGACTCTGTCCTCTGTCCAGTTCGGGACGGCCTACCGTATCATCCCAGTGGATCGCCTGCACAGACATGGGCGTAAAGAGACGGAACATGGGTGCCTGTCCCTGAAGCGAAATCATGTTGAACCACAAACGGTCCGGCAGGCTCTCGATGATGCGTTGATCGGAGGGAAGGCCAAAGGCTTGATACTCGGCCTCGCTCATACGATGGTAATTGGCCTCTTCAACGATGTAGCAGATGCCCGCGATTCGCGTTTTACGCAGTGCCTCAATAAAGCGCAGCGTGCTCTCGGCCAGAATGTTGAGACCCGTTCGCACGCGATCAGGATGCATACGCAATGTTCGCATGAGGGCCACGCGACCTGAGAGGCGGCGGGCCTGGGCAAAGGGGCTGTAAACGGAGACAAGGAAAGGCGTCTGATCAGTCTCGAAGGCCTCGCCCACCCGCTGGACACATTCCAGCACACGGCCTGTCTCACCACGCGTTGGGTCTTGCACGCGCAGTTCTGTCCAATCGAGTGAACGTTGAATGGGTCGTGCGATGATCTTGCGTTTACCCCAGGGGTGGCCGCGCCATTCATCCTGTATGCCGTAGTTTGTCACGCTGTAGGTGGGAGAGGGCATGATGAGGGCAAAATCCCAATCAAACTGGCGCTGATACTGGATCACAGATCGCGCCAGATCGGTTGCTCGCTGATCATCGCCTGGAAAATGCCGCCATAAAGCCACCGGATTTCGATCCAGCGACTCGCCAGCGATGCACTTTTCCAGGCGCTCACGTTTCTGCATAAGGTTGCGCTAGATGGTCTGCGCTGCTCCCACTTCTGTGAGGCGTTGGCCGATCATGCGAATGAGCATCATCATGCGGTCATCGTCATACGAATTGATGGCATTGGCCCGATGCCCCAATTCTTCTTCGTGACGGGTATACGCTTCAAGGGCGGTATGGGCCAGGCGCAGGGCCTGCTGGAATGACGAGACCGCAGCGGCGGTATCGCCATTTGCGCGCTGGGCCAGACCGAGGCCGTAGTAACCATCAACGCTGTCAGGTACTTCGGAAATAATCTCTTTAAACATACCAATGGCACTGAGGATGTCACTGGCCCGATAGAGACGCCATGCCTCACCAATGCGTTCATCAAGAGTTTTCATTAAGACGATCCTTTTCTGTGTAAAAAGACTTTCTCGATATGTGTTTGATTCTACTAGACTTTTAGACAATCGTCACTAGGCGACGCTGTATAAAACATACGTGGCTCTCGATGGCGTGGTATCCGCTAAAGCGTCCTTGTCAGGGAGCGTTGGCTATGGAGCAATATCAAGCACCTGGGGCAGCGTGAGCAGCGTTCCGGCGAGTTGACCGCTGGCATCAAAAAAGTTCAGCGCCGTATTGGGGCGGCATTCCTGCTCACAGGGATACACCTTGACCGCGATCACATAGCGTCCTGTGGGAATCTCATGCGGCACAGAAAGAATCGTATCGTCTCGCATATACAGACTGCGAATCCAGCGCCGCGTTGAATAAAAGGCAGGTGGATGAGAAGAGGCCGTTGACAGAGTCGCGCCGCTGCTGACATTGCGCAGGGAAAGTTCAACGATATAGGCAGTGTTGAGGGTCTGTGTTGTTTGCCAGTAGAGCGTGATCGGAATGGTATCCCCACCGTGCACCGTTGATTGATCCAGTCGATACGCCAGCAGCTCTAAACCCCCATTGCTGCGACTGCGCAAAAACACGCTGTCACGAATGGCATACCATCCCTGCGGACGCAGCGAAAAATCTCCCAGACCTTGATAGCCCACGAACGCGACTCCAATTGTCAACGCCAGAACGAAGGCCAGCAGGCGCGTCTCCGCAGGGGAGAAATAGGCCAGAACCTGATAACGTGTTGGCTTATCGTGGCGGAATCGCCAACCAATCCAGAGTGCCAGACTCAACAGGCCAATTCCGCTCATAAGCCAGCCTAGCAAGCGCGGCAGTGTTGTCTCCAGGGTCACGACCAGTGTTTGGCCTGAGGATGGCGGCAGCATGATTTGTAGAAGACCCGTCTCTGCATCGGTGGACGTGGGTACGGGCACACCATCCAGCGAGGCCGACCAGCCCTCGAATGAGGCGATTTGCATGGTAATGAGGCCGCCGCTGGGATGCCAGACCTGAAAAATATGCATCTCCGGGGCCTCTTGTACGACACTGGCGCGATTCTGATCGCGTGCATCTATGCTGAAGCGATTGATCGTATCCGTCTCATATCCTGTGACGAAAGAAGCGCTTTGTAAAAATGAAGCGGTGAGTGTGGTGGGGACTGGGACACCCGGTGTCACACCGGCAATGCCCAAACCCTGCTGCTCATACTGAATCTGACCGGCGGGAGAGATATTGACTGAGAGGAATGGTCGCTGCTCAAAGAGGATCGCATCTGCCGATGAGGTATTGGTAATGAGAAATGGCCGAGAGGGAAACAATATAGGGATCGCGGCTAGAATGAGCAAGAAAGTTGTTACGGCGAGAAATACCCGCTGGCCTTGTGGCTCCAGCGACGTTCGTAAATCGAGAAAGAGGGTGCTGCCAATCGCAAAGCACAGCGTCAATACGCCCAAAAACCAGGTTGGTGTCTCAGACTGGCTGATGAGTCCCAGCACACCAGCGATGCCCAGGCTCAGGTAGAGAAGCTGAAATGTCATCTTATGGTGCGTGACCCACCAGCGCTGGGTGTGGGTCATCTGCTGGCGAAACATCCGACGTTGTCTCCACCACAGCATCATAAGGCTCAGGCTGGCTGTGATGAGAATGGCCCCCCCAAGTCCTAACTGCGGGAGGGGGAGCATTTCGGCCGGATCAAACAGAACGGCTGGCCGCAGCAGTTGAGTAAATGTGAGAGGTGTATGGCGGGTCGTAATGGGCGAGGCCAACCAGCGCACAAGCCCCTGCTCAAGCAGGGCAGGCAGCCAGTAAAACGCGCTCATCAAAAGACTCACACCCCACCCACGATAAAGACGCCTGAAGGCCGCGCGTGGAGAGGGTACGAGCGTCAGCAGCGGCAGGCTGATCAGGAGGGCTATTGCGGCATGCAGCGGCGATGTAAGGATCAAAGCGGCTCCGGTCAGTGCCACGCCTGCCGCATCCCAGGGGCTGTTACGCTCCCAGAGGCGATTGGCGGCCCAGAGATGCATGATCGAAAGCGAGAGTCCCATCATCTCTGTGAGACTGCCTGTGATATGAGGCAGAGTCAGGCCGATATAGGGACTGTAAAGATAAAGGGCTGCGGCCACGAATCCGGCAACAGCATGCACGCGGCGCATCACCAGGGCATAGAGGGCCATCCCCGCCATGACAAAACCAATGACCCATAAGGCCCGCATCGTATTGACGGGATCGGTGTCGGTCACAAATGCGATGGCGGCGGCAGTCCAGGGCACGCCCGGCGGCGTATAATGCAAGATTGGGGCCCCGTAGCCATGCAGCACATGGGGCGACCAGCGCGGATAAAGACGACCCTCGCGAAAGCCAGCGACCATATCGGCTGTGCGAAAAAGGATGCTTTCGCCCTCTACCGTGAGAGGGAGATTTGGCTGCATCATAAAGCGGCTGGCTGCCAGCAGGCTCAGCAGCAAGACAAACAGTGCTCCCCAATCAATGCCCTGACGGGCGCGTTGAATCCAATCGGGAAGATCGTGTTGAGGGGTGACGGAAATGCGAGTCATCGTGTAATCTAACACGTATGGGTGTCTAAACGTCCATTTGAGAAACGGCGCTTGCGCTTATGACTGATGAACAACCAATCGTGCGCGCCGCGCAGCCTCATGATCTCTCCATTCTATCGGAATATTGGTATGACCGCATGGCCCTCATGGCGCACAAACAGACATCTGTGCGTTTGCAACCGAATGCGCGTACGATCTGGGAGCAAACGGCCCTTATTTGGTTGCAAGATACCAAGACACATGCGGTTGTGATGCTGAGCGCAGATGGAGAGGTTGTTGGGGGCTTGTTTGTGCAACTTGGGACGAATACAGTGGAGGTGATGCCTGCACGCTGTGCTTTTGTTCTGGCCCTCGTGATTGATCTGCACACAGTGCATCAGCGGCAAGGAGTGGGGCGGGTGCTTTGGCAGGCTATGTTCACTCAGTTACAGGCTGATGGGATCAGCCGTCTCTATGCGCCCACTCAGGCGGGCGATATGCTAGAAAATACCTTCTGGCCCAGCATCGGTGCAAAGCCTGCTGGACAGTGGTTTGGATTGGACATTTGACGACGGGTAAAAGATCGCATGATGATTAGAACAGCCAACGCGCACGATGTTGACGCGATTGGGGAGATGTGGCTGCAACTGGTGGCCTATCACCGCCAGATCGATCCGGAGAATATGCCCGATTCCGCTCCCGATGGGGCGCGGCGCTATGCTGTTCGCATTGGCGATTCTCTCGATGATACACATACGCGCGTCTTTGTCGCTGAATATAATGGGCGCGTGGTGGGATATGTGATGGGCGTTATTGTAGATATGCTGCCAGAAACCTTCAGCGCGGCCCGCAGCGGCTTCCTGGCTGATATTTACATCTTGCCAGAGTATCGAGGGCAGGGTGTGGGCCGTTCGCTTGTAGAGGCGCTGCGGGCCTGGTTACAAGGCCGGGGCGTGACCCACTACGAATGGTTCGTCGCAGACAAGAACGCTGAGGCGCGGGCCTTCTGGCAAAAAGTCGGCGGGATTGATGTGATGATCCGTATGCGGGCCACGACCGAACCGCCAACAAAAAAGGATATTTCATGACTGAACTTCTTTATCAAACCGATGCCTATCTGCGGGAATTTGATGCGGTTGTGACAGGCATCGATGAGGCGCAAAACGGCGTGCTGCTGGATCGCACGGCGTTTTATCCTGGCGGCGGCGGCCAACCGTATGATATGGGTGAGATGTCCTTTGATGGACAAACCGTAACCGCCCGCGTGAAAAGCGTCGCCAAAGGCAATCTGCATATCCTTGAAGGTGTGCTTCCAGCGGTGGGAACAGCCGTGCATGGTGCTCTCGATTGGGAACGGCGCTATCAACTGATGCGCACCCATACGGCCATGCATATTTTGTGCGGCGTGGTGTGGCGCGATTATGGCGCGAGTGTGACGGGCGGCGAGATGAACCCGCTCAAAGGCCGCATGGATTTTGAATTTGAGCGTATGCAGCGTGAACTTGTCGATGAGATCGAAGCCAAAATCAATGCGGAAGTGGCGGCGGAACGCGATTTGCGTGTGCAGATTTTGCCGCGCGATGAAGCCTTCCAAATTCCTGATTTGATCCGTACTAAGATCAACCTGCTACCGCCAGGGATTCCCCAGGTGCGCACGGTTGAGATTGTCGGCCTGGATCTACAGGCTGATGGCGGCACACACGTCGCCAACACGCGCGAGGTCGGACGCCTGAAAATCAGCGAGTACAAAAGCAAGGGCGGCATCAACAAGCGCATTTACCTGGATATTGAGTAGGGTTATCGCGATTTGTGGGCATGACATCATGCCCCTACAACCCTGGAGATCAAACCCATGCGCTATTTACATCGTGTCGCGGAGAGTGAGCGTTTTATCGCGAAGGGTATCTATCGCGATTATGAAGGGGATATTCTTTTGCCGGGGCAGGAATCATGGACACGGCATCGACTGGCAGGCGGCGGGGCACTCACGCGTATTGATTGTGATGAGGGTCATCGGACTGTACTGGCTGAGGTTCTCACCGATGAGGCAGGACAGATCGAGCGTTTGCATATACGGGAATGGGATACAGATTCACAAGCGAGCTATCACACACTAAGGGCGGACTATATATTTTTCCCTGATTACGTGCAAGTGAGCCGTCGTCTGGATGATACAGAGACAGAGCATGATGAAGTCCATTTTCCGCCTCATAGTATTATCAATCTTCCTTTTGTGTTGTACGCAAGCGTAAAATTTAAGCGAATGGCGGACGATCAGGACCCAAGCGTCACTTTTTTGCGGCCCACATGGAGAGGGAAAAAGGATCAACTTGTTTGGATTTCTGAGGATGTTCCTCGACCAGATATGACTTATGGTGGTGTAGGCGATTTGACGCCTCGCTATCTAAAAACGCCGACTGTCGTCTATTACGCCACTCTGGACAAGTTCATTGGCGTTGATGAACACAATATTCCACTACAATTGCAAAACGGTGATGAAATCACCATTCTCACGGAGTACGCACACATCTAATGCAAAAACTCTGGACGCAAATTCAAGTCTTTCTCGGCGCGGAACGCCTGCGCGCTCTTGCGGCTCTGTTCATCATCACAGGCGTGCTGAGCGCGATTCTGGGCGTGGTGCAGGCTGCGTGGGTCGTTCCGGCGCAAACGGGCCTGCTGCTCGTGTTTCTCATCGGGACAACCGTCATCATCATTGGGCGCATGGAAGGCGATGCCCGCTATCGCTGGGGCGCGACGATTGCGCCTGCCATCCTTGCCATTGCGATTGGCCTGCTGATTGTGCCGCAGTATCTGCCCGTCGCTCTTGGTGCGGCGGCAGGTTGGATTCTGGCGGGCGTGTTCATCTTTGGGCGCAGCCGCGCCCCGATGCAGTACAAAGAGGCTGTCAAGGCCATGCGCAAGCAGGATTATGCGGCGGCAGTCAAGTCGATGAATGACATCATCGCGCTTGAGCCCAAAGAGCCCAATCACTACCGCTTCCGCGCTGAACTGTTCCGCCTGTGGGGCAAGCTTGAGAAGGCGATGGACGACTATACAAAAATTACCCAGCTCTCTATGGACAGTGACCAGCGTGAGATGTTTGCGGTGGGCATGAATGGCATTGCTGAGGTCGAAGTGCAGCGTGGACACTATCGCGATGCGCTGCCCCCCGCGCAAAAAGCCCTCGAAATGGCCCCGACACAGTGGGTGGCCGCTTACAATCTTGGCATGATTCAGGATCGGCTCAAGGACAGCGCCAGCGTGATTGACAGCTTGCAGAAGGCGCTTGCCATTAAAGTGCCTGATGTGCGTCACCGTCTGCTCGTTTATCTGTATCTGGCACGCGCCTACAGCCGCCAGGGTGATATGGCCCAGTCTGAAGAGATGGTAAAGGAACTGCGCCGCCAGCGTGCTGGACTGGAAGAATGGGAAGTCATTCTCAAAAGCGATCAGGCCCAGGTGCTGCGTGATGTCATGGCTCCGGATATTCAGACCGCACGCCAATTGTATGACAATGCGATGACTGTGCAGCAGTTGGCGCAAATGCCCGCCCCGCCTGAGAAGCGAGCCTCACGATGAGTACACGGCGTTTATTGGCATGGATTGCTGTGTATGTCTTTGCAGGGCTGGCGCTGCTAGGGATATTGCTGTTTACGGGCGGCCTCCTGATCGAATTTCTGGGTTTGCTCGATAAGCGTCCTGTCAGTGAATCGCTGTCCCCGACTATACAGGTGGCCCTGACAGGTTTGTGCCTCTCAGCGATTATGGCGCTGTTTGGTTTTGTGCTGGTGGGCGTGCTTTTAGCGCGTCAAACCCGTCGCCTGGCTCCTGGCTATGGCGAAGCCTATAAGTCAATGACTCAATTTCAATTCAATCAGGCCATTCCTGTGCTCGAACGGGCTGTGAAGAGCGGCCATGAATCGCCCGATATTCTGATGCTGCTGACGAATGCCTATGCCTACAGCGGCCAGTTTGCCAAAGCACAGGCGACGGCGGATCGGGCGGTGCAATTGTTCCCGCATGATGCAGGCGCGTATTTGAGTCTGGCGAACGGTTATCGCTTGCAGGCCAGCTACGACGAAGCGGCCCGCGCCCTGCAACGGGCCGCAGAACTCGCGCCGACTGAGCCGCTTGTCTGGGCGGAATTGGCGTTTGTGCAGCAGCTGGCAGGCAATGATGCAGATGCTGAAGCCGCCTTCAAAGAGGCCGCGAAATACCCGATGCCGCCTATGTACAGCGTGCGTGTTCATCATCATCTGGCACAGGCCTATCGCAAAGCCGGGGATATTGATCAGGCGATGCTGGCGGCGGCCCGTATGATGAGCGCCCGTGAAGGTCTCGAAGCCTGGAAGCCGCTTCAACAGGCGATGGAAGGCACTGTCTACGGCCAGCGTCTGCGCTATGAGATCGCCGCCATTGAAGATGCCATCCAGCAGGCCGATGCCGCCACCAGTGGAAGGACTTCCTGATCTATGGGATTTATCGCAGCCTTCTGGCGGGATGCTCAGGCGTGGGATCGCACGGTCAAAATTGGTGTGGTGATGTCCCTTGTGCTGCTGTTTGTCCTACTCACGTTGACATTGTTTGCTCCACAAGAAGCGCGGCCTGCATTTCTCATTGGTATTGTGGGTGTTGTGATCGTGGCGCAGGTCTTGATGCTGTGGGGCAATCGACACCTCGTGACGCCCTATGCCCGCGCACAGCAGCAGTTCTTAGAAGAGGACTATGAGGCCGCCCGCGACACGCTGTTGGCGTCGATGGCTGAAAGCGAGCAGAAGGGCAAGCGTCCCTCAGTGGATACGCTGACTTTGCTTGGCAATACCTATCGTAATCTCGCTTTGTTGAGGGAAAGTGAAGACATTCTAACAACAGCTCTACAGCGTCAGCCCCAAAATCCGTTCCCCCTCTATGGTTTTGGGCGTACACTACAAGCAGCAGGTCGCTTTGCAGACGCAGAAGTCTATTTTCGGCGGGCGCTTGAGGCAGGTGGGCCAGACGGGATGGCGTTTGATGTGGCGCTGGCTCAGATATTGCAAGGCGCTTCTGAGGCTGCGTTTCCTGTTCTGCATGGGCTGGCCCAGGATACAACGCAAGATGTCACCCGTCGTTGGTTGGCACAGCGACTGCTGCCACCTGAGCAGCAAGAGCCTACAGCCCTGTCAACAGACGAGGCTTTGTTTGGAGAGGCATTTTGGCAAAAAGAGGTTGAGCGCTTTGCGTCGACCCCTTACGGACATATGATCAAACTGCTTTTAAAGTCACATAATACGGAAGGGACATAGACCCGTGAATTTTTTAACCGATAAAAAGGGCAACCTGTCATGGCTGCGTGTGAGCATTCTCATTGCCGTGTTAGGGGTGTTCTTTCTGGGTGGGAGTATTGTGGCATTTTTCGTCGATCAATCCACACGTAACAGCCCGCTCGTGATCGACGTGCCGCCGGGTGCGCAGCAGTGGGGCAATGAAGCGATTGTGTCCTCAACTCGGAAGCAGATCTACTATCGCATTCCGGGCGATAACGTGGATGTGATGGCTGAGTTTTATCAAATCCGTATGCGCACCTTTTAT
>Ga0105049_10010247_pt1 | contig 10762 bp, 8 predicted proteins | sample MAT06_FD_78087 | JGI IMG/M metagenome (GOLD analysis project Ga0105049, IMG submission 78087) | Freshwater microbial communities from Lake Fryxell liftoff mats and glacier meltwater in Antarctica - MAT-06 | ecosystem: Environmental > Aquatic > Freshwater > Ice > Liftoff microbial mat | place... | reverse complement strand
CCGGCACGTGTAAGAACAAAAGGACGCTTGCCTTGAAGGTGTTTTTTACCACCTTCGAAAGTGCTGCGTGCCATTTGCATTCCGAAAACATTTCTTGCTTTTTTATGCGTTCCTCCCTCGCCTTCGTAATCGAATTCAATTAGGTCTGGAAGGTGTTGGCCCCAAGCAGCAGGCTCATTCATATCGTTCCAATATCCTTCTACGCCACTGTCTGTAAGGATTTTCATTTGTTCTCCCCACCATTCGCGGGCTTCTTCTTTGGTAAAATCTGGAAAAGCGCTCCAGCCTGGCCAAACTTGACCTTGATACTCTTCGCCACCTGGGTATTTTACGAATAAATCTTTAGCTTTTCCGTCTTCATAAGCTGCATATCCTTTTTCTACTTTCACACCTGGGTCAAGAATTACGACCACATGAAAGCCCATATCTTTGAGTTCTTTCATCAATGCAGTTGGGTCTGGAAAACGCTTATCGTGCCAAGTAAAAACCTTGTAGGCTTCCATGTAATGAATGTCGAGATAGAGAACATCGGCAGGAATATCTTTTTCGCGAAATGTCCTTGCAGCGTTGAGCACTTCTGGATATGGATAGTAGCTGTAACGGCATTGCTGAAAACCTAGAGACCATTTTGGCGGCATTTCTATGCGGCCTGTTAGCCAAGTGTATTGTTCAATAATTCCTGCAACGGTTGGTTGGTGAATTACATAATAATCCATATCACCATCTTCTGCCTGAAAATAAGAGAATCGGTTGTTTGAACAGCCGAAACTAAAGGTGGTTTTGTGCGAATTGTCGAAGAAAATACCATAAGCCAAATGCTCGTTAATTGCGATGTAAAAGGGTGCCGTGAGGTAAATTGGATCTGCATCCACAGCATACGCAAAATTATCTGTATTCCAGTTTACATAGGCTTTTCCACGACGGTCAAGGTCTCCTGTTTTTTCGCCCAAACCAATAAATCTTTCGGTAGGCTGTAGTTTTTTATAGGTTGTAACTTCATTACCGAGCCAAGAGGTTCCAAATGCCGCATCGTCTTCATTAAGTAATTCACCATTAGAATTATATACGCTAATGCGCATGGGGTTTTTGGTGATTACAATATGTAAATCAGCAGTATTGATGATGAATTTATGTGGATCTTCTTGCAGGTCAATATTGGTGCTTTGTGGTTGTTGCACAACTGCATAAGAAAAACCGGTGTAATCGAATCCTATTTTAGAAATTCTAAACCTAATTATTCCTGAACTGTAGATGGTTGCTATAATTTTAGCATTGTCTGCTGTAAAAACTATTTCTTGACCATTGATAACATGAGTTACATAATTACCAACGGCCATATTGCGTGTGGCTGAAAGATTTTGTTGTTGAGCCATTTTTATAAATTTCGAGTTTAAGAAGTTTTTTTAGAAAAGTGATGTTTCATGTGGTAATTTACTAGTCCAAAAATTGGTTTTTGGATGATTGTTCCCACTTCAATGGACATTTTAGTAGCCACATTGCGGAGGTTATCTTCGAAATGATGTGCAATGGAACCAATAAAATGTACAGGTACTCTTTGGTAGTTTTTGTAGCAAGCAACATGGGAAAGAAAAAAATCTTCCATTCCTTTATTTACAAGGCTGTCTACCCATTCTAGTTGTTTATTGTCTGATAGTATTTTCATGAAAGAAGCCAAATACACATTTGCATGTGGTTTCAAGTAAACGTTTTCTACAATTACATCTCGGTTTAGTTTGTATTCTTTGCGGAGCACATCGTAAATTTCGTCGGGTAATTTATTGTGCAAATAATCTCGGAGCAATGTTTTGCCATAGTAACTTCCGCTACCTTCATCGCCAAGAATGTAACCAAGGCCTAATCCTGAATTGGCTTGTTTTACAATATCGCCATCGAAATAGCAAGAGTTAGAACCGGTTCCGAGAATTCCTGTAATGGCTGGATTTTCGTCCCAAGTTGAAAATGCAGCACCTACTAAATCGTGGTCTACATAGATGTTTGCATTTATAAAAACGGAGCGTAGAGCACGTTCCACTACTAGTTTAAGTTCTTTGCTAGAACAGCCTGCGCTGTATAAGAAAAGGATGGTAACTTTTGGAGCAACTTCGCACAATTCGCTATTCTGACGAATGGCATTTGAAATTACGGCTTCATTGTGAAAATAAGGATTAAAACCCATGGTACTGAAACTTTGTGTCTCTTCATTTTCTTTGATGAGCATCCAGTCGCATTTGGTTGAACCGCTGTCGGCAATTAATAACATAGTTTATTTCTTAGAGTAAAAAATCGGTAGAGAGGAAGTTCGATTTGCGGCCTTCCAATATTTGTGAAAAAAGTTGTTTGTTGTTTTCGCTGTCACGGGTGGCCACCATTGTTCTTATGCTAAAAACGCGTAAGGCATCTATCACACTTAAGGTTCCTTCTGCTGAATCTTTGCGTCCGTTAAACGGAAATGCATCTGGCCCTCGTTGACATTTGGTGTTGATGTTGATGCGGCACACTTGGTTTATTAAAGGGTCGATGAGCGATGCAATGGTATCTGCATTGTTGCTAAAAATACTTACTTGCTGCCCATAATTGCTTTCTACAATGTAATTCAATGGCTCTTGAATATCGTCAAAAGGAATGATGGGAACAATGGGCCCAAACTGTTCTTCACTGTAAATACGCATGCTGCTATTAACAGGATAAAGGATTGTAGGGAAGAAAAAACTATGGTGGCTTAAACCTCCGCCTTCGTTCACAATTGAGGCACCTTTTGCAAGTGCATCGTTTATCAGTTCATTTAAATATTGAGGTTTATTGGGTTCAGGTAAGGGAGTGATGTAGGCATCTTTTTCCCAAGGCAAACCGACTTTTAACTGTTCTACTTTGTGCGTAAATTTTTGAAGGAATTCATGCAGGATTTCTTTCTGAACAAAAAGTATTTTTAATGCCGTGCAGCGTTGTCCGTTGAAAGCTAAAGTCCCAATTACACATTCATTTACAGCAATTTCTAAATCGGCATCCTTTAAAATTATTGCAGGATTTTTGGCATCGAGCCCAAGCACAGAGCGAAGTCTGTTAGGACGAGGATGTTGTCTTTTGAGAAGGTTTGCAATTTTACTAGAACCAATAAATGCAAGCACATCAATACCTCCAGATTCCATTAATTTACCAGCCGTTTCTTTTCCATCACCATAAATAACATTGATTACACCTTTTGGAAAACAGTCTTTAAATATTTTTAAGAGCGGATGAATGAGTAGGATTCCAAATTTTGCAGGACGGTAAATTACGGTATTGCCCATAATGAGGGCAGGAAGTAAAGTAGCAAAGGTTTCGTTTAAGGGATAATTATATGGTCCCATGCAAAGCACTACACCAATTGGACCACGCTTTACTTGCGCATAAATTCCGGAATTGAGTTCTAATTTAGAAGCATTCCGGTCTTGCTCTTTTAATGCTTCTACGGTATCTAAAATATAATCTACTGTTCGGTCGAATTCTGCTTCAGAGTCGGGTTTGTTTTTCCCAATTTCCCACATTAACCATTTCACCATTTCGGTTTTGGTTGTTAGGAAAGCAGTTAAAAAGGATTCCACATGCAGTATTCTATTTTTGACTTGCATGGTTGGCCACTCGCCTGTTCCTTGATTGTAGGCAAGTTTTGCGGCATTCATAACTTCGAGAGCAGTATTCCCATCCATTTCGGGATATGAACCCAAATATTGCGGTTCTAATGTTCCATTGTTGTGAACATAAATAGGAGAATACACTTTAGAAAATAATCCTTTCCATTGCACCAATTCGCCACCTGAGAGATATACACTTTGTTCCAGCACATCTATTGCGGCATCCTGCGGAATTGACTCCAAATCAGGAAATAAATTTGTATGAACGTACTTCTTTTGAATCATTTTAAACAGATAGAATGCTGGCAATTCGTAGCATTTCGTGGTCGAAATTATCTACGTTTTTTGTGGCATTATCGAAAGGTGTAAAATTAACTTGATTATTTACAATACCTATCATAACTCCAGATTTGTTGTCCAACAAACTTTCAACAGCTACAACGCCCATTCTACTTGCCAAAACTCTGTCGGCAACAGTAGGTGAACCACCTCTTAGTAAATGTCCGAGAATGGTGACTTTGGTGTCGTAGTGGTTAAATCTCTCATTTACTTCTCTTGCTAAGTCGATAGAATGTCCTGGTTTTCCGCCTTCAGCAACAACTACTAAACTTGAAGATTTTTTTCTTCCTGCACCATGTTCCAGCAGGTTTACCAATTCTTCGACATTCATAGGAATTTCGGGAATTAAAGTCGCTTCAGCACCAGCAGCAATGGAACTTCTTAAAGCAATTTGTCCAGAATCTCTGCCCATAACTTCTATAAAAAACAGTCTGTTATGAGAAGATGCGGTATCGCGAATTTTATCGATTGCAGAAGCAGCAGTATTTACAGCAGTATCGTAGCCAATGGTAAAATCGGTTCCATTGAGGTCATTATCAATCGTTCCGGGTAAGCCAACTACTGGAATGTTATATTCTTCCGAAAAAATCTGTGCGCCTCTAAAAGTTCCGTCACCGCCAATTGCAACAAGGGCGTCGATTTCAAATTTCTGCACATTTTCGAATGCTTTTTTTCTTCCTTCTGGCGTTTTAAATTCTAAGCTGCGTGCCGATTTAAGAATGGTACCACCGCGTTGAATGATATTTGAAACAGACCGACTGTTCAACTCTTCCATATCGCCAGCTATGAGTCCATCATAACCACGGTAAATACCAATTGGTTTAATGTTGTAAAAGATGCAAGCTCTTACTACGGCTCTAATTGCAGCGTTCATTCCAGGAGCATCGCCTCCAGAAGTAAACACACCAATATTCTTTATTTTTCTAGTTTCCATAAACAAAAGAGCAAATATAAGTGTTATGCGGACACTTTGACCAAAACTTGAATAGATTTATCCACATTCACTGCACAAAGCAACCAAAAAATTAGGAATAAACGAGGATTCACCTTATATGTTAGAGATAAAGTGTAGATTTGACGCTGCAAAAAATATGGAAGAATCTACCCTTATGACGCTTATTGAAGAAGAGAATCACCAATTAAATCCGCATGTATCTGTAGACTGCGTAATTTTTGGTTTTGATGAGGGCGAATTGAAGGTATTGCTCATAGAACGTGATCTTGCGAATCCTCAACACAATTCCAAACGATTTTCTTTGCCAGGAAATTTGGTAGATGATGCCGAAGATTTAGATACATCTGCAAAACGTGTATTGAAAGAATTAACGATGTTGGATAATATTTTCTTGGAGCAATTTTTCACTTTTGGAAATCCTGACCGTGTTAAAAATGCTGCAGATGCTCAGTGGTTGAGCGAAGTAAGAGATTTACCAACGGCAAGAGTAATTACAGTAGCCTATTATTCTCTGGTTAAAATTGGTGATTATGCTCCATCAGCAGCATCTTTTGCAAGAAAAGCATTTTGGTGCCCTGTTTCTGAAGTTCCTGATTTGGCGTTCGACCACAATCAGATTTTTGTAACGGCATTAAATAGCTTAAAAAATAAATTGAGAATAGAGCCTGTTGGTTTTGAGTTGTTGCCGAAGAAATTTACTTTAGGCCAACTGCAAAAAGTATATGAAACTATTTTGAGCACCATACTTGACAAAAGGAACTTTAGAAGAAAAATATTGAACAAGGGATTTTTAAAACCTTTGCAAGAAAAACAAAAAGGAGTTCCACATAAACGTGCACGTTTGTTTGAATTTGATAAAGAGAATTACGAACTATTGAAAGCTAAATCGCTTTATTTTGACTTTTAATTGATTGTATAGATGCAGTCAATTCGACATTTTAATTATTTAATTCCATTTCAGTATTCTTTTCAAATTGCTGGAAATAGGATAAAAACACATCAACCTACATTTATTATTCATTTTAAAAAAGATGGAATAACAGGTTATGGGGAAGCACCTGCAATACACTATTACAACATCACCGTTGCAGAAATGGAAGCTGATTTATTGGTTCATTTAACCGAATTAAATGCTGCTAACTTTTCTCATCCTGAGGAATATTATGAATTATTGTTGCATCTATTTCCGCACAATTCTTTTTTACGTTGTGCAATAGATATGGCAGTTTGGGACTGGTTTGGAAAATTAAGTAAGGTTCCGCTTTATGTGTTGTGGGGATTTCCTTGGGAGAATATTCCGCTCACAGATTACACTATAGGAATTGATAGTTTGGAGGTCATGCAGCAGAAAATTAAGGAAAATCCTAACCCGATTTATAAAATTAAAATGGGATTTAAAGATGACGTTCAGTTATTACATCAATTAAAAAAAGGTAGTAAAAGCAAGTTTAGAATTGATGTAAATGAAGGTTGGTCGAAAGCAGAAGCCATTCAAAAAATTAAAAAATTAAATGACTCCGAAATTGAATTAATAGAGCAGCCACTTTCTAAAAAAGATTGGAAAGGCATGCAAGAAATTATGCAACATGCGCAGATGCCAATATTTGCAGATGAGAGTTGTGTGGAAGAAAGAGACATTGAATTGTGTGCACAAAGTTTTCATGGTATCAACATAAAACTTACTAAATGTGGTGGAATTACTCCAGCATTGAGAATGATTAAAACGGCTCAAAATTTTGGGTTGTATGTAATGATGGGTAGCATGAACGAAAGTTCTATTGGTACTGCTGCTGTGGCGCATTTTCTTCCTCAATTAGATTTTGTAGATATGGATGGTCCGCTGCTTTTAAAAGAAGATTTGGCCAAAGGATTAACATTTACCAAGGGACTTCCGCACATTATTAACAAATCGGGTTTAGGAATTGAGTTATTGCCCAATTTGACATCTAATTGATGCTTCATTAAGCATTCTTGAATAAATTTAATTTCTCCATTTAAAAATCTACTATTTTTGTCCTAATGAATTCATCGTTCGGCGCTCGCCCCTCAACACCACCAACCGTTAGAAATCTTATTATTTTAACCGTTGTTTGCCATATACTTAGCATTGCTGCAACAGTGTTTTTACAATTTAATGTGGTTCAAAACTTTGGATTGCACAATTGGAATTCGGCCTATTTTAAACCTTGGCAATTAGTATCATACATGTTCTTGCATGATATGTCATACATATTCTTACGAGATATAGGTGGCATTACCCATTTGTTATTTAATATGTTGGGCTTGTGGATGTTCGGTTCTATGTTAGAACGATTTTGGGGTGCACAAAAATTCATTATTTTTTATTTTGTTACTGGCATTGGTGCTGGGTTGATCAACGTTTTTTCAACTACCATTTTACTGCAACCCATGTTTGATTCTGCAGTTTTTTATATGAATAACCCAGGCTACAATCTATTTGAACATTTTGTTTCCAATTATTTACCAGGCTCTTATGATAATGAAGGAGTCAACGAATTTTTGAAAGTTTGGTTTAACGATCCGCTCAATCCAGGCTACATAAAAGAATCTGTGCAAATTGTAAATCAAGTAACAGATTTAAGGTTAAATACTCCTACAGTTGGAGCTTCTGGTTCCATTTACGGATTGCTGTTGGCCTTCGGTGTGCTGTTTCCTAATTCGGTTATCATGTTATTAATTCCTCCAATACCATTGAAAGCAAAGTATTTTGTATTGATATTTGGAGGAATGGAACTGTTGTTAGGTTTGAGAAATAACTTGGAAGATAACGTAGGGCATTTTGCACATTTAGGTGGAATGTTGTTTGGAATTTTGCTTATTTTACTCTGGAAAAAACAAGCAAAGAACAAGAACGTTGTATAGAGCATGAATGACATAAAAGCATATTGGGCACGTTCGGGAGTTGGCATCCGTTTAATCATCGTTAATGTTGTAGTATTTGCACTATTGTATGTGCCCTTGTCTGTTTTACATTTGATGAAACAGGATGCAACAGGAACTTTAATTTTAGAGCAATTAGTTTTACCGGGTGATTTATTGACTTTATTTTTAAAACCCTGGACCTTAGTTACCCACTTATTTATACATTATGGAGTACTGCATATTTTGTTTAATATGCTTACACTGTATTTTGGTTATCAGCTTTTTACAACATACTTAGACGACAGGAAATACTTAAATGTCTATTTTATTTCAGGATTTGCAGGAGCAACTGTTTTTCTAATTTCTGTAAATGTTCTTCCCTTGTTTGATGGATTATCCGGAAACGCAAGTGCTGCGGGAGCTTCAGCAGCAACTTTGGGTGCATTGATTGCCATTTGTGCCTTTCGACCCGATGGAATTGTGAGTTTATTTGGAGTATTTAATGTGCAATTGAGATGGTTGGCAATTGTATTTGTGTTGCTCGATTTAATTAATTTAAGAGAAGGAAACGAAGGTGGACATTTGGCGCATCTTGGTGGTGCACTTTTCGGTTTAATTTGGGGAGTTAGATTAAAAGCTGGACAAGACATTGCAGCATTTTTAAATCCTGTTTGGATGCTGTTTTCAGGAAAAAGAAGCCCGAAACGTAATAGCAATTTAAAAGTAACACACCGTCAAAAGATAGACAGAAATAGAGATTTAAGTCCATCGGAAAAACAAAAGCAAATTGACATAATATTGGATAAAATTTCTCGTTCGGGCTACGACAGTTTGAGCAAGGACGAAAAGGCTATTTTATTCGAATTAAGCAAGGAAAAGTAAGGCGTGAGTATTTACCAAAAAAAACAAAGGTGGAAATTATGGCTGGCAAGCGGTGCCGCATTAATTGTGATAGCTTCATTGTATTACACCAACGAATTGGTAAAAAATGTAGCCGTTGAAGAAAGAAAAAAAGTAGAACTCTGGGCAGATGCCGTAAGAAGCCGCGCTACGTTGGTGCAATATACCGAACGCCTTTTTGAACGCTTAAAAATTGAAGAACGCAAACGTGCCGAAATATGGGCACAAGCAACACAGAACCTAAGCATAACTGAAGACGACGATGCTCGTTCCTTTTACTTAAAGGTAGTAAGCGAGAACAATACAATTCCCGCAATTATTGTAGATGAGCAGAATAGAATAAACTACATCACTAATGTAGATACTGCAGGAATGAAAATGGCAGCAACATTTAGTGGAAAAGTTAAAAACGAATTTACGCTTTATAAACCAATTATAATTGACGATGGCTTTTCCAATAATTATTACATCTATTATCAAGATTCAAAGGTATTTACAGAGCTTCGAGAAGTATTAGATAATATTATTAAGTCGTTTATTTCTGAGGTGGTAGTAAACTCTGCTAGCGTTCCAGTTATTGTTTCCGATAGTTCTTCTCGTTTTGTTATTGCTTCTGGAAATTTGTCGGATAAACTTGCTTCAGATACCTTGGGAATGCTGGCGTTGACCAAAAACATGTCGGGAGAAAACACTCCTTTTAAAATTGACTTACCCGAGTATGGATCTTGCTTAATTTACTATCAAAATTCAGCATTGTTGACCCAATTAAAGTTTTATCCTGTCATTCAATTTGTGGTGATTGCCTTGTTTATGTTGGTGGCATATTTTCTATTTAATTTCAGTCGAAGGGCCGAACAAAATCAAGTTTGGGTTGGTATGTCTAAGGAAACCGCACATCAACTTGGCACACCACTTTCTAGCTTAATGGCATGGATGGAAATTCTCCGCTTAAAAGGCATTGATGAAGACACATTATTCGAGATAGGAAAAGACATTACACGCTTGGAAGTAATTACAGAACGGTTTTCGAAAATTGGTTCCATACCAGAATTGTCGCAAAACGAGTTGGGTAAAGTTTTGCAGGAAAGTATAGCATACATGCGCCTAAGAGCTTCTAAGAAAATAAATATTACCCTTCAAAATCAGATTGAAAATAATGCAGCAATCCATGTAAATTTAAATGTTCCTTTATTTGATTGGGTAATTGAGAATTTATTTAGGAATGCGATTGATGCCATGGAAGGGCCGGGTACTTTAGAAGTAACTTATTTGATTAAAGGAAAATTCGTACAAATTGATGTTAGTGATACGGGAAAAGGAATTCCGAAATCTAAATTAAAAACAATTTTTGAGCCTGGTTACACCTCCAAAAAGCGAGGATGGGGTTTAGGACTTTCGCTCACCAAAAGAATTATAGAAAATTACCACAAAGGGAAAATATTTGTGCGCAGGTCAGAATTAGGAAAAGGAACAACTTTTAGAATATTATTGCCTACAACTGATTTGGGATAAGAATTAAAATTACTCTTTAAAAACTACAAAAGCGTTCAATTCTCAAGCCTGCCGAAACGCTCGATATTAAATTTTTTCATTTACATAAAAGCGTACATTACAATGGGTGCTTTTTCAGGATTGTTTATTAATTTGCATAAAATGGAAGGAACAATTTGCCAAGAAATACCAAATTTATCTTTCAGCCAACCACATTTTCCTTCTTGTCCGCAGTTGCAGAGTTTTTCCATCTCAAGGAATTAATTTAAAAATAATACATAAATGAAATAGAACGGTAATTGAATTAAATTGCATGTGTAAAGATGAATTTCATATTATTTATTCGGTATTATTTTGACGTGAATTAGTGTGTGTTCGAAGATGCGAATTTCATAGGCACATTTTTTTTCACGCAAAGAGCGCAAAGGTGAATATTGGATAAATGAAGAATGTATTTTTTTATGCAAAATTTATCACAAAGAGCGCGTAGATGCGCATTTCATAGGCACATTTTTTTTTCACGCAAAGAGCGCAAAGATTTTTCGCAAAGAACGCAAAGGTGCATATTGGATGAATGAAGAAT
>Ga0105049_10010242_pt1 | contig 10764 bp, 11 predicted proteins | sample MAT06_FD_78087 | JGI IMG/M metagenome (GOLD analysis project Ga0105049, IMG submission 78087) | Freshwater microbial communities from Lake Fryxell liftoff mats and glacier meltwater in Antarctica - MAT-06 | ecosystem: Environmental > Aquatic > Freshwater > Ice > Liftoff microbial mat | place... | reverse complement strand
TCCTTTCCAGCTAAGAATCTTGCGTTATGGGCTTTTAGAGGATTTTCTCCGAGTAAAAAATGGCTGAAACCCGCATTTCTTCTGAGTTGAGCAATTACGAAATTTTGAATCAGCGATCGCCAAAACAAGGCAAAATAGGTTTTCTGCTAGCTGTTGTTGGTTTGTAATGATAGAAGCAGTGCAATCAATTGCGGCTCGAAATTAGGACGTTGATAGTTTTATGATTCTTACGATCGCCGAATTAAAAAAGCGTTTAGAGCAAGCACTCAGCAGCGCTTTTGGCACAGAGTATGCCACTGTTGATCCGATTTTGGAACCTGCCAGCAATCCAAAATTTGGCGACTACCAAGCGAATGTGGCAATGTCTCTGGCGAAACCGTTGGGTCAAGCACCACGGGCGATCGCCGAACAAATTGTTCAACATTTAAACGTAAGCGATCTCTGTGAACTGCCGACCGTTGCGGGTCCCGGCTTCATTAACCTGAGGCTAAAAACAGAATATTTAGAAACACAGTTAAGCACGATGCTAGCAGATACTCGCTTGGGCGTAGCGCCTACGGTCAAACCGCAGCGGGTGATTGTAGATTTTTCTAGCCCCAATATTGCCAAGGAAATGCACGTGGGGCACCTGCGATCGACCATCATTGGAGATGCGATCGCCCGCGTTTTAGAATTTCAGGGGCATGATGTCCTGCGGCTCAATCATGTCGGCGATTGGGGAACTCAATTTGGCATGTTGATCACCTATCTCCGGGAAGCTGCGCCCGAAGCTTTAATCACGGCTGATGCGATCGATCTGGGTGATTTAGTCGCCTTCTACAAAAAAGCTAAGCAGCGGTTCGATGAAGATGAAGCCTTTCGCGACACCGCTCGGCAAGAAGTGGTGCGGCTGCAATCGGGCGCAGAAGACACGTTGAAAGCATGGAACTTGCTCTGCGACCAGTCTCGCCGCGAATTTCAAATAATTTACGACTTGCTAGATGTAATGGTGACTGAGCGGGGGGAATCGTTTTATAACTCACTGTTGTCAGCGGTGGCGACGGATCTAACAAAACTCGGCTTGCTGGTCACTGATCAAGGCGCAAAATGTGTCTTTTTAGAAGGCTTTTCCAATAAGGAGGGCGAACCCATGCCGCTAATTGTGCAAAAGTCTGATGGCGGATATAACTATGCCACAACCGATTTAGCCGCTATTCGCTACCGCATTCAGCAAGATCAGGCAGAGCGGATTTTGTACTTGACTGATATTGGACAGTCCAACCATTTTGCCCAGGTGTTTCAGGTGGCACGACGAGCCGGATGGCTACCCGATAGGGTAAAAGTGGAGCATGTGCCGTTTGGCTTGGTGCTGGGAGATGATGGTAAAAAGCTGAAGACGCGATCGGGTGAAACAGTAAGGCTGCGAGAGTTGCTCAATGAAGCCGTGAACCGCGCTCGAACTGATTTAGAAACTCGTATTCAAGCAGAAGAACGACAAGAAACTGAGGACTTTATCGCCCACGTTTCCCAGGTAGTGGGAATTGGCGCAGTAAAATATGCTGACTTGAGCCAAAACCGCACGGGCAATTACATTTTTAGTTTTGACAAAATGCTGGCGCTCAACGGCAACACGGCTCCCTATATGCTCTATGCCTATGTCCGCATCCAAGGCATTACCCGTAAGGGGCAGATTGATTTTTCACAGCTAGGAACTAATCGCAAGATTCAACTACAAGATGAAACTGAGTTTGCTTTGGCAAAGCATTTGCTTCAGCTTGATCAAATCATTGCCCAAGTAGGTCAAGAGTTATTTCCTAATCGGCTGTGTCAGTACTTATTTGAACTGAGCCAAAAATTCAATCAGTTTTACGATCGCTGCCCCGTTTTGCAAGCCGCAGAGCCACTCCGCACTTCCCGCCTAGCCCTCTGCAACCTCACAGCTAACACTCTCAAATTAGGACTCTCGCTCTTGGGCATTCCTGTTTTAGAAAGAATGTAGCCCCAAAAAATTAAAGAGATAAAGTTCCAAAGGAACTCAACCTCTTTAAAATTCAAAACTTTCTGAAGTTAGGTAAATAGCTTACTTGCCAATCCGGGGAGGTTCCCGAAAGGCGATCGCAAAAAACAAAACCCCAATTGCTAAAGTCAAAACCAGAATATACGCAACCGCTTCCATAATCTAATCTCCCAAAATTAGCCCGATTACACTCTATCTGAAAAAAAGGGAATGGCGACTTAGCTCCGTAAATCTGCCACTCCCCATTCATTAAAAGGACTTGCCTAGATAGCTTCTTTCCGACGAGTGGATTTATCACCCAATTTCTGATAGAAACCCCACTCGACTTGTTCTTCAGACAATTCTGGATCGATCCCAGCAAACACATCCCGGAACAGAGTTCGGGTGCCATGCCAGATATGACCAAAGAAGAACAGCAGCGCAAAAACCGCATGTCCAAAGGTAAACCAACCTCTGGGACTGGTGCGGAATACACCATCTGAGTTCAAAGTTTCGCGATCGAAGTCAAACGATTCACCCAACTGAGCTGCACGAGCATACTTCTTAACATCTGTAGGTTCAGAGAAGGTTTTCCCATCCAACTGACCACCATAGAAACTAACATTTACGCCGGCTTGCTCAAAACTGTATCGCGATTCTGCACGACGGAAAGGAATATCCGCCCGTACAACACCATCTTTATCAGTTAAGACAATTGGAAAGTTTTCAAAGAAATTAGGCAAACGACGAACATTGAGTTCGCGTCCTTCCCGATCAGTGAAAACTCCATGCCCTAACCAACTTTGGGCAATACCATCGCCCTTATCCATTGCGCCCGTTCTAAACAGACCGCCTTTTGCAGGACTGTTGCCTACGTAGTCGTAGAAAGCTAGCTTTTCAGGAACCGCTGACCACGCTTCCGCAAGAGTTGCGCCCTCTGCCAAATCCGCTTGAACTCGTTTCTCAATCTCTTGCTTAAAGTATCCCCCGTCCCATTGGTAACGAGTTGGTCCAAACAATTCGATCGGGGTGGCTGCATTGCCGTACCACATTGTGCCAGCAACGATAAAAGCTGCAAAAAATACAGCAGCAATACTACTGGACAAAACTGTTTCAATGTTCCCCATCCTTAGAGCCTTATAAAGACGCTCAGGAGGGCGAACACTCAAGTGGAATAATCCAGCAATTACCCCTACAACCCCTGCGGCAATATGGTGAGCAACAATGCCACCTGGATTAAACGGATTAAAACCAGATGGACCCCATTCAGGCGCAACAGGCTGGACGCTGCCAGTCAATCCGTAAGCATCTGAAACCCACATTCCAGGACCAAACAGCCCCGTTAGATGGAAGGCTCCAAACCCAAAACAAAGCAGTCCAGACAGCAATAGGTGAATGCCAAACATTTTGGGGAGATCTAAAGCAGGTTCACCTGTTCTAGAATCTCTGAAAAGCTCCAAGTCCCAATAGACCCAATGCCAACATGCAGCTAGGAATAGTAAACCTGAAAGAACGATGTGAGCCACCGCTACCCCTTCAAACGACCAATAGCCTGGGTCAACGCCAGATTCGCCAGTAACACTCCAACCGCCCCAAGAACCTGTAATGCCCAAACGAGTCATAAAGGGCAGTACAAACATTCCCTGCCGCCACATTGGGTTTAGAACGGGATCACTAGGATCAAAAATAGCAAGTTCATAAAGTGCCATCGAACCTGCCCACCCTGCTACTAAGGCAGTATGCATTAGGTGAGCAGCAATCAACCGTCCTGGATCATTAATTAGGACGGTATGTACACGGTACCAGGGTAACCCCATTGATTACGCTTCTCCTTAGTGGTTAGATCAATTCTGCTTGATGTCTCTTTTTGCATTTTATTAAAGTGCTGTCCCCTTGGTAAATCTATTTAAGACAGTCTCTAACCAGAAAAACATCCTTCAAGCGCTGTACTTCACAGTTTATCCAATACACAGCCCTAGAAAGGCGTTTGTAAAAATGAAAAGGTATAACGAAGTGTAAACTAGTATTTAAGGCGATTGCAAGCAACCTAACGCTTCGTAACGGTACTGAAAGCGGTTTGTTTGAAAAGTTCTAATTTTCTTTGGATGGGTGTCTGTGTTTTATGGGAATTCTGGCTTCTACAACCGTTTGCTCGACCAACACCAAATTGTTTGTTGAGATGGCTACTGGTTTTTACCTGGTTTAATTAGGGTACTTTCCCCGTTGTTTCACGCTTTTTGAGGGCAATAGGGTCGATGGTGGAGTGCGATCGCGGTTCTTAAACTTAGATTAAGTATTTCTAAGGCTGCCAATTCCTCTGCTCCCTCTTTTGTTAGAGCTACCAGACAGTTTCAGACACAATTTTTTACGATTAGCCAGCGACTTAAAGCTACTACAGTTAGGTGAATTGATGACTATCAAGTTTGTAAAAGAAAATCGAGAAATCGTTGTAGCGGATGGCGCAAACTTAAGATTTAAAGCGCTGGAAAATGGCGTTGACTTATATACCTTCACTGGCAAGATGATGAACTGTGGCGGGTATGGGCAGTGTGGTACTTGCGTTGTAGAGATTTTAGAAGGAATGGAAAATCTTTCGCCTAAAACAGAGGTAGAAAGTAAGAAGCTTCGTAAAAAGCCAGAAAGTTATCGTCTTGCTTGCCAGACCACAGTTCACGGTTCTGTAGAAGTCAAGACTAAGCCTTAGTTCTAGCGCTGATTGGAATGAAAATGGCTTTGCCAGCTTTTAGATTCAGCGTGAGTGTGTTTGCCATTGGTTAATCATGACCATTGGCAGTGGTATTCTGATAATGATCGGCGATCGCGAATTTTAAGAGGGTTAAGCTTATGCAGGTCAATGACCTTGGGTTTATAGCAACGATCTTGTTTGTTCTGGTTCCTACTGTTTTCCTACTCATTTTGTACATTCAGACGACAAGCAACGAGGGGGAATAAAGAGCTACAAGCTAGCAATCAGCATCTTTTTGGGAGTCAATTGCTCTCATTTCCCCTACAACTTCCTGTTCTAAAAGCTTTTTTGGCTAAAACACTGCGGTTCCTAGTTAATCTCAGTTTCTAGCTAAACCGCTCGATTCACTTATGGGGCGGGGTTCTAGAGGAATCCAAATTTATTTTTGTTGCCTCTTCTTCTAGATCCATTTTTTCCATGATTGATTGAAGTTTCATGCGGTAAATATAGGGCCAGCCTCCTTTGGTTTCTATATCCCTCAGCAGCTTATACAGAGATTGTCGATTGTCAGGAAGAGATTGTTGAAATAAGTCATCCCGGATTTCTTGATGAACTTGCTCCAGCAATCTTAATATTGCCAAGAGAGAAAGGCTGTCGCCCTGATGGTCTTGGGCGATCGCCCAAGTTATGTGTCTAATAGATTGAAGACCTTCTTCAAGATCAGTTTTAGGGATTTCGTGACTGCTCATAGAGTGAACTCGCAAGTGGCTTTGTGATTAATTATTTTCCCTAGATGAATCAAAGGATTCATAACTTTCGGTAGAGTATCTTAGATGTCTAAGACTGACATCAAGTTGGCTTAGTTACAGCTACAAGATCGTATTACTTTGTCCTATACAATTTTTAATTAGTATGGGTTGGCTGGTTTGAAAACAGGTTAGCTTGTTTGTTGACCTAAACTGCTGATAAATCAGACTTTTTTCTGCCGACTTTGTGAAATTAAAGCGTTTTTCTCAAAGCTTTCGACTTCTTACCTGTTCAATGAAACGGTCTTCTTCCGAGAAGAATCAGAGATAATCCCACAGATTAAACTAACGTTATTGAGGTTGTTCATGAGGTATCGCGCATTGATTGCTGCCCTAGTGGCACTTTGTTTTAGTGTTCTAACTGCTTGTACAGACAGCCCCGCTTCAAGCAAAGAATCGCTAACCTACGATGAGATTAGAGGCACCGGTCTGGCAAACTCTTGCCCTCAGATCAGTGAAACTAGTCGGGGTTCAATTCCTTTAGAAGGTAATAAATCCTATTCGTTGACAAGTTTATGTCTGCAACCCACTACTTTCTTTGTAAAAGAAGAAAGCGTTAACAAGCGTCAGGCTGCTGAATTTGTTGCTACTAAATTGATGACTCGGTACACTTCATCGATCGATTCAGTCCAAGGAAAACTGAAGACTAACTCGGATGGAAGTATAACCTTTATTGAAGAAGATGGAATTGACTTTCAAGCGGTTACAGTCCAGCTTCCTGGGGGTGAACGAGTTCCCTTCTTATTTACAATTAAGGAACTGGTTGCGACCACTCAGCCAGGATTGTCAGCAATTAGCGCATCTACCGATTTTGAGGGTGAGTTCAAAGTTCCGTCTTATCGAACGTCTAACTTTTTAGACCCAAAAGGTCGTGGTTTGACCTCCGGATATGACAATGCTGTAGCCCTTCCAGCCCAAGCAGATAGTGAGGAACTAGCGAAGGAAAACGTTAAGCGTTTTCAACTGGATAAAGGCAAGATTTCGCTCCAAATCACTAAGGTTGATGGATCAACGGGTGAAGTCGCTGGCAATTTTGAAAGCATTCAGCCATCTGAGACGGATATGGGTTCTCACGCAGCTAAAGATGTCAAAATTCGCGGTCTGTTCTATGCACGAGTTGAATCTACTACCTGATTCAGTCATGTTTCGGGAGACTAGCTAAATGCTTTAATTTATCCAATCATGCTAGTTCTTAGAATTTGAACATTAAACCAGTCGGGATTATTTCCCGACTGGTTTAATGTCTTTCATACAAACTGTAGTTTCACGGAAGTCCAAAATCTTCAGATCACTATTTTTAAATGCTTTCGGTTTATTGGTGCAATACCATGTGCTAATATAATTGATTGATAAATTCTTTTTGGGAAAGATCTCAGAAAGAATTTTTTCCGTAAAAATGCTATTGCCAGCAAGTCGTTCTAACCAATAAATTGAGTATGCACAAGTATAGAACTGTTCTGAGTAGCGCTTTGAGCTTGAAGTCACTATTCATAGCTTAAACCACTGACTGAAAATTCTTAGAGTGTTGAGAAGCTTGTGCTGTTGGCAGTTTAAGCTGTCGTTTGCTAAGTTTCCACTCTACAGAAAATAAGAGAGTGTACTTAATAGTAGTTCTAGGTTTAATGCTCTACCACTGAAACTCGTCATGCCTACGATCGCCAACTATGAATTGAAGAGTGAAAGCTTACAGCTTTTGCGAGACTATCAAAAGATTCCTTCCCTTCAGCTTAGAAATCGTTTAGTAGAAATCAATTTTGGACTAGTCAGAAGAGAAGCCCATCATTGGATCAATCAATGCACTGAGAGCTATGAAGACCTGCTTCAAGTCGGTAGTATTGGTCTAATTCGTGCGATCGAACGGTTTGATATTTCTAAAGGACATGCCTTTAGCTCTTTTGCCATTCCATACATTAGAGGCGAAATTCAGCACTATTTACGCGACAAAAGTCCTTCTGTTCGTATTCCACGCCGCTGGCTTGCGCTTCAGAGGCAAGCAGTTTGGATTTCACGAGAGTTACAAGTAACGTTAAATCGTCATCCTAACGATTTTGAAATTGCTGAAGCGTTGAAAATTTCCACAGCGGAATGGCAAGAAATCAAGCTTGCCTGCCAAAATCGCTCTGTTCTTAGCCTGGATGCGCCAATAGGCGATGAGGAAAACGGCACGGCTTCTTTGGGTGAGCTTGTTCCAGATACTCAGTACCGCAGTTTTCAACTTGCTCAAGAAGATCAGATTCGTCTGCAACAATCATTAGCACATTTAGAAAAGCGGACTCGCCAAATTTTGGAATTTGTTTTTCTACACGATTTGACCCAAAAGGAAACCGCAGAACGTTTGGGAATTAGCGCCGTGACAGTATCTCGTAGAGTAAAGAAGGGATTGGAAGTCTTACAGCGTTTGATGAATGGAGTAGAAGAATAGTTTCAGCGATCGCTGAAGCATCTTCAACCAACTATAAAACGGTTACACCTTTAGTGCGGACAATCAAGGTATAGCTGTACTATTTTCCCTCATTCGCTTGCTTTGACTATCTTGCTCAAATTAGACTTCTTGCATAAATCGATTTTTACACGAGTTTCTGATAGTTTGAACCTCCTAACTTGCCACTTTCGCAAGAGATCTATTGTCGATTGCACCAGCTTCGCTATAAATTGATCGGCATCCTTCGCCACACAACTTAATGTCCCTTTGACTTGGCGCAGTGGTCTTCCAGTAACTTGTGCTGAGCACTGCAATAGGTGGTGATCAATTACATCAGGTCTTTCGTTTCCTTATCTGGAATCACCTGAGACAGTTCCACAAACAACGGGTAGTAAAGCTAAGGAACCAATGAACCTCAGGAGATTGAATCCTTGAGGGTGAATTTTGGCTCCACAACTGAACTAAGGGGTCTGCGACTAAATAACATCCCGGACTAGCTTGGAACAAGCGTAATGTCCCATTTTGGTAATGCTTTAGATCGGTGCTAGAACGGTTGATCCTCTGGCTCCATCTGGAAATGAGTCAAAGAGCGATCGCTTCGATGTCTACGGCGATCGTCTTCCTCGTTGAACTGACGTGATATTATCGTGTGCGAAACTTATAGGCTTTATAGAAGCACTTAGTCTTGCACACCTTTCTCAAGCCTTCCCATATTCGTGCCCTCCTTAAACTCTCTCAGGCTATCGATCGCGTTACGGACGTTCTCGGTAGCCTTAGTGCGTGGATGGTTATTCTGACGATCTCGGTTGGGTTCTACAACGTCATTGCCCGCTACATCGGACGGTTGATTGGACTCAAGCTATCGTCCAACGCGTTGATCGAACTGCAATGGTATTTGTTTTCATTGATGTTTCTTCTCGGCTTTGCCTACATCCTCAAACAAGGCGCTAATGTTCGAGTCGATTTTCTCTATGCCCGCTGGAGTGAAAAACGACGAGCGCTGGTCGATTTTCTGGGCACCGTCTTTTTTCTGATGCCCTTTTGTGTGCTGGGAATTTGGGTGAGTGCCAATCCCATTTTGCAATCTTGGGGGCAGTTGCCGGATGGGACGTGGGGGAGTTGGGAAATATCCCCGGATGCAGATGGGTTGCCACGAGCGCCGATCAAAACAATGCTTATTGTTGGTTTTGCCCTGTTACTTGCTCAGGCGATTTCACAAGCCATTAAATATCTGGCGATTTTGAAGGGATACGCGCACGGTGTCCAAATCTTGCAAGAAGATGCCAAACAATTGCCGCTTGAATAAGGAGCCTATATCTAACTGGCTCCAATCATCTGAATCATTTGACAACGCGCACATGACTTTTGAGCAGGAAAACTATGGGCTTTGAATGGTTAGCGATCGCGATGTTTGTCGGCTTCTTTTTCATCCTGATGACGGGCTACCCGGTCGCATTTTCGTTTGCGGGGACGGCGATCATCTTTGGGGCGATCGGGTGGTTTGTCGGCGCGTTCGATCCCAGTCGGCTGTTGCTGTTGTTCAACAACTGGTTTGGCACCATGTCCAACTTTACGCTGTTGGCAATTCCCTTTTTTGTGTTTTTGGGTGCAGTCTTAGAAAAATCGGGGCTGGCAGAAGATCTGCTGGAGACCATCGGCATCGTCCTAGGATCTCTGCGAGGGGGAGTGGCGCTAGCGGTAATTTTTGTGGGCACGTTACTGGCAGCGACCACAGGCGTTGTCGCCGCTACCGTGATCGTCATGGGAATGCTGGCACTACCGGTAATGCTGCGCTATGGCTACGACAAACAACTGGCTGCGGGGGTGATCATCGCGTCGGGCACCTTGGCTCAACTTCTGCCTCCTAGTCTGGTGCTGCTCGTCTTAAGCGATCAGTTGGGCGTGTCGGTGGGTGACCTCTTTTTGGGAGCGTTGATTCCGGGATTGATGCTGTCGGGATCTTATGCCTTGTATGTGTTGATACTCGCATTTCTCAAACCGAGTGTCGCGCCTGCACTGCCCCTAGAAGCTCGACAAATCAGTGGAATGGCACTGGTACGACGGGTAATGAAAGCCGTCATTCCCCCCTTACTGCTGATTTTTGCCGTGTTAGGCAGTATCTTCTTTGGCATTGCCACACCAACAGAAGCAGGCGCAGTGGGAGCCGTAGGAGCTTGTGGGTTGGCGGCGCTGAATCGGAAACTCAATTGGGCATTGATTAAATCGGCGGCTCACTCCACGGCGGTGGTGTCATCGGTGGTGCTGATGATTTTATTTTGCTCGGCATTTTTTAGCATTGTTTTTGATGGGTTGGGTGGCAAAACTCTGATTACCAATCTGTTGGTAAATTTGCCGGGTGGCAAGATTGCTTTTCTGATTGTGAGTAATATTGTGATTTTTCTTCTGGGCGTGTTCTTAGAGTTTATCGAAATTTGCTTTATTGCCATGCCCCTGTTAGTGCCCGCCGCACAGCAGTTAGGGCTGGATATGGTGTGGTTTGGGGTGGTGATGGCGATTAATTTGCAAACCGCCTTTATCTCCCCTCCAGTAGGTTTTTCTCTGTTCTATTTGCAAAGTGTTGCCCCTAAGGAAGTCAGCACGGTTGATATTCACAAAAGTGCGCTGCCTTTTATGGTGTTGCAGGTGGTGGTATTGCTCTTGGTGATGGGCTTTCCGCAAACCGTGCGCTGGCTGGTTGATCTGTCTGCACAGCCAATTTTATAGAGAAGGGAGAGCCTGAGAACCCGCAAAACCCACGCGCTTTAGCCGTGGGATGTAGTTAGGGTTCTCACGAGGCTGTTAAGCCTCAGAGTCTTCTTTCATCTTAGGGACTGGTAGCCGATCAATCCAGTCTTCCACCAACTGGGTCATGGTC
>Ga0105049_10010241_pt1 | contig 10767 bp, 6 predicted proteins | sample MAT06_FD_78087 | JGI IMG/M metagenome (GOLD analysis project Ga0105049, IMG submission 78087) | Freshwater microbial communities from Lake Fryxell liftoff mats and glacier meltwater in Antarctica - MAT-06 | ecosystem: Environmental > Aquatic > Freshwater > Ice > Liftoff microbial mat | place... | reverse complement strand
GGGTGAGCCAGTGGGCGATGGCCGCCATGACGAGGTGGTAGCCCGGCGTAGTGGCGCTGAGGTAGTCGGAGAGATCGAGTTGGCCGGGGCCGAGCGCGAGCTGCGAGGCGAAGCGGCGGATGGTCGGCTCGTGGTAGACTTCCTGATCAAACTGGCCACGGCCGCGGCGGAGATTGATGAGGATCAGCGGGAGCGCGCAGGTCAGGAAGGCGAGCGCCGACCAGGGGAGGCGGCCGAGCAGGCCCGTGAGAAGGCCAGTGGGCGGGGAGATCTGCTTGCGGGTGGTATCCATGATGGACCCACATTATCGGCGATTGGCGGTGCTAGGCGAGATTCACGCGCTGGTGCGCTGGTGCCGTGCGTGTGTTTCGGGGACACTACAGGCTCACTTCGAGGCGGACTTCATTTGCACTTCAAGTTCCTGCTTCTGTCGGAGCAAGCTGGTGCGCGACGTTGGGTCTTGTGCGGTCTTCAGCAATCGATCGACTGCGTAGAGCGCAAGCTCGGGTCGGCCCGCCTTTGCTGAAGAGTTGCCGAGCAGTTGAAGCAGCGAGAATCGCTGAAGCCGCATGGATTTTGCCCGGTGTTCAACCGCCCCGGTGATCCATTCAGGCTCGTGTTTGTCGATCAACTGGATACACGCGAGCACGGTGTCAAGGGAAGCATCGATCTGCCCGGCACGGGCCTGCGCCTGGTACAGCTTGTCACCAACATGCAGAATATCGGAGAACGCAGAAAGTCGCTCGTCGGACCACAGTTGGCGGAGTTCTTCAACCTCGGCCTGGCCATGCTTGGGATGGCGTAGTTCGATCCGCTTGAGTTGCAACGAGATAATGAAGCCGTTCTTCACGCCATAGTTGGGGTAAAGACGGAGCAACTCATCAGTGGCTTCCAGTGCCTTGGCATTATCGCCCAGCTTAGCATGAAGCTGCGAAACCTGTTGGAGTGCGGCGGTGATGGCGATCTCATCGAAGTAGTTGCGATGCTCACCGAGAACGCGAGCGTTTGTAGCGAGTGCGCCCTTGAGATCGCCCGCATTCTGTTGTAAGTTTGCAAGCAGATTAACACCGCTTGAGTACGAAGTGACCATGCCGGGAAGCCACTTGGGGTTCTGGTCGTAAAGGGCAAGTTGCTTTTCAAATGCGGCGATAGCCTGGGGTGCTGATAAGCGTGAGACCATGTGCATATTGCCGAGCAAGCGATAGGCATCGGCCGCGCCCAGATCGCTGTCCGGAGCCCGCAGGTAACTCTCAAGCGCCGCCTGAGCGCGGTCGCGCATACCGGCATCACTGTACTTCGATGCGCACCAACTGAAGAGATCGCCGCAGCGTTCTTCCCGGTTGCGGCGGCAGGTTTCGGCGCTGATCATGGCGCGATCGATCAGGCGGACACGCTCTTCGACCGTGGTGAGCTTGGCATGTTCGGCCGCGAACGATTGAGAAAGCAGAAAGCCATTCTGAACAGCTTGAGGCGGCGCATGCGCCGAAGATGTGGCTGTTGGGTTGGGCTGGGCAACAAGGATGGCGGCCAGAAGTCCGGCTGAAAGCAACATGACAAGCTCCCGTGTGCGAGTCGCACGAATCAAGTGGAAACGATCCCAAGCAAAGATGCAATTCACCGGCGAGGGTGAACATGGTTATCTGCATGATAGCCGCAGCAGAGCGGTTCGCCGCCGCAGACCGTCGGGCAGCACTTTTGCTGAGTTTCGCCGTCGAAGGGATCAGGGCTTTGGGGTGGCGGCCCCCCACATTCGACGGTGTAGGGCGCAATCTGCACCGTGATTCCGTTGGTCGTATCGGCTCGGCCAATAGAAGTTACAACATTACACTCAGTTTCGTAATACTCCGTGCCGATGACCGTGGTTCCATCGGCATCGACAATCGAGCAGGTCCATGTGTAGACCTCTTGGATTTGATCTACGGTGCCACTGACAGAGCTTTCGGTCCAGACCGCTCGCGCGGCTGTATGAAAGCAATCGTTGACGGGAACGTAGAACTGAAACGCTTCGGAGTGTGTGTAACACTGCCCGATTGTTCCAGTAAGTTGAACGGTGACACCAAGCTTCGCAAAAATCTCAACCAGCAGGCCGGTCTCACCCTCAACGCTCACAGAGCCGCCAACGGTCCAGCAGGTTTCAACGCCTTTCTCGGTAGTGTGCGCCGGTGGCAAACAGACGTTCATTGGCGTACCACACCGAACAAGTCGGCAGTTGCACGCCGATTGTCTGTACCAGCCTCCTTTAACCACAACCGTCTGGACATCTCCAACTGTGATTCGATGGACATTCCGTTGAACGTGTGGGTAGTTGTCGCAGTTGATGTACCTATCCGGTCTTGGCGGCGGAAAATTGTAATAGTCACATGGCGCATCCAGATCCGGAAGCGGTGCGGAGGGTCTGTCCGGAAGACTCCGTGGCCAACCCGGCAATGGCTCCGGCGGCCCGATCGGATCACGATGCCGAGGGGGTGCCGGATCGGGTTGCGTGAGCGTTGGCGGCGGAGCGACCACCGCCAATAAGGTGCTGAGAAGGGTCACGGCGAGAAATACAATCGGTACCATTTGAAGCCACCTCTAGCTCTGACAGCCTACTTGAAATCGAATCGCGATTCAAGGCCACTCGATCATTCCAATCCCATTCGCAGTGCCACAGTGTGTCCGAATACCATCAAACTTTGCAAATCGAGCAACGCTGGCCGATGATTGATCTCAGATTACGCGTAAACAGGTGGTCACGTGTTGACGCACTCGGTCGCGGCAGAAATCCGTAAGTCACGACTGGATAAGAGCATGGAGTCAATACCACGTATTTCGAGCTTCGGTCTTCTACGATTCCAATAGGCGGACATGATGTTTATTGGCCGGATTTCACAAAGCTGCAAATATCTCGCATCGGTTGAAAATACTTGTACCCATTCTGTTTCACGTACATGCGGAACCCCCTCTGCATGATCGACTCAGCTCACAACCTTGCCATCAAAAACTTGTTTTCACGCATTGATCTCGCCCACATCCTCTCACCCCGAGCCACATTTGCCCACACCCTACCTCAAGCTCGCCCGACCCAAGCAGTGGATCAAGGGAGCCTTCTGCTTTCTTGGCGCGGTCTATTCACAGAAACTTCTGGGCGAAAACGCCGTGCGCGAGGCGATGCTGCCCGCGCTCTGTGCGTTCGCGGCGTTTGGGTTTGCCTCATCCGGCTGCTACATCTTCAACGATCTGCGCGATGTTGAATCGGATCGTGTTCATCCTCGCAAGCGGCATCGACCCATCGCGGCAGGTCAAATCTCGCCGCCGCAGGCTTCGATGTTTGGCATCCTGCTCTTGGCGCTCGCTTCGTTGGCGGTCTTTGTAACACCGCTGGTGGTCGGGCCCTCGACACCATGGTGGATGTCAAACCGCGCCTTGCTTGGCGGGTGCGTCATACTCTACATTCTTAACACACTTCTTTACACACTCTGGTGGAAGCACATCGCCGTCGCCGATGTTATGTCGCTCGCGGCGGGGTTTGTGCTCCGCGTGCTGGGCGGGTGTGCGGCCGTGGCGGTTGTGCCTTCAAGCTGGCTTCTCAACTGCACATTCTTTCTTTCCATGTTTCTGGCGCTCGGCAAGCGGCTCGGCGAGCGTCGATCACTCGGTGATGATGCCGCGGCCGTGCGCGGCGTTCAGCTTCAATACACGACCGATCTGCTCCGCATGGCAACGGTGGTGACCGCGGTCGCGACTCTGCTCAGTTACTCGGCGTATGTGACCGACCAGGCCGCGCGCTACACGCACGGGTTCAACCTCCTCTGGTTGACCATGCTTCCGGCCACATTCGGCCTGCTGCGCGGCATGGTCATGGTTGAGCGCGGGTTGTTTGACGATCCGACCGAGCTGGCAACCAAGGATCGCCCGTTTCAGGCCGCGGCGGTGGTCTTCGGCGCGCTGACGCTTGTGTTGATGGTCGTTGCCAAGCAACCGCGCGCGATCTGATCGCGGCCATCGAATCCCCCCAAATGGGGTGGTTACAAGTGTTGGGCGCAGGGCCGAATCTTTAGATCCTGTCACTACGAATCCGCAATGGGACGGAACTTCGCCTGCGGACTGTCGTAGTGTCTTTAACCGGTGCCGGGTGCGTCCGTTTGGGGCGGTCGGCGGTAGACCTTTCATCGACTTTGCGGAGTGTGGTGGTGGGCGGGCGATCCGGTCGATGTTTCGAGCCTTGAAGCGTCATCATGACGATGGGCGTTTGCGGCCATATGAGGAGAGCGTAGATGTCGTTGAACTTGAACCGTCCGGTCCTGGCCTTCTTGCTGTTGGTGGCCGGGACGATCTGTCCGTTGTCAAGCGTTCTGGCTCAAGAACCCGCGCCGGCACCACCTGAAAAGAAGGCGGAAGAGTTCCCGCCGTTCAAGGATGTGGCCAAGGACTTTGAAAAGGTGGTGTCATACACAGATGGCGGCGAGCCGCTGTACACGATCTGGAAGCGCGATAAGGATGGCCAGATGCTGGCCGAGCTGCCCAAGAACTATGCGGGGCAGAAGCACTTCTTTGCCATGACGGTGGCGAGCGGCGATACCTGGGCGGGGCTTCAGGGTGATGAGATGCTGGTGTATTGGCGGCGGTATGACAAGAATCTGGCACTCATTCAACCAAACCTCGCAACACGTTCGAGCGGCGATCAGGAATCGACCATCGGCGTCGCGAAGCAGTTTACCGATCGGGTGCTGCTCGATGTTCCGATTCTCTGCATGGGTCCATCGGGCCAGCCGGTGATTGATCTTGATGCGTTGTTGGCTGGTCAGGCGGGTCGCTTTTTCGGGCCCGCCGCCAGCGGTGTGAATACCAAACTCTCCACCATCAAAGAGGCGAAAGCCTTTCCCGAGAATGTTGAAGTGACGCTCGAAATGCCTGCGGGCGGCGGGATGCTGCGGGCCTTTCACTATTCGATCAGCCGACTTCCTGAGAGCACAGGGTACAAGCCCCGTGAGGCAGATGAGCGCATCGGGTACTTTACGACGGTGCACCGCGACCTGGGCAAGTATCGCGACGATCAGAAGTGGATCCGCTACATCAATCGGTGGGACCTGCAGAAGCGCGACCCGAACCTGAAGCTCAGCCCGCCCAAAGAGCCCATTATTTTCTACATCGATCAGACGGTGCCGGTGCGCTATCGCCGCTGGGTACGGGCCGGTGTGCTCGAGTGGAACAAGGCGTTTGAGAAGGTGGGCATTCTCGATGCGATCGAGTGCTATTACCAGGACAAGTCGACCAACGCGCACATGGATAAGGATCCGGAGGATGTGCGGTACAACTTTGTCCGCTGGCTGAGCAACGATCAGGGTACGGCGATCGGGCCGAGCCGAACCGACCCGCGCACGGGGCAGATTCTCGATGCGGATGTGGTTCTCACCGACGGATGGATCCGTCATTTCTGGTTTCAGGCAAACCAGTTGTTGCCTGATGTGGCCACGCAGGCCATGAGCGTTGACACTCTGGCCTGGTTTGAGAAGCATCCGAACTGGGATCCGCGGGTGCGGTTGGTTGATCCGGCCCAGCGCGAGCAACTGTTGATGGATCGGGCCCGTCGTTCGGCCGAGGGCCGCACGGGCTTGGGTGTGCTGCGCTATGGCGGGCGCGTGGTGGGCGATGGCCTCAACGATGCACCGCCGCCGGGCTCCAGCGAACTGCCGCCCGGGCTGCTTGGTGTGACAAGCCAGTTCAACGGTCTGTGCCACGCGGCGTATGGAAAGGCCATGGGCATGGCCATGATGCGCATGAATCTTGAGCTTTCGGACATGCTCGATGATCCGCCAGTCCCCGCCGCGCCCGATGCGCCCAAGACCGAAGGAGCAAAGAAGGATGAGCCCAAGAAGGACGAGCCAAAGAAGGAAGACGACCGGCTGGACGGCATTCCCGAGTGGTTTGTCGGACCACTGCTGATGGACCTGGTGGCGCACGAAGTCGGGCACACCATGGGCTTGAGGCACAACTTCAAGGCATCCAGCATCTATCCGCTGAACAAGATCAACTCTGAAGAGTGGAAGGGCAAGAAGACCCAGTCGGGTTCGGTGATGGATTACAACCCCGTCAACATCAATAAGGATTCAGGGCCGGCGCAGGGTGATTATGGCCCGTTGGGGATCGGTCCGTACGATTACTGGGCGATCGAGTATGGGTATGGCTCGGGCGATCTGAAGAAGGTGCTTGAGCGTTCGGCCGAGCCCGAGCTGGCGTTCCTCTCGGACGAGGATGTCGGCGGGTCGGACCCGCTCGCGCGGCCGTACGACTTCTCGGCCAACCCGCTCGACTACGCCAAGAACCAGATGCGGCTCGTGGAGTATTACCGCGGCAAGATTCTGGACAAGTGGGTGAAGGATGGCGAGAGCTGGTCGAAGGCTCGGCGCGGATACAACGTGACGATCAACGAGCAACTGCACGCGATGGGTATCATGGCCCCGTGGATTGGCGGTGCGCACGTTCAGCGGGCCCGCAAGGGCGACCCCAACGCTGGCCCACCGGTGACGGTTGTGCCCGTGGCCGATCAGCGGGCCGCGTTGCAGTTCGTGATCGAGAGCGCCTTCCGCGATGAGGCCTTCGGGGTGACACCCGATCTGCTGAACCGCATGACGGTGGATAAGTGGTCAGATCAGGGCGGCATGGGCGATCTTGGCCAGGAGGCGGCGTACCCGATTCACGACCGGATTCTTGGCGTTCAGGCCAGTGCCCTCTCGATGCTGATGAACCCTTCGACACTCAAACGCGTGCTTGACAACGAGATCCGCATTCCGGCCGATCAGGATGCGCTGACCTTGCCGGAACTTTTGAACACCGTGACCGTCGCGATCTGGAGCGAGATCGATAAGGGCAAGTCGGGCAGTCCGACCAACCGCGCTCCGCTTGTGTCGAGCCTGCGGCGCAACCTCCAGCGCGAGCATCTTGAACGGCTGATTGATCTGACCGATCCGGGCATGATTGAAGGCGCATCGGGCAAGGTTGTTGGCAACCTTGCGGTCGCCAAGCTGCGCGAGTTGCAGGGCAAGATCCGCACGCTGGTCCCGAAAGATGCCAAGGGCAACAGCGGCCTTGACGATTACACCTACGCGCACCTGAGCGAAGCGGTGCTCCGCATCGACAAGGTTCTGGATGCGCAGTACATCTACAACACCAACAAGCTCACGGGTGGTGGGTTTGGGTTCTTCTTCGGGCAGCCGATGCCGACCATCACCAAGATCCCGGAGCCCGGCCATGAGCCACTGCCGCGTGGGTTTGAGCCGTGAGATGCGTGGCAGGAAGCTCGATCAACGTTCATTGGTCATTTGCACTTTGTGACGTTGGGTAAGAAGTCGACGAAACTATGCGGGCCGGCCCATTGCGGGTCGGCTCGCGTTGTTTGCTGGGGAGGGGGGGGGAGGGGGGCAAGAGGGGTGGTGTTTGGCCCTCGCTATACTTGTGCAATCTTTATAAAAGGACTCACCATGCGCCATGCTCGTTTCGTTGCCGCCGTCTTTGCTGCTCTTGCGATCTCGGCGGTCGTTGCTCCGGCTTGGGGTGCGCCCCCGACCGATGCTCAGGTCGATGCCTTTGTGACGAAGGTTGTCGATGCGGGGAAGGAGATCACCGACCCGCGCGAGAAGGCCAAGGCGACGAGCGATGCGGTGACCGCGAACATGGGCGAGATTTCATGGAGCGAAATCAGTATTCCGCAGCTTGAGAAGCTGGCGATCAAGACCCTGATCTCACCAAGCCCTGAGCTGCGCGAAGTGCTGCACCCGCGATTGCTCGCACTCTCGAAACTCGATTCGGTGGATGGGGCGCGTGCCGCCGATCTCGCCCTGGGTGCCTGGCCGACACTCAAGGAGCCCACCCCCGACGCACGCAAGGCGGAAGATGAGAAGCGGCTGGAGATTCTGCTTCGCGGCCTGAAGCACCCCGCCGCGGCCGAAAACTTCAAGGCCGGCAAGGGTCATGGGTTACTGCGTGCCCTGACGAGCTTTAGCGGGCCCGTTATTCAGGAGAACGAGCTGGTGAAGACGGTTGAGCCGTACATCACGCCTGATCTATCGCCGAGCGCGGCCGCGAACCTCGGGGGAATTCTCGACTTTGCGATGGACCCGAACAACAAGTTTGAGAAGCCGATGGTCGATCGGATTCGCGAAAAGGTCGGCGCAGCGGCGAAGATGGCGGCAACGAAAGAGGACCCGCGCTTCAAGGATGATCCCAAGTCCGCGGAACGCACGCGGAAGTATCTGAAGGATCTGAACGATCTGTGCAACTCGGCCTTTGCGCGGGGCGAGCTGCTCGACCATGCGGCACCGAACATCGCGTTGTCGTGGTCAAACTCACCCACACCGATCACCTCGTCCGCGGATTTCAAGGGCAAGGTGGTGATTGTTGATTTCTGGGCGACGTGGTGCGGGCCGTGCGTGGCCAGCTTTCCCGAGATGCGCAAGCTCGCGGCCCGCTACAAGGATTACCCCGTGGTCATTCTGGGTGTGACCAGCGAGCAGGGCTACCACATCGCGCGCACGAACGAGAAGGGATCGAAGCCGGAGCGGATCGAGTGCGGTGGTGATCCTAAGAAAGAGCACGAACTTATGTCCAAGTTCATCAAGGATATGGACATGACATGGACCGTGGCCTTCAGCGACAAGAGCTGCTTCAACCCCGATTTCGGTGTGCGTGGCATCCCGCATATCGCCATCGTCACTCCCGATGGCAAGGTGCGCTTCAACGGTCTGCGTCCCGGCAATCTTGCTGCTGAAGCCGAGCGGATTGACACGCTGCTGAAGGAGTTCAAGCTCCCCCATCCGAGCGAGCCGGTCGCTTCCGTCTCCGACAATGAGTGATCTTCGGTGATCGCCACGGTGTGTTCATCGCGCGGGCCAGTCTTCGGGGATGGCCCTTTTTATTGTGTAGATGTCCGTCGGCAGCTAGCGCAGTTCGCGTTCGATAAACCGGCGTGCTTCGGCGTCGGCCCGCACGGCATCATCGAGCGAATTGAGGGGCGAGACCCCGACTTCGTTCAGCGCGCGGCACGAGAGACGCGCAATCTCGCCGAAGCGAATCGTCCTCAGCCCATCGCACAGACGTGCGAACCCGGTTCCGCCCGGGCCGAGGTCGTGGCCCATGAGGAAGGCTTGCACCGCGGCTTCGTTGGCGGCGTTGAAAACCGCGCCGGCGGTTCCGCCGCGACGCACGACCTCGAAGCCCGCTTCGAGCGCGGGGAAGCGATCGGTGTCTGGCACGCAGAACTCGAGTGTGGACATGGCTTGCCAGTTGATCTTCTTTGATACACCGGCGGGTCGGACGGGCCAGGTCAGCGCGTACTGGATGGGTGAGCGCATATCGGGCGGGCCGAGCTGCGCGATCACGTTCCCATCGGCGTATTCGACAAGTGCGTGAACAACGCTCTGCGGATGAATGAGAACGCCGATGCGATCAGCATCAAGCCCGAAGAGCCAGTGGGCCTCGATGACTTCGAGGGCTTTGTTGGTGAGCGAGGCCGAGTCGATGGTGACCTTTGGTCCCATGCTCCACGTCGGGTGGTTGAGGGCTTCTCGGACCGACGCGCCATCGATCTGCTCTTTGCTCCACGTTCGGAAGGGGCCACCGCTGGCGGTGAGGATGACCTTGACCACTTCCGGCCCGCACGCCATGGGCGGTACCGCAAGCGTGCGGTCTGTGCCGTGGGTGTGGCTTCGTGGTTGATCGGCCAGGCACTGCCAGACGCCGCAGTGCTCGCTATCGACCGGCAACAGGCGCGCCCCACTTTTCAAAGCGGCGTGAATGACCAGCGATCCCGCGGCGACAAGTGTTTCCTTGTTCGCGAGCGCGACATCGCGCCCCAACTCGACAGCGGCAAGTGTTGCGGGAAGACCCGCCGCGCCGACCATGGCGCCCAGCACGACATCACACTCGACTTCGCGAACGAGTCGTTCGGCCGCATCGCTGCCGCGCCTGACGCGTGCGCCGGGCGCAAGCCCATCGAGCTGGGCGGTTTCATCGGCGATGGCCAGTTCAAGCACGCCGAGCCGGCGTGCCTGATCGGCCATGGCGTGCGCGTTGCGCCCAGTGGCAAGCCCAACCACGCGGTAGCGCACACCGTTGGCGCGGTCGCCATGCGCGTTCAGCCGCGCGAAGTGCTCAACGACATCGATCGTCTGTGTACCGATCGAGCCAGTAGAACCCAGGATGATGATCCGTCGCTCTTCACCCACGATGGGGCTCCGTCATTGGGCTTGCTCCGACCAGCAACCCCACACCCACGGATGGGTGTGGGGGCGTGACGGAGTGCTCGGTCCTGTGGTTAACAAGTTGTTGAGCTGCGTGGAGTATGCGCAGGCTATTCGTCGGCGGCACCCATGCCGCGTTTTTCGCCCGGCCCGAGCTTGCGTCGGCTTGAGTAAAGAACACGAACCTTGGGCTTGGCGGGCTCTTTGGCTGGCGGACTTGCGGCCGGGCCGCGGGGAGACCGCGATGGTGTCGCGGGTTGCGCGGGCGCCCGCCCGCCGGGCGAACCTCGTCCGTTCTGTCCGGCTGCCCGATCATCAGGTCGAGCTTCGCGACGCGGGGTCTGTGCTCGTGGCGGCGCGATGTTGCTCGGTGCGCGACCAGCGTTTGGCTCGCGCCCGCCTTGTGCAGGTACACTGGCACCGATCGCCGGGCCGCCACCCTCTGCACCTTCGCCGCCCCGACCGCCGCGTCCGCGACGGCGCCTCCGACGACGGCGCGGCTCGCCACCCTCGCCAACTGGCCCGTCATTGGGCCCGTCATTGGGCCCGTCAT
>Ga0105049_10010240_pt1 | contig 10767 bp, 6 predicted proteins | sample MAT06_FD_78087 | JGI IMG/M metagenome (GOLD analysis project Ga0105049, IMG submission 78087) | Freshwater microbial communities from Lake Fryxell liftoff mats and glacier meltwater in Antarctica - MAT-06 | ecosystem: Environmental > Aquatic > Freshwater > Ice > Liftoff microbial mat | place... | reverse complement strand
TTGTTGGCGATGGCACGAACCAGCGCCTCGATCTTGCTCGGGCTCGGGTCGCCCATCGCGCGCGTCGCGCTCTCGACGGCATCGGCGATCATGAGGATCGCGACTTCCTTGGTCCTGGGTCTGGGACCCGGGTAGCGATACTCGAACTCGTCGGGCACGTACGTGTCGCGGGTCGCCTCGGGATCGAGCTCGCCGTCCTTGCCGCGAATGACGCTCTCAAGGGCGCGCTGTCGTGCACGGTGGTAGAAGAACTCAACCAGCGTCGTGCCGTGATGCGCCTCGATGAAGTGCTGGATGTTGGTGGGAACGCTGAACTCGCGCGCGAGCTCCATGCCGTCCTTGACATGGCCGACGATGATGAGCAGGCTCATGGCCGGGCTGAGCTTGTCGTGCTTGTTGATCCCCGCGACCTGATTCTCGACAAAGTACTCGGGCTTGTTCATCTTCCCGATGTCGTGATAGAGAGCGCCGACATACGCCAGCAGCGGATCGGCCCCAACCGAATCTGCCGCAGCCTCGGCGATCGCGGCGACATTGAGCGAGTGGTTGTACGTTCCGGGCGCGCGCTGCTGCAGCTCGCGCAGCAGCGGCTGCTTCGGATCCCGCAGCTCAATCAGCGTGAGTCCGGTGGTGACGTTGAACGCCTTCTCAACCAGCGGCAGCACGAAGAGCGTCGCGCCGCCCGCACCAACGGCCCCACCCGCCGCGATCAGCGCGTCCGCCAGCGACTCACGCGCCACCGTGACCCAGACGTCCGTCGTCAGCGGGCGTTCCAGCATCGCAAAGACCAGTGTCGCGACAGAGAGGCCCAGCGCCGTCGCAAGGCTCGCGCGCATGATCGCGCCGCGGTCCCTGATCTCGCGCAGGGTCCACACGATGCAAGCGATGCCGGTGATCGTCACCGCCATGGTCCCCACACTCTCGCGCAGCGCAAGGCACACGAGCACGGCGTGGAGCAGGCCATACGCCAGCGCGCTGCGCCGGTCATAGCCGATCACAACAAGCACCGCCGCCAGAAGCGTCGGCGCGGTCGCAGTCGCGGCCGTCAAGCCCGGCGACCAGACCGAGGCCAGGCACGCCACCGCCAGCATGGTGAGCAGGATCGCGGCAAGTCCAAGCGATCGCGAGCCATTCTGAGCGGCACGCGGGCAGAAGAGCGCGGTGTACCCAAACATCGCCAGCGTCACGCCCGCGCACGCGCCAAACGCGCCGATCATGCGAAAGAGCCACTCGCGCCCGCCGCCTGAGCGTGTGTGCTCGCGGAGCTCCGCCGCGAAGAGCTCCGCCTGAGCGGCCGTCAGCACATCGCCACGCTCGAAGATGACCTGCCCCCGGGGACTCTCGATGACAACCGACGCGACTCGTGACGCTTCCTCGTTCTGCGCCGCCGCCGTCGCCGCCGCATCAAATGTGTACGTCGCACGAACGCCCCGCGTCAGGCGACTCACCACGATCTCGCGCAGGAGCCCCGTGAACTCCGCATCGCGCGCCACGTCGCGGGCCGCCTCAGCCAGCGTCACCTCATCTTCAACGTTCAGAGCCTGGCTTCGGAAAACCGGCGGCAGGTTCCGCCCTGCATAGACAAGCTGGATCGTGACGTTCCGACCATCCGTCACCGCACGCTGATAGGTTGGCCCATCAAGGATCGGTCGCAGCCTCATGATCGTGCGAAGAGCCTCGACACGCTGCGTCCAGGCCAGCGCCAGCTTGCCGTCGCGGGCCTCGGCCTGCACCGCCGCGAGGCCCTCGCGCGAGAGGCCAAACTGTTCGCGAATGCCCGCGTCCACAGTCTCGATCCCCGAAACGCCCGCGAGCGCCACGGGCAGATTCTCCAGTGATTGCACGATCGCCTCAAGCACTCCCGAATCCGCGACATACACGCGAGGCGTAGCCTGTCGCGCCGCCTCACGCTGCTGCTCGGTCTGCTGCAGGTCGATCGTCCGCACCGGAGTACGCACGAGCCGCGTTTCGTCCATGACCCGCCCGACCGTGACCAGCGGCTGCTGACGCGTCCAGTTCACAAGCAGCGTCGCGAGCGATGCAAAGACCACCGCAACCACAATCCCGGCGCCCAGCGACGGCAGCGCGGTCGCAGTCACGAGCCGTGCCAATGCGCCCAAAATCGGATGACGACGGCGGTCCCGCACGCTCCGACTGAGCGACTCGACGCGGCCACCGGGAGTTGAGTTCCAGTCTCGGCCCATAGTCTTGGTCTTGATCGCTCCGCAGGGCACCAAGCCCTCTGGCAAACAAAACCCACCAACCCAAGCCACTCCAGCACGGCGTCAACATCGACGCACACGGGCCACGACCCGACATGACTGTACATGATCGGTCACGAACCGCCATGATCGTATTGAACCATCGGTAGTCCTGCGAGGGAGTCATTCCGATCAAAGCCCAAAAATAGTGACTCTTCCGGGCTTTCTACAAGTATTTTAGGGCCTTGATCGGTCCTCGGATGGGTTCGGACGCTCCTCAGGCTCCGGCCCGCGCCCCTGCGGCCGACGCCGCCCGCCCCGCATGCCCGTCGGAGCCGTGCTCGAATCATCATCCTCATACGCGTCGATCACGCGTTGCACCATCTTGTGTCGCACCACGTCGCTTCGATCAAACGAGACAAACGCAACGCCCGGCGTCTTCGAAAGGCGACGGCACGCATCGACGAGCCCACTCTCCGCAGGCTCGGGCAGGTCCACCTGGCTCGGGTCGCCCGTTACCACAACCTTGCTCCCCTCACCCATGCGCGTCAGGAACATCTTCATCTGCCCACGTGTGGTGTTCTGCGCCTCATCAAGGATGATGACCGCGTTATTAAGCGTCCGCCCGCGCATGAACGCCAGCGGCACAACCTCTACCACATCACTCTCCATGAAGCGGCGCACCGTGGAGTAGTCCATCATGTCCGAGAGCGCATCAAAGAGCGGACGCAGGTACGGGTTCACCTTCGCACGCAGATCACCCGGCAAGTAGCCGAGCTTCTCGCCAGCCTCGACCGCTGGCCGCGCCAGGATCACCCGCTTGGCGCGCTCCTGCCGCAGCAGATGGACCGCCGCGGCGACGGCGAGATACGTCTTGCCCGTGCCCGCGGGCCCGACCGCAAAGACAAGGTCATGCTTGATGATGGCCTCGAGGTACAGCTCCTGATTCGGCGTGCGCGCCTTGATGGGCCTGCCACCGGAATAAACGTTGAGCCGCCCCTGCCACGTTGATTCTTCCTCGTACTCATCGTCGGTCATGGTCCCGTCGGTGGGCGCGCCCTCGATCGACCAGCCCGCGCGCTTGCGCCCGATCAGCGACGCCTCCGCCGCGATCATGTCGAGAACCTCCTGGCGCCCCATCGGCTCCTTATCCGCGGCGTCGAGCAGCGCCTCGAGCACGTTGCGAGCCACAATCACCGCGGGCTTTGGACCACCAATGAAGACCCGCCCTTCGCGCGCCGTCACCTGGATGCCCAGCGCCTCGCGCAACATCTTCAAGTTGCGCTCCGACGGCCCCAAGACCGCAACGCGATCCTCGCCTGATGGAACCTTGATGGTAATGTCCAAACCAGAGCCTCCAGCCCGCGCGAACAAGTGCCGCGGGCAAAGAGCGTAGTCGGCAGAGCCACGGACTATCGCGTCCCCTCGCGCCTCAGCATCCAGACCAGCATTGGCCCACCGACCAAGCTCGTGAGGACCGTGATCGGTATGCGTCCTGAGCCAAGGTCGATCACGCGCACCAGCGTGTCGGCCCCGACCACCAGCGCCGCGCCAGCCATCATCGCCCGCGGCACAAGAACTCGATGCGATGGACCCGTCCAGATCCGCACCAGATGCGGGCAGATCAGACCCACAAACCCAACCGGCCCCGCAAGCACCACGCTCCCCGCCGCGAGAATGCCAGAGGCAATGAACAGCGATGTCCGCACCAGACCCACCGGAACCCCGACGGACCGCGCCTCATCTTCACCCATACTCATCGCGTCCAGCGTGCGGCCGCAAAGAAAGGCCGCAATGCCGCACGCAACAGTCGCGCCCCCAACCACGCCAAACTCGCGCGCGGTCACGTCATCGCGAAGCGCACCAAGCAGCAGTCGCCCCGCCGCCACGCCCTGATCGGGAAGCAGGTGCTTGACGACCGACATGATCGCAGAACAGACGATGCTGACAACCACACCCACCAGCACCAGCATGATCGGATCAAGCACGCCGCGCCGCTGCGCCGCAATCCACGCGATGGAGAGCGCGGCCAACGCACCAACCACCGCCGCAAACCCGCCAGAAAGTCCACCCGGGTCCGCGATCCCCAGGCCCATTAAGAATCCGGCATACACAGCGAGCATGACGCCCAGCCCAGCGCCCGACGCAAGCCCAAGCAAGTCCGGCGATGCCAGCGGGTTGCGAAGCAAGCACTGCAGCAAGACACCAGCAAGCGCGAGTGCCGCCCCAACCACAATCCCAACCCCAACGCGCGCTCCACGGTCGAGCAGCACATCTATAGAGATGGCGGCCGGCCCCACAAGCAGCCGAGCCAAGCAAACCGCGAGCAGCACCGCCCCCACAACGGAAAGACTGATCCACGCCGACGATGAGGGCTTCCACGATTGCACCAGCCGGAGCGTACCCGCGCGGCTGCAGTCTCGCGGCAATCCACCACACGCAACACCGCGACAGCACCACGAAGCGAAAGAGTCGTTCCAGCACTCAACGTCACCGCAACACCTCATGCCCAACGCGCGAATCTCCGCGCCCGATGCTCCGTGCCCCGCCGTTCAGCCGTCGACCCCCATGCTCTCGCGCTCAACCCGCCCAAACGCGCCCAACCAAGCACCGTTCAGATTCTGATGGTCAACCGATGCTTTTGCTTGACTGTTGGTTCCCGATAGGCTATCTTCTACCAAACAGTGTGAGAGAAACCTGATCGGGTCACTGAACGAAGCCCGATACGATCAGAAGCCCGGACCGAGCAAGCACAGAACGAAACGCCAGTAGTCACCATCACCCTTCACACGATCAACACACTCACGACACTTCCCATCCCTTCCGAACCACGAATCGCCTCGCCTCTCCCGAAGTTGTCCGCCGTCTTCCGCAACCCCGAACATGGATGTGAGGGACCACGTCATGGCAGAGCAGACCCTGACAATCCGAACGTTTCAAGGCGACACCGCTCGCCGCTCGAGCTCGATGCGAGGCTCGATGCACACGTCACTGGGTGCAGCCCTCACGGCGGGTCTCGTTTGCCAAATCGCGCTTGCCAGCACCGAAGGTGAGCATGGCCGCTGGAGCCGCGGCTCGGGCAGCAGTCTTGACCACAGCCTCGACAACACCAGCCAACGCATGCTCCGCGGCATCGATCGGATGTCCGCCGCCGCCGCCTCCGCCGCTTCCCAGCTCCTCGATCATGCTTCAACCGGGTCCCCCCTCGTCAGTCTCGGGCCCGGCGGCGACTACACCCTTGAGTTCAGTGAAGCCGGAGAGTGGCGAGCCGCTCGCGCTGTGGCACCAAGCCAGGACGCTCCTTCCCTTCCGATCCAGAACCGCGTCCCGCCGCATAGATCTTTGTCGCTGCTCAGTCGCGTCCTCTCGGGCATCGCCGCGCAGCTCTTCAGATTGAATCAGTCCGAACCCTCCATCGCGCCCATCAATTCACGTGGATCTGCGGCATCACAGGTACCACCCTCGGAGAGGGCGGCCGAAACGTCGGCCGTGTCGGAGTCCGTGCCAGCAATCAAGATAGATGTTGAGACAGAGCCAGCGTCCCATCTCGTAACCCGATTTGCGACCCCGCCCGGCGGCGAGGGTCCGACGTTTCACGCCCCGTGTTCACCCGTACAGGAGTCCACGCATGAACCTGACCCCAAAGCAGTTGCGCATTCTTCAGCTCATCCGGGATTGGCGCGTGAGGCGGGGCTATTCCCCGACCATGCAAGAGCTCGCGGACGAGATCGGCGTGAGCAAGGTGACGGTCTTCGAGCACGTGGAGGCGCTCATCAAGAAGGGCGCGCTCGTCCGCGAGCCCAACAAGGCTCGCTCTTTGTCGATCGCTGAGGGGGTCGCCGTTCCCGATGAGGCTCGCCCGCTTCGCTTTCCGCTTGTGGGCAAGATCGCCGCGGGCAACCCCATCGAGAAGGTCGCCGATACCGACGAGATCGACCTCGCCGACATTCTCTGCGGCTCCAGCTCGGGCAACAGCACCTTCGCGCTCAAGGTCGAGGGCGACTCGATGCGCGATGAGGGCATCTTGGACGGCGACTTCGTGCTGATCGAGCGCACCCAGGTCGCCGCCAACGGAGATCGCGTCGTGGCGCTCCTGCCCGACGGCTCAACCACACTGAAGACGTTCTATAAAGAGGACGACCACATCCGCCTCCAGCCCGCCAACCCCGCCTTCGACCCCATCCGCGTGAAGTTCTGTCAGGTGCAGGGGATCGTCAAGGGCGTCGTGCGTCGCTACGGCCGTTAGCAATTCGTCAAGGTAGAAGGTTCCGCGCGGGACGCGTCACCTTGTCGCGTGCCGCCGAGATCAGGCATGCATGGCCAGCTCTCGAACGGCCTGCGTGCGGTCCTGTCGTGCCTAGGCACCCGCACGCGCTGGGAACTTCCGCGCAACCTTCACGCTGGCGTTGTCTCCCCCTTAAAGTTTCCCACCACACGCCCAACTACAACGGTGAACGACAGCCCGCCAGCATCGATGTCGACTCCGGGCAAGAACTCATCATCAAAGCTGCGTAGCAGCGCCGGGAATTCCTCATCCTTCCATCTCGCTGCCTCGAGCAGAATCACCGTTCCCGCGACCTGGCCGCCAGGCAAGAAGTGCACTTCAACGCCCGCCGCGTCCGCGCCGCCGCGCGTACCGAGGAATCGCTCCGAGCTCGACGTGCGGAGCATTCGTGTCCACTTCAGTTCGCGGCCGTGATCCATGGGCGCCGTTCCATTTGCTCAATCTGCTGACCCCGGGCGCGGCCCGCTCTGTCGCCGAGGCTGCCATGCGCGAGTGTGGCCAAAGCCTCTGAAGACGTGACGCACGTGACGCACGTGACGCACGTGACACGCGTGACACGCGTGACACGCGTGACACGCGTGACGCGCGTGACACGCGCGTCGGAAGTGCCCGCGAAGCAGCGATCCTTGCTTCACGCATGAGCCGTCATCGCCACACCAGCCGCGATCGCTCCAACACCAATCGCCACCGACGCCGCCAAGAGAAACACGCCAGCGCACCCGCTCCGGCCAGTCGAATGCGACAGCCGAAGGCCTGTTCCCGGCACACCAAACGTCGTGTAGATGCGTCCTGTCGCCGAGCGCCATACCCGAAATCCCTTGGCGCCAACCGAGTATCCGACGCCGCCGCCCGACAGATTGACCCTAAATGGGCCTGTTCCGACGGATTTACGGAAGTGGAAAGACATCGGCACCAAGCGTACCGAGTTCGGAGTCGGATCGGGGATCAAATGTGCGTTTTTGCGGCGTAATCGACGATTGCGGACGGAGAACGTTCGGTCGCGGATGCCTATGCCAGGCACGTATGAAGAAAGCTTCCCCTACTTCGGGGAGAACACGCACTTGCGATCAGGGAAGATCTCGCTATCTTCACAAGGTGGCGGGTTGAGAGACACAGACCATGCAAATTCGTACCGTGTTCGCGGCACAGTCGCGTCGTTCGTCTCTGGCTCTGCTGGCCGCGTGCGCCGGGGCGGTTTCTGCCCTCGGCTCGAGCGCATCTGGCCAAGCGCCATTCCAAGTGGCTGACTTGGTCACGGTCGCCACCGGACAGCCAGCCTCATCGAACCCGCGCTTCGCCCGCCCGCTGGCAGATGGCACGGTGCTCTTCACCGCCGCGGACTACGAGGGCGGCCGTCAGGGCATCCTCTTCCGAACCGACGGCACGACCACCGGCACGCAGCTCGTCGACACCTCGCTCTCGATTCGATGCGCTCTCAGCGCGACGTCGTTCCTTGATCCGTGGAGCCGCGGCGCTGGTCCCGTCTGTTTCTACAACGATCTCGGCGAAATCTGGCGCACCGACGCGACCAGCCGCGGCACGATCCGCCTCGGGCCGCAGTCCACCGAGTTCGGAACGGTGATCGCCGCGCCGCAAGGTTCGCCCTCGGTCGTGACGACCGCCAACAGCCGCGTCTTCTGGCTCTCCAACTCCGCGACGCCGCGGCTGATGTTCAGCAACGGATCCGCGATCGACGGCGCCACAGCCGTGGTCACGCTCCCAGCGCCATATCCCGCGCTCACGGGCTGGAATCTCGCCACCCTCGGCAACCGCGTCGTCTTCGCTGGAGTAGGACCCTCCGGCGCGCTCGAGCCTTTCGGCTCCGATGGAACGCCGATCGGCACCGCTCGCCTCTCGGACCTCACGGGCACAGCGATCCCAACAAACCCGCGATGGTTCACCGTCTTCAACAGCCGTGCGTACTTCGTCGCGGGCGACGGGGCGACTGGCGTTGAGCTCTGGTCAACCGACGGCACAGCACGCGGCACGTCTCGCTTCGCCGATCTCGCGCCCGGCGCTCAGGGCAGCTCGCCCGAGTTTCTTGTTGTCTCAGGCGGACTGCTGTGGTTCACCGCCGAGACCGCGGCGACAGGCCGCGTCTTCTGGCACACCAACGGAATCGGCGCGCCGGTCCCGGTCACAGGACTTGCGGTCCCCACACTCCACCAGGGTCTGCTCGCGCCCCAGCCATACGCTGGCGGCGTGACGTTCGCGACCAGCGCATCCACGGGCGGGCCTCTCTTTCTCATCGGAGTTGGTGGCCCAGTCCGTCTGACGCCCCAGGATGGCTCCATCAGCCACTTCAATGTTACAACGCCGCCGGTCGTCGTTCCCGGCCCCGGGAACTCGCCCGGCACGATCTACTTCACGGGCCAGCAGGCCGCGCCGATCCTTGGCCAGGAACTCTTCGCGGCCACCGCGGTCGCGTCCAGTGCGCGGCTTGTTCTGGACATCAGCGCGGGCGTGGGCTCGTCGCTGGCGCGGCCGCTTGCGCCGCTGCCCGGCAACCGCCTCCTCTTGGCCGCCTCGGTCGGCGCAGATCGCGAGTTGTACGTCAGCGATGGAACCGCGATGGGCACCTTGCTTCTGCGTGATCTCAATCAGAACTCTGCGAGCTCCAATCCCTCGCGTGTCTTCGCCGGAGATTCGCCCGATCAGATCGCCTTCACCAGCGACTCGACGGCGTACGGACGCGAGCTCTTCCGCACCGATGGCACCGCGTCGGGCACTGTCCCGCTTGTCGAAGTCCTGTGGGGCAGCGCGGGGCGGCGTCGTTTGGTGTATCGCGGCGATACGGTCTGGTTCTCCGCGTACGACGGTGACTCGAGCACCACACGCGACGTCTTCCAGCATGTCACGCTCACATCGCTGGGTGACTTTGTCGGAACGGTCAAGAATGTTGTGGCCTCGCAGCCGCCGATCACGATCGGCGACAACCTGATCTACACGGCCAACAACGGCGGCACGATCTGGCCCTTCAACACCACGGCGTGGGGCGTGGGCGAGGCCTTCATCGCGGCGCCGCTCATCAATGTTGAGATCAGTGGGCCCACAAGCCCGAGCCGCTACTTCAAGTACGAGGGCGAGATCTACTTTGGTGGCGACGCAGCACCGGGATCCGACGTGGCTCGCCGCCTCTATCGCAGCGATGGCACCCCTCTCAGCACGGAGGTTGCGTGGGACCTTGGCACATCAGTGACGGCCGCGGGCGTGCCGCAGATCGTCGGCGCGGTCAACTCGAGACTCATCGTCTCATACGGCGCGCCCGCCGACAGCGGCATCTTCACCTACGACCCAGCGAGCGCTGAGACCACGCTCCTCGCGCCCGGGTACAGCGAGTCGCAGAGCCTCTCGCCCATCGATAGCGCAGTGCTCGGAGGGCTTCTGTACTTCGCGAGCGGCCCGCCCGAGGGAACAGACTTTGAACTCGTCCGCACCGACGCGACCGCGCAGGGAACGATCCGCGTCGCGGACATCGAACCCGGCGTGTCTGGCTCAGCGCCGCGCGGCCTCTTCACGGCGCGTACCGCGATGGGTGATCGAATCTTCTTCTCGGCGCAGACATCACAGCAAGGACGCGAGGTCTGGACCAGCGACGGAACGCAGCAGGGCACAAGTCTTCTCGCGGACCTCTTCCCCGGAATCCGCGGCTCCAATCCCGCCAACTTCTTCGAGCTCGCACCGGGACGCATCATTTTCACCGCCGATGATGGCCTCACGGGCACCGAGCTCTGGGAAACCGACGGCACCGCCGCTGGCACACGCCAGATCGCCGACATCAATCCAGGCACCGAATCCTCGTGGCCCAGCAGCTTCTCCATCGTCGGCGGCCGCCTGTGGTTCTCAGCCTTCACGCGCGCCTCGGGGCGCGAGCTGTGGTCCATGGCGCTCGATGCGACCAACGCCTGCAACTACGACTTCAACCAGGATGAGAACGTGGACCTGACCGATGCGCAGCAGATGGCGCAGGTCTTCGTCGGGCTGATCACGCGCGGGGCGGGCTGGATCGATGGCGATCTCAATGGGGATGAGAATGCGGATCTGACCGACGCGCAGTTGCTGGCGGCGTATGTGGTGACGGGGGTTTGCGGGGTGTGAAGGGACGAAAACGCCGTTTTCATGGCACTCTGGCGAATCTGTATCATCTTTGAGGCATGACGATCTCTTCCTGGGTAGCACTGACTCGCGTAGCCCGTCGGTCCCCGCCCGTTCTTCAATCGCCCTCACGCGCACGCACACTCCCCGCCGCGCTCGTGGCCATCGCCGCAGCGATCCTCTCCA
>Ga0105049_10010236_pt1 | contig 10769 bp, 10 predicted proteins | sample MAT06_FD_78087 | JGI IMG/M metagenome (GOLD analysis project Ga0105049, IMG submission 78087) | Freshwater microbial communities from Lake Fryxell liftoff mats and glacier meltwater in Antarctica - MAT-06 | ecosystem: Environmental > Aquatic > Freshwater > Ice > Liftoff microbial mat | place... | reverse complement strand
TCAGGAAAAACATCGACTGGCGCGCGCGCCGCCATCAAGCCGCCGTAAACCAGCAACAGCACGGCGAAGGCCAGTACAAACAAGCGGTTGGAGAGACTCGTTCTGACGATCCAATTAAACATTCAAGGCCGCCTATCGAATCTGTGCGATCAACGAGGCACCTTGAACCACCACCCGGTTATCCGCCGAAAGGCCATTCGTGATGACGACAGATCGCGAATCGAGTGCTTGATAGCGGACCGGCTGCGGCAGGTACCTTTCGGCGCTGAGCTTGATCCAAACGACCGGCTCATTTGCGGTATTTTTCACCACCGCCTCGGCGGGTAACACAATGCCACGGATGCGACTTTCGGATTGTGCGAGGACGGTTACAGGCTGCCCGACGGCAAGCGGCGTGGCCGACTGCGCGATTTTCGCGGCTCTAAAGATAATCGGCACCAGACCGTCCCGCATCGACTGCCCCACGCCCACCGCCACCAGGGTCACACCGGATACACCCAGCAATTCGGCCGTCTTGACCTTGCGCCCAATCGCCAGGTTGGCAGTCGTTGCTTCGACCAGCAACTGCGACGGATCTACAATTTCGAAGAGAACATCTTTGGAGTCAACCACCTGCCCTGCAACCACGTCGGCCCGCGCAATGAAGCCTGACACGGGGGCCAGCAGCGCCTCGCGTGAAACGAGGGTGCTCCCGGTCTGCCGCTCCCTTTCGGTTAGGCTGGCCAGTTCGAGTCGGGCAGCGCTGATGTCTTTTTGCGGAACCGTTCCCTCAAGCGACTCGAGGCGCGTCACGCGTTGCTCTAAAATCTTGCGGTTTGCCGTGATTTCAGCGAGCTGTCCGCGTTGCGCTGCATCCGCATAGGGATCGGCGTGATGCCGCACATATCCAAGAACATCGCCCTTTTTGACCGCCCGCCCGACGACCGGCAGACCATTTAGACCTGATTCGATACGACCACCATGGGTTGACTGCACGCGTCCCCCCGAATTCGGATCCACCGTGACGCGGCCGGGCAGCTCGAATGTTTCGCGTGCGTCCGACTCTGGGGCGAGTTGTGTTCTTATTTCCATTCTGCGTTGCGCAAGCTTGGAGATCGTCACGCTGCCGTCAGGCAGTCTGGCCAAACCTGCCGCAGGAGCAGCGCTAACGCCGTCCAAGTGCTCGCCATTGGGACCATGTGCACCGGGCCCACCGTACGCAGCTGAATGGCCAAGCATAACTAGTGCAACCATTACCGCCGGTATCAGCGTCATGCGCTGACTCTTCACATAGGTGCGCTTCATGCGTTTCTCCAAACATTCGGCTTCCCGCTGATCCTGACTTTCTTTAAGCGATACCACAACAGAAGTAGAACGACGACAGACAGGACGGCACCGGCCAACCAATAGCGCCATCCAAGCCCAAAATATGAATTCGAGTGTGCGCTGTTGTCGGTTGAACTTTTCGCGACAACCAGCGCACCCTCCAGCAAATCACTGTCGTTACCGTCGATGATGGTAAACACGAGTGCGTGCGTGCCCGGCGCAAGGAGTGCCGCCACAAAAGCAGGGTCGTCGATTGAATAGTCACCGATTTCATCGTGGAATTTCGCTGCGCTCTTTAGCGTCCCCAACTCCACGCTTACGGACGCACGCATCACCGGAGCGTTTGTAGCGAAACGGTCGATAAGTATGGATAACTTGCCACCTGAAACCCGACCAACAAGTTCGAACAGGTCTGACTTCGCCTCAACCGAGGGCGCTGTTATCGATGGGGAGCTGGTTGGGGCTCCATCAAGATGCTCACCGTTGGGTCCGTGCGCACCCGGTCCGGCCACTGCGTTGGGCAAAAATGTGATAGCGGCGGTGATTGCGGCGATCTTTGCTGCGAATACACAAGCCGCGCACGCCGATCTGAATCGACCCATGGCGGTCAGTCGTGTCTTGGAAAAAGTGAGAGTCATGGCGCTTTCCCGTTAGCCTGATTGAGCCTTGCGCGCGCAAGACCGGTTAATACTTCTTGTTTTGCATGGCTTGCGCGAGCGCTTGCCGCAGTTGCGGACGCGCGGAGGAGATCCTGCAGGGAGCTCTCACCGGCGTTAAATGATTTCTCAATCAAATTGGCACGCTCAACGAGAAGCTTTGCGCGACCACGCTCTGCGACAGATTTCTCTTCCGCAGACATGAGCGCCGCACTCGCAACGGCAGCCTCCAGTTGCAATCGTTCGCGCACGAGCTGCAATTGGGCTCCCGCCGTATTGCGTTCGGAAAGCGCTGCGGCGAACTGGGTACGTCCGCGCTCTGATTGCCCGAGCGGTATGCGGATGCCGATGCCAATGCTTCGTTGCCCGGGTAAACCACTGCCCGAAAAATCATCGCGGACCTGCAAACTTAGCTCTGGGGCATCTAGTCTGGCAAGCTTTGTCGCCAGTACACGATTTTGGGATCGCGCGTCTGCGGCGGCGGCGAATATCGCCTCGGGATGACTTGCCAACGATAAGGCCAAATCGCTGAGCGGCTCAGAAGGATCTGGAATTTGATCGAGGCCCGTCAAAAGTTTCCAACGCGAAATTGCCGCGCCAAGTTGCTGCCTCGCATCAAGGAGGGCAACCTCGGCGGAAAGCGTCTCGGCCTCTGCAGAAAGTGAGTCCGCCCTGGCCAGATCACCTGCGGCCACGCGTCGACTGACGTCAGCCGCCAGCCGCTTCACGTACCCTAGGTGTTGTTCGGCGAGCGCCACCCCGGCCCTGAGCTCTGCAATCAACCATGCAGCCTCTCTGACTTCCCCAGCAATGCGGTGCCGATAGGCAGCTTCGGCGGCATCGACAGCGCTCAACTCTGCGTCGGCCGCTCCCACAGCAGCATCACGGCGCCCTGGCAGCAAGACCGGCCATGCAATGCCAAGCTCATTCTCGCGAAGTCCCGTCGCCTTGTTCCACCGGTCGGAGCGCTGCGAAAACTCCAGCGTTGGCGGTGCGGCCCAGAAATTAGTCGCGATACTCTTTTCGGCTTCGGCTTTAAGCCGCATGCCTGCGACCTCGTTAGCCGATATCGCCTTTTGCCATGCGGCATCCGTCGCTTGGCGCAGACTGACCTGCGCTACCGCTCCGGGGGCATCCGCTGAGATTGCCTCCGTCAAGACGAAGGAAGTGCAAACGAAAATGGAGAATTGCAGAAATTGATTTTTCACCTGACCCTCAGACAAGATTGGATCGTCCGCGCGGCAACCTGGGCGGTTACACGGTGAGACGATTCTGAGATTAGAGACAACGTCCCGACAATGCGGGTTACGTCTTCGCTTCAGGTGCGACTATCGGGGCGGTCGCCTTGCGGGCACTACACAACGCTCCTCCAACACATCTGGACCAGCAACCTCCGGTGCAAAGGATGTATTGGCGAAGCGGAAGGCCCATTCAAAAGGCGCCAGAGAAAGAGGGCAAAAGCATGCATCTGCCGCCAAATGGAGCTTCGACTCCGCAGAGTCGTCCTTCTGTACAGCCCCGTCATCAGCATGATGATGTTTCTCAGAAAGTACGTGCATGCCAGCGTGCTCAACCTCATCAAGTTGCACGGCCAATACGCTACCTGCATAGGCCACGCTTTGCCACAAAAGCGCTAGCAGCAACATGAATGGGACAAAGCGTCGATACATTAGATTACTCAAAACGAAGGCCTAAACAAGACGGCCCGATACCGAAGGGAAACTGACCATTTCTGAACCATGCGATAGAAAATAGTTCTGCGCTGATGAAAATTCGCTCGCGAAGACACCTATATCCCTCATGGCCCCCAATTCTGGCATAGTTTTTCCGTGAAAACTGGAAACGAAAAGTGCGTTCAATTGAACTTGAGCGCGCTTTCTTGTATCAGTGCCCGGCCAAGCGCGCGGTGCTCGCTGTGGTGGTGGAACTCGTCCAAGTTCCGTGGGCCAGCATTGGTCGATACCTTTTCAATTCCGCTGCTGCAGAAGACGGTGCGGTCCGAGCGCTTCAACGAAAAGCAGTTGGTTACCCATCACCTTAAATTCGACCAGATCCTCGATGCCTGCGATAAGTTTGGCAAAGCCGCTGATACCGAGGCGCTGAAAGTAATTACCAAGCCCTGAGAACGGGCTCTCTGGCTGCAATTCATTGACTCAGCGCCCGTCCCAACAGTTTGCGTACGTCGCCATATCACTGCAACAGCCGGTGTGCGCGTCAAGGCGGTAGCGCCCGGTACGGTGGCAACAGACATGCTTGAACGGGTGGCGTTGATGGAGAAAGCAACCGCCAATCTAAAGGCAACCAACATCGAACGGCCCGCGCCTTCAAATTGGCGCTACAGCACCTGAGGTCGAGCTCCCAGACGCGCTGGGTCGCCAGGTTTCCCACCGAGAGCACTGGCAAAAAGGGCCGATGGTTCTGGTTTTCTACCGTGGCGGGTGGCGCCCCTACTGCAATCTTGAACTGCGTGCGTGGCAGTTGCTGTTGCCGACGCTAGCAAATCTGGGCGCGAGTCTCGTGGCCGTTTCGCCGCAATCACCAGACAAATCGCTGAGCATAGCCGAGAAGAATGAACTTTCATACCCAGTGCTGAGTGATTCATCCTTAGCGCTCGCGAGTGCGTTTGGCGTTGCCTTCGAGCTGCCGGAGGAACTGGTCGAACTTTACGGGCGCGCCGGAAATGATTTGCCCGCAATTAACGCGAATGGAAAGCGGGTGTTACCCGTTCCGGCGACTTACGTGATCGACCGCAATGGGCGCATTGTGTTCGCGCACATTGAGGCTGACTACCGTGAACGGGCCGAGCTAGCGGACGTACTCAATGCTGTCGCGGCTTCACACGAAACCCCGTCCGACGCCGGACAATAGCTGAAGTGGCCAACATTAGATGCTGATAGGCCGCGCCAGTTTTCAGGGAAAAAACAGTGTCGCTGATTAGGTGGCGCTTAACAGTGGAGGGATGCACCGTAGCAAAAGTTGGCGACTGGCGGGCGTTTTCAGATAAAAGGTCTCAAAAAGCCCATCGGTCGGCGATTTTGATGAGCTATCTGCGAGCAGCTGCTGTGGCAGCCACTTAGCGTTCAACGGCTGGTTTAGGCAGCGCAGACCTGCAACGGCAATGTATTTCGTCGTGGCTGAATCCACTCGCTCGGTCGCTTCGTAGCAAACATGCGGACAACAGTAAAAGCTAAATAGCCGCACATCGTGGCCAGTCTCAGCGGCCATTTTTCTGATTTTTGCCGATTCAATAAATGAAACAGATTCGTCGACCAAAGGCTCCTATCGGTGGTCTATTTAAGCAAAGCCGTCTGGAGACTTGCGTCTTTAGTCGAATTTCTAGATTTACCTGTCGTTGCCGAAAGCGCTCGACCAAGTACGCTCGAAGTACAGCTGTCTGTAATGAAACCGGCATGGAGACGACCAAGCCGGTGAGGCTCCATCAGTCCACCAACCTCTTTAAAAGGATGACCCAATGAATAACGCTCTCCAACTTCGTTCCGCCATTGCCGCGGTGCTCGCACTCGGCGCAATCAACACCGCTGCGGCACAACCAGCGGGCGACGCCGCTGCAGCCAAAGAGAAATGCTATGGCATCGCCAAGGCCGGCAAGAACTCGTGCAGCACGGCATCGCACGCCTGCGCGGGCTACGCCAAAGTCGACAACGCTCCAGAGGAATGGCTCAAAGTCGCTAAAGGCACCTGCGTAAAAATGGGCGGCAAGCTGGTATCTCCGGCGGCCAAGCCCGGGTCAGCACCAGCTTCACCCGCCGCACCTGCGAAAACAAAAGCGTAATCCTTCCCCTCCTGCGGGCGCCGCGTGACGCGGCGACCCCAATCACTTTTACGAGATCGACATGAACTCGCTCCGCCGTTTTGGATTAGTTGCCCTTGCCCTCACACTGGCCGGTGTCCTTTGGTTTTTATACGCCAAAACGCAGGCGGCTAACTTCATTCGAGAAGATGCACTAATCGCCGACCTTCGCGCACTGCAGGCTCTAGACGCCGAATGGACGGTTGACTCGCTGCGCGTCCGCACCGGCATTAACCGCCAGTACGCCAAAGGCCAAAGCCCGGGGGAGCGTGCAATCGAATCATCGGCCAAGCTCGTGACTGCTACCAGCGCAGACAAGACCAAAACTTCGGCGGATGCCGCCGCGAAACTAAATAGCGCAATTCTGGAGAAGCAGGCGCTTACGACGAAGTTCGGCGAGCAAAGCAAAATATTAAAAGAATCGCTTAGTTTTATCACTGACGAGAGCGCTGAGTTCTTGGCGCAGCTACGTGAACTTCAAAGCGATGTCGTGCAGCGCAAGCCCGCGCGCTATATGCGAACCGGCGAAACACTCTCAACGCTGGGCCTGCGTATTAACGAGCTGTTGACCGAGACGCTAAAGTACAACCTGCTGAATGACGCTGTGGCAATTCCGCGTATTGAAGCCAGTCTCGCGGATTTGACCGAACGGTCGAAATCCTACCCGGCAGATGTGGCGCCGACGGTTGCGGCGCTCGTCGAGAGATTTCGCACGGTAAAAAAGCAAAAGGCCGTTGAGGATGCGATCCTTAACGAAATCGGCGCGCTGCCTATGGAAGCGCGCATTTCGGCCGTAGAGCGCGCAATTGAAACTGAAAAGCAAGCGATCACGGCGTCAACCGATTTTTACCGCGCCCTCTTGATTGGCTACTCGGCTTTCCTGCTCGGCTTGATGGGTTGGCTAGCTTGGCGTCTCGCAAGTAGTTATCAATTAATCCAGCGTAGCAACGCGGCACTGGCATCGGCAAATGAAAACCTTGAGCACCGCGTCGAAGAGCGCACCTCTGAGTTGGCCGATGCCCTGCAACACCTGAAGAACTCGGAAAGCGCGTTGATTCAATCGGAGAAAATGTCATCGCTTGGGCAGATGATTGCGGGCGTCGCGCACGAGATCAATACACCGCTTGCCTATGTTCGTAGTGGACTTGAGATACTCGACGAACGGTTGCCGCAAAGCGGTGAGCTTGCCAATGAAACACTGGCGCTGTTGAATCTGCTTAGCGCGGGTGAGCACTCCGAGGAAGACATTGCGGCCCAGTTTCAACGTGTGCAAGATCTTTGCATAGCTTCCCAGCAAGGGCATGGCGCAGCGGAACTCGCGGGTGTCATAAAGGACGGACTTTATGGCCTCGATCAAATCTCGGAGATCGTGCTCAACCTGAAAAACTTCAGTCGGCTTGACCGTGCAAAAGTGTCGCGTTTCGACCTCAACGAAGGGCTCGAGAGCACGTTAATCATCGCCAAACATTTGGTGAAAACCAAAACTATCAAGCGCGAGTTGGCAGGCCATGCAGTCGTCATGGGTTCGCCGTCGCAAGTGAATCAGGTTTTCTTGAACCTCATTTCAAATGCAGCGCAAGCGACCGGCGCAGACGGCGTGATCACGTTGCGCACCATTGAAGAGAAGAGCCTAGGGCGCGTGAAAGTAGAAGTCGAGGATAACGGCAGCGGCATTCCTGCCAACGTATTGCCGAAGATTTTTGATCCATTCTTCACCACCAAGAAGGTCGGTGAGGGCACGGGTTTGGGCCTTTCGATTGCGTACAAGATCATCAAGGAGCACGGTGGCAGTATCAGCGTTGATTCGGTGATTGGGCGTGGCACGCGCTTTACGATTGTGCTGCCCATTGAGGTCATGGACACAACGATGCCAATGACCGCACCCGTACTAGCTTAGGTCGAGACCATAGATGACGCATACGCCGACCAGAATTGGTAAATACACAATCGAACGCGAAGTCGGACGTGGTGGCATGGGTGTCGTGTACCGCGCCATCGATCCGGTGATTGAACGCGCGGTTGCGCTCAAAACGATCATAAAGTCTCAACTCGACAACGCCGACGCCGTCTCACTATTGCAGCGCTTTAAGCGCGAAGCGCAGGCTGCAGGTCGGCTGTTGCATCCGAACATCGTGAGCGTGTACGAGTATGGTGAGGACGATCAGTTCGCCTATATCGCGATGGAATTCATTGAGGGCTGCGGGCTCAACGAGTTCCTGACGCCTGGCGTTCCTTTAGGGCTCGAACGTGCGCAGACGGTGGTGGCGCAAATTCTCGAAGCCCTCGACTACGCGCACAAACAGGGCGTCGTGCATCGCGATATTAAGCCGTCGAACCTGATGATGACCAGTGATTGGCGCGTCAAGGTATCTGACTTTGGCATCGCGCAGATCGAGTCGTCGAAGTTGACGCAAGTGGGGACTGTGCTAGGTACGCCGAGCTACATGTCGCCCGAGCAGTTCAAAGGTGAGGCGACCGATGCGCGCGCTGACATTTTTTCGACAGGTGTGGCGTTCTATGAGTTGCTTACGGGGCGCAGGCCTTTCGCGGGCGATACCGTAGGCGCATTGGCACACGCCGTTCTCAACAACCGGCCGACTGCGCCGACCGAAATTAATCCCGCGCTAGATAGTGCGTTTGACGGCGTGCTGCTCAAGGCAATATCTAACGATGCTGCGGATAGATTTTCAAGTGCACGCGAGTTTGCGCAGGCGATGGCGGCGGCGTTCAACGGTGATGTTTGGCTGGGCGGCGATGACGTTGACGCCACTATTCCCGTGATGCCTTCCGTGATGGCGGGCGCGCGCAGTGCGCTGACGCCAGCGCCAATGCGAAAGATCGACTTCTCGGCGATTGCTCGAAAGATCGATACGTCCGGCGCATGCAGTCTCCTTGGCACGATGATCAGCGCCGATGCGAACAAGCCGAAAATCTTGTTTGTCGATGACGAAGAACGCATCTTGTCAGCTCTGAAGCTCCTTTTTAAACAACACTACGACGTACACGTGACGGTCGATGCTGCTGAAGCGCTTGTCTGGATGAAAGAAAAGCACTTTCACGTGCTTGTCAGCGACCAACGTATGCCGAACATGAACGGCACCGAGTTGCTGTCGCGCGCAAAAATGGTGTCACCAAATACGGTGCGAATTCTTTTGACCGGTTACTCCGATCTAGCGGCGATTATCGGCTCGATCAACGAAGGCGAAGTCTATCGATTTGCCAATAAGCCGTGGAACACCGCCGAGATGCGCCTGCTGCTCTCGGATGCGGTTGCCATCGGGTTGGCGCTTGAGGACGCCTTGCCCGTAGAGGCCGATGGCAAGCGCCCCGACGAGGCGGTGCTGATAGTCGATGACGACCGCGAAATACTTCTCGCCGCCAAAGAGCTGTTCGGCAATGCGTACCGCGTTTTGCATGCGACCGATTTGCTCGCCGCGCTCGACGTGTTACGCGACGAACCGGTGGCTGTATTGGTGGCTGATATTGAAGGGAGCCACCAGAACAATCGAACACTGTTCAAAATTCTCAAACGTGAACACCCGCAGATTCTGACGATTGCGATGACCGCTGCTTCGGACTCGGACTTGGTGATCGAATTGATCAACCAGGCACAGATTTTTCGCTTTCTCAACAAGCCGCTCAAGTTGGCGACCTTGCAAACACATGTGGTCGCTGCGATGAAGCAGTTTAAAAAGTACCAAGCACAACCGAAGCTCTTGATGCGCCAAAAAGTGGTTGTCACCGCGCCGACGGAAGCCAAAGAGTCTCAAGAGGCGAGCGTCGGCAAGCTGATTCTCGGCACCCTCAGTGCGTTGCGGAAACGCTTGGCGCGTAACTAGGCCTGGAAGCTCACCACTTCGGCTGCCAATTCGATTGGCGTACCGAGTGCGATCTTTCCGCCGCCGCGAAGCACCAGGGATTCGCGTCGTAGTAGTATCTCGGTGCCATCGGCAAGATTTACGTAAGTCCCGTTGGTCGATTCGTCGGTCAGGTGAAGTTGCCCACCTCGTCGCTCGATACGGGCATGGCGGCGCGACGCGGTTTTCTCGGGGACTGCTACATCGCAGGTTGGGTCGCGGCCCAACCAAAGCAACGCTTGATCGTCCGGGAATGTGAACGAGATTCCGGCATGCGTCAGCGAAAGTACCGACGCAGAACCTGCTGTCGGCGTGACTTTGATGACGATCTGCGTAGCGTCCGTGTCCTCTTTCCAAACCACTTCAAACACACGAACGGGGTCGTGTTTACCTTTGACGTTGTGGTCGTTGAGGTCACGCGTGGTCGCGCGAAGCTCCGCCGACAGATTGTCAGCTGTTGCCGCCGTGGTGAGAATTTGCCCGCGTCGCCCAAGGCCGGTGAGCCGCGCGGCGGTATTGACTGCGTCGCCCCAGAAGTCCATATTGCCCTCGAGCACGTGCCCAAAATGGAATCCAATTTTGATCGCGTGCTTAATGCCGTCAACCTCCGGAAGCGCGCGGATTGCGGATTGCATGGCGTGGCTCGCGTTGCAGGCAGCGTCCGCCGAATCAAAAGACGCCATGATTTCGTCGCCGATGGTTTTGACGACGGTGCCGCCGTTTGCCAACACGACACGCGAAATTTCGTTGATACACACTTTGATCGATTTTGCCGCGCGCTTGTCGCCCAGAAGCTCGTACATCTGGGTGCTATCAGTGATGTCGGCAAACAGTATCGCGCGTTGCTTGGAGATGAGGGTCACGTCAGTGCTCGTTGCGTGGGTAGCGAGGCGAGGCTATTGGCAAAACACAAGGAGGGCGGTCGTTTCCGAGCAAAGGCGGCCGGCAACCCCCGTATTTAGGCGACTTTCAGCAATACAACACATAGCGAGTGTGATATTCATTATTGCTATTTGCGCTTGGACATTGGAAGTACCGCCGATTCCACTGTCACACTTTTCGCCAAATTTCGCGGCTTATTCACATCCGTCCCCTTTATCAGCGCCGCATGATGGGCCAGCAACTGACCCGGTATCGCAT
>Ga0105049_10010234_pt1 | contig 10770 bp, 8 predicted proteins | sample MAT06_FD_78087 | JGI IMG/M metagenome (GOLD analysis project Ga0105049, IMG submission 78087) | Freshwater microbial communities from Lake Fryxell liftoff mats and glacier meltwater in Antarctica - MAT-06 | ecosystem: Environmental > Aquatic > Freshwater > Ice > Liftoff microbial mat | place... | reverse complement strand
TGGTGCTATCTCTCCCACCGAGTGTTTGCGCAAATGCATCCGATAACTTGATCCGTATCTGATTAATAGAAGAATCTTTGCCGTTTCCAAAACGTACGGTGTCTCTCAATCTGCGAATGTCGATGCTTTTTGTTGCCAACAAATTACCCAACATCGGTGGTTGGTATTTGATGTTTTTGAATCGAAAGACCGAGTCGCCGAAATTGGTATCGTTGAACTGGTACACATTTAATGTTTGCAGTTGAGTGGTATCGCCCCATGAACCCAGGTAACTTAAAGTTAATACAACAGAATCAACCATGACGAGTGTATCGCCGGCATTTCCGAAAAAATAAGGGTAAAAAGAAGGTTTGGGTTGTAAGTAGATATTTGCTTTGGATTGACCAAACAAAAAATCGCCATTGATGATCCCCAACAAATGATTCTCTGATCTGGCCATTTTGAAACTGTCGTCAAATCTGCCCTGGGTAGTAATGATATCTAATGTAGTAGAGAAGGTATTCACGTTGTCTACAGCGGGTATCAGATCAGCTCCCAGGTTGGTGGTATCTAGTTTAGAGCATCCCCAGTTAAATACAACAATTGATAAGTAACCAAGAATGGTAATTGGTAAAAGTCTTTTAAACACAAATAATTTTTTAAAGGAACAGTATTAGTTTTTTTCTATTTTGAAAGGTCGGAATATAATTGTAAATAGTCTGTTAAATCAGATTCAGGATTGAATTTTAATATCTTCTTCCCCTTCACTTTTGTAAACTCTTCTTCCAATTTTTTGTCTGTTTTTTCTGCTCCAAAAGTAACTGCATCGGCATATGTAGCCCCGCCTCTGAACATGGCGATATTGTTCAAATCTTTGAACACATCCTGGTCCTTTTTGGTTACGTGATCGTTGATGGCCAATATTTTAATAAAATCTTCTTCCAGCTTTTCTTTAAAGGTGGTTTCACCAATGGTGTACACAATTTTGCTGTGGCTGAATACAGGTTCTTTTTTGTAAGCAGTTTTAATGTACATCGGAATTAAACCAGTCATCCATCCGCTGCAATGAATGATGTCTGGAGGCCAACCGAATTTTTTAACCGTTTCCAAAGCACCCTTGCAAAACAATACTGTTCTTAAACCATTGTCATCGAACCAGTTCTCTGCTTCATCCGTAAAAATTGATTTGCGCTTAAAATAGTCCTCGTTGTCTAAAAAATAAACCTGTAAACGGGCGTTGGGCAAAGAAGCCACTTTGATCACGAGCGGATAATCGTCGTTGTCGATGGTAACATTGATACCGGAAAGCCTCACTACTTCATGCAGGCGGTGTCTACGTTCATTGATCACCCCAAACCTTGGCATGATACACCTCACTTCCATATTATTATCATTGGAAAGCACTGCCAACTTATTGACGATTTCTGCAAATTCTGTCAGTTCCAGGTAAGGAGACATTTCATTGGCAATGAATAAAATTCTTTTCTTTGTAGACATATTTGCTATGTTAGTGCGTAAAATCCCGGCTATTTTTTGAAATGAGGTGCAAAAGTACTGATTTTTCTCCAATAGTCGTTTACCCAAACATACACACCGTTCAAACAGAGCTTTCATGATCATCGTAAAACATATAAAAGATTTAAAGCATCTTATCCATAACAGACCTGTTATCCAAAAACTAATTGGGTTCGTTCCCACGATGGGCGCACTGCATCCCGGACATGTTTCTTTGATAGAACGAGCCAAACAACAGACTGAATGGGTGGTTTGCAGCATTTTTATTAATCCCGCACAGTTTAACAACAAAGCAGATTTTTACAAATACCCAGTCACGATAGAAAAAGACATCGATATGCTGGAAGCTGCGGGTTGTGATGTGTTATTTTTGCCCGATGTAGAAGAAATGTATCCTTTTGGCGATCCGGTGCTGCATTATGATCTTGGTTTTATAGAAACCGTTTTAGAAGGGGCTTTCAGAAAGGGGCATTTTCAGGGGGTTTGCAGGATCGTAGATAAACTATTACGAGCGGTGGAACCCCATTTTATGTTCATGGGACAAAAAGATTACCAGCAATGTATGGTCGTACAAAAAATGATAGAACTCACCGAACAATCTGTACAACTCGTAGTTTGCCCATCTGTAAGAGAGCCCAATGGGCTGGCCATGAGCAGCAGAAACATGCGGTTGAGCGAACCCGAAAAAATAAAAGCGCTACAGATCGTATCATGTTTGAAAACCGTCCAAACCAAATTAGCTGTGGGCAATATCAGTTCATTGGCCAAAACAGCTAGAGAGGAGTTGGAAAAAGAAGGTTTCGTGGTAGACTATGTGGCCATTGCCGATGCCAACACCCTGCAAGAGATCAATAAGTGGGATGGTCAACAAAAAATAGTAGCATTGGCGGCTGCTTATTTAAAGGAAGTAAGGTTGATCGACAACCTGATCTTAATTTAAAATTCCGAATCATTCCACCACTAATGAAAGGGGCTTTGTAAATTGCGACCGATATGCGAAAGAAAATAGTTTCTATTTTTCAGTACGTGCTTTTTTTGGGAGCAGGAATCTTTTTGGTGTGGTGGCAGTTCACTTCTATGAATGCTGCTGACAAAAAAGTATTCTACCAATCATTGAGTAACACCAACTACTGGCTATTGGTTCCAGTAGTGGTAATGAGCCTGCTCAGTCATTTAAGCAGGGCCATGCGTTGGAAATTGATCATGGAGCCACTTGGATACAAGCCAGCCCTCAAAAATGTTTTTGCAGTAACGATGGTCGGTTATTTTGCTAATTCTGCTATCCCCAGACTGGGTGAAGTGCTCAAATGCAGCCTCCTGGCAAAATTTGAAAAACTGAAAATCGACAAACTTTTTGGGACCGTGTTGGTAGAGCGAACTTTTGATTTTATTTGTTATCTGATCTTCATAGGCATCACTGTTTTACTGCAAATTGATCTGATCGGCGGTTATGTATCGGGAAAGTTAAGAGCCATGGGCAGTGGGGAAGGCATGCCGATCTGGCTAAAAATAAGTACGGTATTGGCGTTGATATTTGGCATCGTTTTTCTGTTGAAATGGTTGGTAAACAAATTCCCTCAGAATCGGATTATCGCAAAACTGAGCGGTTTTGTAAGTGGCATTGGTGCTGGATTTAAAACCATCCGCAGTATGAAAAAGAGGCGGCTTTTTTTGCTACACACTTTTTTCATTTGGACTATGTACTTATTGCAAGTGTATATCGGATTTTTTGCTATGGAAGCTACCAATGGATTAAGCATTTTCGCAGCTTTTTCGGTATTGTCTCTTTCTACACTTGCCATGATCGCCACGCCTGGAGGCATGGGATCTTTTCCGGTTTTTGTGGCGCAAACCTTGTTGATCTATGGCGTTGCCACCCCCCAGGGAAAAGCTTTTGGTTGGTTGCTATGGGGTGCCAATACGATCATTGTGGTGGTCATTGGGTTGATCGCCTTGCTGCTTTTGCCCTACCTGAATAAACATAAGGAAAGTGCCAGTACTTCGCACACTAACGAAGCTGCATAAACGCAAGGTTGATTTTTATGCGCAGGGAAGATTTGTAGGAATACATCCACCAGGAAATTAAATTTTAGCAAAAAATTAATATTGAAGAAAGATGCATTACAATATTTTTGTGTAAAACCAGCACATCACTAAAAATATTTGCATTGCTTAAACGTAAAACCATTGCCAGAGACATTAGCTGGCTCTCCTTTAACGGCCGTGTATTGCAGGAAGCGGCAGACGAAACCGTTCCGCTCAAAGAGCGCATCCTTTTTTTAGGTATTTTTTCAAACAACCTCGATGAATTTTTTAGGGTTCGGGTGGCCACGCTCCGAAGAATGATCGAATTGGGCAACAAAGCAAAAATGCACCTGGAGCTGAAGCCAGAAATGATCTTGCAAGAAATTGAGGAAAAAGTAAACCAACAGCAAATAGAATTTGAACGCATCTGGAAAAACATACAGCATGAACTGAGTGCGCAGAACATTCACGTCATTAATGAAAAAAAATTGAACCTGGCGCAACAAAAATTTGTGCTGGATTATTACAAAGAGGAAGTTAGAAGTTACATAGTACCGTTGATGATTGAAAGCATACAGTCTTTCCCGGTTTTAAATGATAAATCCATTTACCTGGCTTGTAAACTTTCGCGAAAAGACAAAACCATACCGCAGCGCTTTGCATTGGTATCCGTTCCTTCCAGAAGATTGGGAAGATTTTTAATATTGCCTTCTAAAAACGATGAAGAATATATTATCTTATTGGAAGACGTTATCCGGTTTTGTTTGCCCCTTATTTTTTCTTTTTTCAAATACGATCAGTTCAGCGCACATTTGATCAAAGTAACAAGGGATGCAGAGATCGACATCGACAATGAAGTATCTACTTCCTTGATTCAGAAAATTGAGAAAGGAATCAGAAATAGAAAAAAAGGTAAACCCGTTCGATTTGTATTTGATAAAGATATCGACATTGCCCTTCTCACCTATCTGGTAAAAAGGATGGGACTGAGTTTAAAAGAAAACCTGATTCCGGGAAGCCGCATCCACAATTTTAAAGACTTCATGGATTTTCCGCAAGTAGGACAACTTCAAAAAAGTCACCGAAAAAGACCTTTCACACATCCTTTGTTGAAAAACGAAGACAGCGTTACCAAACTGATATTCGAAAAAGATGTGCTGCTAAATTTCCCTTACCATTCTTACGATAGTGTGATTGACCTATTGCGGGAAGCTGCCATTGATCCGTATGTAGTGAGTATAAAAATAACCTGTTACCGATTGGCTTCCAGATCAAAAGTGATCAATGCCCTTAGTAATGCTGTTCGAAATGGTAAGCAAGTAACAGCGGTGTTGGAATTAAGAGCCCGATTTGATGAAGAAGCAAATCTGATGTGGAAAACAGAACTGGAAGAAGCAGGCGCCAGAGTGCTCATTGGTGTACCAAATATGAAAGTACATGCCAAGCTTTGCCTGATTAGAAGAAGAGTTGAAAATATAACCACTCATTATGGATTTGTGAGCACCGGAAATTTGAATGAAAAAACAGCCCTGGCCTATGGTGATCATTGTTTGCTGACTTCAGATAGAAAAATTATGGCGGACGTAAACCGGATGTTTACTTATCTGGAGCATCCAAAAACCAGGATCGGTGTTTTAAGAGGATGTAAAACTTTGATGGTAAGTCCAACCGGAATGCGCAAACAACTGATAGCACTCATCAACCGTGAAATAAAAAATGCCAGGAATAAAAAGCAGGCCGCGATTACTTTAAAATTAAATTCACTCAGCGACGGACAATTGATCGCAAAACTGGAAGAAGCAGCTAAGGCAGGCGTAGAAGTTAAAATGCTGATCCGGGGTATTTTTTGCATGTATTCAGAAAATAAGAATTACAAAAAACCCGTGCAGGCCATTAGCATTGTAGATGAGTATCTAGAGCATGCGAGAGTGATGATCTTCCTCAATGATGGAGATGAAAAAGTATTTATTTCTTCAGCCGATTGGATGGTGCGCAATATCGATCATCGGGTTGAAGCAGCTTGTCCCATTTTAGAAAAAGAGATCAAAAAAGAGATCATCGACCTCATCAATATACAACTTAAAGATAATATTAAAGCCAGGATATTAGACAACGATTTGGAAAACCAATATGTGAATCCCCGCAACAAAAACAAAGTAAGATCGCAGGTAGAAATTTATCAATACCTCTATCAAAAAAAATACATCTAATGGCGTGTCGGCTATTATATTTTTGATTGAAGCTGCTTTATTGTATTTTAGCCGAAATACGGCGGCTTCATCTAATTCAACGAAAATATTATCCATTGATTCTGGCAGCAATAGACATCGGTAGTAACGCAGCAAGATTATTAATTACTGAAGTGATTGACAACGGGGCAGACAAACCTGTGTTTAACAAACTCAACCTTTTTAGGGTTCCGCTTCGATTGGGTTTTGATGTTTTTGAAAGCAGTTATATATCCCCTGATAAATTGACCATGTTCATGGACACCATGAAAGCCTTCAAAAACCTGATGAGTGCTTACAGTGTCAGCTCTTACAAAGCTTGTGCAACCAGTGCCATGCGAGATGCCAGCAATGCCGGCGAAATTATTGAAGCTATTTTTAAAGAAACCGGAATAAAGATAGAAGTGATATCCGGAGATATGGAAGCCAATCTGGTATATGAAAATCATGTAGCAGAAAACATGAACGAGCAAAACAGCTACATGTATGTGGACGTGGGCGGAGGTAGTACAGAACTTTCTTTTTTCGCCAACGGAAAATTGGTGTTCAAACAATCATTCAATATTGGTACTATCCGTTTGTTGAAAAACATGGTTACGGAAACGCATTGGGAAGAAATGAGAAACACGATCAGGGCCTTTACCCGGGGACAAAAAGCAGTGATCGCAATTGGTAGTGGCGGAAACATCAATAAAGTTTTTTCGTTGAGTAAGAAAAAAGATGGTAAACCGCTTTCGCTCGAATTATTACGTAACTATTACAAAGAGCTGGAAGCTTTTGGCTTAGAAGAAAGAATGGTTAAATACAATTTAAGAAGAGATAGAGCAGATGTAATTTTACCGGCCATTTTTATTTACATCAATGCGATGCGATGGGCAGGTGCTGAAGAAATTTATGTTCCCAAAATTGGTTTGGCAGACGGATTGGTGAAACATTTATGGAACGAAGTAAAACTTTCAAAATAACCTCCTGTATTTGTTGTAATCCCTCCCATAAACAAACGCCATGCGAAAAATTATTCTTTGCGGCCTGTTTTTGTTTTTAACAGCAACTGGCTTCACCCAACATGCACACTTACCATTTGTAGAAAAATCTTCAATAAAATGGGCTGCGTATGCCAATGATACCTTTCGTTTTACCGAACTGAATTTAAACCTATTTCTGAGAGACCAATTGGTGAACAACAAGATCGAAGCTCGCCTCACTGATTATGATCACAATACGCAAATAAAAGTAACTGTTGATTCTGTAAAAGAAAGAATATCCCCGAATAAAATATTGAAAGTAATAGACAGCACCGGAAATGTGGTAAATGAAATGGTTGCTGCACAGAATCAGTTGTACGATGACCGGTACTTCAATCCATTCACGAACAATTTGGTAGACATACAACAGGTGATTTTTGTGGAAGACGGAAGGCTGCGGTCGCACATTGCATGGGTATCTCCGATGTACTTTGTGGTCACTTCCATGGGAATGGAGTTGGGTATCAGCAACGCTTTTCAAACGGCTTTTAATTCAAATCCGACCATTAAAAAAAAATGGAAAAAGAAAGCCCTCTATCTGGGTAAGAGTAGCAAAAAATACATGCTCAACCTCCTTACTGCCGGTACCCCTTTTTTAAAACCGATGTATGGAAAAAACCTACTGGAAGCTATCTGGCCCTATCTGGGCAAAAAAGATATGCTGTTGCAGGATCCTTCCTCGCTAACGATGCTTTCAATAAAAGATATTAGCATGTTTTTACTCGATAGTAGCGTTGTAGAGGTTCCGGTGTACAATGAAAAAGGAGCCATCATTGAGTATAAAAAAACAGATTTGAAAGACATCCCAATACCTCTCACCAATGTACCTTTTGTAATGCTGGAGCAGGAATGGTTTTACATCTCCTCTCAAAATAAAATCTATTCAAATATTTTGTCAATCGAATGTTGGTCGAACAAAACGCATCAGGGCAAAGTGGATGAATTACCGGCCCCTTTTCTTAAAATTATTCAAGCAAAATAATTGTTGGTACATTTACAATAAGTAAAAATAAAGTAGCCATTTGGTCGTCATCAACCAACATACTAATTGAAATAAAATATAAAAAATGTCTGTTCATAAAGAAGTAAAAAAGATCACCACCAACACTTTGCTAAAGATGAAGGCGGCGGGAGAAAAAATATCCATGATCACGGCGTATGATTTTTCATTTGCCCAATTGTTTGACGCTGCAGGCATCGATATCATTTTAGTGGGCGATAGTGCCAGCAATGTAATGGCCGGACATGAAACTACGCTCCCCATCACCCTCGACCAAATGATTTACCATGCCAGTTCGGTAGTTCGTGGGGTGAATCGTTGTTTTGTGGTGGTAGATCTTCCATTTGGATCTTACCAGGGCAATGCAAAAGAAGCCTTGCATTCATCTATCCGCATCATGAAAGAAACGGGCGGGCATTCCATCAAATTAGAAGGCGGCGCAGAAGTAGCAGACTCGGTAAAACGTATTGTGGATACTGGAATACCGGTGATGGGTCATCTGGGTTTAACGCCGCAAAGTATCTATAAATTTGGGACCTACACGGTTAGGGCCAAAGAAGAAGCGGAGGCAGAAAAACTCAAAAAGGATGCGACGTTGTTGCAGGAAGCTGGCTGTTTTGCCATCGTGTTAGAAAAAATTCCTGCAGCATTGGCCAAAGAAGTTTCCAATAGCTTAGTGATTCCTACCATTGGTATTGGTGCAGGCGGCGATTGTGATGGACAAGTGCTGGTGATGCATGATATGCTAGGCATCAATGCTTCTTTTAAACCGAGATTTTTAAGGCAGTACCTTAACATGGGTGAGCAGGTAACCAACGCTGTGCAGCATTATATTTCGGATATAAAAAGTGGTGATTTTCCCAATGAAAACGAGCAATATTAACTCGAAACAAAACACGAATTGTTAGCAAGTCTCCCCTACATTTGCAGCTCAAAAACAACATCTCGTGAAACTTCTTATAACTGCTTATCTTTTAGGCGCTATGGTATTGCCTGCCAGGGCACAAGAAATCATCGCATTAGATCCTCTCAGCATCACCAGTTCCCGCATCGATCAAAAAGTATCAGAAACGGGCCGCTCTATCACTGTCATTGAAGGTAAACTTATAGAAAGATTGCCCGTAAATTCATTAGACGAACTGTTGAAGTATGCCGCCTCTGTTGAGATACAGCAAAGAGGGCCTGCTGGTGCGCAAGCCGATATTGTGGTACGGGGAGGTACATTTCAACAAGTTTTGGTACTGATTGACGGGATTAAAATCAACGACCCCATTACCGGACATTTCTCAGGCTACATGCCGATCGCTACATCGCAAATTGAGCGGATAGAAATTCTCAGAGGCCCGGCAGCAGCAGGTTATGGATCAGAAGCCGTAGGTGCAGTGATCAATATCATCAGCAAAACATTTGCACAGTTTAAAAAAGAAAAAGCACTTTCCGGAAACGCAGGTATTGCAGCAGGTGAATATGGCTATTGGATGGCCCATGCAGGTTTTCAAAAAACCAATGAAAAGATAAATTATTCCATTGCGGGGCAAACCACCAATGCAGATGGTCAACTGCTTCGCGGTAATAATCGTGGTTATTTCAATAACCATTTATTCTCTGCCAACGCCGCTGTAAAGTTGAGCAATAAATGGAAAGCCATGCTACACAGCAGTTACGACGATCGCGATTTTGCTGCGCAAAACTTTTACACCAGCTTTGCCAGCGACACTGCAGTAGAAAGGGTTCGTACCTGGTGGAGCCACGCCAAACTAAAAAGGGAAACCAACAACGGCAGCGACGAAATTGACATCGCCTATAAAAATACCAATGACGTTTATCAATTTAATCCTGCGGCTATTGCCAACGACAATACTTCTGGTTTATTCACCTTACAATATGTGCACAGCAAAAAAATAAGTTCCTCTTTTTTTTACAATGCCGGTATCATGGCCGAGCAGAGAACCATCCGGTCGAATGACCGGGGTAATCATCAAAACCAACATATTGCCGGATTTGGATCAATTGTTTACAAATACAAAAAGTTTTCTGTGAATCCAGGCCTTCGAATCGTGCATGACAAAAACTATGGCACAGAAATTTTGCCTCAGGCCAACCTACTCTATCGAACAGGTAAATTGGGCTTAAAAGCCAATGCGGGCAGGGCTATTCGGAGTGCAGATTTTACAGAGCGGTACAATAATTACAACAAATCTATTGTAACAGGAGGCAGCATTGGCAATCCTGATTTGCAGGCAGAACGATCATGGAGTTACGAGGTGGGTGCTGATCTGTATTTCAACCATCTCAAAATTTCTGCCGCATGGTTTTACAGGGATCAAAACAACGTGATCGATTATGTAGCCACGCCCTATGCCGATATGCCCCGCAAAGAAAATCTGGTACCCACCGGGAGTTATGCATTGGCAAAAAATATTAAAAAAGTATACACAAGCGGCTTGGAAATAGAGCTCAACTATCAAAAAAAGATTCATCAACATTCGCAACTTTATGTAAATATAGCTGCCACTTTTTTGAGATCCAGCAGTTCAGATGCGGTGCCCTCTTTTTACATCATTTCACATGCAAAAACCCTCTTGCAGCAAACAATTATTTACCATTATAAAAAATTAAACACAGCCATAACCAGCATCTACAAAGAAAGAAATCCCAGGCAGGCACCTGGCATCAACGCAATTGTAAGTCCGCACTATTGGCTGGTAAACGTAAAAACAGCCTACCAGTTCAAGCAGTTTAATCTGTTTGTGGCGGTAAACAACATTGGCAATGTTAGGTACAGTGATTTGCTGGGCAGTAAAATGCCGCAAAGCTGGACCACAGCAGGACTGAACCTATCTTTTTAAAATGGCGAAAGCACAGTTTAACGTAAATTGCAGCACAAATAATAAATGATATGATTGCTGTATTAAAAGAACTGGGCATCAATGCCAGCAATGCCGGTGTTTCTACCGGATTGAAATGGATCAACAACAAGGGAAAAAAGATACATTCC
>Ga0105049_10010228_pt1 | contig 10772 bp, 10 predicted proteins | sample MAT06_FD_78087 | JGI IMG/M metagenome (GOLD analysis project Ga0105049, IMG submission 78087) | Freshwater microbial communities from Lake Fryxell liftoff mats and glacier meltwater in Antarctica - MAT-06 | ecosystem: Environmental > Aquatic > Freshwater > Ice > Liftoff microbial mat | place... | reverse complement strand
CCGGGCGATTCCGATGGCCTGCTCAGCTTCAAGGAGGTTTTTGACCTTGGGCTCGATGCCGATACGATCATCCTGTCGGCCTGTGATACCGCCGGCAGCGCCACCGCCGCTGCCACGCGTGAAGCCGGGGTGTCGACGGGTGGCAATTATGCCCTTGATGGCCTGGTGCGCGCCTTTGTCGGCGCCGGCGCGCGCGCGGTCATTGCCAGCCATTGGCCGGTGCCCGACAATTATGATGCGACCAAGACGCTGATCACCGGGCTGTTTTCGCAGAACGGCCAGGTCGGCGTTGGCGAGGCGCTGCGCGAATCGCAGGTGCGGTTGATGGATATGCTCGATACCTCGCATCCCTATTACTGGTCGGGATTTGCCATTGTCGGCGATTCCGCCAAGCCGCTATCGGGCAGCTTGCCCACCGCGGTGGCGGCGCGATAGGCGCTGGCGACATCTCACGCCTGCGCTGCCAGCAACCGCCGCACTGCCGGGCGCAAGGCCAGCAGCAACAGTGCCCCGCCGGCGATGATGCCGGCGTGGAGCAGCCAGAAGCGATCGGGGCTCCAACTGTCGTATAGCCCGCCGATGCGTCCGCTGATCGTGGAGCCTACAAACACCGCCATCGAATTTACCCCGATCATCATGGCGTTCAATGATTTTGGTGCGGCCCTGGCATAAAGCCCGACGGCAATCGGGGTAAAGAACACCCAGCCCCAGTTCGACAGCATGTGAAACGCCACCGCCCAGAGCAAGGGCACGCGCGTGCTGCCGAACACCAGCCCCGACAGCGCCAGCCAGACCATTCCCGCGCCAAAGATCAGGCAGCCGATGGCCATTTTGGTGATCGGGTCGGGTTCACCGCCGCGCGCTGCCTGCCGCCGCCACAGCCATATTGTTGGCGGCAGCAACAGCCCGGGCGCGATGGCATCGAGCGCTTGCAGCCACGGGATGGGCACGCGCCAGCCGGCGACTGTCATGTCGACATGGTCGCGCACCCACAGGTTATAAACGTTCCACACCTGCGACTGGGCAATCCAGAATGCCGCCTGCACCAGCATGAGCAGCAGCAGCAAGCGCACGGCGTGCCACTCCTGCGGCCGCAACGGCGCGCGCGCCGTGGCGACCGTGCGCGGCGGATCGGGGGGCAGGTCGCGGCTGCCCAGCACATAGACCAGCAGCCCGGCGAGCATCCCGAAGCCGGCAAGCGCAAAGGCCTGGTGCCAACCCAGCCTCTCTCCCATCCAGCCGCAGATGATGGGGGCAACGAACGCCCCGCAATTGAGGGCAAAATAATAAAGCTGGATACCATCGTCACGGCGCCGGTCATCGGGCGGATAGACGGCGCCGACCTGTGAAAACAGGTTGGAATTGGCGCAGCCGGTGCCGAGCATGAGCAGGAACAGCGCAAGTAGAAAGCTGCCATCGAAGGCCATGCAGAAATGCCCCAGCGTCATCAGCAGGCAGCCAAGCATGATGGTGCGGCGCCGGCCGAGCAGCCGGTCTCCGATGAGCCCGCCGAACACGGGCGTAAACCGTATCAGCCCGGCCCACAGCCCAAACAATTGCACGGCAAAGGCCTGGGTCGACAGCGGCCCGGTGACGCCTTCGATCGCGGCGCGGGTGGCGGCCAGCCCGATGACATTTTCGGCATGGCCGGGCAGCAGCAATTGCCCGACCATGTAAAGCGTGAGCAACGCCTGCATGCCGTAAAGCGAAAAGGCTTCCCAGAATTGCGTGCCCGCCAACCAGGCAAGGCCGCGCGGTTGGCCCATTATGTCGGGACGGACTGTCACCGCAGCGGGTTGCCGCTGCTGGCGCGCGCCGGGCGCAGGTGGCTGGCGCCGGCGAGCACGGGTTCAAGCTCGGCGATGATGGCATCGACAATGGCAGGCGACGCAAACTGGCTCCGGTGGCAGAGCGCTGCGGCGCGAGCGGCGGCGGCGTCGGCCGGGGTGAAGCGAATGCGCAGCGTTAAAAGTGCTGCATCGGTGCCGGTCCAGGCAATGATGCGTGGTGGATGCGCCGCAAGGCCGGCAGCGGGCAGGCCGATGTAGAACAGCGGCGGCGCCTTCACGGAGCCCAGCACGACCTCGCTGGTAACGGCGCTGACCAGCCGGTGATCGGGGTGGCCATAGCCGCCATCGGGGCCCCAGGTAATAATGGCGCGCGGGCGAATTTCGGCGATGAGGGTGCGCACGGCGGTGCCCAGGGCTTTCAAACGCCGGCCGGGCGGCCGGGTGGCTTCCCCCAGGCTGCCATCTTCAAACCCCAGGAAGCGCGGTGCCGCGATGCCCAGCGCCCGCGCCGAACATTCGGCCTCGTTGCGGCGGATGGCGGCCAGCGCCGGGCCGGCGGCGATACTGCCGTCTGCCGGGGCGCCGCGATCCCCTGCGGTCGCGAGCGCCAGCACCACCGGCCGTCCGCGTCGCGCCAGCCCGGCGATCAGCGGGGCGGCGATGATCTCGTCATCGGGATGGGCAAAGATGAACAGCACCGGCGCCGGGACGGGCGCGGCGCCGATGGCAAGGGCGGCCGCGAACAGGGCGCAGGTCAAGGATTTCAGCATGGAAATCGACTAATCGCGAATATCAGCAGACATGCAAGGGCTGCCAATGCGCCTGTGGCAATCGCGTGCCGTCGGCGTTACAAGCACGCCTATGTTCATTCGCCTCACCCCCGATATCAGCGTTGCCGGGCAGATTGCCCCCGAAGATTGCGCGCTCGCTGCAGCGCAAGGCTTTGTCGCCATCATCAGCAACCGCCCCGATGGCGAAGCGCCGGGCCAGCCTGATGCTGCGACCATGGCCGCCGCGGCCCATGCGGCGGGTTTGCGTTTTTGCCATATTCCCATCGATCACACCGGCTTTGCCATGCCCCAGGTCGACGCGATGGCGGCAGAGCTTGCCACGGGTGGTCCGGTGCTGGCCTTTTGCCGATCGGGCACGCGTTCGGCCAACCTGTGGGCGCTGGCAGCGGCAGCGCGCGGTGTTGATCCGGAGGTGATCGTCGCGGCGGCTGACCAGGGCGGCTATGACGTTTCGGGGATGTTGCCGAGTTTGCGCATGCTTGCCGCCAAGGCCTGAGCCGCGATGGTCTGGACTTCGCTTTTCGGCATCATCACCCTCATCCTGCTGGCCCGGGCGCTGGGCTTTGCCAAGGCGCCGGTGCTGGCCGATGCGGCACAGGCGCGCCGGCTCGCCGCCGAAGCGCTGCCGGGGTTCACCGCTACCGACGCCGTGCTGGCGCGTGACGGGCAGGGCGCGCTCGTTGCCGGCAGCGACGGCCGGGTCGCGCTGGTCCGCAGCTTTGGCGACCGCTGGGTGGTGCGTATCGTCAACGGTGCCGCGGCGCAGGCAAAGGGTGACCGGCTGCATATCGTGCCGCATGAAAGCATGTTCCCGGCTGCCGAGCTTGACCTTGGCCCGGCCGCCGGTGACTGGGCAGCGCGGTTATGAGCTTTCCCGATCCTGTCCAGATGGCAGTGCCGCTGTTCATCATCGCCATGATCATCGAAATGTTGGCCGTACGCGCCGGTGCGCGCGGCGATTATGACTGGCGCGACACCGGCACGTCGCTGGCCATGGGGTTCGGCAATACCTTTGCTGCGGTGATCTTTGGCGCGACCATCGTCGGCACCGGCGTCTGGCTGGCGCAGTTCCGCCTGCTTGACATACCGGCGACATGGTGGAGCCTCGCGCTGTGTTTCGTGGGCGAGGATTTCACCTATTACTGGTTCCATCGCAGCGCGCACCGGGTGCGCTGGTTCTGGGCGAGCCATGTCGTCCACCACAGTTCGCAGCACTATAATCTGTCGACGGCATTGCGACAGACCTGGACGGGGTTCTTTTCACTCAGCTTTGCGTTTCGCCTGCCGTTATTCATTGTCGGTTTTCCGGCTGAAATGATTTTGTTCTGTGCCGGGCTGAACCTTGTCTACCAATTTTTCATCCACACCGAAGCGGTCGGGCGGTTGCCGTTCGGGCTCGAATATTGGCTCAACACGCCGTCGCACCACCGTGCCCATCATGGCACCAATGCGCGCTATCTCGACCGTAACTATGGCGGCGTGTTCATTATCTGGGACCGATTGTTCGGCACGTTCGAAGCGGAGCGCGATGACGAGCCGGTGCGGTATGGCATCGTGCAGAATCTGGCGACTTTCAACCCGGCGTGGGTGGCGTTTCACGAATGGATCAGCATCGCCCGCGAGGTCGCGGCGGCCGATAGCTGGAAGGCGCGCGCCATGGCGATCTTTGGCCCGCCCGGCTGGCGTGTCGGCACCACTGCCGACAGCATCCGCGCGGATTGGCAAGCTTCGCGCGACGCGGCGACGCCAGCCGAATGATCGATCGCCGTACCGCGTTGCGCGCGGGCGGCGGGGCGGCGCTGTTCGGGGTCGGGGCCGGGCTGGTGCGCGCTATCGACCAGGGGCTGATCATCCCGCGTCACCGCCCCGGGCTGGCGGCGTGGCACGATTGGAACACGCGCCGCTACGCTGGTCCGCTGGCGCTGGTTTCGGCCGGCATTCTTGGCGCCAGCCCGCACAACACGCAACCATGGGGCTTTGCGCTGAGCCGCTATGGTGTCGATGTTTTTGAACTGCCGGCGCGGGCGCTGGGCGCGATGGACCCGTTTGGCCGCGAACGCATGCTCGGGCTGGGGGCGGCGGTGCATAACATGGCGCTGGCATCGACCGGGATCGACCGGCGCGCGGTCGTCAAGCTGCTGCCCGATGCCGCCAATCCGCAGCATGTCGCCACGATCGAACTTGGGCCGGAAGGGGAACGCACCGTACCGCACCCGCTGTTGGCCGCCATCGGCCATCGCCATACCGACCGCGGCCCCTATCGCGGTGGCGCCGTAACCGATGCGGCGATGACAACACTGGCGGGTGCGGCGCGGACCGATGCGGTGCGCATCGCGTTGTTTCCAGCCGAGGGCGCGCGCGGCCAGCGATTTGGCGCGCTGACCATCGACGCAACGGCTGCGATCGTGGAAGATGCTGACATGATGGCCGCCAGCCACGCCTGGTTCCGCCATAGCCGGCGTGACCAGGACCGGTTGATGGATGGGTTGGCGGTTGCCACCTCGGGGGTATCACCGTGGCTGGCGGCGGCGGCGGCAATCCTGCCCGAACAATCGGCGGCGAGCGAAGGGCGTTACTGGCTTGCCGGAACGCGTGACATCGCGGTGCCGACGGCTTCGGCGTTCGGGTTGATTCTGGTGTCCGACCTCGCTGACCGCCGCGCCATGCTGCTGGCAGGGGCGGCTTGGCAGCGGCTGCACCTGCTGGCGACAGCACTCGGCATTGCGGTGCAACCGCTCAACCAATTGCCCGAGATGATCGACCGGCAACGACAGCTGCGGCAGTTGCCCCGCTTTGCACGGCGCACCGATGCGCTGCTCGATGATCCGTTGTGGCGACCGACCTTTGCGTTTCGCATCGGGCACCCGGTCACGGCTGCGGCGCCGAGCCCGCGGCGCCCGGTATCGGCGGTGATCGGGCAGCCGGCGCGGCTGGCCTATGACGTGGCGCGCGCGCGGGCCGAAACTGCAGCGCAGGAGGCAGCGCTGGCGCGGCGATTGCGCTGAACAGCCCAGGGTGGCTTATCAGGGCAGCGGCAAAACTTGCTGGCTCGCAATGGTGCTTGGGGTCCAAACCGGCGGTTGCGCCAAAGCCCCGGCTTTGGCAAGCAGCGTCGGCAAAAGGGAATATAATATGGCTGCAACGCAACGCTGGCTGCTATTCGGGACATTGCTGGCGAGCCTGGCAGGGCTGGCAGGCTGCTCATCCATTGGCACGCTGAATACGGTTAACAGCCTGACTCCGGGCGATAGCGGTACCGAGCGGATTGCCACCGACATCGCCTTTGGCAGCGACCCGCGCCAGAAGCTCGATATCTATTCGCCAACTGCTGGCGGCAAGGCGCCGGTCATTGTCTTTTTTTATGGCGGAAGCTGGAACAGCGGCCGCCGGCAGGATTATGCCTTTGCCGCGCGCGCGCTCGCGGCAAAGGGCTTTGTTGTTGTGGTGCCCGATTACCGGCTGGTGCCACAAGTGCATTTTCCGGCGTTCGTTGAAGATGGTGCGAGCGCCATCGCCTGGACGCGTTCCCATATCGCCGAGCATGGCGGCGATCCGGCGCGGATCGGCGTTTCGGGGCATAGCGCCGGTGCTTATATCGCGCTGATGCTGGCGCTTGATCCGCAATGGCTGGCGCGGGCCGGCGCGCCGGGGGCGATCAAGGCGGCAGTGGGCCTTGCCGGGCCGTATGACTTTCTGCCGTTTGTGCCAGGCGGTGCCGCCGATCTGGCGCTCGGCGGGCCGGGAGATCTGGCTTTTACCCAGCCGATCCGTTTTGCCAGTGCCGATGCGCCGCCGGTATTGTTGCTCAACGGCGCCGGGGATACGACCGTGCTACCGCGCAACGCCACCAATCTTGCAGCCGCGCTAACCGCGCTCGGCGGCGTGGCGCAGGCGCGTATTTACCCGGAAATCGGCCATATCGGCATCTTGCTGGCGCTGTCCAAGCCGTTCCGCGGCAAGGCGCCGGCGCTGGAGGACAGCGCCGGCTTCTTTCACAAGCAGCTGGGTTAGCCACAGTTCGCCATTGGTGGAGCGGTCAGCCATTCGCCTGCCGTTGGCAGAGCGGTCAGATTGCCGATGATGGAGATCCGCAGGTGACTTGCCGCCATAAAATTGAACGAGGTGAAGCCCTGCGTCGGGCTATAGGCCTGATTGTTGAGCAACAGGATATCCAATTGCATCGGCTAGGTGGAAAAGCGTCTCATCTATCGTGCAATCGTTGTCTGCATTCGAGTAACGATTGGTGAGCAGAAAATTTATTGTATTTTCAGTGCGAAGTTTCGGCGGCCTTGCTGCCCTTTGCAATGAGGATGGGACCGCGAGCCGGCGCGCGAAAAAACCCGGCCGCAGCGCGACCGGGTTTTTCCGTTCTTGCCGATTTGGCGGCGGGTCAGAATTTCAGCCCGACCTCGACGCCCATGATGCGGCGCTGCCCGGGCGAGATGAACGACCCGCCGAATTCGATCGCTGGAATGGCTTCGTTGAGAAATTGCTCGTCGAGCAGATTGTTGGCGAAGGCGGTCAGCGTCCAGTTGCGGCCTTCGACGCCGATGCGCAGGTTAACCACGCCAAAAGCTTCGCGCTGCGTCACACTGAAATCGGCATTGCCGACAAAGCCCGGAAGCGCCAGCGCGCTGATCGGCAGCAGCGCCGAAAAAATTGTCGGCTTGACTTGGTTTTGCACCGAATGGAACCAGGTCGGCCCGGTGACGCGATAATCGGCACGCAGAACACCCTTCAACGCGTCGGTTATCGGCACAACGAACTGGGTGCCAAGGTTGAGCGTATAGTCGGCGGTATAGGGCGACTTGTTGCCAACCGTATCGGGGCGGCTGCTGTTCTGCTTGATCTCGCTGCCGGTGACGTTGCCCGACCCGAATATCGTCCAGCCGTCCATCACCTTGGCCGACAGGTTCAATTCGCCGCCATAGACATCGACCTTGTCGATGTTCGACACAACGCGCAACAGCCCGAAACCGCCGACGAAGAATTCAAAGAACTGCATGTCGCGGATGCTGGTATAATATCCGGCAAGGTCATAGCTCACCCGGCCATCGAACAGGCTGCCCTTCACCCCGGCTTCAAAGGCGCTCGATCGTTCCTGGCGAAACTGGTCGTTGATCGTCACGCCGGCGTTGATGGTGCCGACCGCGCCATTGTTGAAGTTGTTGTTGACGATCGCGGCCGAGCCGGAATTGTTGAAACCGCCCGATTTGAAGCCGACGCCCCAATTGGCGAACAGCATGGCTTCGTCCGCGGCCTTGAAGCTGATCGTCAGCTTGGGTTGGAGTTGCTTGAAAGTGGCGTCCTTGGGCGGGATCGGGCCGCCGGCCTGGCCGGGGTTGATCGGCCCGCCGGTGATCGGGTCCAATACGAACGGCACGAGATTGGTCGCCGATCGGTCTTCGATGTCATAGCGCAGGGCCAGGCCCATGGTCAGCGCGTCGTTGGCCTTCCAATCGACCGAACCGAAACCAGCAAAAACATTGGTGCGGAACCTGTCATTGAACAGCTGCGAGGTCGGGTTGCTGCTGCCAGGGGCATTGAACAGCGTGGGCAACACGCCCTGGCCCAGATCGGCGCCAAGGCTTATGCCCGTCTCGCGATTGAGGTGGAGGTAATAGGCACCCAGCGACCAGCTGATCGCGCCATCGCCGGTCGATGACAGCCGGACTTCGGCCGAAAAGTCATTCTGCGACCGCTTTTGCAATTGGGTGCCGTCGCAGGTTGTCGGCGAATAGGCGCCAAAGGTCGAGCCATTGGCGGGATCGAAGATGAACGGCGTCGGCACCTGGCCGATGAAGGTTGGCGCATTGAGCGGAAAGCCGGTCAACTGGGCGGTGGTGGCAAAGCATTGATTGCTGGCGGCCACGCTCGCCGGCGTTGCTCCCGGGAAGGTGTAGCGTGCGAAATCGGCCGAGGTGCCATCGGCGGTCAGGCTTTGCTTTACATCGCTGTAAAGCGCCCAGGCGGTCAGCTTCATGGTTTCGAATTCATGGTCGACCTTGCCCGAAAATTCGAATGTTTCCATGTCGTTGGTTGGGCGAATGTTCGAATAGTAACGGAATTTATGGTCGTTGACGTTTTCAAAGAATGCCGGGTTCACCCCGGCAAAATTGGGCAGGTGGAAGCTGGCGTTGAAGTTGATCGATGCGCCTGAAAGCTTGGCGTAACGGCCTTTGAAATCAAAGGTCGTGTTGTCACCGGCCCGGGCGACGATGCGGCCATCGAGGCCGAAATTTTCCTGGTCATCGACCGTCTTGGAATTGCCGAGAAATTCGTTGCGCCAGAAGCCATCGGTGGTGCGGTAATTGGCCGACAGCACAAAGCCGACATTGTCGCTGATCGGCCCGGCGATATAGGCCAGCACCTCGCCAGTGGCGAGTTCGCCATAATTCGCCCTGATGGCGCCTTCGAGCACGTCGCCCGGCTTTACCGTTGTCATCACGATCGCGCCGGCGGCGGCATTGCGGCCATATAGCGCGCCCTGCGGGCCTTTGAGCACTTCGATCTGGCGCATCGTGCCCTGATTCTGGTTCAACTGGGCGACGTTGGTTTTCAAAATACCGTCGACGACCAGCGCAACCGAGCTTTCGGCATCGCGCGCGCCGTTGATGCCGCGGATGTTGATCTGGGTATCGCCAGCTTCGGCGGTGCCGGTGACGATGGTGATGCCGGGCATCAGTTGCAGGAAATCCTGGGCGCGGACGACACCGGTACGCGCCAGCGTATCGCTGGTCAGCACGTTGATGGTTGCCGGCACATCGATCAGGCGCTCGCTGTCACGGCGCGCGGTAACGAGAATTTCGCCCTCATCGCTCGTGGCGGCGGCTGCGGTCTGCGCCAGGGCCGGCGCCGACAGGCCGATGAACAGGCCGGCCGTTGCCCCGGCAAAGCCTAAAAAGAACGCCTTGCGGCCCCGAATGCTCGTCATGATATCCCCCCTGTGAACCGGCGCAGCCCGCGCCGCCATCGCGATGCAGTACCGCTATTGTATACAAAGTGCGCCGGTCAAGCCTTTCGCTTGGCGCGACTTGGCTTTAGGGTGGCTTTGCGATTTTTTTGCAACAGCCGTGCCGCGCGGCGCCGGAAGGGATACATGTCAAAAGCCTGCGAACGCGCCTATGCCGAAATTCGCGGGCTTATCTTGTCGGGGGACGCTTTGCCCGGCTCGCCGCTTACGGAAGAAGCCCTGGCCGATATCTGCGGCGTATCCCGCACCCCCGTCCGCGAAGCGCTGCGCCGATTGGAGGCCGAACTATATATCGTCCGCTCCGATAGCCAGCGGCTGTTCGTCGCCGATTGGAACGCCGAAGACCTTGCCGAAATGTTCACCCTGCGCGCCATGCTGGAGGCGCACGCCGCCGCCCGCGCCGCCACCCGGATTACGCCCGAAGCGCTCGCCGCGCTCAGCGCCTGCAACGCCAGGCTCGCCGCCGCGGTCGCCGCCAGCCCCGCCGCTGCGGGAACTGCCACCCCTGATGTGGCGACCTTCCTCACCGAAAACCGCCGCTTCCACGATATCGTCATCACCGCTGCCGCCAGCCCCCGCCTGACCAATATGCTCGCCGCGCTGGTCGAACAGCCCGTCATCCGCCGCACCGCCGCGCGCTATTCCCGCACCGAACTCGCCCGATCGTCGCATGAGCATGGCGAGCTCATCATCGCTTTCGCTGCCCGCGACGCCGAATGGGCGCATGCCGTGATGACGGGCCATATTCGCAGGGCTTTCCACGCGTTTTCGGCGGCGGAGCCGGTGAAGTAACGGCCACAGGTAGCGTGGTCGGATGCCTCCGACGGTTGGGGCGTTGGCCCCATACCCCGCTTGGTTTTGACGGCGGGCAGACTTTGGATGGCGCTTTGCGGCGCGTGGACTTTCTGTACGGCTTCGACGGAATGATGATGGCGCGTGTCGATAAAAAAGGGCGACCGTTGCCGGCCGCCCTTTCAAAACAGTGTATTGCAAAGTCTAGGCAGAAACCGCCGAGCGGCGACGGCGCGCCGAGAAGCCGACAAAGCCGAAGCCAATTATGAGCAGGGCCCAGGTTGCCGGTTCCGGCACGGACGCGTGCGGCATGCTGGTCGGCGTGGTGGTGGGCGGGGTCACGAAGACCGCGCGCGATACGGCGATATTGTCAAATTCAAACGCCACGCCGCTCGAACTGAACCGCACGGCCCGCACCTCGTCGCT
>Ga0105049_10010227_pt1 | contig 10772 bp, 7 predicted proteins | sample MAT06_FD_78087 | JGI IMG/M metagenome (GOLD analysis project Ga0105049, IMG submission 78087) | Freshwater microbial communities from Lake Fryxell liftoff mats and glacier meltwater in Antarctica - MAT-06 | ecosystem: Environmental > Aquatic > Freshwater > Ice > Liftoff microbial mat | place... | reverse complement strand
GGAACTGGGTTTCGAGTTCCTCAACATCGGCCGCTTCGAGTTCGTCCCCACCCTTGAGCGTCCGGTCGAGCATCGTGTTGCGAACAAGGTTCTTCATTTTGCAGCGGTAGAGTGCATTCCCTTTTCCGGGCTTGAAAAAGTCTACGTCGGTCAGCAAGTATGGCTCGCCATCGATTTGAATTTTCAGTCCTTTGCGTAAGTCGCTGGTTTTGTAGGATGCCACAGCTTTTTTTCTCTGCTAACAAATGGAGGAAGGGTGAGGAAAACTGGTATCCACAGAGTTTAGACAATATTTCCAACCCTGTCGCCTCCCCAATTCTACCGGACCGATCCTCCGACGACCTTGACGGTGGAAATCTTGTTTTTCACCATCCATTCCAACCAGGTTTCTTGCTCTTCCGATAGTTCGATCTCGGCTACCGACTCTGCATCGAGTGGTGAGACCAGAGTAAATCCGCCGTCATCGAGCCATCGAACCGAATCCTCCAATCGAATCCAGTACTCGTCTTTTCCTAGTTTTGGGGCGTCAGCTCCATCGGGTAACGACATGAAGTAGACGATCTCCTTTCGAAAGCGATCGGACATCTTGAGTGGAGCGATGTCCGTTTGGTCGGTTGGAATCAACTGAATGGTCATCGACGATCCTATCTGAACGGGACGCAAAAAACGTGGGGGTAACGCTTCGGATTGTACTCCGCGACATCGCTTCGCAGAGGAAACTTCGCTTTGGGGTTTCAAAAAAGAAGGCAGCTTGGACAGCGTCATTTGCTTTGGGTACGAGCACGACAGCCGGCCGGAATGTGCGACTTCAAAAAGCGAAAGCGAGCGGCGTCTATAGGAAATCAATTGCTCGCGCAGAGCGTCACTCGTGAGATTCCAGTCTTTCGATCACCCGAGGCCACCGGAATGGCTTCGAATTTGCATTGACAGGGCTTTTCTGCTAAATCAAACGACAATCCATCACAATCAACGGTGCTTCTGTGGGCTCTTTGCGTAGACTGCAAGGCATTTGGGCGGCATTGCCGCGTAAATGCTAATATTTTACGCAATCGGCGATGCCTTGGTCTTTCCGTTTTTGTAGAATTCTGTGGCGTCGTTGGGAGATTTGATGAATTATCAGGGACAATTTGATCGGACGACCATGGAACAGGTGAATTCGAGTTTTCAGTCAAGCGACCCGCTGAAGATTTCACAGTATGACACCAAGGGTTTTTACGATGAGATGTTCACCGCAGACGGTCAAGCCAGACCGGGAGTAGAGTTTCTGGCCAACAAGCTCGCGGGGCTACCGCTCGGCGAGCTTCCAAGACGCCAGCGTGCGGCCGACCACGAGCTGCTCAATATGGGCATCACATTCAACGTCTACGGACATTCGGCAGGCACCGAAAAGGTTTGGCCTTTCGATCTCATTCCTCGCGTCATTCAAGAAGAGGAATGGTTGTACGTGGAGCGAGGTTTGAAGCAACGTATTCGCGCTTTGAACATGTTTATCGACGATCTCTATTCGGATCAGAAGATCGTTAAAGACGGGGTGTTTCCAGAATACATGGTCCTTTCGAGCAAGGGGTTCCTCAAACAAATCCAAGGAATCAAACCGCCCAAGGGCATTTGGTGCCATATCACAGGCACTGATTTGGTGCGTGCAGGAGACGGTCAAATCTACGTTTTAGAGGACAATCTTCGTTGTCCGTCCGGCGTGTCCTATGTGATTGAGAATCGCGAAGTGATGAAGCGGACGTTCCCACAACTCTTCGAGGGTCGCAATATATTGCCGGTAGAAACGTACCCGGAACAGCTGCTGAAGATGCTCCAATATGTTTCTCCCGGTTCGTCGAATGAACCGACGGTCGTAGTTTTGACGCCAGGGATTCACAATTCGGCCTACTTTGAGCATTGCTTCCTCGCCCAGCAGATGGGAGTCGAATTGGTTCAAGGCTCCGATCTCCTGGTCAAGGATGGTTTGGTCCATATGAGGACCACCAAAGGCTTGAAAAAGGTGGATGTGATTTACCGTCGTATCGACGACGATTTTCTCGACTCCGACTGTTTAAGGCCTGATTCGACGCTAGGCGTGAAAGGGCTGATGGGAGTTTATCGTGCTGGCAAGGTCGCGTTGGTCAACGCGCCTGGAACTGGGGTTGCAGATGATAAAGCGGTTTACGCTTACGTCCCTCAGATGATCAAGTATTACTTGAACGAAGACATGATCCTTCCCAACGTGCCCACGTTCATGTGCGCTGATGAAAAGGAACGGAAGCATGTTCTGGAACACCTGCACGAATTGGTAATCAAGCCAGCGAATGAATCGGGTGGTTACGGCATTCTGCTGGGCCCCAAGGCGACCAAAGAGCAGCTGGCCACCTACCGAGAGCTCATTAAGAGCAACCCTCGCAATTACGTTGCCCAGCCGATGCTGGACCTTTCTACAGTTCCGACGCTATGCGGAGATTCGCTCGAGGGTCGGCATGTGGATCTAAGGCCCTACATCCTGTTCGGCGAAGACATTTACATTGTGCCCGGTGGCCTCACGCGTGTCGCTTTGGTAAAAGACTCCTTGATCGTCAATTCGTCTCAAGGGGGCGGAAGCAAAGACACGTGGGTGTTGCGAAACGAATCGAATGATTCCCAGCAGATGAACGGATAGTACGAATGTTGTCACGTGTGGCTGACTCGATCTTTTGGATGCGACGCTATATCGAACGCGCAGAGAATGTGGCTCGATTTATCGACGTCACGCTGAATCTGACGCTAGGGCTAGGCGCAGGGCATTACCAGCAATGGGAACCTTTGGTATACACGACCGGCGATCATGATTTGTTCCATGAACACTTCGATCAAGTGAATCAGGCAAACGTAATTCGCTTTTTGACATTTGACGAACGGAACCCCAACTCGATTCTTTCGTGTCTCAAGTGGGCTCGAGAAAACGCTCGCGTCAGCCGCGAAATGCTCAGCAGTCAAATGTGGGAGGAGCTGAACAAGTTTTACTTGTTCGTGCGGGACAATCGACATGATTCCGCGGCCGTCGACTCTCCGTTTGAGTTCTTCGGCCGTATTCGTCAAGCTGGCTATTTGCTCGAAGGAGTCACTTACAGCACGATGTCACACGGGGAAGCTTGGAACTTTGGCCGATTAGGCGCGTTGCTAGAACGAGCCGACAAAACTTCTCGCATTTTGGACGTCAAGTACTTCTTGCTCTTACCTGAAGTGACCGATGTTGGAACGCCTATCGACATCAGTCAATGGGGGATGCTGCTCAAGAGTGCGAGCGCCCTGGAGATGTATCGCAGACGCCACGGTCGACTTTCACCCAAGCAAGTGGCCGCGTTTATGTTGTTGGATAGGGATTTTCCCAGAGCGATTCGTTTTTGTGTGTCCCGAGCCGAACAATCTCTTTTGGCTATTACGGGAGGGACTCCTGGCAACTTCAGCAATCGGCCGGAGCAGTACCTGGGCCGATTGCGAGCCGAATTCGACTTCTTGCATATTGACGATGTGATGGATTTGGGGCTTCATGAGTTCATCGATAACTTCCAGGTCAAGCTGAATTTGGTTGGCGATGCGATACATGAGACGTTCTTTGAAGTGCTTCCTGCAACAGCCAGTTAAGTTTCGACCATCACCAAGGAATATCCTATGCATTTAGATCGACGGCAATTTGCAAGCAGTCTTGGCACCTTGGCTGCAGCTAGTCTGCTTTCCCGATCCTCTTTAGCGAACGAGAATGGAGGTTCCCCATTGTTCGTGGCCACGTGGAATTTCGGGTTGGCATCGTGCCAGCGATCCTTGGAAGTTCTCAAGTCCACAGGGTCGCTTTTGGATGCGATCGAACAAGGTATCCGAGTGGCCGAAGCAGATACCAAGGTGGACTCGGTCGGAGTAGGAGGGGCACCGAATGCAAAAGGAGTGGTTCAGCTAGATGCCTGTTTCATGGACGGCATGACACACCAGGCGGGCTCGGTCGCTGCCCTGGAAAACTATCCGCATCCGATTTCCGTCGCGCGGCGCGTTATGGAAAAGACCAAACATGTCTTGCTGGTCGGTGCCGGAGCAGCGGAGTTCGCCGAATCGCAAGGTTTTAAGCGGCAGGAGTTGTTGACCAGCGAACAAAAGAAAAAATGGGAGGATTGGTCGAAAACGCAAGCGGAGCTGAGAGCGAAAACGGCTCCCAATCACGATACGATTGCACTGGTAGGAATGGACACGTCGGGGAATATCGCCGGAGGTTGCTCCACCAGCGGTTTAGCGTATAAGCTCGCAGGCCGTGTGGGCGATAGCCCGATCCTGGGTAGTGGACTGTTCGCCGACGGCGAAGTCGGGGCAGCGGGTGCGACAGGAATCGGCGAAAACGTGATGCGCTACTGCGGTTCCTTTTTGATCGTCGAGTTGATGCGAACAGGGATGGATCCGACCTCTGCCTGCCGAGCTACCATCGAACGTATCGCGCGGCAGGAAAGGAAAGCACCTGCTGACTTGCACATCAATTTCTTGGCTATCGACAAACAGGGGCGTTGGGGAGCAGCCGGAACGGATGTAGGCTATGAGATAGCGGTCGTCACGAACGGATCGGCTACCTTGGAAAAACCGGTTCTAGTGACTTAGAACACCGGCCAGCCTCGTTCCAAACGTGGTAAATTAGAGAAACGCTGACCGTGTGGACGAGAGCGGGCGCAGGGGTACAAGCGCCGCGGAGTGTCGTGCTATACTAGTTAGGCCCTGGAGAGAAAAGCAGTGAAGCCTATTAATCAGGTGCGTTGGATAAGTTGGTTTGGGATCGCTCTTTCTGTTGTTTGTTGTCTCATTCCTCCTTGTTTAGGTCAAGTTCATTCGGCCAATGCTGAGTTGTTTCTCCAGAAGATCCAACCGGTATTCGCGGCCAAGTGTCTTCCCTGTCATGGCCCCAAAGTACAGAAGAGCGGCTATCGACTGGATGTAAGAGCGATCGCACTGAGTGGCGGCGACCACGGGCAGCCGCCCATCCTGTCCGGCCAGGGAGTGTCGAGTCTGCTTTTCCGGTACGTGGCGGATGCAAGTTCGGACTTGTCTATGCCTCCGGAAGACAGCCAGATGCCGCGCCTGACCGCGGAGGAGATACTCCATCTAAGAGAATGGATCGACGGTGGAGCGGAGTGGCCAGACTCCGCCAATGCCACTTTGGATGATCCGTTGGATTGGTGGAGTTTTAAGCCGTTGCATAGGGAGCCCATACCGCCCGGCACGGTAACGAACCCGATCGACTCCTTTATCCAGGTACGTCTAAGTCAGAGCGAAATTGTCATGTCGCCGCCTGCAGAGGCTCGCACATTGGCACGGCGACTCTACTTCGACTTGATTGGGCTGCCACCGTCCCCTGAAGAACTAGATGCCTTTGCGTTGGAATTCGGTGTCGATGAGGAGACTGCATTGGATCGACTGGTGGATAAGCTCCTGGCCATGCCTGAGTATGGAGAACGTTGGGCAAGGCATTGGCTGGATATCGTTCACTACGGCGATACGCATGGATATGACAAGGACAAACCACGACCAAACGCATGGCCGTATCGCGACTATGTGATACGCTCCTTCAATGAAGACAAAGCCTATGCTCGATTTGTGGAAGAGCAGATCGCTGGCGACGTGCTTTGGCCCAACACCAGGGACGGTATCGAGGGGCTGGGTTTCATTGCAGCCGGTCCTTGGGATTTCATCGGACACGCCGAAGTGGCCGAATCGAAAATCGATGGCAAGGTTGCGAGGCATCTCGATCGGGACGACATGGTATCCAACACCATGGGTTCGTTCTGCAGCGTGACCGTACACTGTGCCCAATGCCATCAACATAAATTTGATCCAATCTCCCAGGAGGATTACTATCGCCTACAAGCAGTCTTCTCTGCATTGGATCGCACCGACCGCACTTACTATCGAAACGACTCGACCCAGCAGCAATTCTTGGAGTTGGAACGATCGCGATCAGAGGCAAGCTTGGCGCTTCAGCGAATGGACGAACCACTTATTCGGCTAGCGGGTGAGGAATATGTCGCTTTGACCAGGCGGATCGAAGTGGCTTCTAAGTCTGCCGACAAAAAGGCTAGCGGCAATCTCAATAACGGTCCTCAATTTGGATACCACAGCGCTATTGCGTCGTTGCAGGGGGCCGAGAAATGGGTGCAGGTGGATCTTGGGGAACGTATTTTGATTGATCGAGTCACAATTCTGCCCTGCTACGATGACTTCAACGCGATCGGTGCAGGCTTTGGTTTTCCTATTCGCTTTAAGGTAGAGGCATGCGATGACGCCCAGTTCAAGAACGGGGTTGCGTTGTTCGTTCAGAAGCGCGACCAAACCTTCGACTCCGACGTTCTCAATCCGGGTCTCGAGCCATTTTCGACGCAAGCCGAAAATGAGGCTGGCATCGCTGGGCGCTACGTACGCTTGACAGCCCATAAACTGGCTGAACGCAAAGAAGATTTCATCTTGGCCCTGGCGGAGCTGCAGGTTTTTGATCGATCCAACGTAAACGTTGCTCTGGGGCGTGATGTCGTCGCGATGGATTCTACGGAGGCAGCTCCGAGATGGCAAAAATCAAACTTGACCGATGGATTGTTCCCCACGCCGACGGCAGTCGAAGACAAACACCAGCTCATGGCGGAACGGGAAGCATTGCTTATCAAGGTTGCGGACGATGCAACTCGGGCCAACCGAAAGCGATTGTTACTTCATTCTCAACGGATCGCTATCGATTTGCAACAACTGCCTGCCGCGAGCCGCGTGTTTGCAGGTGGCGTTCACCTCGGAAGTGGTAACTTCACTGGTACTGGAGCTACGGGAGGTAAGCCGCGACCGATTTTCTTGCTCACGCGAGGGCAAGTCACTCAGCCAAGGGCAGAGATGTCTCCTGGTGCGCTGTCAGCGCTTTCGTTTCGCCCCTACGAATTTTCTTTAGATCCAAATAGTACAGAGGGGCAGCGTCGTGTCGCCTTGGCACATTGGATTACCGATTCGGCGAATCCTTTGACATGGCGGAGCATTGTCAACCGGGTTTGGCAGTATCACTTTGGACGTGGGATCGTGGATACCGCAAACGATTTTGGACACAACGGGAGCTTGCCGACCCACCCCGAGCTTCTCGATTGGTTAGCTGTGGAGTTTCGCGATAGAGGTGGGTCGCTTAAGTATTTGCATCGAATGATAGTAAAAAGCGCTACCTATCGGCAATCCTCGTTGAGTCAGGCTGATGGAGTGCGACTAGACTCCAACAACACACTTTTATGGCGACAGAATCGAAGAAGATTGGAGGCGGAAGCGATTCGCGATTCGATACTTTCCGCGAGTGGAAAACTTGATCGAACCATGGGCGGTCCCGGTTGGCAAGACTTCGTGATAGAGCACCCGGAGCACTCTCCTCACTATGAGTATGGCTTGGCAGACCCCGAGGACATCCAGACGTGGAGACGCTCAGTATACCGATTCATCGTCCGATCGCAGACACATCCCTGGATGACCTCCCTAGACTGCGCTGATCCGTCGATGCGAGTCGATAAACGCAACGAGAGCCTTTCGGCGATTCAAGCGTTGGCGTTGCTGAACAACGGATTCGTCTTGACACATGCCAAGCATTTCGCAGACCGAGTCCAAAGAGAATCGGGGGATGTTGCTGTTCAAGTCGATCTGGCGTACCGAATCGCTTTCGGGGAGTCTCCATCGGATTTGAACCGGGGTGGAATGATTGCGTTTGTGAAAGAGAATGGGTTACCGTATCTTTGTCGATTGCTTTTCAATTTGAATGCGTTCACCTTTGTAGATTGATGGGAAGAGCATGCAGTCACGACGTTCCTTTCTTTTTGAATCCGGCGGTGGTCTTGGGGGAATAGCGTTGGCATCGCTGCTTGCGAACGATGGAGAGTTGCATGCAGACGATTCGCCGCCGAGGAGCGTTCTCAATAGCGGATTGCATCATCCGGCCAAGGCGAAACGTGTTGTTCATTTCTTTATGTCCGGCGCTGCCAGTCACATCGATTTGTTCGACTTCAAGCCCGAGTTGGTGAAACAAGATGGAAAGGCGAGCGATTTTGGCGAGCCGGTCGAAGCTTTCCAGAACGGATTGGGACCATGGATGAAGCCGATTTGGGATTTCAAACCATATGGTGTGAGTGGAAAACACTTGAGCGACACGGTGGCGCCGTTAGGCGCGGTGGTCGATGAGATTGCGTTCGTCCACAATATGGTGAGCAAATCGGGTGTTCATAGCGCAGCGACGTTGCAGCAGGCCACCGGTTTCTTGGTTCCTGGATTCCCGGGTGCAGGAGCCTGGGTCAGCTACGGATTGGGCTCGGTCAATGAGAACTTGCCGGCCTTCGTGGTCCTACCCGACCATCGTGGATTTGGATCGAATGGGGTCAAGAATTGGGACTCCGCGTTTCTGCCCGCTCAGCATGCAGGAACGATCATTTACCCAGGCAGGGCCGCGCCCATTGCCGATCTGTTTCCGGACAGGCCGGGGCACTTCATCACGCAGGATGGCGAACGTCAGTCACTGGAGTTGATGGGTGATCTGAACCGCGAACATGCCGCCTCGAGAATAGGCGATCCGAGACTGGAGGGGCGGATTCGCAGCTACGAGCTTGCAGCCAAGATGCAGCTGGCTGCCCCTGAATCACTCGATTTCTCGACTGAGTCTACGCATGCGTTAAAGCTCTATGGGCTGGAACGTGGTCCTCAAGAGTGGGAAAAAGAGATCAACGCCGAGGAAGAGATATTTTACTTTGGGCAGAAGTGTTTGGCTGCCAGAAGATTATTGGAACGGGGAGTCCGATTTGTTCAGATCTGGAGTGGCAACGACAATGGTTTCCCTCGCAGGAATTGGGATTCGCATGAGGATGTGCGTCGCGACCATGGTCCACTAGCCCTAGGGATGGCGCGTGGCTGCACCGCCTTTATTCAAGATCTGAAACAGCGAGGTATGCTCGAGGATACGCTCCTTCTTTGGACAACCGAGTTTGGCCGCATGCCATCGTCGCAAGGTGGAAAGGGGCGCGACCACAATCCTTTTGTGTTCACGAACTGGCTTTGTGGCGGTGGCATCCGGGGTGGCATTACCATAGGCGAGAGCGATGCATGGGGTTACAAGCCATTGGATCGAACCAATCCAACCCAAGTGTATGACATTCATGCGACCATGCTCTACCAGCTGGGATTGGATCATACGAAACTGACGTATCGGAACAACGGCATTGACCGCCGATTGACCGATGTTCATGGCAGAGTCATGCGAGAATTAATCGCGTAGATTCGAGACTTCCAATTTGCGCAGCCCAGGCCATCGGCCAGTTGAGCAACGAGAATAGCAACACTCCAACTGATCGTTGCTACAATCAACGGTTTCAAGAAAGACGTTTTACGTATCATGCTACTGATCAAAACACTTGCGTGTGTCCCATTGCTCTGCACAGCTTTCTCAGTGGCTTTGTTCGCCGACGAGCCAGCGAGCAAGCCCACGGTTGCGGACACGGACCCGTTGACTCCAGAGGCGGAGGCGATTGTACGAGAGTTGCGAGATTCGCTTCCTGAGGACTCTGAGGCGATAGCCATGTTGGACGACATTCTCCTGTCCAGCAACCTCGAAGCGGAGGACGGTTGGTTTCCGATGGCCAAATCGAAGACTCGGTTTGGGTGGGAATACGTTAGAGAACGGTTTGATTCCGATGAAAACGGCAAAGTGCTGGCCACCGAGTTTCCCGGGAGCAAGGAGGATTTCGCTAGACTGGATCGCAACGACGATAACAAAATAACGAAAGCCGACTTCGACTGGAGTGAGCATTCTCTTTCGATGTCACCTGGAATGATGATGTTTTTTATGGCCGATCGCGATGCCAATGGTAAATTGACTCGGGATGAGTTTTTGAGTTTCTTCGAGGACTTTGGCGGAGGAGACGAAGGATTCTTGGCCATTGATGACGTGAAGGATCGGTTCGAACAGCCCGCAGCGGGTGCCAAGGCAAAACGATCCGATCAACCGAGTCGGAGCACGCTCATCACCGGCTTGAAAAACCAAGAGCTGGGCTCGCTCCAGTCCGGTCCCAAACTTGATGAGGTGGCTCCTGACTTTACCCTCACCACACTTGACGGCCAGTCGGTTACTCTTTCAAAAGAGATCGGCGACAAACCGATTGTGCTGATCTTCGGGAACTTTACCTGTGGGCCTTTTCGTAGCCAGGCAGGAAACATTGAAAAACTGTACCATCGCTACCGAGAGAGAGCCAAGTTTTTTCTCGTGTATGTGCGAGAAGCCCATCCGAGCGACGGTTGGTGGATGACGAGCAACCAACGGGTTGGAATCGATTTGACTCAACCCAAGGCCGATTCCGACCGTCGCACCATCGCCCAGACTTGTCAAAAGCATTTAGATCTGGACATCCCATTCCTGGTGGATGGGGTCGATGATGGTGTGGGATCAACTTATAGCGGAATGCCGAACCGCCTGTACCTGATTGACCAAAGTGGGCGAATCGCGTTCAAGAATGGACGCGGTCCGTTCGGTTTCCATCCGCGACAGCTGGAGCAAGCCTTGGTGCTACTATCGGAGAATCCAACGACCGCAGTCGCGCGATAGTGTTGAGCTCGTTCCTAAGCTCCAGCTTGACGCCGTGAAGGATTTGGAAGCCGCATTTGCAGTGCAGAGTCACTCTCGGCAAGAGTGACCCACCGTGGCAGTGCAGAGTCACTCTCGGCAAGAGTGACCCACCGTGGCAGTGCAGAGTCACTCTCGGCAAGAGTGACCCACCGTGGCAGTG
>Ga0105049_10010225_pt1 | contig 10773 bp, 11 predicted proteins | sample MAT06_FD_78087 | JGI IMG/M metagenome (GOLD analysis project Ga0105049, IMG submission 78087) | Freshwater microbial communities from Lake Fryxell liftoff mats and glacier meltwater in Antarctica - MAT-06 | ecosystem: Environmental > Aquatic > Freshwater > Ice > Liftoff microbial mat | place... | reverse complement strand
CCCGGCATCTGGGCCATCGGCGACCTCGCCGGCGCGCCCTGGCTCGCCCACAAGGCCAGCCATGAAGGCATCATCGCGGTTGAGCGCATCGCGGGCGTCAAAGGCGTCCACCCGCTCGACGTCACGAAAATCCCCGGCTGTACTTACTGCACCCCGCAGGTCGCCAGCGTCGGCCTCACCGAAGCCGCCGCCAAGGCCAAAGGCTACGAAGTCAAGGTCGGCCGCTTCCCGTTCATCGGCAACGGCAAGGCCATCGCCATGGGCGAAACCGACGGCATGGCAAAAACCGTGTTCGACGCCAAAACCGGCGAACTCCTCGGCGCCCACATGGTCGGCCCGGAAGTCACCGAACTGATCCAGGGCTACACCATCGCCCGTACGCTCGAAGCGACCGAGGCCGATCTGATGACCTCAATCTTCCCGCACCCCACTATTTCGGAAGTGATGGGCGAAGCGGTCCTGGACGCCTATGGCCGCGTCATCCACATTTAGCTCACCTGTCATCCTCGGGGCCGCGCAGCGGGACCCGGGGACCCGCATGCCTGAGGCGGCGGCAGGCCATCATCCGCGCCAGACTGAGGAACGGGACATGGGTGCTTGGGGTGCAGGCATTTTCGAAAACGACGGCGCTGGCGATTATGTATGGAAGGTCGAGGCTGCCCCATCCATCGCCACCCTCCTGCGGCCCATCGAGACGGTGCTGGAGGCCATCAAGGATGGCGACTATCTGGAGATGGGCTTCTGCGAAGAAGCCAACGCCGCCGCCGAGATGCTCGCTGCGCTGCACTCCGGCGACAAGTCCGCGCTCTCTCCCTCGGCGCTAGAGGTGCTCCCCACCATCAAGGGCAAGCCGACCAACGAAGACATGAACCGCGTCCGCGCCGTGGTCGAGCGCATCACGAAGGATAGCGAAATGGCCGAAGCCTTTGTGGAATCCGACAGCGCCGAAATCTGGCTCGCTGTAATGCAGGGCCTGCGCGAACGGCTCGGCTAAGGCGGCCTTGCCACCTCGGCCGAGGCGGTGTATATTCCTAGTTCATGCGTTGCCCAGTCGGACGGCGAGGCTGAATGATGTTTGGAAGGACGGACGCCGTCGGCCCGCTCTGCAAAACCGTAAAAAGCGACAAACGAATGCGGCCGGCAAATTTGCGAAAAACGACAAACGAATAGGGGACCCATGCGAAAACCGACAAACGAATAGCCGCCGGCGCAAGACATCAAAAACAGCAAAACGAGTCCTTGTGGCCGCTGCGCGTTTAAGCCCCAGATTTAGGCGAAAGCAGGCTCAGGCCGCCTTGGGCTCAATCTCGGCATCCGCCATCTTCTGCACGGCGACATAGTTCGTCTTGCCGGTGCCCAGCAGCGGCACCTCGTCGACCAGCAAGATTTTGCGCGGCACGGCCAGTTCCGGTACGCCGTGATTATGCGCCCAGCCATGCAGATCTGCGCGGTTAGCATCCTTGCTGTCGGTGATCAGCACGATCTGCTCGCCCTTGCGCGCATCGGGAATGGCGACGGCGGCGTGCATGTTGTCGGGCCACAGCGCCGTCGCGCAGTTCTCCACCACCGTCAGCGACACCATTTCGCCGCCGATCTTGGCAAAGCGTTTCAGGCGGCCTTTGATCGCAATAAAGCCGTGCTTGTCGATGTTCACGACATCGCCCGTATCGTGCCAGCCGCCTTCCGGCGCCTGAACAACACCCGGCTTGTCGGGGCTGAGATAGCCGGCCATCACGTTCGGGCCCTTCACGAACAGCCGTCCGGCATTGGGAATGCCTTCCACCGGCTCAAGCCGGCTCTCCATCATCGGCATCAACTTGCCGACCGTGCCGGGGCGGTTATCCTCGATCTGATTGGCCGCCACCACGGGCGCGCCCTCGGTGACGCCGTAACCTTCCAGGATCTCGATATTGTATTTCTTGCGCACCAGTTGACGCGTCTCGTCACGCACACGCTCCGCGCCACACACCGCAAGGCGCACACTATTCAGATCGCCTTGATCGCCCTGGCGCGCGTAGTGGCCGATGAACGTATCGGTCGCCAGCAGAATGGTCGCGCCACTGTCGCGGATCTTCTTGGGGATGATCGAGACGTGGAGCGGCGAGGGATAGAGGATCTCCTTCACGCCCACTAGCATCGGCAGCAGCGCGCCGACCGTCAGGCCAAAGCAATGGAAGGTCGGCAGCGGGTTGAACACGATATCCGTGTCGAACAGCTCGATGTGGCAGCGCACCTGCTCGACATTGGCGAGGATGTTCTGATTGCTCAGCACCACGCCCTTGGGATCGCCCTCGGTGCCGGAGGTAAACAGGATCACGCCGGTGTCACTCGCCGTCTTCCGTGCCTTGAACAGACCCGGCATCATCGCACCGAACAGCGCCGTCATCTTGTCGCCCAGCGTCAGCTTTTCGCGCACCTCATCCAGATGCACGATGGCCGAATGCTGGCCGAGTTCACCGACCAGCTCTTCCAGCTTGCCGATCTCGATAAAGCGCTTGGCGGTCAGCACCGTCTTGATGTTGCCGAGCTTCAGCGCCGCCACCAGCGAGCGCTCCCCAGCGGTAAAATTGAGCATCGCCGGCACGCGTCCAAAGGCGTGCAGGGCGAAAAACGCGATCACTGCCGCCGCACCCGTGGGCAGCATGATCGCGACGGTTTCACCCTTGGCGGTCAGCTTTTTCAGCGCGTTGCCGAGCGCAAAGGCACCCCGGACGATATCGTTGTAAGTCATCTTCCGGTCGTCATTCGCGTCCCAGAGAATCTCCTTGTCCTTGCCGTAGTCGGCCCGCGCTTTCAGCAGCGCGTCGAACATCGACATCTCGGTACGGGCGGTGTCGTAAGCCGGCAAAGCCATCAGGGCATTTCCTTAAGTCGCGGAACTTGTTGAACTTTGCCGCGATCTTTAGAGACCAATATAGGGTCGCAAGTGCCTTTACGGAAAGGGCGGAAATGAGGCGTGGCAAGCTGCGGATTTCGGCCTATATCTCAGGCCATGGCCGTCCTTTTTGACAGCAATGGCGACGCCCGCCAGGCGTTCCGCCACCCCGAAAAGCGCAAGCGCGAGGAAACCCCGCTGCTGCGCAAACCCGACTGGATTCGGGTCAAAGCACCCAATTCGCCGGTCTACACCGAGACCCAGCGCCTGATGCGCGAGAACAAGCTCACCACAGTCTGCGAAGAGGCAGCCTGCCCGAATATCGGCGAGTGCTGGAGCCAGAAGCACGCCACCATGATGATCATGGGCGAAACCTGCACGCGCGCCTGCTCGTTCTGCAATGTGAAGACCGGCGTGCCCTTGCCCCTCGACGCCGACGAACCCAACCGTGTTGCCGATGCCGTCGCCAAACTTGGGCTTGCCCATGTCGTCATCACCTCGGTCGACCGCGACGACCTTAGTGATGGTGGGGCGAAGCATTTCGCCCAGGTTATCCGCGCCATCCGCGCCGCTGCGCCGAATACGACGATTGAGGTTCTGACGCCCGATTTCCTGCGCAAACCGGGTGCCCTGGAAGTCGTTGTTGAGGCTCGTCCTGACGTCTTCAACCACAATCTCGAAACCGTGCCGCGGCTCTATCTCTCGATCCGCCCGGGCGCCCGCTATTTCCATTCGCTGCGTATCTTGCAGCAGGCCAAGGAACTCGACCCCAGAATCTTCACCAAGTCAGGCCTCATGGCTGGCCTTGGCGAAAGCCGGGAAGAGGTGATGCAGGTGATGGACGATCTGCGCGCCGCCAACGTCGATTTCCTCACTGTCGGCCAATATCTCCAGCCCACCCGCCGTCACGCCGCCGTGGACCGTTTCTGGACGCCTGACGAGTTCAAATCGCTTGAAACCATCGCCTGGGCCAAGGGCTTCCTGATGGTCTCGGCCAGCCCGCTGACCCGCAGTTCGTATCACGCTGACAGCGACTTCGCGCAGATGCGCGACGCACGGGCCAAAGCCGGCTGATGCCCAAGGCTCACGATATCAAATTCGTACCGCACAGCGCGGTGGCGATGTTCGACCTCGTTGCCGACATCCGCCGTTATCCTGAGTTTCTGCCGTGGTGCCGGGCGCTGCGCGTTCGCTCCGAAGAAACCGACGAGCAGGGCAGGACCCTCATCACCGCCGACATGGTCGCGCGCTTCAAGGGCTTCGAGGAACGATTCACCAGCCGCGTCACGCTCGACAGACCGGCATTGGCGATCGATGTCGCCTATGTCGATGGCCCGTTCCGCAAACTGGAAAACGCCTGGCGCTTCACGCAGATCGGCACGCAGACCTCGCGCGTCGATTTCCATATTGACTTCGAGTTCCGCAGCCGGGTGTTGCAACTTCTGGCGCGCTCAATGCTGGAAAAGGCCCTGCTGAAACTCTCCGGCGCGTTTGTAGAGCGCGCAGACGCGCTCTACAGCACGCCTACTTGCAGCGCGGAGTCTTCTCGTCGGGCGCCACCGACCACTTGAAGCCCTTGGTCTTGTCTGCGGCATCCACGGCCGAACAAATCAGGCGCAGATTGCCGGTGACGCAGACCTGTGCGTCTTCGCTGTAGAGCTTGCTTTCCAGCACGCAGAACGATTTGCCGATCAGCGCGGGGTCCTGCATGTCGAGCAGGATCTGGAGCCCGGCCGCGTCATCGGCGAGGGCAGCAGGCGCCAGCATCGCGGCGGATAACAGGGCTGCAAACCGGGCGCTACGCATGCGTGGGAACCTCAAAATCGACGGGGCCAGCGCTTAACACGCTGAAATCTCCGCGGCAAATCAAGCCGTGGCCAATCGCAAGAGCATATCCATGGCGGCATCGACCGCTTTCAGGCGGATTTCCGTGCGGCCGAGGTCGCCGAACCGCTGAACTTCATGCAGGGTTACGCCACCCCGCCGTGCAGCCCCGAAATGCACCAACCCGACCGGCTTCATGGCGCTGCCGCCACCCGGTCCGGCGACTCCGGTGACTGATGCTGCCAAATCGACCGGCGCGACGTTCAGGACGCCCTCGGACATCGCGCGTGCCACCGGTTCGCTCACCGCGCCATAGTCGGCCAGCATGTCGCGCGGCACGCCCAAAAGGTCGTGCTTGGCATCGTTGGAATAGGTCACGAACCCGCGGTCGAAGGCGTCCGACGAACCTGCCAGCTCAGTCAAAAGCCCCGCCAGCAGCCCACCCGTGCAACTTTCTGCCACACCGATCTTCAGGCCCGACACACGGCAGGCACTGTGCAGGGCCTCAGCTTTTGCAAGCAGTTCAGAAGAAAACATCAATTCAGCCAGCCCATGTGCGCGGCGCCTAAAATCACCAGCAATCCGTATAGCCCCGCCAGCATGTCATCCGCCATCGCGCCAAACCCGCCTCCGACTTCCCGGTCAACCAGGGAAGCCGGCCATATCTTGGTCAGATCGAAGAAGCGGAAGGCGATAAACGCCGCCAGATAGCCCTGCCAGGTGAGCGGCGCAAAGACGAGCGTCAGCAACTGGCCCGCCACCTCGTCAATCACGATCACCGAGGGGTCGTCTGTTTCGATTTGCCGGATCACCCGGCTCGACGCCCAGATACCGATCACGAAAACCGCAAGTGACGCCGCGACCAGACCCCAAGGCCCGGCCCCGAGCGCGATACCCCATCCGAGCGGAAGGGTCGCGGCCGACGCCCAGGTTCCCGGCGCACTCGGCAACAGTCCGATCCCGCCGATACTCGCGACCCAGCCCGCTGGGCGGTGCAGCACTTCGCGCTGACGATTACTCTTCTTGATGCCCCTCATCCGGGCAGTCGAACGGTCGCCGTCGCATAGGCGGCGATGCCTTCGCGCCGGCCGGCAAAGCCCAGCCCCTCAGTGGTCGTCGCCTTCACAGACACGCGGTCCTCGCGAAGCCCCAAAATCTCAGCTACCTGCGCCACCATGGCCACCCGGTGAGGCCCGATTTTCGGGGCTTCGCACACCAGCGTAACATCCACATGCGCAATCACACCGTCCTTGACCGTCACAAGCGACGCCGCATGGCGCAGAAACGCGCCCGACGCCGCACCGCGCCATTTCGGATCACTTGGCGGAAAATGCGCGCCGATATCGGCCGCCCCGATCGCGCCCAGAACCGCATCTGTCAGCGCATGTAGTCCCACGTCCGCATCCGAATGGCCGGCTAGTCCGGCAACATACGGCACTTTAATCCCACACAGCATCACGCTGTCGCCAGGCCCAAACGCATGAACGTCATATCCGTGTCCCACACGAATATCGCTGCGCTCCGCCAGCAAAATTCTTTCCGCCCGCAACATGTCCGCCGCCGTGGTGATCTTCATCGCCCGCTCGTCGCCCGCAACAAGCGTAATCTCCAATCCCGCAGCCTCGGCCACCGAAATATCATCCGTCATAGCCGCACCCATGACCTCTCGGTGCGCTGCAAGAATGGCAGCAAACCGAAAAGCCTGCGGCGTCTGCACGCGCCAGACGCCCTCACGCGGCACCACTGATAACGATCCGCCATCCAGCCGTCGCAACGAGTCCGTAACTTCCAACGCCGCAGCAACACCGTCAAATTCACCGATGGCGCTCACCAACGATCCCGCCACCGCTTCAATGCCAAAGGGCCGTGCCGCGTCATGGATCAACACAATCTCCGGCGCATCCTTGGCCAAAGCCTCAAGTCCGTTCAGGACGCTTTCCTGCCGGGTCGCACCGCCGATCACCGTAGCCGGCGCACCGACCGTCACGCTGACGCGATAGATCGCCTCATCGCCGCTCGCGATCACGCAGAGGACGCGCGCCTCGGGCAATGCCCGCCGCACGCCGTCGATGGCATGCTGCAGCACAGTCCGGCCCATAAGCGGTCGATACTGCTTGGGCAGGCCGCCACCGAGGCGCGTGCCGCGCCCGGCGGCGACGATCAGGACGGCGACCTTGCGAGAAGTCATGCCGCGTCTTCGCATCCGGGCTTGGGTCGAAACAAGGGCGCTGATAAGAAGATGCCTCAAATATAGGCACCGACATCTTCGCCCATCCTGTGACCAGCCCGATTTCCGCCCTTATTCCGGATGCTATACCAGTCGTCCTCGCCCCCATGTCGGGCGTGACGGACGCCCCGTTCCGGCGCCTGGCGCGGCGTTTTGGTGCGAGCCTGACCGTGACCGAAATGGTCGCGAGCGATCGTCTCGCCGCCGGTGACGAGGAGGCCTTCGAACGCGCCGCCTGCGACGCCGACGGCGGCATCTACGGCGTCCAACTTGCCGGATGCCAGACCAACTGGCTCGGAGAGGCCGCCCGCATCGCCGAAGGGCAGGGCGCCAGCTTCATCGACATCAACATGGGTTGCCCGGCCAAGCGCGTCGTCGGCGGCTATGCTGGATCGGCGTTGATGCGCGATCTCGACCTCGCACTGACGCTCATCGAATCCGTCATCGCCGCAGTCTCAATCCCCGTCTCGGTGAAGATGCGCCTCGGCTGGGACCACGCGACCCTCAACGCCGCAGACCTCGCCCACCGCGCCGAAGCGGCAGGTGCAGTCTTTGTCTCGGTCCATGGCCGCACCCGCTGCCAGTTCTACACTGGCACCGCCGATTGGGGCGCCATCGCGCCGGTAAAGGCAGCGGTCGCCATCCCCGTCTTCGCCAATGGCGACATCCGCTCAGCGGCCGAGGCCCACACCGCGTTGAAACTGTCGGGCGGTGACGGCGTGCTCATCGGCCGCTCCGCCGTCGGCAGGCCCTGGCTCCTCGGCGAAATCGCCGCCGCTCTCAACGGCCGCACCTACACACCGCCGTGTGTGACCGAACGGCTCGACGCCGCACGCGCCCAACTCTCCGGCAGCCTCGACTGCTACGGCCCTCGCAAGGGTCTCCTCAATTTCCGAAAACATCTCGCCGCCTATATCGGCCACGAAGGCGTTGCGCGCGACACTATCTCGGCGCTCTGCCGCATCGATGTGCCGGATGAACTCGACGCCGCCATGCGCCGCGCATGGCCTGTCGCCGCTGCGCTGGATCGCGCCGCATGAACGTGGGGCCTGACAGCTTCTCCGACCTCGTGCTCAATGCGATCCCGCACGCCGTCATCGTGGCGGGCGAGGGCAACCGTGTTCTGTTTGCCAACCTTGCAGCTGAAACCTTCTTCAGCTCCAGTGCAGCCAGCCTTCGCCGCCAAACGCTGAACGACCTGGTACCGTCGAGCAGCCCGATCCTTTCGCTGCTAGACCAAGCTCGCAGCCTCGGCACATCGGTTAGCGAGTACGAGGTCGATCTCGGAACGCCCAAGTCCGGCGCGCACATAACTGACGTGCAGATTGCGCCGCTGAGTGAAGGCGACGACCGCTGCCTGGTCCATATTCAGGAGCGCTCTATGGCGCAGAAAATGGACCGCCAGCTCGTCCATCGCGGCGCGGCGCGCTCCGTCTCGGCGATGTCGGCAATCCTCGCCCACGAGATCAAGAACCCGCTCGCCGGCATACGGGGTGCCGCGCAATTGATCGAACAGAACGCATCGCCCGCCGATCGCGCGCTTACCCACCTCATCGTCGAAGAGACCGAGCGCATCCGAAAACTCGTCGACCGCATGGAAGTATTCGGCGACATCCGCCAGCTCGAGCGCACGCCGGTCAATATTCATCAGGTTCTCGATCACGTTCGCCGAATCGCGAAAGCGAGCTTCGCCAAGAACATCCGGATCGTCGAAACCTACGACCCGTCGCTGCCGCCCATTCCGGGCAATCGCGATCAGCTCATCCAGGTCTTCCTCAATCTCGCCAAGAACGCCGCCGACGCTATCGAGGAGGGGCCAAACCCAAGGGATGGCGAGATCGTCTTCTCCACCGCCTATCGGCCAGGTGTCCGCCTCTCGATCCCCGGCAGCGGTGAGCGCATCGGCCTGCCGCTTGAGGTCCGCGTGAAGGATAACGGCATTGGCGTCTCGCGCGACATCGAGCCTTATCTCTTCGATCCGTTCGTCACGACCAAGCGCAACGGCACCGGCCTCGGCCTCGCCCTCGTCGCAAAGATCGTCGGCGATCATGGCGGCGTTATCGAATGTATCAGCGAAGCACGCCGCACCGTGTTCAGCGTGCTGCTACCCTGGCAACCCGAGCTCGCGATCTAGGAAGACAACAGATGGCAGCTGGAACGATCCTCATTGCCGACGACGATGCCGCCATCCGCACGGTGCTCAGCCAGGCCCTAGGTCGCGCGGGCTTTGATGTGCGGACCTGCGGCAATGCCGCGACGCTCTGGCAATGGGTCGCGCAAGGCGACGGCGATCTGGTGCTGACCGATGTCGTGATGCCCGATGAAAGCGGCTTCGAACTCCTGCCGCGCATCCAGAAAATTCGCCCCGATCTGCCGGTTGTCGTCATGAGCGCGCAGAACACGCTGCTCACTGCGATCACTGCGACAGAGCGGGGCGCCTACGAATATCTGCCCAAGCCCTTCGACCTAACTGAACTCGTCGCTATCGTGCGGCGCGCGCTCGCCTCGCCGCGCAATGCCGCAAAGCATGCGCCCGCCGAAGAAGAGCAGCGCCTCCCGCTCATCGGCCGCTCGCCCGCCATGCAGGACGTCTATCGCGTCATGGCGCGCCTGATGGCGACCGACCTCACGGTCCTCATCACCGGCGAGAGCGGCACCGGGAAGGAGCTTGTCGCCCGCGCCCTGCACGACTATGGCAAGCGCCAGCGCGGCCCTTTCGTCGCCGTGAACATGGCCGCCATTCCGCGCGAGTTGATCGAGAGCGATCTTTTCGGTCACGAAAAGGGCGCCTTCACCGGCGCCTTGGCCCGCTCAATCGGGCGTTTCGAACAGGCCGAGGGCGGCACGCTCTTCCTCGACGAAATCGGCGACATGCCGCTTGAAGCCCAGACCCGGTTGCTGCGTGTCCTCCAGCAGGGCGAATACACCGTCGTCGGCGGTCGCCACGTTATCAAGGCGAACGTCCGCATCGTCGCCGCGACCAACAAGGATCTGCGTCAGCTCGTCCAGCAGGGCCTGTTCCGCGAAGACCTCTATTACCGCCTGAACGTGGTGCCGCTCCGCATCCCGCCGCTCCGCGAACGGATCGAGGACGTGCCCGATCTCATCCGGCACTTTCTCAACCTAGCGGCGTCCCAGGGCCTGCCGCGTAAGGCCATCGACGGCGAAGCGCTCACCCGGCTTCGACGCTATTCATGGCCTGGCAACGTGCGCGAGTTGGAAAACCTCGCCCAACGCCTTGCAGCACTTTACGCAGAAGACACGATCAACGCCCGCATTGTCGGTCTCGAACTTGACCCGACGGATCGCCGCGAAGAGATGGCGCTGCCTGAAACCGCCACACTTTCAGCTGCGGTCGAAGTGTATCTCCAGCGCCACTTCACGGAACATGCCGCCGCTGGCCTGCCGCCGGACGGGCTCTACGACCGGATTGTCGAGGAGGTTGAGCGGCCCTTGCTCGTCGCCGCGCTCGTCGCGACCAAAGGCAATCAGATAAAGGCCGCCAAACTTCTTGGACTCAACCGGAATACGCTGCGCAAGAAGATCAAGCACCTGAACGTAACGCTTGTGCGCTAAGCGAACTGATGCAATGAAGCAACTGCCGTGGTTTCACGGCAACGAGCCTGCCTCAGTCGACATCAAAGAGTTTTCCGAAGTCGTGACAGCAGCAGATCTTTCGCCCCTCGACGGCATACCGCACGATGACGCTGAGCGTCCCGGCGGCATCCGGCGGTGGATGCTTGAACTGACCATAGGCTTTATCGCCCTGGTCACGGCGATTGCCTCGTATCTTGTCCTGAGCGGTGGCCTGCCGGTCGATCCCAACACCGACAACGTCCGCATCCTG
>Ga0105049_10010224_pt1 | contig 10774 bp, 11 predicted proteins | sample MAT06_FD_78087 | JGI IMG/M metagenome (GOLD analysis project Ga0105049, IMG submission 78087) | Freshwater microbial communities from Lake Fryxell liftoff mats and glacier meltwater in Antarctica - MAT-06 | ecosystem: Environmental > Aquatic > Freshwater > Ice > Liftoff microbial mat | place... | reverse complement strand
CGATGCTGACCCGGACCTGCGAGGGGTTGGCGCGGTCGAGGTTGATCGTCAGCACCTTCCCACCATCCACCCCGTTGAACCGCACCGGACTCGCCGCACCCAGCCCTTCGACCGAGTCGAACACGATGTCATACCGGGCATACGTGCGGTCGATCTGTATCTTGCCCAGCCACAGCACGAACCCGAGGCCGGCGAGAATCGCCATGAGGGTGACCGACCCGATCAGAACGTAGCGTGCACTGGTTTCCATCGCCGGGTCCTTTACGCGGTCGCGGGAAGGGCGGCGCGTGCGCGCGGCCCGTGAAAGTAAGCATGCACCCAGGGGTGATCGACGTCCAGCATCTCGGCCATGGTTCCGGTCACCAGAACCCGTTTGTCCGCCAGCACGGCGATCCGGTCGCAGGTCGCGTGCAGGGTGTCGAGGTCATGGGTCACAAGGAACACCGACAGGCCGAGCGCCGACTGCAGCGAGGTGATGAGGGTGTCGAACTCGGTCGCCCCGATCGGATCGAGACCGGCTGTCGGTTCGTCCAGCAATAGGACCTCGGGGTCCAGCGCCAGCGCCCGCGCAAGACCGGCCCGCTTGCGCATGCCGCCTGACAGTTCGGACGGAAAAAGATCGCCCGCCCGCGCGGGCAGACCGACCATCGCGATCTTCAGGTCTGCCAGCGCGCGGCGATATCGTGGGGCAACCTGCATCCGGGCGCGCATCGGGGCCTCGACATTCTCGCGCACCGTCAGGGCCGAAAACAGCGCGCCGTCCTGAAACATCACGCCGCAGCGGCGCTCGACCTTGCGCAGGTCGGCCTCGGGAGCGTGCAGCACATCGGTGCCGAACACCCGGATCGTGCCCGCCTGCGGGCGCTGCAAGCCGACGATGCTGCGCAACAGCACCGACTTTCCCGTGCCCGACGCCCCCACCACCCCCAGCACCTCGCCCCGGCACAGGTCGATGTCGAGGTGGAGGTGGATCACCGCCGCGCCGAACTGCGTTTTCAGCCCGCGCACTTCGATCACCGGATCACAGGGCGCGGCCATCACACGCCCAGTACCGCAAAGAAGATAGAAAACGTGGCATCGGCCAGAATGACCATGAAGATTGCCTGTACGACCGCGCGCGAGGTCAGCCGCCCCAGCGATTCGGCGTTGCCCTCGACGCTGAGGCCCTGAAAGCAGCCGATCACCCCGATGATGACGGCAAAGAACGGCGCCTTCACGATGCCGACCAGAAAGTGCGAAAGATCAATCTGCAACAGCCGGGCGCGGAACACCCCCGGCGACACGCCAAGCTGATACCACGCCATCAGCGCCCCGCCGAACAGCCCCGCGAGGTTGGCCAGAAAGCCCAGGACCGGCAGGAAGATCACCAGCGCCAGAACCCGCGGCAGGACCAGCAACTCCATCGGATCAAGCCCTAGCGTGCGCATTGCATCAACCTCTTCGCGCATCTTCATCGAGCCTATCGAGGCGGTAAAGGCCGAGGCCGACCGTCCCGCCACGATGATGGCCGTCAGCAGGATGCCCAACTCGCGCAGCATTGAAATCGCGATCAGATCGACGACGAACACCTCGGCCCCGAATTGCCGCAACTGGCCTGCGCCCTGAAACGCAAGCACGATGCCGATCAGGAAACCCATCAGGGCGACGATGGGAATGGCGTTCAGTCCGGCCTGTTCGATGTGAGACACCAGAGCGGTCAGCCGCAGGCGCGAGGGCCGGATCAGGGTGCGGAACAGCACGGCGACCACCTGGCCGAAAAAGCCGATGATCAGGACCAGAGCCTGCATGCCCGCTGCCGCAGCACGCCCCAGGCGTTCGACCGGGCCGGGCACGCGGGGTTTTGCGGCAGCGGCGGTAGGGTCCGGCAGCGCCCGCGTCACGGTGTCGATCAGCGACTGTTGCGAGGCGGTCGCATGTATGACGCTGCCGCCGGTGCGCTCGACGGTCGTGGCGATGGCCCAGGCCCCCGCGGTATCCAGCGCCGCCGCCTCCGACAGATCGATCACCGGCGCACCGTCGCGGGCCAGCCCGTCGAGATAGCTTTCAAGCCGAGGCAATTCGGACAGGACAAACCGACCGCCCGGGAACTGGCCCGGGAACCGGTCAACGGCTTGGGCCTGCCCTGTGGCCGGAGCGACGGTCGCCGTCATCCAGCGGCCCCGACGGCGCGCGGGTGCCGGACACCTGTGGCAAGTTCTCGTCCATAGCCGTCGGTCACGTCGTTCGATCCCTCGTCAGCATCCGGACCACGCGCGTCGGACTGCAGAACTTCGGGTCCGTAACGTGCGACAGGGGGTACGGGTTCCCAAGGGTTTGCCGGAATGGGATGTTTTCCCCGCCGGGCCGCCCGGGCACGCAATCACGGGATAGGGCAAAATCAAAACTATCGTACCTCGGCCAATGGGCGTCTCAGGCTGACGCGCTGGACGTCACGCTGGCGATGATGACCGGCACCACGCCGAGGATCGGCGATCCGGAGGTTTTGCCCGGAGCCGAGGCCGAAGTCCTCCAGGCGGTGCAGGACAACGACCCCTCCGCAGATCGCCTCTGCGGTGATGCCGAAACCAGCATTGAAAAGATGTCGTCGCCACCGCGCAGAAGTAAGCGGGCCACCGGCGTCGCCGAACGGGTGGTTGCCGTCGAGAAGGCAGGGATCGAACAGGCTGACGCCATCCGCCAAAGCCTGTTCTTCGGCTTTGTCTTCGTCAGCCCTGCTGTCCGGTCCTTCGATATGGGCCGGATCTTGATCCCGCGCGGCTCGCGTCTCTGCAGGGGTTACGAGTCAGACGTCTCCCCCGGTCAGGGCTGTGTTCTGATCGCTTGGGACCGCTTGGTGACAACCGATGCCTGTCTCACGCGGATCGGGCGCGCGTCTGTAACTGACGTGATGGCCAGTGACCGTGCGCGCACCGCGCGGCTGAAGGGGCCAAGCCCGCGCCGGGTGATCTGGGGCCATGTGATGCGCAATGCGATGATCGCACCGGTGACGGTCATCCTGTTGCAGGTGAACCGGGGTCTTGCCGGCATCGTGGTGGTCTGGGCAATATCCGCCTGTCCGGGCATCGGCAGCCTGTTGTTGCGGGCTGCGCTGTTCGGCGACATCTTCACGGGGCAGGCGCTGACCATGCTTGCCCTGACCATCGCGCTCGCGACGCAACTGGCGGGGGGTCCGGCCTGTATGGCCCTGGACCAGATCAGGATCTGATGACACAGCAAGCGCAGAACAGACCCACGGGCATCTCGAGTTTTGCCTGTTTTCGCGGCCACGGCGCAGCAGGTTTCGCCTGAAGCGGGTCAGCGATCGGCACCTGACGGGTTAATGCCTTGGGTCTTGTGATGCGCTGCGCATCTCGCTTCGCGGACCTTCGGTTCAGAGTCGATTTTTGCGAAGCGCAGTATGATCTGCGTCCTTGGCCGACCGATTACCAGGCTGGGTCCGGATTGATGCGTCTTAATTGGCCGAGCCGGCGCATGTTGCAGGCGAGGCTCTTCATACCGATCCCGGCTTTGGCACGCACCAGGCCGATGGTGCGCACCAAGGTGCCGCCCATGTCGTCGGCCCGCGCGCCGAAGACAGGCTCGACCCGGACCCGCACGGTGGATTTGGTCCGGTTGCTGCCCTTGGCCTGGTCGGTCAGCGGCTGGCCGCGCTTGCCCTTGCGGTGGCCTGGGAGCTTGCGGTCGCGCAACCTGGGCTCCGCCTCTTCGGACCGACAAGCCGCATCCGCCCACACGCCGGACCCGGTACTGCCCTGCATCGACAGGTGGTCCACCGCCTGGCTGTTCATGCTGCGCGGCATCGCCGACGTGACAGCGCCGCTACCCGGCTTGTGCGTGCGGTCCGCATTCACGTGGTTCTTGTCGCCGCAATGGCGCTTGCCGTGCTTTTTCGTCCAGCGCGCATCCACGTCCTTTTGCACCCGTTTCGCTGGCTGATACCAACCCTTGCTGAAGCCGACCGACGCCGGGGGTTCCGTTTGGCGTTTGCCGGTGAGTCACGGTCGCAAACTTTGGGAGGTTTGCGATGGGTTTGGCGGTTGAACTTCGGGAGGATTTTTCGGCGTCGGATTTGCGGGCTTCGGCGCGGCGGAGTGGGGATGCGGCTCAGGTGCGCCGGCTTTATCAACGATCGGGCAGAAGAAATCGTCTTGGGGCTGATACAGCGAGCCGGTGGACGCAACGCCTTGCCGCAAGCCCTCTTTGGACAAGGCGGGGCACGTTCCAACGCCGGAGTGGACATTCACGCGCTGCGGGCTTGGTGCCTTTGGGTGGTTGGTCAAGCCCGGGCGGCTTGTCTTGAGGGGCAGCATCGCAAGGGATCCATCAGCTTTGAATTCTTGGAAGAAGTCGCACGGCTCAGCACTTTCCGGAAGAGCCCGCAGCTAGCTCGAGAAAAACTCGCGCGACACGGGATTGCTCTCGTGGTGGCGCCTGATTTTTTAGAGACTTGCCTCGACGGAGCCGCGTTGCGGACCAAGGAGCAGGTTCCTGTTGTAGGGATGACTGTCCGGTACGACAGGCTGGATAAATTCTGGTTCTGCTTGCTTCTTGAACTCGCGCAATTCTGGCGTCACATTCCTGACGGTAACGGCGAAGTGTTCATCGACGATCTACAGATTTGCGAACGCGATCATGCCGTCGATGACGTGCGTGAACGCGAAGCCGATGAATGGGTGCAAGATGCGTTCATTCCAGCCAAGCTGTGGAAGGATAATACCGCACGGTTGCATCCGTCCGTCGCGAATGTGGTCGACCTGGCACATCAAGCTAATTCGTATCCAGCGGTCGTGGCTGGTCGCATCCGGTACGAACGTCGCAGCTACAGTCTGCTGTTGCAATTTGTGGGTGCCAACGAGATTCGCGCGCTTCAGCGGCAGAGGTCGCATAAACGTATAAAGCGGGGCGCCCGGCAATGCTTTCCCGCTGTCACACGATCCGGAAGGGCTTGGCGCACCCCCCCGGACCTGCCCCGGTCACCCAGCACACTCTCGTGGCCGCACTCGAGAAATAGACGGTTCAGTTGTCCTTGGCATTTTTTTTTTACAAGCGCGGAGGAAATTGCCAGATGGCAACCAGAAAGAAGCCGACACTAGGACAGGTGTCGATCATCAAGGCACGCACGGAACAGGCCTGCTGCGGGCGGTGTAAAAACCGGCCACTTTGCTCTTTTTGCGCCTGCAAGGACAGCGTGGAGACCCAAGCTGTGGAACTTTACCGAAAGGTTCGTCTGGCCGGTGCCGACGGCATGGGCAAGCGCGCCGCGGCCCGCCATTTCAACAACTCGCGCGACACTCTTGCCGAAGTGACCTGGCGCTGAAGATCTTTGCGCACCTTCATTAGGATCTGGCCAAGCTTGTTCAAACCTGACCCGTCAGGCCCGCAGCCCAATAGGAGTCCATAAGGGCGTTCTCCACAGTCAAGCTTTTGCCTGTGGAGATAAGCAGCAGCGCGCGTTTCTGTTTGTCTGAAACTTGATGCAAACTGCGTCGTTCATCACCCCATCCTTGACTGTTTCCCAGTCAGATCTCATCGGCGGTTGCCGCGTCATTCCAAGGGCTTTTGCGTCTTTTGGTCGGCGCGCAAGACGAATTCTATCACGATAATCAGGTGCGTCCAACTTCTGCGCCTGAAAATAATGCTCAACGGTCGGCCAACAAAGGCCATCCAAGGCCACTCCGTAAGAGGCAAAGTTGGAGAACTCTGCGTAGTCAACCGTCTGGGCATAAAAATAGATCGTGTCTTCTGGAAACATTTGCGACCTCGGACGTCGTTCTCAGACAGCCTACACGCTTGCCGAACGACCGCAACAAGCCCTTTTAATCGTCAGCAGATCCGACATGTCGACAAGGCGCTGGCGTTTTGGCGTCCCCGGGCTATCGGCGGACGGCTGCGATCAAGTGCCCAAAACTGGATGGCTTCACCGAGATCATCGATGCGTGGCCCGACGGGGATCGGGATAAGCGAGGGTGACTGATATTGCCGCGGCGAGGGTGGAAATTCTGGACATTGCGCAATCCTTCAGTCGACGAAGGACAGGCACGAGGCCCACTATCTTTGAAGGACCAATGACCCGCCGGCAAAATGGTTGCCTGATCTTTGCTTCAGTTTCCTTCCGGCGAAGGTGCTTTCTCGTTTGAAAATTGCCTTCGGTGGTAGGTCTGCAGCGGCTGATCTACTCTGACCGAGCTGGCTTGTCCCCAACCAAAAAGGCCACCAGCGAAGCGATGGCGTCGCGAGCGCCGCTCTTGTCGCCGATTTCGGCGGTTGTCTGGATGATTGCGCCGATAGCCGAGATCATCGGAAACCCGAAGGAAGAGCCAGACCCGGCCAAATTATGGCCAAGCGTCGCGACGGTCTCAAGATCGTGCATATCAAGCGCCACCCGCATCTTCACGGAATTCTCGCGGCAATTTGCCAAATACTTGGGTGACTGCAAAGCAAGTCTTTCCGCGGAGCGGGTAGACCGGATTGGAGTCGAAGCGACGTCGCTGCCCGGCGCAACAGCAGCATTGGTAGTGTGTTCGCGGATGGCCTGCAGCAAGACTGCCTGTCGAATGGGTTTGGTCAGAAATGCAGTGCAGCCGGCAGCCATGCACATTTCCCGGTCGCCTTTTAACGCCGACGCGGTCAGCGCAATGATCGGGGTCGGATTGCGGCCGTTCAAATCCTCCCATGCGCGAATTATGCGCGTGGCCTCGAGCCCGTCCATTATTGGCATCTGTCGGTCCATCAAGACAAGATCATACTTCGCCGCGCGAAACATTTCGTAAGCCGAAGCTCCGTTTTCGGCCACCTCTACGGTATACGGCGTGCCTTCCAGATAGGCCAAAGTGATCGTGCAATTGTCTGGCGAGTCTTCTGTCAGCAGAATCCGCAGCGGGGCCAAGGGCAATTCCGCGCTTGCGCCCTCTGCAACCGCATCCGCGCGCGGACTGCTGGTTTCCACCTCCAGCGGCAGGGCAAAACTGAATGTGCTGCCCATTGCAACTCTGCTGTCGACCCAGATGCGCCCGCCCATCAACTCGACCAACCGCTTGCAGATTGTCAGGCCAAGTCCGGACCCGCCAAAGCGTCTGGTGGTGGAACTGTCGGCTTGGGTAAACCGTTCAAACACCCGGGCATGCTTTTCATCAGGAATCCCGATGCCGGTATCCTGCACGGAAAAGCGCAGCGACGTTGGTGACAGTAGATCGCCGTCAGGCTGAACCCGCAAGGAAACCGTGCCTGACGCGGTGAATTTGATCGCGTTGCCCAGAAGATTCATCAAAACCTGGCGCAGCCGTGTGGGATCACCGATGACGCTGTCGGGCACGCTGGCGGCGATGTCGCACGACAAGGTCAGCCCTTTTTCCTGGGCCCGGGCGGCTACCATCTCAATTGCGATTTCCGTTTGCTCCTTCAGGCTGAAACCGGTCCGTTCCAGTTCCAGTTGCGAGGCCTCGACCTTTGACAGATCAAGGATGTCGTTGATCAGGTTGAGAAGATTCTCGCCCGCGCGGCGAAAGATCTGGACGTACTTGTCCTGCGTCGCAGAAAGCTGGGTTTGCGCCAAGAGATCGGCAATGCCCATGATGGCGTTCATCGGGGTGCGGATTTCATGGCTCATCGATGCCAGAAAATCAGATTTGGTCTGACTGGCGCTTTCGGCAACCGCGCGGGCCTCGTTCAGTTCCAGTTCCACACGCTTTTGTTCGGTCACGTCGCGGGCTGCCGCAAAGACGCCTTGCAGGGTGCGGTTGCGGTCATAAAACGTTGTGGCGTTGTAGGACACCACAGTTTGTTTGCCGTCGCGCGCCCGGGCCGTCAGTTCGTAATCGGTCACCGATTTCTCGCTCAGCACCAGTTTGATGCCAGCTTCGGCGCGGTCCGGGTCAGTGAAGCAATCCTTGAACGGGGCGCCGATCAATTCGTCACGGGTAGAGCCGGTCAATGCCTCCATTTGTTTGTTCACATCGGTGATGATGCCGGACGGGTCCGTGGTCATCAGAGCGTCGATGTTGGATTCAATCAGGCTGCGGGTGTAAAACTGCTGATCCCGCAAGCGCTGGTCGGATTTCTTCTGCTCTTCCTCGACCACTTTACGCGCGGTGTTGTCGGTGCCGATCAGCAGATACCCGATGATCAGGTCCTGCGCGTCGCGCAGCGCCGTCACAGAAACGACGGCCGGAAAGCGGCTGCCATCCTTGCGGATATAGGTCAGCTCGTAAATGTCCTCGATCCCGCGCGACGCCTTGAACACCAGCGCCTCGAAGCCCGGTGTGATCGCGGTGGCCAGTTCCGCGCTCAACGACTTGGCCCGCACGATCAGTTCCTGCGGATCAGAGATATCGGCCGGCGTGATCTTGTTCATCACCTCTGCCGCCGTATAGCCCAGCATCCGTTCCGCGCCGACGTTGAAAATCTGGATGACGCCTTTGGCATCGGTGGCGATGCTGGAAAAGTTGGCGGAATTGAAGATCGCCCGTTGCAGCGCGCCTGCCTTCAACTGGTCGCTTTGCGACAAGGTGCGCTCTGTATCGACAAAGCTGACCAGATAGGCCTGGCCTTCGCCAACAACCGGCTTCGCGTTGGTTTGAATCCAGCGATACGTGCCGTCTCTGGCACGGCATCGGTTGGCAAACGAAACCATTGGCAGGCCCTGCGAAAGCGACTTCATGGCGTCGCGCATCACTTCGCGGTCGTCCGGATGCATCAGATCAAGCAAGGGTTGGTCGATCAGTTCGGAACGGGTATACCCAAGGACCTGTTCCCAGACGTGGTTCACATCACGCAACAGACCATCAAAGCCCAGGACACTTTTCATGTCGCGTGAAAGCGACAAGATGCCCTGATCCGAAGCGGACGGTGCATAATCGGACCCGCGAGGACTTTCAGCGGTGGTCGTGTCTGTCATCGGGCAACTCCTTGCCGCTGATCGAGGACTCTGTTCAAACCGTCGGTCGCCGTGCCGGAGCGGCCTGAAGGGCTGCGGCGAGCGAGGCCTGAAGCTGCATGTCTCCGTAAGGTTTTTGCAAAAAGTGCGACCCATCCAGAACCAGACACTCCGAATGGTCCGTCAGATCGCCGCCGCTGGTATACAAGACGCAAATCTCCGAGCGGAGCTCAACCGCCCGTCTTGCGACCTCAAAGCCGCCAACGTGTCGGTTCTTCAGGCGAATGTCCGTAAACAGCAGGTCAATGTGCCCGTCCGCCTGCAAGATCGCCAACGCCTGATCCACATCATAGGCGCAAAGCGTCATGTGCCCCAACTCCTTGACTGTGAAGATAGCCTCCATATTGACGAAAACATCGTCCTCGACGATCAAGACGGTGGCCATTTTGTCCCTTTGCTTTGTCGATCCTGAATTGACCGTTCTGTACCGTTGAGGAGTCCGAAATGAAGACTAACGCGGAGGTGCAACGCCTGACAGAGCAACTGGTTCCCGCCGGATCGGATTTTTTTTCACCCGACAAGGGGCCAATGCACCGAACGCGGGAGCGAGCGCTTCGGCAAACGCGATCCGGAGGTGCCTGCTGCCGCAGCAAAGCCATCGAGCTTCATCCCGGCGGGAAACGACGCAAGACACTGCGCGCATGTGCCAGCTCTCAGGTTGCAACCTAGCGGGGATCGGTTCCGTTCGTTGCGTCCCGAGATCGGCACCCTGCTCCCGCTTTTCCACCGACGGGACGGAACCCGGCGCGGACGACGAACGTTTGCAACATAGTCAAACGCCTTCGGAAAAAGGGAATTCGAGAATGACAATCGCGGGGAAAGTGGCCGCTGTAACCGGTGCCGGTCAGGGAATAGGACGTGGCATCGCCTTGCGTTTGGCAAAGGATGGTGCAGATATTGCAATTATCGACATCAACACCGCCAAGATGGCCGAGGTCGCGGCCGAAATCAAAGGGTTTGGCCGCAAGGTGACGACCTTCAAGGCTGATGTCGGCAATCGAGCAGAGGTCTATGCGGCGGTGGAACACACCGAAAAGACGCTTGGCGGGCTCGACATCATGGTCAACAATGCTGGCATCGCGCTGGTCGATCCGATCGCAGACGTCACACCGGAAGATGTCGAGCGCATCCTGAAAATCAATATCGAAGGCGTTCTCTGGGGTATCCAGGCCGCCGCTGCCAAGTTCAAATCCCTGAACCGCAAGGGCAAGATCATCAATGCGTCATCCATAGCCGGGCATGACGGGTTTGAGATGCTTGGTGTCTATTCGGCTACAAAGTTTGCCGTGCGCGCGCTGACGCAAGCCGCGGCCAAGGAATATGCGAGCATCGGCATCACGGTGAACGCCTACTGTCCCGGTATTGTCGGTACCGATATGTGGGTCGAGATCGACAAGCGGTTCTCGGAACTGACCGGTAGCCCGGTCGGCGAGACGTACAAGAAATACGTTGACGGAATCGCGTTGGGGCGGGCACAGACCCCTGACGACGTTGCCGCTCTGGTGTCGTACCTCGCGGGCCCGGATTCTGATTACGTGACCGGACAGGCCATCATATCCGACGGCGGGATCGTCTATCGCTGAGGTTGCGGCGTCGGGCATCGCAACACCCGTATTGGGCGTTGAGCGGGCGGTGAGGCCGGGACGGCCCGTCGGGGCAAGCCAAACGCAGACAGGTTAACCCAAACCCCGCAAGACGATGGTTGTGGCTGGGGCGAGCGGGTATGTCTGCTCAACCGCTGGTCCTGTCGGCAAAATCCCTGGCCGGCGCGTGGCGGTCATCGCTGACGGACGCGACAAATGCGCCCACATGATCGCCCCTCCGCGGTTCCACGCTTCTGTT
>Ga0105049_10010213_pt1 | contig 10777 bp, 9 predicted proteins | sample MAT06_FD_78087 | JGI IMG/M metagenome (GOLD analysis project Ga0105049, IMG submission 78087) | Freshwater microbial communities from Lake Fryxell liftoff mats and glacier meltwater in Antarctica - MAT-06 | ecosystem: Environmental > Aquatic > Freshwater > Ice > Liftoff microbial mat | place... | reverse complement strand
CAAGCAATTCCACCGCATAAGCTGGGCTGACTGATGGCGATCTGCTTTCACCCTTAGCGATCGCAGTTAGCCATCCCGCTTTCACATAGGCAGCTTGATCGACACCAGGGGGAATGCGATCGCGTAGTAACGCTAGTAAAAATTCTTCCTCACCTGCGGGGGGATTTTGCAATAGCTCACAAAGGGCTGAGGCTTGCTGAGCATCGAGGGGCAGAGGTGGAATCCCTTGGGCGGCGCGATCGGCAACATGGTCACGGTAGGCTGATAACATACGCTGTTAATTCTTTACAAATACTTAACTCATTATCGATCCTATTCAACTTTGTGACGCAATTTATGTTTGCCCTGATATATTCGTGATCGCAAGTCTACAATTTTGAAATATTAGAACTTACGCAAAAGGAAAAGTTGAGGCTTTAAAAGGTACAGATAAATTTTTGGAAGTGGCGCGAAGTGCCACTTCCAAAAATTTATCTAGGTTTTACAAAAGCGCAAAGCGCTGTATGGCAATCACAATATTTATATATAATTTTGCTCATGACCTTAAATTACCAAGCATTTCCTGCTCAACTGCCAAATCCTGAAGCCCTCGGAGCGATCGTCGCTCTGCATGGTTGGGGTGCAAATTGTGAAGACTTAATTTCCCTCGCGCCTTTGGTCGGACTGCGTGACTATCAATGGATTTGCCCAGAAGCACCCTTTGATCACCCCATGCAAGGTGGGAAAATGTGGTACGACTTGCAGAGCCTTGACGAAAAAGGGCTGGCGAAGAGTTGTGAACTGCTCACCCAATTTCTAGAAGATTTGCCCAGCCTCACTGGTATCCCTCTAGAAAAGACATTTCTATTAGGTTTTTCGCAAGGCGCAGCGATGACTCTGGATGTGGGTTTAGTATTTCCTTTTGCGGGGTTGATTGCCCTCAGTGGATATTTGCATATCAGTAAAGAAGAATTGCAAGAACTTGCCAATATTAATTTCCCGCCAATCTTAATAGCTCACGGAACACTCGATCAAGTTGTTCCTATTGGGATGGCACGAGATACGCTCAGCATCTTGCAAGGCTTGGACGTAACCGTGGAGTACGAAGAATATGAGATGGCTCACGAAATTCGTCCTCAAACCTGCGATCGCATTCAAAAATTTATCCTCGATCACCAGTAAGTAGGTAGGACACAAAACCAAGAGACGAGTTGCAGCGCGAAGCGCCGCAACTCGTCTCTTGGTTTTAATTTGCCCTAACAAGACCGACTGCGGCTATACCAAAAGAGAAAATGGCTTAGCCATTTTCTCTTTTGGTATAAAATCTAAGTTCTATAATTTAAGAATTGTAAGCCTTGGATAACTTCACATTTAAACTTGAGTGCAAATGCTGCCACACTGACGCTAGAGTTGGGCAGTTTCACACCCCCCACGGAATAGTACATACGCCAAGGTTCATGCCCGTTGGCACGCTTGCTAATGTCAAAACCGTTACGCCTGTCCAGCTCAAAGATTGTCAAGCAGAAATGGTCTTGGCAAATACCTACCACCTCCATTTACAACCGGGAGAAGATATTGTTGCAGAGGCTGGCGGTTTGCATAAATTCATGAATTGGGATGGTCCCATTCTTACTGATTCGGGCGGGTTTCAAGTTTTTAGTTTGAGCGAAATTCGTTCTATTACAGAGGAGGGTGTTAAATTCCGATCGCCCCGTGATGGCAACATGATTAACCTCACACCAGAGCGCTCGATTCAAATTCAGAATCAATTAGGTGCAGATGTGATCATGGCATTTGATGAATGCGCTCCCTATCCCGCCACCTATGAAGAAATAAAACTCGCAGGCGAAAGAACGACTCGCTGGTTAGAACGTTGTATCAAAGCCCATCAACGTCAGGACGATCAAGCTTTATTTGGCATTGTCCAAGGCGGAGTTTATCTGGACTTACGACAAAAGTCAGCGCGAGAATTAATTCAATTTGATTTACCCGGTTATGCGATCGGCGGCGTGAGTGTGGGAGAGCCTCCTGAATTAATTGAAAAAATTGTCAAAGCAATCACACCATTACTTCCTGAAGATAAACCTCGATACCTGATGGGAGTTGGTACTTACAAAGAGATGGCTCAGGCAGTCGCCGCAGGGATGGATTTATTTGACTGTGTAATTCCCACTCGTCTAGCTCGCCACAGTGTTGCCCTAGTTAAAGGCGATCGCTGGAATCTCAAAAATCAAAAGTTTAAGCGCGATTTCACATCCATCGATCAAGATTGTCCTTGTTACGCTTGCCAAAATTTCTCACGGGCTTATATCAGCCATCTAGTGCGATCGCAAGAAATCTTGGGCTACACATTGCTATCAATTCACAATATCACCGAGCTAATTCGTTTTACTCAACAAATGCGCCAATCGATCATCGCAGGCACTTTCGTGGAGCAGTTTGGCAAATATCTTGAGCCTTAGCTACGATTCATACTAAGTATGTGGGCAAAAGAAACCTTAAAACCCAAAAAGCTGTAGCGCACGCTGCGCGTGCGCTACAGCTTTTTGGGTTTCGGGTTTAATTATGCTTGCCTACTTAAACCCGATTAATATAAATTGTGAACCAGATAGTATAGAGAGGCGGCGCAAAGAGCCACCTCTCTATACTATCTAAATCAGATTAGGGATAAATCTTAAAATATGCTTCGCCTAATATTTTACGTTCTGCTCTGGGTTGCATCGATAGGGTTAGCCATATTTTCAAGTCAAAATATTAACCTAGTAACCGTCAAGTTCCTATCCTTCGAGTCGATCAAAGTTCCTATCGGTCTGCTTCTATTGTTCTGTGTAGGACTTGGAGCTAATTGCATTAATATCCTAATGACTTCTTTCAAAATTTCGACAGTCGCAACGCCCTCCCTCAGTAACGCTAGTGACTCAAAGATTCCGAAGGCTCAAACAAATATTTCTAAAAATAACAACAAGGACAAAAGTACAAATAAAAATCGAAATGGTGGTGACTTTGATGAAGGTTGGAGTGATGACTGGGATTAGAATGTGTTGTTAAATACAATTAGCCAAAGTCAGTTTTGTTAAATTTTTTGATGTCTGCTGTCAATAAGTCTAAAAGTTAAGTATCAAACATTAAGCAGCCCGTGAGATATTTATATAATTCTTGCGATTTTCTTTATGTTTATACCTTCAAGTTAGACAAAGCTCAGACTAAAAATCGGTGAAATGGTGTGATGGAATGAAAAAGATTAACGGTTTGTCAGTGTTGCTAGGTTTAGGTTTAATCTCTACTGTTACAAGTGTCAGTGCAGAGACCCAAGTACAGGCGATTGCGCCTGTTACATCTCAGTCTGTGAATGTACAATCCATTAGTGTTGCTCCTAGCAAAGAGCTAAGCGCTAACAGCGATTCCGTAACCATTAAAGCAATTAATAATGAGCTAAATAGCTCCAAGGCTGTTGCTCAAAACGTAACTTCTGTATCTCAGCTTAGTGATGTCCGTCCTACCGACTGGGCTTTCACGGCACTACAGTCTCTCGTCGAGCGCTATGGCTGTATCGCTGGCTATCCTGACAGCACCTATCGCGGCAGCCAAGCTACTAGCCGCTTCGAGTTTGCTGCTGGTCTAAATGCTTGTTTGGACAAAATCAACGAAATCATTTCCGCAGGTTTGGCTGACAAGGTATCCCAAGAAGATCTCGCCACCTTGCAAAAGCTTCAAGAAGAGTTTGCGGCTGAGCTAGCAACCCTTCGTGGTCGTGTTGATGCTCTTGATGCCAAGACTGCTAAGCTCGAAGCTCAACAATTCTCCACTACTACCAAGCTCAGTGGTCTGGCGTTTTTTAACGTCACAGGTGCTACAGCGGGTGGAGATGTTTTAACACCACGTGGTTTAATAGCTCCAAAGCCCAATACAACCCTAAGTGGTCTGGTCTGGTTGACATTAAATACATCTTTTACTGGTAAAGATTCTTTAGTAACACAATTGGCTGTTGGTAATGGAAATTCACCAGCTAATAACTTCGTTGGCGGTTTTAACGACGGTTTCTTCAACTCAACAGGTGTACCTTTCACCGATCAGTCTGCTGGACCCACAAATACTTTTGTTCTGCGTGAATTGTCGTATCAATTCCCAGTATTTGAGAAAGCTAGCTTAGTAGTTGGTCCTCGCATCAATTTCTATAAGTACTTTGATGGTAATCGTTTCCTCTATCCTTGGAATACCACATTTAACTCCATTAATAGCACTTTGCTAAGTAACGCCAAGCGCGGTGCTGGTGCAGTGTTCCTAACTCCACTAGGAGATAATTTTGACTTCAAAATTGGTTATCTGGCTGAAAGCAACGAATTTGCCACTTCAGGTGCGTCAGCATCCGATCCAACTACAGGAGGATTGTTTGGTGGTAATAACGCTCTAACTGCCGAACTTGGGTTCAAGCCTAGTGATGCATTTAAGCTCCGCTTGCTATATAGCCGTACCAACTTAGCTGGAGGTGGAACCACAATTGGTGGTGTTGGATTTACTCCATCCTTCGCTGGTACAGCAACTACGCCTGGTGGATACAACAATGGTCAATCTGATGTTTTTGTAGCTAACTTCGATTGGTTGGTCACAAAAGGCTTTGGTGTATTTGGTCGTTATGGATATGGTACTACCAACCTTAATAGAACTTTAGGTGGTTCTAATAACGTATCTACAAACACCTTTCAAGCAGGTTTAGCCTTCCCAGATCTATTTAAAGAAGGTGCTCAAGCTATGATCTCCTTTGCAATGCCATTTAAGTTTACTGATAATGACAATGTGATCACATCTGGCAAGGGTAATGGTGGTACACAGTACGATCTAGAGCTTTCTTATATTTACCCTGTAACGAAGAATATCTCACTAGTTCCATCGGCTTATTTCATCTTTAGCCCTAACAACTTCAATAGCAACCCAACTATTTTCGTTGGTAACTTGCAAGCAGTGTTTTTCTTCTAATATTGCTTAATCTTCAAATACAAAAGGGTGTGCCAAGCACGCCCTTTTGTATTTGAAGATTTGCCAGAGAATGCCAAGTAGTTACTAATACATTTGCGTTGACTAATATTTGTTAACTTCTAAAGTAATATAGGTTTTTGGTTTTAGTTCTCTCTTAGCTCACAGTAAGTTCATTTTTTTTAAGGTGTGAAGGTATGAGTCCAATTTATATTCCTCGTCGCAAGTTTATTAGAGGCGCGATCGCTACGGCTGCATTTGGCGCGACCTCTCAGTTATGGGTTGGTTGTTCTGAGCAAGCCCCCACTGCTCCTACAGGATCTCCTGCTGCCGCTGGAGATCCTGCCGCCGCTTTGCTAAATATTGGCTTTATCTATGTTGGACCAAAGGATGACTTTGGCTATAGTCAATCGCATTTTGAAGGTGAAACAGCGATCGGCGCTCTTCCAAATATAAAAACAGTAAGTGAAGCAAGCGTAGCTGAAACTGCTACTGTTCAGGAAACAATGCTTGGCATGATCAGCCAAAATGGCGCATCAGTGCTTTTCCCAACATCTTTCGGGTACTTTGATCCGCATATTCTCAAAGTTGCTGCTGACAACCCTAAAGTGCAGTTCTTCCACTGCGGCGGGCTATACGATGAAGCCAAACATCCTAAAAACGTAGGTAGCTACTATGGATATATTGATGAAGCCCAGTACGTTGCAGGTGTAGTAGCTGGCTTAACGACTAAGTCTGGTAAGTTGGGTTTTGTAGCCGCCAAACCAATCCCTCAAGTCATCCGCAACATTAACAGCTATACGCTAGGCGCACGCAGCGTTAATCCCAAAGCTACTGTGCAGGTGATCTTCACTGGTGATTGGTCTATTCCTGTTAAGGAAGCCGAGGCTACTAACAGCATGATCGATCAGGGTGTCGATGTATTAACTTGCCATGTGGACAGTCCAAAAGTAGTCATGGAGACTGCGGAAAAACGCAAGATTTTCTGTACTGGTTATCATACCAATCAGTCAAAGCTTGCACCTAACGGTTACCTAACAGGTGCTGAATGGAATTGGAGCAGTGTTTATACTAAGTATGTAGAAGACTTCAAAGCTGGAAAATCAGTTGTTGATGGAGGCATTCCGCATCTATTACGCGGTGGGCTGAAGGAAGGCTTCTGCAAGGTTTCTGACTTTGGTAGTGCCGTCAGCGCTGCAACTAAGAAGGAAGCGGAGAATGTCGTTGCTAAGTTTATGGATGGCTCGATGGTGATCTATGCTGGCGAAATTAAGGACAATACTGGTAAGGTGGTTGTTGCCAAAGAGAAGCAACTCAAGCAACAGGATATTGAGCTAGAGAAGATGAATTGGTTGGTTGAAGGTGTGATTGGAAGCATTAGCTAAGTAACTAGGCAAAAGAAATCTTAAAACCTAAAAAGCTGTAGCGAACGCGCAGCGTGCGCTACAGCTTTTTGGATTTTGGGTTTAATTACGTCTATCTACTTAATTTCATTAATTACTTCTCAGATGAAGAGGCCCGCTAAGCGAGCCTCTTCATTTATCCTAAAATCTTTATAATTAATTTGTAACTGATGTTACGTGGAGCGAAGATTACCCCTCACCCCTAGCCCTTCTCCCGCAGGAGAGTGGCTAGGGGTGAAGGCTTTAGAAACTTCCACGTGACATTAGTTGTAACTAACTAAGGTGTGTCTACACTTCAGTTGATTGAGTATTACTCTATTTGCCACCTTGAGAAATTGAGTGTATAACCTATGAGCTTAAGAGATCGCTGGCGTTCGACATCTGAAAATATTGTTATTCCAATTGCAGCTTTATTAGCTTCTCTGGTTATTTTTGGAATATTCTGTGCCGTCCAAGGGAAAAATCCGATCGCTATTTATGGAACTATCTACCAATCTGCATTTGGCAATAGTTTTTCTTGGCAAGGGACTTTAATTCGATCTGCGCCGTTGATGTTGACCTCCCTATGCACAGCACTACCTGCTATGTTAGGGCTGACGATTATTGGTAACGAAGGGGCTTTGATTGTTGGCGGTTTAGGTGCAGTCTTAGCTGGCTTGGCGCTGTCTTCATTGCCTCCCGTGATGGTGCAAATCTCCATGGCGATCGCAGGATTAATTATGGGCGGTCTATGGATTATGTTTGTGGGCGCGATTAAGTACTATCGGGGCGTAAATGAGACTATTAGTAGTCTGCTGATGAATTATATTGCGATCGCCCTGTTGAATACTTTGGTCGAGGGGCCAATGCGAGATCCTGCCAGCTTAAATAAGCCCTCCAGCTTTCCCATTGACGCGATGAATATGCTCAAAAGTATTCCCAATACTCGAATACATTATGGATTGATTTATGGGTTAATCGCTTGTGCGATCGCTTATTTCTTGATTCATCGCACAACTTTCGGCTTCGCTGTTCGTACAGTTGGGGGCAATATTCGTGCTGCTAAAATTGCAGGGCTACCTGTGGGCAAGTTGACCTTGATAATTAGCTTTTTAGGTGGCTCTTGTGCAGGATTAGCGGGCATGGTCGAGATTGCCGCGATACATGGTAGTGCCAATGCCTCCCTAAATTCTGATTATGGATATGGCGGTATCCTAGTCGCTTTTATCGCCAGACAGAATCCACTAGTTGCGGTGCTTGTAGCTGTACTCATGGGCGGTATTCTTGCTAGCGGTAGTGCGCTCCAACGATCATTTGGATTACCCGATGCTACAGTCTTACTCTTTCAAGGCATCGTATTCCTAGTAATCCTGTTTAGCGAATCCCTTTATGGACGTTTAGAGTTCTTTAAAGATCGCGAACCTGAATCTAAAATCGATACTTCTGCAACTGCGGTTTAGTCAATTGCAGCGCCTTACACTTTCTTAAAAACAAAGAAACTTTTTGAAAGACTTGGCAAAGCCAAGTCTTTCAAAAATAGACTGTACGAATATAAGAGTTAAAAATTATCATGGCAGATGAAACATTAGGCTGGCTGAGCGTACCGCTAGCGATCGTTGCAGGAACATTGAGAGGTAGCGCTCCATTTCTATTTGTGAGCTTGGGTGAATGTCTAACTGAAAAGGCAGGCAAAATCAATCTAGGACTAGAAGGAACGTTACTAACTGGAGCGATGACTGCCTACGCAGTCTCGTATCTAACTAAATCTCCTTGGTTAGGAGTTTTGGCGGCGGGTATGTCAGGAGTAATGTTAGGACTAATCCATGCATGGCTATCGCAACGCCCTAGGGTAAGTGATGTTGCTGTTGGCATTGCCATGATTATTTTTGGCAGTGGTATAGCCTTCTTCTTTGGTAAAGCATTTATTCAACCCAAAGCCATACCTCTACCTGTACTGGAGTTTGGTAACTGGAGCAGCTATCCACAGGTACAGGCAGCTCTCAAGGTAAGTCCTCTATTACTTATTGGTATTGCGATCGCCCCACTAATGCAGTGGTTCTTCAGCTCTACTCGCTGGGGACTATATGTTCGTGCCGTTGGCGATAGTCCTAGTGCAGCTAGGGCGATGGGAATCTCAGTTGTCGGTGTGCGTACCTGTGCAGTAGTCGCAGGTAGTTTCCTAGCAGGGATTGGCGGCGCGAGTTTGTCCCTTTATTACCCTGGGCTTTGGTCAGAACGCATATCCAGTGGTCAGGGGCTGATGGCTGTTGCTTTGGTTATTTTCGCCCGATGGCAACCTGTGCAATGTTTGTGGGCAGCTTTACTATTTGGCGGCGCACAGGCGATTGGGCCAGCGCTACAGGCTGTAGGTGTTACTTCCTACTATTACCTATTCAATGCGGCTCCTTACATCATGACTTTAATTATTACGATCGCGACCTGTTCGCCAAGACGGACATTAAGCGGCTCTCCTGGAGCGTTGGGAACTAACGAGTAATATAAAACCCAAATAAAGGTGGCGCTTCGCGCCGCCTTTATTTGGGTTTTATGTTATGTGCAAAACTCATATTGCTATGGGCTAGCGCCACATAAAACCCCAAAGAGGATGGCGGCGCTCCGCGCCGCCATCCTCTTTGGGGTTTTATGTCCTAATGAGTCTGACGACAGCTAAAAGGATTAATGATTTCAAATCAATTTAGTCAAATCATCGATTTCAAAATATTGATGAAATTTTGCAGTTACCTGCAAAACTGACGATCGCCCACCCTCTGCTTGTCGTTTTTTCTTAACAAAACCCTGCTCAACTAATTCTTGAACGTGTTGATATGCCCCAGCCCCGCGCAAATCGATTAATTCTGACTGCACAATATTTTTTTTGAGGGCGATCGCTGCCAATGTTCGCAATGCACCTCGTCCTAAGTCCACAGGGATCAATTTTTGCACCAGATCCGTAAACTCCGATCGCAGCCGCAGCGCAAACCCGTTGTCCATTTCCACAATTTCCAGAGCGCTATCACGGTGGGCATATTCTGAGATTAAGTCGATCAGCCCCATCTCGGCATCTTCAATCTCGCAGCCCAAGGCTGCCGCGATCGCGGCTAAATTCATTGGCTGCCCCTTGAGGTATAAAACTGCTTCTACTTTTTGCTTGAGAGAATTAGCGATCGGCAATTCTGGATTGTAATGCTCATCGTTAGCGATCGCCTTAGATAATGGCTCACTTAGTTCTGTAGTTTGTTCCAATGGCAATTCATTCGTCATGCTAAAATTTTAACTAAAGGTGGCTCTTTGCGCCGTCTTTACTATTTTTAAACCTCAAATTTTATTAGCTGAGATCACAAAATGCCAAGCAGCATGATGTACTACGAAGACACTTATGTGGTGCTGCCACCCGATATGCAAGAGCAGTTTGTTACTCAGCCCGAATTAGAAAAAATTCTCCATGATTTGCTAGTCAATATCCAAGATGACCTGCCCCGCGATCTTGAAGACCTCAAAAATATCGATGAACAGGTACAAAGATTAATTAAAACTGCCTGCGATTTAGATTGTGGAGATCGCGGTACATGGCAATGGTACGTTGTCCGCCTTGAAAAATAGTTAGTAAAACCCAAATAAGCTGATTCGCCCGCTTTGCGGGCGAATCAGCTTATTTGGGTTTTGGTTGGTTCATATTTCTTATATCAATAGACTGATTCTGCAAGAGCCAAGGCAGATTCAAGACCGCTTGCGTTAAGATTGATTAATTAAATCATCCGTTCTTGGCAAAAGCATCTAAGGACATTCCTATTAATGGAGCAGTATTAGTGAAAAGCAATAATAACAAAAACGATAATAATAAGAAGTGGAAAAATTTTGTTTTATACGCATTGCTTGGCATAGTTGTCATCACTCTAGGCACAACACTACTAGATAGCCAGCCTGCCACTCAAGCCGAATGGCGCTACAGCAAACTGATTGAAGAAGTGCGGAAGAAGCCTTCTGGAGTTTCCAGAATCACCCTTAGCTCTGATCGTACCTCTGCTGAAGCAACTGTACCAGGAGGTCCCGAAGGTAAACGTAAAGTTAGAGTCAACCTTCCTAATGATCCTGACTTTATCAAGACCCTCAGAGAAAACAATGTTGAATTAGACGTTGCTCCTCGGCGCACTGATGGCGCGTTGATCCAAACCTTGAGCAGCTTAGTTTTGCCAATTCTGCTCATTGTCGGATTGTTCTTCCTACTACGTCGCGCTCAGTCAGGGCCTGGAAACCAAGCCATGAATTTTGGTAAGTCCCGAGCTCGTGTGCAAATGGAGCCTCAAACCCAAGTCACATTCGGCGATGTCGCTGGTATTGAGCAAGCCAAATTTGAACTTACCGAAGTCGTAGACTTTCTCAAAAATCCCGATCGCTTTACGGCTGTTGGTGCAAAGATTCCCAAAGGTGTACTACTAGTTGGTCCT
>Ga0105049_10010211_pt1 | contig 10778 bp, 12 predicted proteins | sample MAT06_FD_78087 | JGI IMG/M metagenome (GOLD analysis project Ga0105049, IMG submission 78087) | Freshwater microbial communities from Lake Fryxell liftoff mats and glacier meltwater in Antarctica - MAT-06 | ecosystem: Environmental > Aquatic > Freshwater > Ice > Liftoff microbial mat | place... | reverse complement strand
TGGCCACGGTTCGCAGCGTTCCGCCACTCGTATTGAGTCTGGCGGTCGGAGCATTCAACGGATTGGGCTGCCGCGGCCCTTCGAGGATTTGAATTTGTCCGGTCACGGGATCCAGTTCCGATATGCCTTGCGAATTAATAAAAGAGCCAGTCTCCGAATAATACGTCGCCCGCACGCCCATGCGCGGATTGATATTCAACCAGCCAAAAAATTGGTTGGGAAAGGAGATCTGATGGTAGGTGTCGAAGCGGGTTGACTCATAATCCGGAAACTCCGTCTGCCCGAAGCTGGGTTCATTGGAAAAAGTCCGCTTATAGCTCCCGACACTGTTTTCCCCATCGTAGTAAAACGGCAGCCCGAAAATGCGGTGCTGTTTGATATCAAGCACCAGTTCGGGCAGACGCTCAGTCGTGTCTTGAAAATCGTTGAGTTGAAAGCGGGCCAGCAGGGTGAGGGTGTAAAATTCATCCCACTTTGTGACGGAGAGGTAGGTGTCCGGTTGGGGGTCAATGCTGAATTCGTTGGGATAAAAATCCTCCAGAAAATCCACGTCACTCAAGAGGTTAATATCGGCGGTGACGTAGATGTCGTCCGTGAGGAAGAGACGCTGCCTGAAGCTGACGCGATAGCGGTCGGTGGTGCGGGTCTCGGCCGGCTCTCCGGGAGCATCCACCGTGCTCACTTCCTTGGTATCAAAGACGTAATAGGAAAGAAACTCCCCGTAGCTGCGGTCATCCTTGCCGTATTTCATCTTCGCATCGAAACCCAGCGCGGGGCCGAACTCCGAGCGGAAATCCGAATGGACCTTGCCGGTGATGGTATTACCCGTTCCGATCGGGAAGCTGTAGGCAGTCAGCAGGTAGGCACCCCAGCGAGAGTCAAAGCCGGGCAGAAACTCAAAGCCGCTGTTGTTGATGTTCGCAAAAACATAGGGAATCCAAAAAATGGGAACCTGCCCGACATAAACAGTCGAGTTCGAGAAAATGACGCGGCTGTCGGGATAGATCCGCACACTCTTCGACTTGATGTAGAAATCGGGTTGCGAGGAATCATCCGTCGTAAAGACGGCATCCCGCACCCGGAACTCCCGCAGCGAAGGCGCCTTCATGTTGAAGGCATGAAAGTACCCCGGATAACGGCCGCCGGAAAATTCCAGGGCGCGCATTTGTTTCGTCTCCAGATTAAACAAAGCCCGCTGGCCGGTGAGAACTTCGCTCGGTGTATAGATGCGGACATTGCCAATCAGCAACACGTCGCGGGTGTCGGGGTTGTATTCCGCGTAGTCGGTGTAGATGCTGTAATCGCCGTAGTGAATTTGGACGTTGTCCTCGGCCACGGCCACGCCGCCTTCAAAACGCGTATTTCCATCGGCGGTAATCTCCACCGGGACATCGCCAAAGCTGCCGAACTGTGCCAGGGCGCAAACTGCCCCGGCCAGCCAGACCAGAAGGGCGGCAGACAAACAACGTTCTCTCATGCGGTCTGGCAGGCTATTTTGCCCTCCCCCGCTGGCAAGAGAAAACTGCCGCTATGGTACGCTGGCAATTGAGCGGCATTTAGCTCCGGTTTCCCAAAAAAACCACCCCCACGCCGCCGAGGATCATCAGGCCGCCAAGTAGTGACGCCAGGTTGAATTGCGTCTCGCGAAAAAAAAGCCAGGCAAAGATCGCCACAAACAGGGGATAGGAAATCTCGATCAGCGATGCCAAGGTTGCGTTTTTTTCGCTGATCGCCATGTAAATCAGCAAGGCTCCCGTCGCCGATGTCACCATCGCCACCACGAACCACACCCAATCCGGGCCCAGCCCCCTGATCTCACCCGGAATCGTCGCCATTTTCCCCAGCAGCAAAAGCGCCAGTCCAGCCGCTATCGAACCGAAAAGTGCAAAGGAAAAGAAGAAGGCCAGCGGCGTCATCCCGCGCTCGATCACGCGGCCGCTCGCCGCATAGCTGATGCCCCAAATGACCGCCGCCGAGAGGGCGTAAATAATCCACATGGGACTCTTTTAAGTCCAAATCCCTGGCAGGTAAACTCTTCAGATTTTTTGTGAAAGCAAAGGATCCGAGCCGCAAAAAACGCGTAAGCCACCATCTGCAGCACGAAAAGTGTCACTCAGAGTCTGGTTGTTTGAAAAAAGGATCGGCGTTCTTAAAGACTGAGGCTGCCGACGATTCGAGCTGGGTTGGCACATCCGTTGATGCCTCTGCTTTTTCCGTCAAACTTCCGAGAACCAACCAAGAGATGCCGGCAACAAGCGCCATCCGTTGGACAAAAAAATAAAGTGTGCCGCTTTTCGCGTATAAGCCAATTTTCAAGGTGGAATTATCTTTAAACACAGCTCGTCGCCAATTGCCATCGGTATAGTGTTAAGCATTTTTGCAGCCGCCTCACCCGCCCAAGGATTCATATTTCCGCAAGGTAATCCACCGGACGGGGGAGGAAATTATTGATCTGCCCCTCACGGATCTCGGCGGAAATCTGCCACTCGTCGTCCGTTGGAGTCACCAGATTTGTCCACCAGCAGGACGATGAGAAAATAGACAATCATCTGCCCGAAGTCGAAGCCGCCGATGTTCTGTCCACGCGACTTGAAGAGCACCTGCCAGATGAAAACCGTCCCGGCCAGCGGCACCATGCCGAAGAGTGACCGCAGGAGGAAATTCCACCGTTACGCGAAGGCTTTCTGCAAGCCCGTGTTAAAGACGCTCCAGTATTTGGTCATGGTTCAAATCCTTACTCACTCATCACTTGTCACTTGTCACTCTTCCATTCAGCATCCCGCCGTTTGCAGCTTCCATGAAAATTCAGCGCGCCCTCATTTCCGTTTCCGACAAGACCGGCATCGTCGAGTTTGCCCGTGAACTCCACCAACGCGGCGTGGAAATTCTTTCCACCGGCGGCACCGCCCGCAGCCTCCAGGCGGAAAATATCCCCACCTTGGAGGTCTCGCAGTTTACCGGTTCACCGGAAATCATGGACGGCCGGGTCAAGACCCTGCACCCCAAGATCCACGGCGGCCTCCTCTACATCCGCGGCAACGAGGAACACGAAAAACAGGCCAGGACCCATGGCATCCGCCCGATTGATTTGGTGGTGGTGAATCTTTACCCCTTTGAGGCCACCATCGCGAAGGAGGACGTCACCCTGCCCGAGGCCATCGAGCAAATTGACATCGGCGGGCCGTCCATGATCCGCAGTGCGGCAAAAAACTACCAATCCGTCGCAGTCGTGACCGATCCCGCCGATTACGCCGCCGTGTTGGAGGACATGCAGGAAAACAAAGGCGGCACCGACCTCGCCCTGCGCGAGCGTCTTGCCATCAAAGCCTTCGCCACCACCGCATCCTACGACCGGTCGATCGCCGGTTTTCTCAATCGCGAGCAGGAAACCTCCGCCGCCTTCCGCCTCGATCTGCCCCTCGAAATGCGCCTTCGCTACGGCGAGAACCCGCACCAGCAGGCCGAGCTCTACGGCGACTTCGGGTCGTATTTTGAGAAGCTTCAAGGCAAGGAACTTTCTTACAACAACATCCTCGATATCAGTGCCGCGGCGGGCCTCATCACGGAATTCGGCAAACCCACCGTCGCCATCCTCAAGCACACCAATCCCTGCGGCATCGGCACCGATTCCGATCTGCGCGAAGCCTGGGACAAGGCCTTTGCCACCGACAAGCAAGCCCCCTTCGGCGGCATCATCATCTGCAACCGCGCGCTCACCCTCGCGCTGGCCCGTTCGATTTCCGAGATTTTCAGTGAGGTCATTATCGCCCCGGAGTTCGACGCCGACGCCCGCGCGCTTCTTTCCAAAAAGAAAAATCTGCGGCTCATGAAAATGCTCAAGCCCCTGCCGGGCAGCGGCCGCGATCTGCGTTCCGTCGTGGGCGGCTTGCTCGTGCAGGACACGGATTCCTCTGATGTTCCTGAACTCGAGCACAAGGTCGTGACCGCCCGCCCGCCTTCCCGCGACGAGATCGAAGCGATGGAATTTGGCTGGAAAGTCGTCAAACATGTCAAATCCAACGCCATCGTCTATGCTGGCAAGGACCGCACGCTCGGCATCGGAGCCGGCCAGATGTCGCGCGTGGACTCGTCCCGGATCGCGGTCTGGAAAGCCCAGGAAGCCGGTCTCTCCCTCAAGGGCAGCGCGGTTTGCAGCGACGCCTTTTTCCCCTTTCCCGACGGCCTCCTTGCCGCAGCCCAAGCCGGCGCAACTTGTGCCATCCAGCCCGGTGGTTCCGTCCGCGACGAAGAGGTCATCAAGGCCGCCGACGAACACGGTGTGGCCATGGTCTTCACCGGCTTCCGCCACTTCCGGCACTGATTTTTCGCCTGAGCGCGAAACTTTTCTTCAGTCAGGGGGTTACTTCACCATGGACGACTTCAACGAAAAAGACGCGCTGTGGAATCTCCTTGGCCGGGCCAAGCCTGCCAAGGCTTCACCCTATTTCGTCCGCAAAGTGCTGCGCGAGGTGAAGGAAGGGGGGCGTCAGAGCCTGCCCTTGAAGGCGTTTTTCCGCTGGCTCATCCCCGCTTCCGCCTTTGCCGCCGTGGTCATTGGCTGGACCGCCTACCAGTGGCAGCAGGATCAATCCGTGGCCGAGTTTAACGAATACTTCGACACCCTTGCCGATCTTCCTTCGCTTGTGGCGCAGGAAGATGTGTCAATGTGGGTCGGATCGAACTGACTCTAATCAAGGGGCTTATGCCGATTTCTGCATAGAGATGAGAGTCTATGGCGTTTTGCGGCAAATTATTTTTCCAATAACTCGATTAGTTTCGGGTAGGCAATCTCCGTCTGTTGATTGGGCTGACTGGGGTCAATAAAGTCATGCTGGACTTTCTCATCTTTTGGAAACTGATAGGTTTCAATGCCTCCGGGGCGGAATTTTCGCCAGTTTTCCACCAGTGTGGCGGTGAAGGCATTGCTGGCGGCGAGGTCGGAGGCGGTCGTCACCACCAGAATCGAACGACAACGCGGAGCCTCTTTGCGGGAAGAGTGCAAAACGCTCTGACCGAGCCACATTGCTTCTCCGATCACGCGGGTCGGAAACCGGGGATAGGCGTAGGCCGGGCCGGGATTGTTCTCTTTGAAGACCGGATTCCACCAAAAAAACATATTGGGAAGACGCAGCAAGAGGCGCACCACCGGCGCTAGAGTCCAGCCGGGCATGCCGTTCGGTGCCAAAAACGGCGAAAGCAGGACCGCACGATGCAGGTCGGCGCGGTTCTGTCCGATCCAAGCCGTGGTTGCGCCGTTGATGGAAAGTCCGGCCACGGTGACATTTTCCCCCAGTCCGCGGGCGAGGTCGGCGGCTTTATTGCCGGAGTCCAGCATCTGCCTGGCCGTGAGTTGCCCAAAACTTTTGGTCAGCCGGTCTGTTTCGCCGTGATACGGAAGCCGCGGGATGTAAACCGTGTGGCCGCGCTCGAAAAGCAGCTGGCCCAGTTTAAGAAATTGTTGGGGATTGTTCGACAGTCCATGCAGCAGCACGAAGACCTTGGCGGTGGGTCGGCCATGCTCCAACAAGACGGGCCTTCCCCCGGGACTCACCTCCGGCGGGGTGGCTGCGATGCTGGCGCGGATTGCATCCACAGCGTCCTTGAAGGAAGGCGGCAAGGCCGAGGGTTGGTGGGTATAGGGTGGGCGCATGACAGGCAGGAGAAGAACCAACAGAAAAATTCCCACAACCAAGGCGGTCGCGCCGAGAAAAAAGCGGAAAAATCGCCGCCATCCGCCTCGTGGCCTTGCCATCGTAAATTTACTCGCCGCGGTAGATGCAGCGCGCGGTCGGGGTTTCGTGAATCACGATCTCGGCCAGGCCGGGGAGTTGCGGGGCGAGGATTTTCCAAAACCAGGCGGCCATCAGCTCAATGGTCGGATTTTCCAAGCCGGGAACTTCGTTGAGATATTTGTGGTCGAGAAGATCAATCAGGGGCGAAACCGCATGCGAGATCGCGGCATGGTCGTAGATCCAACCGGTCTCGGGATTCACCTCGCCTTCGATGATGATCTCCAGCTTGAAACTGTGACCATGCATCCCGCCGCATTTGTGACCGGCGGGAACCTTGGGCAGGGTTTGGGCGGATTCAAAAAAGTAGTCCTTGGCGAGGCGGGCTTTCACGTGGGCAGTCTGCCGCACCGGAAAGGACAGTCCAGCGAAAGCTTGCAGGTTCAGAAGATTAGGAGTTGATCATCCCCGTCATCGCCGCAGGGGAGTTTTTGGACGGGGCTGCGATGGTTTCTCCGCGCCGCTTGCAAGAGGCGATCCAACTCCTGCGTGCGCGGAGGATTGTGGGCGCGGACTTTCAGGCGGCGGAAGCCTATGGACGCGTGGTTTCCGCCTTGCGACACGAAGGCAGCTTATCCGGCCGTTCGCAAAACGACCTCTGGATTGCCGCAGTCAGTCTCTCCGTCGGGGCCAGATTGCTGACCCGGAATGCCCGCCACTATGACGGAATTTCCGGTTTGGACGTGTTGACTTACGGGTAGGGTCAACGTTATCGCGGCCACCCTGGCCTCAGACCCCGCGGGCGCGCGGCTCCCAAATAAATTTGTGCATCTGGAGTTGAAACCGCGCCGGCACTTTGTCCGCCAGCATCCATTCCACAATGTCGCGCGGCTCGATTTTTCCAAAAATCGGACTCAGTAAAACCGCCCGCACCTGTGTGTCCAGGGCGTGCTCGCGGATTTGTCCGCGCGTCCACTCGTAGTCCTCCCGCGAACCGATGACGAATTTCACTTCATCGTTTTGGGTCAGGTGGCTGATGTTGGAAAAAAGATTGCGCGCGCACTCCCCGCTGGACGGGGTTTTGAGGTCCATGATGCGATGGACGCGCGGGTCAACCTTCGAGATATCGTGCGCCCCGCTGGTCTCGATTAAAACGGTTTTCCCTGCATCGCACAGAGCCGCCATCAAAGGCAGGACATTCTTTTGCAACAAGGGTTCGCCGCCGGTGATCTCGACCTGCGCACAGTCAAAGGCCAGCACCTCGTCGAAAATCTCCTGCAACGGCCTTTTTTTGCCTTCATAAAAAGCATACTCGGTGTCGCAATACGTGCAGCGCAGATCACAGCCGGTCAGCCGCACAAACACGCACGGCAATCCCGCCCAGGTGCTCTCGCCTTGAACGGAAATGTAGATTTCGTTGATCGTGAGTTTACCGTCCATGCAATGCCGCAATGTTAAACCACTAATTTTCACTGAATGACACTAACGAGAAGCGAACGACGCGCATTCGGGATAACCCGCAGGTTTCTTTATCAGTGCTCATGAGTGAACTTTAGCGGTTTTCCAGTTCCGCTTGTTTTGCCCTCTCGACCTTGTAGAGCCGATGAATCGAAGCCACCGGCAATACGGCCGTCCCATATTTCAACTCGGCCACGGGCAGGCCGAGTTTTTCCAGCGCAAAAACCGCCGCCCCGCGCAACGAAGCCTCCGGCTCCGGGTTCGCGTAAAGCGGCCGCCCCACCACATTCGCCAGCCGCCGCAGAGCCGACTTCGATTTGAGAATTCCCCCCGCAACAATCCACCGCGGCTGCTTATCCCCCGCGATCATCTCCGCGATCGTCCCCAGCCGGAAATAAAATCCCTCATTGATCGCCTGCAACAAATCCAGTGCCGTCGTGCTTTGCCGCAAGCCCGTGATCACACCTTGCGCCTCTTCATTCCAGGCCGGCGCGCGTTCCGCCGTCCAGAAGGGCAGCACCGTCAGTCCGTGTTCCGGGGCCGGCCGCGCCGCCAGTTGCTTCTCGATGGCCACCGTGTCGTTGCCCAGCTTCAACTCGCGCAGACACCAGGCATGTAAGTTTCCCGCATTGCTCACCGCCCCTCCCACCAGATACCGCCGCGCATCCACCCGATAGGCAAACAACCCGAACGGGGCCTTCGCCTCCGCTCCCTCCCGCATCACGCGCAACGCCGCGCTCGTTCCGACATTGATCGCGCCGCGCCCCGGTTCGTTTGCTCCCGAACCCAGGTTGCTGGCCGCTCCGTCACCGATGGCGGGAAACCATGGCACCCCGCGCCAGCTTTCCGGTTCATCGCCCAGGGGCAACATCCGCTCCGCTGAAAAATCACAAGCCTCCAGCATCCGCCCGTTCCATGCCAACTTCGACGGATCAAACAACCCCGTGCCCGTCGCCATGCCATACGCACAACGCGACCGTCCCGTGATCCGCCACTGCACCCACTCCGCCGGCGACATCCAGAACCGCACCTTCCGAAACCGCGCCCGATCCGTCCGCTGCATCCAGCGCAGCTTGGCCGGCCAGAACGAACTCCGCAGCATGCACCCGGTCTCCGCATGCACGGCGCGCTCCGAAAGCTCCTCCCGCAGCCGCGCCGCATCCGCACCGCACCGCGAATCCGCCCACGTGTAAATCGGCGTCAGCGGATTCCCCTCGTCATCCGTCCCCACCAGGCTGTGCCAGAAACACGAAACGCCCACCCCGGAAATCGTATTCCAGCCTTCCATCGCGCTCTTGAGGCACGCCTTCGTCTGCCGCAGCAGCTCGAACGGATCCAACTCAGCCGTGCCATCCACGGCGGTTTTCAGCAAGTAAACCCGCTGCGCCATCGTGCCGGGAACCCGCTTCCCGCGCGCATCAAAAAGCGCCGCGCGCACGGACGACGTGCCCATATCAATGGCCAGAACAGGAGGTTGCTTCATCGGGAAAGACCGCCAAAATCCCGCATCCGCAGACGGAAAGCCAAACATTTTCCGCTTCGCTGCGGCAAATCCCCTCGTATTCTCATGGAATGCCTTTGAAAGACACCCAGAGCGAACGCGACACCCGCCGCCTGCCGATTGACCGCGTCGGCATTAAAGACCTGCGTTATCCCATTCAGATCCGCGACAAAGGCGGCTCGCTCCAAAGCACCGTCGCCACCGTCCAGCTCACCGTGGATCTGCCCCATCATTTCAAAGGCACGCACATGAGCCGCTTCATCGAAGTGCTCGCCTCCCACGGCCCGATCCTCCACGTGGACAACATCCGCGACATCCTCGAGCAGCTCACCAAACGCCTGGAGAGCGACTGCGCGCACGTGGATTTCGAGTTTCCCTTCTTCCTCGAAAAACTCGCCCCGGCCACGAAATCCCCCGGCCTGATGGACTACACCGCCCGCTTCAGCGCCACCTTGAAAAAAGGCGTCATGGATTTCGTTGTCACTGTCATTGTCCCCGTCACCACCCTCTGCCCCTGCTCGAAAGCCATTAGCGCCCGCGGAGCCCACAACCAACGCGGTGTCGCCACCCTCGCCCTCCGCTTCAAGAAACCCATGTGGCTTGAAGACATGATCCGTCTGGTCGAGGATAGCGCCAGCAGCGAACTGTACAGCCTCCTCAAACGCCCCGACGAAAAGGTCGTGACCGAACGCGCCTACGATAATCCCGTCTTCGTCGAAGACCTCGTGCGCAATATCGCCGCCCGCTGCAAGAAGGACCGCAACATCACCTGGTTCCGCGCCGAAGCGGAAAACTTTGAATCCATCCACAACCACAACGCCTACGCGCTCATAGAAAAATAGAAGCCAGCGGTTGAGCAGAGAGTGCGCACGTTGTGGCTAGGGTGGGGGGCCGACTGACCGGTCGGTCTGCCGGAAAGTAGCGCGAGGTTGCCGTCCCGGCGGTCTCCGACCCAGCTCGCGACGGCAACCTTGTGCCACTTTTACCGGGCAGGTTAAAGGCACTAGTTTTTCTTAAACCGCTCTAAATCAAAACGCCGACTCCATCCACATCGAGCGTTACTCCTGTAATGAAACCGTTTGTCATCAGCCTGAGCGTGGCCTCCGCAATGTCTTCTCCTGTGCCTACGCGCTGAACCGGGAGGCGTGAAGCGATGGATTTATCGGCGGCACAGAAATAAAGCCTTCGTCACACTGGTGCCGGGGTAGGGGGTTTCCAGCGAATCGCACCGGAGCATGAAACTGGCATGGACCTCGCAGAGCCATTCCTCACGGCTCTGGGATTTTTTCAGGCAGGAGAATCCGATGCAGCTTGAGCTGGAGGATTACGAAACCAGCAATTCATTCAACCGCTTCTCCCATTCGTCCTGAAGCACGACTTCGTAGCGGATTTCCTTATCGCGCATTGCTGGCACCAGTTCGTTCCAGGTCTTTTTCTCCGCGTGAGCACTACAGACTGCAAAGACGGATTTTTTGTAGGCCGTGTCCGGGTTTTCGAGATGGCGGCCCTTGGTTTCCAGCACGAAAACGCGGCGGTAGTCGGATTGGCCATCGCCCACTGTGGTAAAAATAAAATCGGCGAAGATTTTCGACCGCTGCCAGCCCTGCACGCAGTAGCCACTGTGAGGAATGTTCCGATACCAGAAGTAGAGTTGCTCCTGTCCCTCCAGAAATGATGCCACCTCGCGTTCGAGCGTGTTGATCGAATCGGCAGGCACCGGATCGAACAGGCTGAATTCAAATTGTCTCCCATCCAGCCGTGGGGCGACCGGAGCGTGGGCGGGAATCATAGGCGCGGAGTTTCTTTCATCCTTCGCCGCTTTGCGGCTTCGCGTGAGGCTTTTCCAAAAGTCGTGTGGCTGGGGCTAACCGGCGATGAGTTCGGTGACGTATTCGGACGGCTCGTAGTTTTCGATGATGACTTTGATTTCGCCGTCGCGCATGAGGCGGGCCTGGGTGACGCGGATCTCCGGGGTCTTGTGCGGCGCAAAGAGGATGTCGTCGTGGGTGGCATTTTTGTGGTTGGCGAATTTTTCGGGGGTCAGTGCGCCGCCGAGATGGTCGCTGCGGCCGGTGGCGACGTGGATGGTG
>Ga0105049_10010210_pt1 | contig 10781 bp, 8 predicted proteins | sample MAT06_FD_78087 | JGI IMG/M metagenome (GOLD analysis project Ga0105049, IMG submission 78087) | Freshwater microbial communities from Lake Fryxell liftoff mats and glacier meltwater in Antarctica - MAT-06 | ecosystem: Environmental > Aquatic > Freshwater > Ice > Liftoff microbial mat | place... | reverse complement strand
TCGCTGCGCAAGATGCGCACGCCCAGACTGTGGAAGGTGCTCACCGCCAGTTCCTTGGCCGCACGCGCGCCGATCAGAACCTTGGTGCGTTCACGCATCTCGGCCGCGGCCTTGTTGGTGAAAGTGATGGCGGCGATCTGCTTTGGCGCCAGGCCCGTTTGCAGCAGCCGCGCGATCTTGTGCACGATGACGCGCGTCTTGCCCGACCCGGCCCCGGCCAGCACCAGGCACGGGCCGTGCAAGTGGTGCACGGCCTGCATCTGGGCGTTGTTGAGCGAGGTCGCGGGGGCGTTCATGCGGGGCGCCGGATGATAGTGGTCCGGTCGGTGCCCTCAGCGCCATGACCGGCCATCACCGGCCCGACGTTGCGCCGCGCAGGCCCTTGGCCTCAGCCGGCGATCCAGCCGAAGACGCGGTCTGGCAGCACCCGCGGGTAGAGCTTGGCATCGGCCAGCGGGCCGTGGATGTCGTAGCCGGCCTCGGCCGTGTCGCGGCGGTGCGTGTGGGCCACGGGGTGGCCTTGCGTGTTGCTGAGTGTGGCCACGATGGGGTGGGTGCCGCTGGCGGGCCGGCGTATGACGACTGCCACTTCGCCCGATTGCAAAGTCACCAGTGCGCCCGGCGGGTGCACGCCTATGGCCTTGATCATCGCCATGGCCAGCGGGTCGCCGGGGTTTTGTTGGAAGAGTTGGCGCATGGCCATCACCGGCGCCAGGGGCGCGCGCAGCGCGCGCGGGCTGACCTTGGCCATATAGACATCCGCCAGGCGCAACAAGTGCGCCGCATCACTCACCTCGGTCAGGCCCTGGGGGTAACCGCCGCCCTTGGGGTGCTCGTGGTGTTGCAACACGGTGCTCAGCCATTCCGGGTCGGTGATACCGGCCTGTGTCAGCAAGGCCACCGCAGCCTCTGGGTGGGCGCGTATACGTTCGATCTGGCGCTTCGTGGGCGGGTCGCTCTGCTCGGCCATCAAAGCCTGCAGCTCCAGCATGGCCAGGTTCATCGTCAGCGCCGCACAACCCATGGCGTCCTGCCGTGCGGCGGACCAGGCCAGCAGCCGGGTTGCCAGCAGTGTGACCACCGCGCAGTGGATGGCGTGGTGTTGTGCGTACAGCGCGAAGCGGTGGTCCTCCTGGCGCAGGCAGAAGAACAGTGCCACGTCGGGGTCGGCGTCCACCTGCGCCTGCAGGCTCTTCCAGAATGTGGGCACCACACTGCCAGGCAACAAGCTGCTCGCCAGTCCGCGGCTGATCTTGTCGAACTGCCACAGCAGGCGTTCCCAGCCGTCGAACAGAGAGGGCAGCAGCACGGCCGCTTCGACGGCGGCGTCGCCGTTGGAAGCCAGCGCACGCGCCACGCGTTCTGCCGCGACCAAAGCCCGCTCGGCCCACGCGCCGCGATCGATCAGTGCCTCGAACTGGGCTTCGTTGACCAGGCGCTGCCCGGCGCTCAGAAGCAACCGTTCGTGCGTGTCGAGCACGCTGAACGGCAAGACTTCGCCGGGGCGCAACAAGTCGCGCACCTCTTGCAGCGGCACTCGGTCAACGTCGTGGGTCATGCGCGGGCTTCAGGCAGACAGGGGAGTCACCCTGACCAATCTACACCGGCATGTGGCGTGCATGGCTTCGAATAGCGTCATCAATGCCCGCCATTAAAGATGGCCCAACCCCTGCTGCAGGCGCTTGAGCACCGCCCCGCGCGGGCGACGCGGTCGGTCAGCTGTGGCGGCGGCGCCGGTCCACCGCTTCGATCTTCAGCATCTGGCGGTACTTGGTGACGGTGCGCCGAGCCACCACCAGCCCTTGCTCGGCCAGCTGGCGCGTGATCTCGGCGTCGGACAGCGGCGTGTCGGGTTTCTCGGCCTCGATGATGTCCTTGACCAGGCCACGGATGGCGGTGCCCGAGCAGGCACTGCCGTTGGCACTGACCATCGAGCGCGAGAAGAAATACTTCAGCTCGTACACCCCGCTGGGCGTGGCCATGTACTTGTTGTTGGTGGCGCGCGAGACGGTGCTTTCGTGGATGCCGACGGCGTCGGCAATCTCGCGCAGCCCCAGCGGCTTCATCGCCATGGCCCCGTACGCCAGGAAGTTGCGTTGCCTCGCCACGATGGCCTGCGCCACTTCAAGGATGGTGGAGAAGCGTTGCTCGACGTTGCGCAACGTCCAGCGCGCTTCCTGCAGGTTGGTGCCAAGCTCCGTGTTCTGCGCCGTGCGGTGACGCTGGAATAGTTGCGCATAGACGCTGTTCAGCCGCACCCTGGGCACGATGGCCGGGTTGAGCTGCACCGTCCACTGGCCGCGCACCTTCTTGACCACCACGTCGGGCACCACGTAGGCTACGCGCGACGACCCCAGCCGCCAGCCAGGCCGCGGGTCGAGCCGGCGTATGCGGTCGCACACCGCCTCGACACGCGCAGGGGTTTCGCCGAGCCGCCGCGCCAGTCCGTGGATGTCGCGCGCGGCGAGCGTGGACAGGTGCTGGCTGACGATGGTCTGCGCCAGGCCGCGCATGTCGGGGCACACGATGGACGGCAGTTGCAGCCGCAGGCATTCGCCCACGTCGCGTGCGCCCACGCCCAGCGGTTCCATCGACTGCACATGTCGCAGCGCGATGTGCATCTCGTCCAGCGTGGCCGCCGGGTCGAGCGCCGCCACCTCCAGCAGCTCGGACAAGGGCGTGCGCAGGTAGCCGTCGTCGTCCAGCGACTCGATGACGGTGCGCGCCAGCACCAGGTCCCGCGCGGTCAGCGGCAGCAGGTTGAGCTGGCTGTGCAGGTGGTTGTTCAGCAGTGTTTCGGCCACCATCCTGTCCAGCGCCGACATCTCGCCGTCGTCGCTGCGGCCGGTTCCGCCGCCCGCGCCGGGTTCAGCCTGCCACAGGTCACGGTCGCTGGCGCTGTCGGCGTCGTCGTAGCCCGCCGCCATGTCGGCGCCATCGCTTCTGACACCGTCGCTGTCAGCGTCGTGGGTCATTTCGCTGCCGGGGCCGTAGGCGCCGTCGTCGAGCATCCGCTCGCCAACCGGGGCGCCGTCACCAGCGCGTGCGAACGCGCCACCCTCCAGGTCGTCCGTCTCGCCATCCTCGATTTCCAGAAACGGGTTCTTGCCCAGCGTATCGCGCAACATCAACGCGAAATCCAGCGACGACATCTGAAGCAGGCGCACCGCGTGCTGAAGCCGGGGCGAAAGGGTCTGGGTCTGCCGGTGGTCGGCGCGAATGTCGATCAGCATCAGGCAATTTCTCCTTGGGGGATGTCGGAGACAGCGAATTTCAGCCACGCGCATGGGGCTGTGCAGCGTCTGCACCCCTGCTTTCGCAACGCCCGTGCCGCTTTCGCTCTGCGGATGCGGTTGGATACAAATGCGCCGCGATCGTCGCCGAATGCGCAGGCCAGGGAATGTCCACGCCCGCCGGGGGCGGGGTCGTTGAAGCCTTGCGCTGGGGGCTGCTCATGCGGAAGTAGCCCGCGACTCACCGCAGCAGGTCGGTCAGATTTACCGGCGCGTTGTGAATTGCTGCAAAGAATGCACGCGGCCCGGTATCAACCCTCGCCGCCCAACGAGCGGGGCCCGCCCGCCTGGATGTGAGCAGGCGCTGGCACGCTCGTTGCCGATGATTCGGGATTGGCGGTGTTTGCCTGTCTGCCGGCCCGGTGTCTGCCGCGCTACTCTCCGGGTGCTGCCTGGTTATGTTTCGCCCTGTCCATGCCTGTCACGATCCGCTCGCGTCTGCTGCTGCTGGTGCTTTCCGTGTTGCTGCCCGGCTTGCTGGGTGCCAGCTGGCACATCGCGAACACCTTCGAAACCGAGCGCAGCGCCCATGAACGCAACCTGCGCGACACCGCGCGTGAGTTGTCGATGGTGGTGGACCGTGAACTGGCGCAGCGGGCAGCTGTTGCGCGTGTACTGGCGCAGTCGCGATGGCTGGACGATGCGCCCGAGCTGACAGCCGCACAGTGGGCCGCCTTCGCGCAGCAAGCGCAGCGCGCACTAAAAGGCATGGCCGGCTGGGTGGAATTGCGCAGCGCCGACCGCCTGCTGCTAGACACGCGCCAAGGCGCCGCTGCTGCGGCCCGGGGCAGCACCACCGCGCTGGTCAGAACGCCGCAGGTATTGCCGCTGCAAACCGGCACCGGCCCCGACGACGCCCATGCCGCCGTGGTGCAGCCGGTGGAGCGCAACGGCCGCGTCGTGCTGAACCTGCTGCTGACGATCACGCCGCTGGAGCTGCAGCGCATCGTCGATGCGCAAGTGCTGCCGGCCGACTGGGTGGGCGCGGTAATCGACGACCGCGGCACCCTCATCGCGCGCCAACCTGCCGACAAAGCGAATATCGATAGCAGCTCCATGCCCGACCTGCGCGAGCGCATGGCCGCGGCGCCGGAAGGGCTGTTTGGATCAGTCTCGCTGGATGGTTCGCCCGCTACCGGCTACTACCTCAAGTCGCCGCAAGGCTGGGCCTATGTCAGCACCATGCCGCGCGAACAGTTCAGCGGCTTGGCGCAGCGCGCCGTGGTCCAGGTGGTGTTGGCCGCGTTGGTCTTGCTGGTGTTGGCGGTGGCTGTCGCGCTGGCTTTGGCGCGCAGCGTCGTGGGGCCGGTGCAGATGTTGAAGGGGGCCGCCGCGCGCCTGCGAGCAGGCGAGCCGGTGCCGGCCGGCAGCATCGGCAGCACCGGCATCGTCGAGTACGACGAAGTGGCGCGCGCGCTGGCCGACGCGGCACAGGCCATCTCAGGCGCCCGCTCCGAGCTGGAACGCCAGGTGGCCGAGGCCAATGCACGCACCCGCCGGGCCGAGCAACGGCTGTCGCAGGGCCAGCGTGTGGAGGCGCTGGGGCGCCTGACGGGCGGCGTGGCGCATGACTTCAACAACCTGCTGGGCATCATCAGCAACAGCGCGCACCTGATCAGCCGCCATCCGATGGCCGGCGACCTGGAGGTGCCGCTCGGAGCCACGCGCCGTGCGGTGCAGACGGGCCACCAGCTTACGCAGCACCTGCTGCGTTTTGCCGGGCGCGGACCGGTCAGCCCGACAGCGGTGGAACTGAACCGCTACCTGCCCGAGGTGCTGGAGTTGATAAGAAGCGTGATGGGCCGGCGCATCGAACTTTCGGTGAAGGTGGCGCCAGACACCGCGCCGATCCTGGTCGATGCCGCTGAGCTGGAGTTGGCGCTGCTCAATCTCGCGTTGAACGCCCGCGACGCCATGCCGCGGGGCGGCGAGCTGCAGTTGGCCGCGCACAACGCCACGGCAGAAGACCGCGAGGACTTTGCCGACCTGGCCGGCGTGGCGCCGGGGCCGCAGGTGCTGATCACGGTGCGCGATGACGGCAATGGCATCGCGCCCGACGTGGCCGCGCATGTGTTCGAGCCCTTCTTCACCACCAAGCCTTTCGGCCAGGGGTCGGGCCTGGGCCTGAGCCAGGTGCATGGCTTCGCCACCCAGTCCGGCGGCGCTGTAAGGCTGGCCAGCACGCCCGGCCTGGGCACCACGGTCTTGATGCTGCTGCCTCTGGCCGCAGGTGCACCGGCGCAACCCGGGCCAGCAGGCGCCACAGACACATCTTCGATTGCCGGCGCGCGCGTGCTGCGGGTGGACGACAAAGAGGCTCTGGCCGACGTCACCGAGGCGCCGCTTCACGAACACGGTGCCCAAGTGCAGCGCGCCCGCGACGCGCCCCAGGCGCTGCGCCCGGTGGGCGCGCAGCCCGTCTTCGACGTCGTGCTGACCGACGGCGTGATGCCGCCCACCGCGATGGGGTTGATTGATGCAGGCGCTGGTCGAATGCTTGCCTGACGGCTGCGAAACAACCCGCCCTTCTTCAGCGCGGCCCCTGCGATGGGCTAGCTGTCAACGCCGGGCCCAGGAAAGGCCTGGGGCGGCGGCGTCGCGTTTGGTTCGCTTTCGGCCGCGTACTCCTTCAGCCGGTTGTAAAGCGTCTTCAGGCTGATGCCCAGCGCCGCTGCGGTGCGTTCCTTCTGGTGGTTGTAGTGGCGCAGCGTGGCGAGCATCAGCATGCGCTCGGCCTGTGCGATCGACGTGCCGATGGGCAGCGAGATGCTGTCCACCGCGCTGTCCACCGCGCTGGCAGCCAACGGCGCGGCGGCGGTCACGCGGGGAAGCGGCATGGCGGGCGCCCCCGCGGAGCGTGCGGCGCTCGCAACGTCGATGCGCGGCAGCCAGCTGTCGTCGATGAACTCACCCTGCGCCATGACGTAGGCACGCTGCACTGCATTGCGCAGATCGCGCACATTGCCTGGCCAGTGGTATGTGCCCAGATGCGCCAGCGCTGCCGGTGTGAAGTGGCGAATCTGCCCTTCCTGCTCGCCAATGCCGGTCAGGAAGTGCTCGGCCAGCAGGCCGACGTCGGACAGGCGCTCACGCAGCGGCGGCAACTCGATGGGGAACACATTCAGCCGGTACAGCAGGTCTTCGCGCAATTTGCCCGCAGCCAATGCCTGGTGTGGCAACCGGTTTGTGGCAGCGATGATGCGCACGTCGGCCTCGTGGCTGACGGTGCTGCCCACGCGCATGAAGCGCCCGGTCTCAAGCACGCGCAACAGCTTGACCTGCAGGTCCACCGGCATCTCGGTGATTTCGTCCAGGAACAACGTGCCGCCGCTGGCGCGCTCGAAGAAACCCTGATGCTGGCGCTCGGCGCCAGTGAAGCTGCCCTTTTCGTGGCCGAAGATCTCGCTTTCGATCAAGTTGGGCGAGATGGCGCCGCAGTTGACGGCGAGGAAGGGGCGTTTGCGGCGCCGGCTGAGGTCGTGCACTGTCTGCGCCACCAGCTCCTTGCCCGTGCCGCTTTCGCCGGTGATGAAGACCGTAACGCTGGTGCCGGCCACGCGCGCGATCTGCTCGTAGATAAGTTGCATCGCGCCGCTCTTGCCCCACAGGTGACCGAAGTGGCCGCGCTGCGCCAGGTTGGCCGCCAGGTTCTCGACCTCGGCCTGCAGCACTGCCGGCTTGGTGATGCGCGACAGCACGCCCTGAAGCTGCTTGAGGTTGATCGGCTTGATGAGGTAGTCGGCAGCGCCCAGGCGCAGCGCCTGGATCGAGGTGTCCATGCTCGCGTACCCGGTGCACAGCACGACTTCTGAACTGGCCACGAGTTCGGGGTCGGCCAACAGGTCCATCCCGTTGCCGTCTGGCAGGCGCAGGTCGAGCAGCAGGATGTCGGGCTGCTGCAGCGAGATCTGGCGGCGGGCGTCGCGCAGGTTGTGGGCGACGGCGACGGTGAACTGCTCGCCCGCAATAAGCGCGCGAAGCGAGGCCGCGGCGTCGATGTCGTCGTCAACGACCAGGGCATGTGGCATTCGTTAAGGTTCCTGCCGGGAAAGCTGTGAGCGCGGATCTGCCCAGGCGGCAACGTCGGCAGCGTCGGCAGCCCAGGCATGTGGGGGGTGTGGGTCCGGGTATTCGGTGTAGCGCCGCTGGCCTGCCTCGGCACGGTATCTGTCCCGCCGCGGCCAGGCAAGCTTTTATCACCCTCGCAGACCGCCCGGCTACTTCCAACAGCTTGTTACCTTGGTGTCGCCCTTGTGGCGCTGTGCGCCGCAGTCGGGCTGGAATGACGGGCTTCTCGGTGCTACTTCAATGGATGCTGCCAGGGCTCACGTTCCTAGAATTTTTGGATGCAAAACTGGATGTGGTGCAGCGCGCTGCTGCTGAGCGGTTTGGCGGTGGCGGCTACGGCCCGTGCCGAACCGTTGGTTTCAGACGATGTGTGGCAGCTGGCGCGGCGCGTGCTCCATAGCGCCGATCATGCGTTTCGCCCTTTCGCCATCGTCGACAAACGGGCGGCGCTGCTGGTCGTGTTTCATGCCGACGGACAGCTGGCCGGCAGCACGGCCGCGCTGCTGGGCAGTGTGTATGGCGACAACAACGTAGCCGGTGTCGGCGGCCGTACGCAACGCCGCGCCTTGCAACCGGGCGACGCCACCACGCCGGCCGGCCGGTTTATCTCGCATCCCGGACATAACCACACGGGTGAAGAGGTCGTCTGGGTGGACCTGGACGCGGCCTTCGCCATACACCGCCTGCGCCCAGGCCCCGCGCAGGCCGCGCGCGCAAAGCGCCTGGCCAGCGCGGACCCTGGACACAAGCGCGTGTCCGAGGGCTGCGTGGTGGTGTCGATCTCGTTCTTCACTCGCGTCGTCATGCCGCTTCTGGGGCGGCACCAGGCAGTGGTCTACGTGCTGCCTGAAGCCGGGCTTGACGCCAAGCGCATCCAAGCCGAGCCGCGTAATTTGTAAACACACGGTACCCAACTTGAAGTTGCGCCGGGCCAAATCCCAAATGGCCCGACGAAAGCCCTTGAAGCCTGCTTAGCGGTAGACGTTGGTGCCGTTGGCCGAGCGCCAGTTTTCCTCCAGATGGGCAGCATCTTCATCATTGCGAGGACGCATGCCCATCAGGATGCCGCCTTCCCTGAGACCGCTTTCGTACTCCTTTACGCGCTCCTCGGGAATGTTCCAGCCGATCAGCGCACCAATCAAGCCGCCTGCCGCACCTCCAGCGCCGGCACCCGCCAAAGCGGCTGCAATGGGGCCTGCCACTACCAGGCCCAGTCCGGGAACGATGATGCTCGTTCCTACCGCCGCAACGGCCGCGGCAATGGCGCCCACCGTGCCGCCGATGCCCGCGCCCACGCCGGCGCCCTCGGCCGCCTTGGTGCCCAGTTCCGTGCTGCGACCGTCATCGCTTCCGAACTGCTTGGTACGAGTTTCGTCGCTCATCACCAGGTTGATGTCGTCCTGCTTGTATCCGCGGTCGACCACTCCCTGGTAAGCGCGCTCTGCGCTGTCGCGGTCAGGAAACATGCCTGTCAGGTAGGGATTCTTCTCGGCCATTGTCGATCTCCAAAATGAGGGTTGGGAACTGCCACGGGCAAATGACGCGCCCGCAAGGCGCATTTTTTGACTGCCTTCAGTGGTCCCCGGCGGCGCGAACGCTGTGGCTGCCCGTCGTGCGCCCCGGGCGGTGGTCGTCGGAATCTTGTTCGCTGTCACCCGGCAGATCGTCGTCGTCGCCCTCGCCGGGCAGGCCAGGGTTTTCCGGCCTGTCGGGTGCCGGGTTCTGGCCTGGCGCCGGAGTGCGGTGCTGAGTCGTGCGAGCGCGGACGACGTAGCCGATCTCCTCGCCCGAGCCGTCGTCCTCGGCGTCCTCGTCGTCGGCAGGGTCGTCCGCAGTGGCGCTGTCGATGAATGCCAGATCGGGGTCCTCGCCGGAATACCCTGTCTCGCCTTCGTCGGCATCAGCGCCGCTGCTCCCCGGCGTGAAGATGCGGTCGACGCCAATGTCCTTGGCGCCCAGAACGCCTGCACCGCGCTCGGCGGGATAGCGTTCCACCGGATCGTCGGTGCCCTCATCTTCCAGCCCCACTCTGTCGCTGCCGCTGTCGCTGTTGTCGCCCGGGCCCAACGCTTCGGTGTCACGACCGGCGGGTTCAAGCGCGGCCTGTTCTGACCCAAACAAACTGCTGTATCCCATGATGTGTCCTTGTTCGCGGGGCTTCCCCGCCAGGGTGGATGGAAACAGGCGTGTGTGGCGCTTTATCGCGCCTTGAACATCGCCAGCGAAGGGAGCGTTTCAGGCAGCACGTAAACGATGCCGCCCTGGCTGCTGAAGATGGGGTGTATGCGCTGGTCATAGAACTGCGTCGGCACGTTGATGCATCCGTAAGAGATTCGGTTGTCGGTGGGCGTGGGAGTGGCCAGGCGTTGCAGGCGTCGCTCTGCGGGGTTGCTGGCGCGCACGCGGTGCATCGACACGGCCGCGTCGTAGTCGATCCAGAAGATATCTTCACCGTCGGCGTTCCGACCGACCTCGGCTATGAAGCGGCCGGCCGGCGTGGTGCGCTCATGAGTCTGGATGTCCTTCATCGCCCGCTCGCCAATCCCCGGCACCGATTCGTCGCCGTGCGCCAGACCCAGCAACACCGGCGTGTCGCCCAGGGGCTGGCCCGCAGCGGTGAACAACCACAAACGCGCCTGGCGCTTGTCGATGATGATGAAGGGCGCATTTTCGTTGTCGCCCGTTTGCATCACCCATTGCTGCAGTGCCGGCGCAGGGGCGGGGGCGTAGGCGGGGGCTGAGGCGTTCGTTTGCGCGAAGGCCGGGTTGACCCAGCCGCCCGAGCACAGAACGATGCCCCATAACAGAAGACCCGTCCGCCAGCCGGGACGCACAAGGCTGTTATTCCGCCAGCCCGAAACAACCCGATTCCCCACATGGATCGTGAGCAGTTCCGCAGGTGTTTGAATTGACTGTGCAAAAGAAGACCTGCCGCCGTTTCGAGTGGCACGGCGGGTCGCAGCGGAAGAGGAATCGAGATTCATGTGCGGTGGAAGACGGGCATCCAAAGTCATCAGAGAACAACGTACCGATTTGTCATCACAAGGCTCGTCCTGCGCTGTGTAAACCTTAAGCGGGGCGAAAAACCCGGCAGATCAGCGGGCGCCCCGTGGGGTTGTCAGACAGCGCTGACACGGACGGTCACGCGGAAAACGCCGGCTGTAAATCGTGCTGCAAAGCGTTCTGCCAAGTCCGAATCGGCCAGCGATTCGTATTCAGCGCGTCGCCATCCGCGCTGTCGCGCCTGCAGGGTGGCGTGATCAGTGGAAAGGCGTTGCCATTTGCCATCATCAATGCCGCCAGCCGCGCATCAGCGACGTGGTCGGCACGACGGGTTCCCGCACGGGTTCGTTCTGACCCGGCAGCACGGGATCGGTGATTTCTGGCGGCAACTCCGGCAACTCCGGAAGCGCCGGTGGC